>Ga0193717_1001393_pt1 | contig 14831 bp, 14 predicted proteins | sample U2c2metaG_FD_145900 | JGI IMG/M metagenome (GOLD analysis project Ga0193717, IMG submission 145900) | Soil microbial communities from a riparian zone of the East river system, Colorado, United States - U2c2 | ecosystem: Environmental > Terrestrial > Soil > Riparian zone | place: USA: East River... | reverse complement strand
TGCAGCTCCGGGTGCACCAGTCCCGCGATCTCCTGGATCATGAAGCGGCCCACGCGCGTGCCGGCATCGACCGTGGTGAGGATGAACAGTGCTTCGAACAGGATCGCGTAGTGATACCAGAAGGCCAGCATGCCTTCGCCAGGAATAATGTTGTGCAACAGCTGCGCCATGCCCACGGCGAGGGTGGGTGCGCCGCCGGCCCGGCCAAGGACGGTACCTTCGCCGATGTCCTTGGCGATCTGGGTAAGTTCATCCGGACGTACCACGAAGCCCCACTGGCTGATGGTCATCGCGGCCTGCTCGACCGTCGTACCTACCAGCGCCGCGGGTGAGTTCATCGCAAAGTACACGCCCGGGTGCAGCGAGGATGCCGCGATCAGCGCCATGATGGCCACGAAGGCCTCCATCAGCATGCCGCCGTAACCCACCATGCGCGCCTCGCCCTCGTTCGACAGCAGCTTCGGCGTAGTGCCCGAGGCGATGATCGAGTGCCAGCCCGACACCGCGCCGCAGGCGATGGTGATAAAGAGGAACGGAAACAGGTTGCCCTGGAATACCGGGCCCGTGCCATCAATGAACTTGGTCACCGCCGGCATCTGCAGGGTGGGTGCGGCCAGGAAGATCGCCAGCGCCAGCAGCACGATCGTGCCGATCTTCAGGAAGGTGGAAAGGTAATCGCGGGGCGCCAGCAGCAGCCACACCGGCAGCACCGAGGCACAGAAACCGTAGGCGATCAGCAGCCATGCCAGGCCCTTGGCATCGAAATCGAATGCCGGGCCCCACGTTGGCGAAGCGGCCACGTGTGCGCCCGCCCAGATGGAGGTCAAGAGGAGCACCAGGCCGATGATGGATACCTCCAGGATGCGACCGGGCCGGATATAGCGAAGGTAGATGCCCATCAGCAGGGCAATGGGGATCGTCGCCGCCACCGTGAACGTGCCCCAGGGGCTGTGCGTGAGTGCCTTGACCACCACGAGTGCCAGCACGGCCAGCACGATCATCATCAGTACGAGTACGCCGACCATGGCTACCACGCCCGCCACCGGACCCAGTTCCTCGCGCAGCATGTGGCCGAGCGAGCGGCCGTCGCGGCGGAGGGAAAGGCCGAGGATCATGAAGTCCTGTACAGCGCCAGCAAAAATCACCCCCACCAGTATCCAGAGCGTACCCGGCAGGTAGCCCATCTGGGCGGCGAGCACGGGGCCCACAAGCGGTCCGGCGCCCGCGATGGCGGCGAAGTGGTGGCCGAACACCACCCATTTGTCCGTCGGCACGTAGTCCAGGCCGTCATTGCGAAGCACCGCCGGCGTGGCGCGCGAAGGATCCAGCTGCAATACCTGGGTAGCGATCATCCGGCTGTAGAAGCGGTAGCCGATCATGAACACCGCGATGGACGCGGCCACGACCCAGATCGCATTGATCGGTTCGCCGCGGCGCAGGGCGACTACGCCCAGGCACCAGGCACCGATGATGGCGATGACGGCCCAGAGGATCTTTCCTGCCGGGCTGGCCTTTGCAGTTGCAACATTCATGGACGAGGACTCCCCGTGAGACTGTTACAAGGGTCGTCCTGACCACCCCGGGGGTCAATGCTTAAGCGGGTTCGCGGGCATTAGCCATTGGTCGAATGCGCCCGGAATCCACCGGCCTGAACAAGGCGTCTTCCGGGGCTTGCTTCCCGCGCGGGGGGATGCCATACCTGTGGATGCATGCCCCGCCGGGGCGCCACGCATTCAAGGAGCGAGCCGTGATCCATGAAATCCTGAAGATGGGCGACCCGCGCCTGCTGCGCGTGGCACCGCCCGTGCCGCCGGCGATGGTCGGCAGCGATGAACTGAAAGCGCTGGTCCAGGACATGTTCGACACCATGTTCCACGCCGGCGGCGTGGGCCTGGCCGCGCCCCAGATCGGCGTGGACCTGCAATTGGTGATTTTCGGCTTTGACAGTAGCGATCGCTATCCCGATGCGCCGCCCGTACCGCGGACGATCCTGCTCAATCCGGTGATCACGCCGATATCGCAGGACATGGAAGAGGGCTGGGAAGGCTGTCTGTCGGTGCCTGGGCTGCGTGGGGCGGTGAGCCGCTACACGCTGGTTCGCTACCAGGGGATCGATCCGGATGGCCTGGCCGTTGACCGCACGGCGGAGGGTTTCCATGCCCGGGTGGTGCAGCACGAGTGCGACCACCTTATTGGGCGGCTTTATCCGTCAAGGATCACGGACTTCGCCAAGTTCGGTTTTACCGAGGTGTTATTCCCCGGTCTGGACGTGGCAGACGATTAGGCCGCTTTGTTAAGACGGGTGGCCACTTCGCGCAACCAGTCGTAGCCATCGTCCGGACCCACCATGGGGGCCGTGATGCCGGTGGCCGAGACCATCCCGGCAGGCGTCCAGGTGTAGAACGGCGCCTCGTTGGCGGCGGAGTATTCGCTATTGAAATCAAAGGTCATGATGATGTTTCCAAAGTCTAGGTCGGTCGCTCGGGAAGGGATTTCCCCGGCTCGGCGCCCGGTGCATGTCTTTGAACACGCCAGCGCCTTTTAGGTTCCCCCCAATGGTGGGGACAGCCACGAAAATTTAAAGTCTACGTAACAAATGGTACGCCCGTTCGACTGCCCTGGCGAGTACCCGAAGGGGCACTAGAGTGTTCTTGATAGCGAACGGTTAAGGAAACGTTACGAAAAAACGCAGGATTTACGCTATTGAACCCGGGTTAATTACGAGAAATCGCTCATTCTTGGCTCCTGCCGCCTAGCGCCCACCCAACTCCCGGCCACCTGACAAGTTTGGGGTCAGATCCATTTCCCCGCCCCAAGCATTCCGCAAATACGACACCCGCCCCCGGGGCAATGGCTCTGACCCCAGACGCTCGCACGCCTCTACCCATCCCCCCAACACCTTCAAATTTCCATCGCCACGCCGGGGCCACGACCCCAACTTTCAGCCCTCAATCCCGCTCTTGAACCCCCGCAAATGGGGGCTTGCATTCTGCGCAGACTTCGGCATTAGGGCCTCAATACAGAAAAACCCGCAAAAAGCCTTAAAAAAGGACTGTTTTTTAGGTGTCGCTTGGCATTACAGTCCGTAACGGCGCCGGGGGCGCATCTACAACCGCTATAACTGACTTATCCCAATGAGGATCCATTAGATGGCTTCGATCAAACCTATCAAGGAAGTTCTGAACAAGACGGCCCTCGTGGCCCACATCGCGTCGCAGAGCGGCGTGGAGCCGAAGGGCGTCAAGGCCGTTCTGGTCGCGCTCGAAGAAGCCATGAGTGCCTCGGTGCACAAGAAGGGTGCCGGCCAGTTCGTGCTGCCGGGCCTGTTCAAGGTCACCTCGCAGGCGGTCGCCGCGAAGCCGAAGCGCAAGGGCAAGAACCCGTTCACCGGTGAAGAGCAGTGGTTCGCTGCCAAGCCGGCCTCGATCAAGCTGAAGATCCGTCCGCTCAAGAAGCTCAAGGACGCTGCGGCCTGATCCAGCCGCAAGGCTTGAAAGGAAAAACGCCCCGAAAGGGGCGTTTTTTTTTGTCGTACCCGACCGAAGAGACCGCAGGGGTCAGAGTAATAACTCTGACCCCCAACCCCGGTTGTTCCCGCTGTCAGGAATCGGCCCGGCGGTGATCGTTGATGACATCACGCAGTGACTTCGCGGCCACGCCGGCGGCCGTAGCGAAGTCTTCCCCTTCGCTTGCGTAGATGATCGCGCGGGACGAGGAAATCATCAGGCCCGTGCCGTCGGCGGTGGCGCCGTGCGAGAGCACGGCGGCGATGTCGCCGCCTTGTGCGCCGATGCCGGGTACCAGCAATGGCATCTCACCGACCAGGGCGCGTACTTCACCCAGTTCCGCCGGCCACGTAGCACCCGTTACCAGGGCGCAGTTGCCGTTGTGGTTCCACTGGCGTGCGATGGTCTCGGCCACGCGCAGGTAGAGGGGCTCGCCACTGCAATCGAGCGCCTGGAAATCCCCGCCGCCGGGATTGGACGTGCGGCACAGCAGGATCACGCCCTTGTCCGCGCGTTCCAGGAAGGGGTCGATGGAATCGCGGCCGAGGTACGGGTTCAGCGTAACGGCATCGGCCTGGTAGCGGTCGAAGGCTTCGCTGGCGTAGTGCCTGGCGGTGGAGCCGATGTCGCCGCGCTTGGCGTCCAGGATCACCGGCACGCCCGGATGCTCGCGGTGGATGTAGGCGATGAGTTCTTCCAGTTCGCCTTCCAGCCGCTGTGCGGCGAAGTGGGCGATCTGTGGCTTGAAGGTGCATGCGTAGGGCGCCGTCGCGTCGACGATGGCCTTGCAGAAGTCGAGCACGTTCGTGGCGCCCGCCGGCAACCGGCCGGGCTCGGGATCCAGGCCCACGCAGACCAGGGTGTTTCGTTGGCGCCAGGCATCGCGCAGTTGCGTCATGAACGACATGGGTCGTGTCTCCTCATGCGAAACGGCCGCCCCGTGGGGCGGCCGTCGGGTCAGGCCAGCTTCTTGTACTTCACCCGCTTCGGGCCGGCATCGTCGCCCATGCGGCGTTTCTTGTCCGCTTCGTACTCGTTGTAGTTGCCAGGGAAGAATTCCACGTGGGAATCGCCCTCGAAGGCCAGGATGTGCGTGGCGATGCGGTCGAGGAACCAGCGGTCATGGGAAATCACCATGGCGCAGCCGGGGAATTCCAGCATGGCGTCTTCCAGGGCGCGCAGGGTTTCCACGTCCAGGTCGTTGGACGGTTCGTCCAGCAGCAGCACATTGCCGCCCTGCATCAGTGTCTTGGCCATGTGCAGGCGGCCGCGCTCGCCGCCGGAGAGGCTGCCGACGATCTTCTGCTGGTCGGTGCCCTTGAAGTTGAAGCGGCCGATGTAGGCGCGCGACTGCAACTCGTAACGCCCGATGGTGATGATGTCGGCGCCGCCGGACACTTCCTGCCACACGTTCTTCTTCGGATCCAGCGCATCGCGCGACTGGTCGACGTAGGCCAGCTGCACGGTATGGCCGAGTTTGACTTCGCCGCTGTCGGGCGTTTCCTTGCCGATAATCAGCTTGAATAGCGTGGATTTACCCGCGCCGTTGGGGCCGATCACGCCGACAATGGCGCCCGGTGGCACCTTGAAGCTCAGGTCGTCGATCAACATGCGGTCGCCGAAGCTCTTCGAAACATTCTTGAACTCGATCACTTCCTGGCCCAGGCGCTCGCCGGGCGGAATGTAGAGCTCGTTGGTTTCGTTGCGCTTCTGGTATTCGACGGAGTTCAGTTCCTCGAAGCGGTTGATGCGCGCCTTGCCCTTCGACTGGCGACCCTTGGCCGCCGAACGCACCCACTCAAGCTCGCGGGCCAGCGCCTTCTGGCGGCCCTTCTCGGACGCTTCCTCGCGGGCCAGGCGCTCGCCCTTCTGTTCGAGCCAATCGGTGTAGTTGCCCTTCCAGGGAATGCCGCGGCCGCGGTCGAGTTCAAGGATCCACTCAGCGGCGTTGTCCAGGAAATAGCGGTCATGGGTAACCGCCACGACGGTGCCGGGATAGTCGTGCAGGAACTGCTCGAGCCAGTCGACGGACTCGGCATCCAGGTGGTTGGTGGGTTCGTCCAGCAGCAGCATGTCGGGCTTGGACAGCAGCAGGCGGCACAGCGCCACGCGGCGCTTCTCGCCACCGGAAAGCGGGCCGATCTTCGCGTCCCAGGCCGGCAGGCGCAGCGCATCGGCGGCCACTTCCAGCTGGCGCTCGAGCGCATGGGCGTCGTTGGCGGCCAGGAGGTTCTCAAGCTTCTGCTGCTCTTCGGCGAGCTTGTCGAAGTCCGCGCCTTCCTCGGCATAGGCGGCGTAGATTTCATCCAGGCGCTTTTGCGCGTCGAGAATTTCCGACACGCCTTCCTCCACGGCCTCGCGGACGGTTTTTTCCGGATCCAGTTGCGGTTCCTGGGCCAGGTAGCCGATCTTGGTGCCGGGCTGGGCACGCGCCTCGCCCTGGAAGTCGGTATCGACGCCCGCCATGATCCTGAGCACCGTGGACTTGCCCGCACCATTCACGCCGAGCAGGCCGATCTTGGCGCCGGGGAAGAAGGAGAGCGAGATGTCCTTGATGATCTGGCGTTTCGGGGGAACGATCTTGCTCACCCCGTTCATCGTGTAGATGTACTGCATGCTGGCTCCGTGGGGGATGGCGGCGGGTCGCCGCCAGGGCGGCCCGCGCAAGGAAAAGGCAGGAAATTCCCCCATTATCCCCGATCAGGACCACGCTTGCCACGGAGCGAAGGAAGCCGCAAATTTCCGCGCGGCTCCGGCGGGTTCGCTGTGGGAGTGCATCGTCGCCGGGCCCACGGCGCCGGTTTATAGGCCGACGCGGAAAAACCTGTAGGGCGGGGCCGGGCCACTGGGCCGGTGGCACGGACTTTCCCAAGCAGTGGCTGCAAAACCCTGTCAGCGCTACACTTTCCCGGATTCGTTCTTTACCTTGCCGAGGTCACGATGTTCCCGAAGGACAGCTCCATTGCCGGTTATGACGACGAACTGGCCCAGGCCATCGCCCATGAGGCGCGCCGCCAGGAAGACCACGTCGAGCTGATCGCCTCGGAGAACTACGCCAGCCCCCGCGTGATGGAGGCCCAGGGTTCGGTGCTGACCAACAAATACGCCGAGGGCTACCCGGGCAAGCGCTACTACGGCGGCTGCGAGTACGTGGACATCGCCGAGAAGCTCGCGATCGAGCGCCTGAAGCAGCTGTTCGACTGCGACTACGCCAACGTACAGCCGCATTCAGGCTCGCAGGCCAACCAGGCGGTGTACTTCGCCCTGTTGCAGCCGGGCGACACCATCCTGGGCATGAGCCTGGCCCATGGCGGCCACCTGACCCACGGCGCGAAGGTGAACCTGTCGGGCAAGATCTTCAACGCCGTGCAGTACGGCATCTCGCCCGACACCGGCCTGGTCGATTACGACGAGATCGAGCGCCTGGCGGTTGAACACAAGCCGAAGATGATCGTGGCCGGGTTCTCAGCCTATTCACAGATCATGGACTGGGCGCGCTTCCGCGCCATTGCCGACAAGGTCGGTGCCTATCTCTTCGTGGACATGGCGCACATTGCAGGCCTGGTCGCCGCCGGCGTGTATCCCAGCCCGCTGCCGCATGCGCACGTGGTCACCTCCACCACGCACAAGACATTGCGCGGTCCGCGCGGCGGCATCATCGTGGCGCAGGGCGCCGGCGAGGAGATCGAGAAGAAACTGCAGTCGGTGGTGTTCCCCGGTATCCAGGGCGGCCCGCTGATGCACGTCATCGCCGCCAAGGCCGTGGCGTTCAAGGAAGCGCTGGAGCCTGAGTTCCGCGCCTACCAGGAGCAGGTGGTGAAGAATGCCCAGGCCATGGCAGGCGCCTTTATCGCGCGCGGCTACAAGGTCGTTTCCGGCGGCACCGAGAACCATTTGATGCTGATCGACCTGATCGGTCTGGAAACCACCGGCAAGGATGCCGAAGCTGCGCTGGGCAAGGCGCATATCACGGTGAACAAGAACGCCGTACCCAATGACCCGCGTTCGCCGTTCGTCACCTCGGGCCTGCGCGTGGGCACGCCTGCCATCACCACGCGCGGCTACCTGGAAGCGGACACGGTGGAACTCACCGGCTGGATCTGCGATGTGCTTGATGCCCCGGCTGATGCAGATGTCATTGCACGCGTTCGCCAGGCCGTTACCGCGCAATGCAAGCGCTTCCCCGTCTACGGCTAAGGACACTTACTTCCCTGCCATGCACTGTCCGTTCTGCCAGCATGAAGATACCCGCGTCATCGATTCGCGCCTGACTGACGATGGCGGATCGGTGCGTCGTCGCCGTGAGTGCCCGCAATGCGGCGAACGCTTCAATACCTATGAAACGGCCGAGCTGAAACTGCCGGCCGTGGTCAAGAGTGGCCATCGCCGCGAATCCTTCGACGAACGCAAGCTACGCGTAAGCTTCGAGCGGGCGCTGCAGAAGCGACCGGTGGCCAGCAACGACGTCGATGCCGCGGTGCGCGCCATCGTCGACGACCTTCGGCGCACCGGTGAGCGGGAAGTGCCCTCACGGCAGATCGGCGAACTGGTGATGCGTGAACTGAAGAAGCTCGACCAGGTGGCTTACGTCCGGTTTGCCTCGGTCTATCGCAAGTTCGAGGACGTCCACGCCTTCCGCGAGGAGATCGAGAAGCTCGAGCGCGATCTTCCCGCGATGGAAGCCCTGCCGCTGCCGCTGGTGGGCGGCGGCAAGCGCAAGTAGATGTTCCAGCCACACGACCACGCCTATATGGCGCGCGCGCTTGAAATCGCCGCGCGCGGCATCTACACCACCCAGCCCAACCCGCGCGTGGGTTGTGTCATCGAGCGCAATGGCGTGGTGGTGGGCGAAGGATTCCACCGAAAGGCCGGTGGCCCCCATGCCGAAGTCCTCGCCCTGGGCATGGCTGGCGAGCGGGCGCGCGGCGCCACCGTCTACGTCACCCTTGAGCCCTGCGCACACCATGGCCGTACGCCGCCCTGCGCCGATGCGCTGATTGCCGCGGGCGTGGCGCGCGTTGTGGTGGCGGCCGAGGATCCCTTCGACCAGGTCAATGGCCGCGGCATGGCCAGGCTGCGCGACGCTGGCATCGAGGTGGCATGCGGCCTGATGCGCGCGGAGGCCAGGGAATTGAACGCCGGATTCTTCAGTCGCATCGAGCGGGGCAGGCCGTTCGTGCGGGTGAAACTGGCCATGAGCATCGATGGCCGGACGGCGCTGGCCAGTGGCGAATCGAAATGGATCACCGGCGAGGCTGCGCGCGAGGACGTCCAGCGCTGGCGCGCGCGCAGTTCCGCCATCCTCACAGGCAGTGGCACGGTGCTCGCCGACAATCCACGCCTGACGGCGCGCCTGCCGGGTGACCGCGAGGGGGTGCCGCCGACGCGCGTCGTGCTGGACGCAAGCCTGCGCACGCCCGCAGATGCCCACGTACTCGATGGCCAGGCGCCCACGGTGATGATGCATGCAGCGGACGCCGACGCCGGCGACGCGCGTTTCGCCCGCGTTGAATGCATCCCTGTGCCGGCGTCCGGTGGGCATCTGGACCTTACCCAGGTGCTGGGGCAGCTCGTCGCGCGCGACTGCAACGAAGTGCACGTGGAAGCAGGCGCCACGCTGTGCGGGGCGCTGTTTGCGCAGGGGCTCGTCGACGAACTGCTGCTCTACATCGCCCCGGTGCTGCTGGGCGACGGCGCGCGGCCGCTGATGGCGCTGCCCGCGCTGGACACCATGGCCGGGCGCTGGCAGCTGGGCATCGTCGACCATGCCATGGTCGGCAGCGATATCCGCCTGAGGCTTCGACCGGTGGTCCGGTAACGCGCCAACCCGCCGCCTGGCATCGGCGTCATGGTGGGGGGTCAGAGTATTCACTCTGATCCCCCAGTGGTACCATCGCCGGTGATGTCTTCAGGGCGGGGCGAAACTCCCCACCGGCGGTATGTCCCTTCCAAGGGGCGAGCCCGCGAGCGCCCGCCGCAAGGCGGGGTCAGCAGACCTGGTGCGAAGCCAGGGCCGACGGTCACAGTCCGGATGAAAGAAGACGACGCCATGTCTCTCCCGCGGGAGGCATGCGTCCTGCCTTGCCGACGTTCATCAACCTCGTGCCGCAGGACGTAAGCCATGTTCACCGGAATCATCCAGACCGTCGGCCGCATTGCTCGCATCGAGCGTCGTGGCGGCGACGTCCGACTCACCGTCGACACTGCCAGCTTGGATATGGACGATGTCGCCCTGGGCGACAGCATCGCCGTTGGCGGTGTCTGCCTGACGGCGGTCGAGCTCGGCGCGACATCGTTCGCCGCCGACGTCTCCAACGAAACGCTCTCGCTCACCAACCTGGGCCAGCTTGGCCCAGGCAGCCGGGTCAACCTGGAAAAAGCCCTGCGCCTGGCCGACCGGCTCGGCGGCCATATGGTGTCAGGGCATGTCGACGGCCTGGGCAAGGTCGTTTCAGTGACCCACGATGGCCGTTCGCAGCGGTGGACATTCGAGGTTCCGCCCAATCTCGCCCGCTATATCGCGGCGAAGGGCTCGATCTGCATCGACGGCACCAGCCTCACGGTGAACGAAGTGTCGGGAAACCGCTTCGGGGTGAACCTTATCCCCCATACGGTGGAACACACCACATTCGCCGATCGCAAGGCTGGTGACCCGGTGAACCTCGAGGTCGATGTCGTGGCCCGCTACGTCGAGCGATTACTGGGCGTCGGCGGCGGCAACGGCATCGACGAAGACTTCCTGCGCGAAAACGGTTTCGCGCGCTAACAGGCAAAGCATCCATGGCATTCGACAGCATCCCCGACATCCTCGACGAACTGCGCGCAGGCCGCATGGTGGTGATCCTCGACGACGAAGACCGCGAGAACGAGGGCGACATCATCATGGCTGCGGAGAAGGTCACCGCGCAGCACATCAACTTCATGGTGCGCGAGGCGCGCGGGCTGGTGTGCCTTACCCTGACCGAACAGCGCACGCGGCAGCTGGGCCTGCGCCCGATGGTCAGTGACAACACCTCGGCCTACCACACCAACTTCACCGTTTCGATCGAAGCGGCCGAAGGCGTCACCACCGGCATCTCGGCCTATGATCGCGCCCACACCATCCTTGCGGCGGTGAAGAAGGACGCCCATCCCGAGGACCTGAGCCAGCCCGGGCATATATTTCCGTTGACCGCCCGTCCCGGTGGTGTGCTTACCCGCGCAGGACACACCGAGGCCGGTTGTGACCTTGCCGCGCTCGCAGGGCTCGAGCCCTCGGCAGTGCTGATCGAGATCCTCAAGGACGACGGCGAGATGGCGCGGCGGCCGGAGCTGGAAGCCTTTGCCGCCAAGCATGGCTTGAAGATCGGCAGCATCGCCGACCTCATCCGCTACCGGCTGGAAACCGAGCGCACCATCGAGCGCGTTCACGAGGAGGACGTCGACACCGAGTTCGGGACGTTCCGCCTGGTGGCTTTCCGCGATGCGATCGCCCACGGACTGCACTTTGCGTTGGTCCGCGGCGATGTCGCCCACGGTGAGCCGGTGCTTACCCGCGTGCATGTGCGCAATACACTGTCCGACGTGCTGCATCTGAAGCGCGAGGACCTCGGCCATACCGTCACGGCCGCCTTGCGCCGCATTGACAGCGAAGGACGCGGTGTCCTGGTGGTGTTGTCCGGCGAGGATTCCGCCGACGCCTTGCTGGCCCGCCTTGCCGGCCGTGAAGTACCGAACGAGGATCCGCAGGCGTGGCGCCAGCTTGGACTTGGGGCGCAGATCCTGACGGACCTCGGCGTTCGCTCATTGCGCGTGCTTGGCACGCCTCGCCGCCTGGTGGGACTGCAAGGCTTCGGCCTGCATGTGGACGGCTACGTCGGGTAGGCTTAAGTTCAAACCAAGGCTGCGCAGCTAGCCCATCCACCAGATATCGGCATGCATCGGAACCTCAAGATCCAGCTCATCGCCCCATCGGGCTATCCCCATGACCAGGCCGCGGTCCGCCGCGGCGTTGAGCGCCTGGAAGCGGCCGGGCACGCCGTTGTCGGCAAGGACGCCTTGCAACGTATCGACCAGCGATTCGCCGGCAGCGTCGCCGAGCGCGTTGCCGAGCTCAACGCACTGGGCACGGATCCTTCTGTGGATATCGCCCTGGCCGTTCGCGGGGGCTATGGCGCACACCAGTTGCTCCAGCACCTGGACTACGACGGGCTTGCCGAGCGGCTGGGCTCCCGTCCCCTGGCCATGGTCGGCCACAGCGACTTCACCGCCGTCCAGCTGGCACTGCTTGCCCGGTCGAACCTGGTGACGTTTGGCGGCCCGATGCTCAGCGCGGACTTCGGTGCCGAAGCCCTGCGAGACTTCACCTGGCGCCATTTCTGGAAGGCCATGTGCTCATCCACGATGGATGTCGCCTGGAGCGCCGCCCCGGACTCACCCGATGTCGACGTCGAAGGCACGCTCTGGGGCGGCAACCTGGCCGTGGTCTGCGCGCTGGTGGGAACGCCCTATATGCCCGTGGTGGATGGCGGCATCCTCTTCGTCGAAGACGTCTCCGAACCACCGTTCCGGGTGGAGCGGATGCTTTACCACCTGTATCTGGCGGGCATCCTCGGCCGGCAGAAGGCGCTGGTGCTGGGCGATTTTTCCTCTTATCGCAGCAGTGAATACGACAACGGCTACGACCTTCCCGACGCGATCGAGCGTATCGGCGCCGTTGCCGGCATCCCGGTGGTCACGGAACTGCCGTTCGGCCACTGCCCGGACAAGTTCACCTTGCCGGTCGGTGCCCATGCCCGGCTTCGCCTGGCTGGGGGCGAGGCCAGCCTTGCCATCCACGGGTATCCCTCCATCCCTGACACGAACCGCTGAAAAAGCCGTAAAATGGCCGGTCCGCGCGGGGTTTTGCCCCATCACCGAAGGCTTAATCCAATGAAGATCATCGAGGGCGATTTCGCCACGCCCAAGGGCCGTTTCGCCATCGTCGCCGGCCGCTTCAACGGCTTCGTCGTCGAGTCGCTTGTCCAGGCGGCACGCGACACCCTGGTCCGCCACGGCGTGAAAGACGACGCCATCGACCTCATCCGCGTGCCCGGTGCCTGGGAAATTGCCCAGGCGGCCTACAAGGTGGCCAACAACGGCAAGCATGTGGCGGTCATCGGCCTGGGCGCAGTGATCCGCGGCGGTACCCCGCATTTCGAGTACGTGGCCGGCGAAGCGGCCAAGGGACTGGCGCAGGCGGCCTACACCTCGGGCGTGCCCGTAGCCTTCGGCGTGCTCACCGTGGAAAACATCGAACAGGCGATCGAACGCGCAGGGACCAAGGCCGGCAACAAGGGCAGCGATGCCGCCATGGTGGCGCTGGAGATGGCCAACCTGTACGTCAGGCTATGAATCGCCGTCCGGAAGGCGTCGATCTCGCCGCTCGCTCGCGTGCCCGGCGCCGCGCATTGCAGGCCATCTACGCGTGGCAGGTGGGTGGTGCCACCATGGCCAAGGTCATCGACCAGTTTCGCCATGAACAGGACATGGAAGTGGCCGACCTTGAATACTTCGAAGACCTCCTGCTTGGCGTTGAGAAACACCAGGCCGAGATCGACGAGGGCTTGAAGCCTTTCGTCGACCGCGAGGTCAGCCAGATCGACCCCATCGAGCGCGCCGCTTTGCGGCTGGCCGCGTACGAATTGAAGTATCGCCCCGACGTACCCTACCGGGTGATCCTGAACGAGGCGATCGAGGTCACCAAGCGCTTCGGCGCCGATCATGGCCACAGCTACGTCAACGGCGTGCTCGACAAACTGGCCACGCACTGGCGTACGGCCGAAAAACGACATTGATGTTCCCGCGGCCGGCCCGTCCGGCCGCTGTTCGGTGAAGGACATTCCATGCACGACGCATCGGCCTTTCTTGGCCAGATCCCGGTGATCGATACACCGCGCCTGCGGCTGCGGCCGCATCGGCCAGGCGACTACGCCGCCTGTACCGCCATGTGGGCGGATGCTGCCGTGGTCCGCCACATCGGCGGCAAGCCTTTGTCGGCTGAAGACGCCTGGGCGCGCATGTTGCGTTATGCCGGTCACTGGGCGCTGCAGGGCTTCGGCTTCTGGGCCATCGAGGAAAAATCAACGAGCCGGTTCGTCGGGGAAGTCGGCTTCGCTTACTTCAAGCGGGAAATATGCCCCCCGAACGATGACGTGCCCGAAATGGGCTGGGCATTGGCAAGCGACGTGCACGGCCGGGGTTTTGGCCGCGAGGCGGCCGAAGCCGCCGTGGCCTGGGGCGACGTCCATTTCCGCGGCAGTGACACCTGTTGCCTGATCGATCCGGGCAATGAGCCGTCGATCCGCGTGGCCACACGCTTAGGTTTTGCGCCCAGCCATCGCGCGGCCTACAAGGGCCAGGTCACCATGGTATTCACACGCCCGGGACCGGGCGCCACTTAAGGTCTGCCGCGCATGGAATTCGACCTCATCGAACGCGTGCGCGAGCTCACCACCCAGGCCCGCGACGACGTCCTCACAGGCATCGGCGACGACGCCGCGGTGCTGGCCGTGCCCGCCGGGCGCGAGCTGGCGGTGGCCATGGATACCCTGGTCGCGGGCGTGCATTTTCCGCCCGGTACACGTCCCTACGACATTGGATGGAAGGCATTGGCGGTGAACCTGTCCGATCTTGCCGCCATGGGTGCGGTGCCGGCCTGGGCACTGCTGTCGATGACCTTGCCCGATGCCGACGGTGCCTTCGTCGAAGGCCTGGCCGAGGGTTTCGCAGCCCTTGCCGCACCGCACCGCGTCGCGCTGGTGGGTGGCGATACGACACGCGGGCCGTTGTCGGTCACGGTAGCGGTGCATGGCTTCCTGCCGTCGGGCCAGGGCCTGTTGCGCTCGGGTGCGAACGTCGGCGACGTGGTGATGGTGACAGGCACCCTCGGCGACGCCGCGGCAGGGTTGCGCTGCGTAGGCAGTGGCCGTGGCGACACTCTCGTTGCGCGCCTGGATCGTCCCACGCCGCGGGTCGCCGCCGGCGGGGCCCTGCGGGGCGTGGCCACGGCATGCATCGACGTCAGCGACGGCCTGGTCGCCGATCTGGGTCATATCTGCCAGGCCAGCGGTGTTGCGGCGGAACTGGATCCCGCCCTGTTGCCGCGGTCGGCGGCCTTGCGCGAGATGTTCGCCGACAAGGACACCATGGCCTTCGCCCTTACCGGCGGCGACGACTACGAGCTCTGCTTCACCCTGTCATCGCAACACGTGGCCGGGGTGAGCGCGGAGATGGCGCGCCTGGGCTGTGGTGCCACGCGCATCGGCCGCATCGTGGCCGGGCAGGGCGTGCGCCTTGCCGATGCCG
>Ga0193717_1001392_pt1 | contig 14834 bp, 13 predicted proteins | sample U2c2metaG_FD_145900 | JGI IMG/M metagenome (GOLD analysis project Ga0193717, IMG submission 145900) | Soil microbial communities from a riparian zone of the East river system, Colorado, United States - U2c2 | ecosystem: Environmental > Terrestrial > Soil > Riparian zone | place: USA: East River... | reverse complement strand
GGGATCCCGCCTCGCTTATCTTCTTCCGCGTCCTGCAGGGGCTCGGCGGCGGTCTGCTGATGCCGCTCGGGATGACCATCCTCACCAAGGCGGCCGGACCGGAGCGGGTCGGCCGCGTGATGGCCGTGATCGGCGTGCCGATGCTGCTGGGCCCGATCCTCGGCCCGATCCTCGGTGGCTGGCTGGTCGACGACGTGTCGTGGCGCTGGATCTTCTTCCTGAACGTGCCGATCGGCATCGTGACGCTGTTCCTCGGCTCGCGGATCCTGGAGGCGGACGAGCCGCAGCCGACCCAGAAGCTGGACATCCTCGGCCTGGTGCTGCTGTCGCCTGGTCTCGCCGCGCTGATCTACGGCTTGGCGAAGGTGCCCGCGAACGGTGGCTTCGGCGCCGCCGAGGTGTACCTGCCGGCCGTCGGCGGCGCGATCCTGGTCGTGGCGTTCGTCTGGCACGCGCTGCGCACCCCGCACGCGCTGATCGACCTGAAGTTGTTCAAGGACCGGGGATTCTCCGTCGCCTCGGTGACCATGGTGCTGTTCACCGTCGCGTTCTTCGGCGCGATGCTGCTGTTCCCGCTGTACTTCCAGCAGGTGCGCGGTGAGGGTGCGCTCGCGGCGGGCCTGTTGCTGGCGCCGCAGGGGATCGGCGCGATGATCATGATGCCGATCGCGGGCGCCATCGTCGACAAGGTCGGCTCCGCGCGGATCGCCCAGCTCGGCATCCTCATCATCGTCGGCGGCATGGTGCTGTTCACCCAGTTGGAGGCGGACACCTCCTACCTGGCGATCGGCACCTCGCTGTTCGTGCTCGGCATCGGGATGGGCATGGTGATGATGCCGGTCATGTCGGCCGCGCTGAAGACGCTCAAGCAGTCGGACGTCGCTCGCGCGTCGACCAGCTTGAACATCGTTCAGCAGGTGGCCGCGTCGATCGGCACCGCGATGCTGTCGGTGATCCTGTTCAACGGGATCAAGGACCGGCTGCCGCCGGCACCGCCCGGCGCGCCGGCCCAGTCGACGTCGCTGCAGGACCTGCCGGAGGGCATCCGGCAGCAGGTCGCGCCACTGTTCGCGGACGCCTACTCGTCCACGTTCGTCTGGGCGCTGGTCCTGCTGGCCCTCGCGATCCTGCCGGCGCTGCTGCTGCCGAGGGGCAAGGACGCGGCGAAGGGTGGGCCGGTCTCGGCCGAGCCGTTGACCGCTGCCGACGCGGAGCCGCCGGTCGACGTGCCCGCGGCCGACCGCGGCTAGTTCCCAACGCCAGGAAGGGCACCTCCGGACGATCAGTTGTCCTGAGGTGCCCTTCTCGGCGTTCCCGGCCGTCTACCCTCCCGGCATGGACGAGAAGATCGCCGAGGTCAAGGAGCTGCGGCTCCAGCTATACGCCCTGCGGGACCGGGTGCACCAGCTCGAGCTCGGCCTGTTCCGCGCGGTGGTGGCCCTCGGCTCGGCCGCGATGGTGGTCGGCTGGTTCGTGCCGTTCCTTGCGGTGACCGAGAAGGCCGATGACGAGGACGAGTCGGTCGCCATGCTCCCGACGATCTTCGGCATCGGTGACTCCGGCGACGGCCCGTTCAGCGGGGAGGCGGCGCTGGCCGCCGTCGTCGTCGGCGCGTTCGGCCTGGCGATCGTGGTCGCGCTGATCGCCATGCTCGGCCTGTTCCGCGACCGGGTCGGCCGCCGTCCCGTCCGGTTCGCGCGCGTCTGCGGCATCGTGCTGCTGGTCGCGTGCGCGTTCGGGTGGCTGCTGATGTTCGCCCTCGCGGCACATTTCGAGGGCCGGTCGAGCGCGTTCTCCCCGGCCACGCTGTGCTTCACCGTCGGCGGCGGCGCCATGCTCGCCGCCGCCGCGCTCCACCCGTCGGACTGGCGCGACTACTGAGCCGGCCGGTCACCAGTCGAGCTTGAGCACCCCGACCGCGCCCTTCGCGCCCGACGCCCAGCACGCGCCGTCGAACCCGCAGTCCACCGAGTCGAAGTCGTTCGTGGCGAACTGGGTCCACCGCCGGCCGCCGTCCACGCTCACGTCGCTGCCCGACGGGCCGACGGCGATCAGCACGGTCGGCAGGAACGGGTGGTAGGTGACGGCCGACCGGTAGCCCGTCGGCGCGTTCGCGGGCTCGCGCCACGTGCGGCCGCCGTCGCCGGTCAGCGCCAGCGCGTCGACGGCGGTGGTCGGGTTCGCGTAGTCGCCGCCGATCGCGATGCCCGTGCGGGGCGTGCGGAAGGCGACCGCGAACACGCCGGCGCTCTCGCTGCTGAGGAGCGGCGTCTCGCTCGCCGTCCAGGTCCGGCCGCGGTCGGCCGAGTGCAGCACCCGGGCGACCGTCGAGCCGCCGGTCGCGAGCCACGCGTCCCGCTTGCCGGACACCGTCAGGCACTGGCCGCTCGCCGAGAACTCGTACTCGCCGTCGAGTGCCGGCGGGATCCCCTCGGCCGGCACCCGGCGCCACGACCGGCCGCCGTCCGAAGTGGACAGGATGCGGAACTCGCCGGCGACCGGGTCGCCGACCGCGAGGCCGTTGCGGGAGTCGAAGAACGCGACGCAGTTGTAGAACGCGGCCTGCTCGGTGCTGCGGAACGACTCCGTCCACGTGCGACCCGCGTCGGTGGTCCGGTAGATCCGGGAGTCCGTGCCGTTGCCGATCGACAGGATCACGGCCGTCTTCGCGTCGAACGCCTCGATGTCGCGGAAGTCGAGGGTCCCGGTGTCGGGCGGACCGACCTGTGGCCAGCTCCGGCCGCCGTCGACGGTCCGCAGCACGGTGCCTCGCTGGCCGCTCGCCCACGCGACCTGGCGGCTGACCGCGGACAGGCCGCGTAGCTGCGCGTCGGTGCCGGTCGGGGTCGGCTGCCAGGACAGGGTGGTCGCGGACGCGCCGCCCGGCGCGGTGAGAAAGGTCGCCAGGACCAGCAGGGAGATCATCAGCGCACGCTTCATGAAAAGGCAACATAGCTGGGAATGTCAGCCGATGGAATGACACCCGAAACGGTCTTCGGGCCGACGCACGCGCATGCGGTCGTCGCTACCGTGACAAGCCATGGAGCAACAGGTGCGACTGCGCCCGCCGACCAACAAGGTGGATCCCAGGGCGGTCCGGTACTGGATGACGAGCGAGGCGCTCTCGAACGGCGTCGTGGCGATCGTGCTGGCCGTGCTGGCGTTCCTCATCGAGCCTGCCCGCTTCTGGCTGCTGCTCGCACTCGGCGTGGTGCTGGTGATCGCGATCCCGTACATCATCGTCATGCCGTTGTGGCGCTACCGGGTGCACCGCTGGGAGGTCACCGACGACGCCGTCTACACGCGGACCGGCTGGCTGTGGCAGGAGTGGCGGATCGCGCCGATGTCACGCATCCAGACCGTCGACACCGCCCGTGGACCACTCGAGCAGGCGTTCCGACTCTCGAGCGTGACCGTGACGACCGCGTCCGCCGCCGGGCCGATCAAGATCAAGGGGCTGGACCACGAGCTGGCCGCGGACCTGGTCGAGCGGCTCACCGAGGTCACGCAGGCGAACAAGGGGGACGCGACGTGACCACCCTCGAGGAGGGCTGGCGTCAGCTCCACCCGCGCACGGTCGTGGTGACCGTGCTGACGGTGGCGGGCATCCTCGCCGGTGTCGCGATCCCGATCATCATCGGCGTGCTGGACGACGGCGACGCCATCCTGCCGATCCTGCTGATCGCGATCGCCGGGATCGTCGTGGTGTCGGCGGTCGCCGCGTTCGTCGACACCATGCGGTACCGGCACACCACCTACCGGGTCACCGACGAGCGCATCGAGCTGCGGTACTCGTGGGTGCTGCACAAGCGGCGGTCGGTGCCGCGCGAGCGGGTCCGGACCGTCGACCTGACGGCGAACCCGCTGCAGCGCGTGTTCGGGCTCGCCAAGGTCAAGATCGGCACCGGCCAGCAGACCAGGGACAGCGGCAGCCACCTCACGCTCGACCCGGTGGACAAGGCGGTCGCGGAGGAGCTGCGGCGGCTGCTGCTGCACCGCGAGGCCGCGCCGTCGGTCGAACAGACGCCCGGCGAGCTCGCCAAGCTGGACTGGCGGTGGATCCGGTTCGCGCCGATCTCCGTGACCACACCGATCCTCGGCGCGGCCGCGTTCGGCGCGATCATGCAGGTGTCGGAGTGGTTCAACGCGCAGGGCGCGGTGTTCCGGCTGGTGCGCTATCTGTTCGAGGACCTGTCGGCCGTCGGTCTGGTCGGGGCGCTGGTCGTGATCGGCGTGGTCGTCGGGATCGTCGGTTCGCTCGGCCTGTTCGTCGAGATGTGGTTCCGGTACCGGCTGACCCGCGAGGACGGCAACCTCCTGATGACGAGGGGTTTGTTGAACACCCGGTCGTTGACGCTCGAGCAGCGCAGGCTGCGCGGGGTCGAGTTGGTCGAGGGCCTCGGCGTGCGGATGCTGGGCGCCGCGCGGGTGGACGTGGTCGCGACCGGCATGAGCCAGAAGTCCGACGACGACAAGACCGATCCCAAGACCGTGCTGCCGGCCGCGCCGTTCGAGGTGGCGCGCCGGGTGGCGACCGAGGTGCTGGGTTCGCCGGCCGCGACCGCGACGTCGCTGGTCGCCCATCCCCGCGCGGCCAGAGCGCGTCGGCTCCGATGGGGGCTGTTCGCCGTCGCGGTGCCGGTCGGGGTGCTCGCGGTGCTCGGGTGGCTGCTGACGACCGTGTTGCTGCACCTGGCGTGGATCCTCGCGGTGGTGCTGACGCCGGTCGCGGTGCTCCTGGCGCTCGAGGCGTACCGCAACCTGGGGCACGGCCTCGCGTCGGACCACCTCGTGACCCGGCACGGGGTCGGCGCGCGGCGGACCGTCGCGTTGCTGCGCACCGGCGTCATCGGGTGGACGATCACCCGGTCGCCGTTCCAGCGCCGGGCCGGCCTGATGACCATCCACGCGACGACCGCCGCGAACAAGGGCGCCTACCCGGTGTACGACATCGACGAGGTGGACGGTCTGCGTTTCGCAGACGAGGCGGTGCCGGGGCTGCTCACGCCGTTCCTGGAACCGGTAACGCCCAGGGGTGAAGATGGGCTCGTCTGCGACGGCGTCGACCCGGAGGGCAACGTGTTCCAGCTCCGGCAGCGCGACGCGCTGTGACGGGTTTGGCCTCCGCGGCGCGGGGGCCGCTGCCCCGAACGGCACCTTTGGGACATCGGTCATGCCGTGAAAGGCGCGTTGAGGGCACCCACCGCCCTGAACGCGCCTTTCACGGCATCACGCATGTCCCGAACGCGCCTCGGTCGCTGAGGTGTCGCGGCAGTCGCGGCGGCACGATCCCACGGTCGGCCGCCAGCACCCGTGCCAGCGCGACCCACTCGTCGGTCCGCACCTCCGACACCGGCTGCGACCCGAACAACCGGTGCGTCGCCCGTTTCGGCGCCACCCCGCGCAACGCCACACGCGCCGGGTCCCTCGGCCGCGCGTACGCCGCGTCGAGCAGCACCCACAGGATCGACGCCACCCGAGTGTCCACATCGGACCGCCTGCGTACGGCGAGATGCGCGGCGTCCACCCGGGGCGGCGGCGAGAAACACCTTGCGGGCACCCGGCGCCGCACCGTCAACGCGAACCGCGTCGCCCACCACGCCGACTCCGGGTCCCTTGGCCGGGCGGCGGTGAGCCGTTTCGCCAGCCCCCACTCGACGATCAGCTCGGCACGCGAGAACCCGCCGCCGACGGGGGTCAGCAGCCGACGCAGCAGCGGTGTGGACACCGCGAACGGAATGCTTGCCACCACAGTGAAAGCGCGGCGTGGCAATCGGACGGCACGCAAGTCGCCGTGCACCACGCGGACCGATGGCCGGTCGTCGAAGCGGCGGCGCAGCGCCGAGGCGAACCGTGTGTCACGCTCGACCGCCAGCACGCGGGAGCCCGTGCGGGCCAGCGGCGCGGTGATCGCGCCGGGACCGGCGCCGAAGTCGACGACGAGGTCGCCGTCGCCGAGGTCCGCGGCACGGACCAACCGGTCGATCACGGCGGGACAGGACAGAAAATGCACACCGGACATGAGTGTCTGACTCCAGGCACAGCAGGAACAAGGGGTGCTTGGAGACAGCGGCGCGCACGCCGAAGGAAGCCCTACTACGAACGAGTGAGGGAGTGGCCCGCCGCTGTCAGCGACGGCGCAAACGTATCGACGCACTCATACCGACCACGCTAACCGCGGCGGCAACCCAATTATGCGAAGCTCTTGGCATGGTTGATGTCCTGGTCGTCGGCGGCGGTATCGCGGGTGTGTCGATCGCCTACGAGCTCGCCGCGCACGCGTCCGTCGTCCTCGTCGAGTCCGAGCAGGAGCTGGCCCACCACACCACCGGGCGCTCCGCCGCGATCTACGCACCAAGCTACGGCGGCCCCGTGGTCCGCGAGGAGCTGCTCACCCCGCATCCGGCACTGTGGGTCGCGGTCGACGACGAGGGTGTCGACCACCTCGGCCACTTCGAGGCCGACCCGCTCACCCCCGGCCAGGCCGTCGAGCTGTGCCCGGTGCTGCGCCCGCCACTGGCCGCGGCCGTCGACCGGACCGCCATGGACATCGACGTCATGGCCCTGCACAGCGGGTACGTGCGTGGGCTGCGGCGGCGCGGCGGTGTGCTCCACACCGGCCGGCCGGCCACCGACCTCCGCCGCGACGGCACGGGCTGGGTCGTCGACGGCACGAAGGCGGACCTGGTCGTGGACGCCGCGGGCGCGTGGGTCGACGAGGTCGCCGCGAAGGCCGGCGTGCCGCCCATCGGTATCCAGCCCAAGCGAAGGACCCTCGCCATCGCGTCCGGCGCGGTGCCCGCCGACCCGGCGTGGCCGCTGGTCGCCGACGCCGGCGACCGGTTCTACTTCCGTGCCGAGAGCGGCCACCTCCTGATCTCGCCGGCCGACGAGACCCCCAGCGTGCCGTGCGACGCCAAGCCGGACGAGCTGGACATCGCGCAGGCGATCGAACGGATCAACGCCGCCACCACGCTCGGCCTGCGTTCGGTGCACACGTCGTGGGCCGGGCTGCGGTCGTTCGTCGCCGACCGGGAGCCCGTCGTCGGCGCGTGGCCCGACCACCCCGGCTTCGTGTTCTTCGCGGGGCAGGGCGGCTACGGCATCCAGATGGCGCCCGAGTTGGCGCGGGTGGGCGCGGACATCGCACTCGGGCGGACACCCGGCCCGGAGATCATGTCGCCGAGGTGACCCCTACAACTAGTGTGGCTACCGACCACTGCGGGAGGAGTCCAATGGCGGATCTTGCGGCACGGCTCGAGGACATCGTCGGCGCTGGGCACGTGCTCACCGGCGACGCCGTCGGCGACGACTACGCCCACGACGAGGCACTATCCGCGACGCCGAGCAAGCCGGCTCACGTGGTGCTGCCGGCGACGGCCGACGAGGTCGCGGCCGTCCTCACCCTCGCCGCCGAGACCGGCACCCCGGTCACCGCGCGCGGCAGCGGCAGCGGCCTGTCCGGCGCCGCGGTGCCGCGCCAGGACGGCATCCTCGTGTCGTTCGAGCGGATGAACAAGATCCTCGAGATCGACACCGTCAACCACGTGGCCGTGGTGCAGCCGGGCGTCACGCTCAACGACCTGGAAGCGGCCACCGCCGAGGTCGGCATGGTCTACCCGGTCTACCCCGGCGAGCTGTCCGCGAGCCTCGGTGGCAACGTCGGCACCAACGCGGGCGGCATGCGGGCGATCAAGTACGGCGTCACCCGCCACCACGTGCTCGGGCTGCAGGCCGCGCTGCCGACCGGCGAGCTCATCCGCACGGGCGGCAAGTTCGTGAAGTCGTCCACCGGCTACGACCTGACCCAGCTGATCGTCGGCTCGGAGGGCACCCTCGCGCTCGTCACCGAGGCGGTGCTCAAGCTCCAGCCCCGGATGTCCGAGCAGGCGACCATCCTCGCGCCGTTCCCGGACCTCGCCTCGGTCACGACAGCCGTGCCGAAGGTCGTCGGGTCCGGGCTCGGGCCGCTCATCCTCGAGTACATCGACGGGTTGACCATGGGCGCGATCACCTACAGCGCCGACCTGCAGCTCGGCATCCCCGACCAGATCCGGGAGACCGCGCAGGCCTACCTGGTGGTGATGCTCGAGTCCAACTCCTCGGCCCGGCTGGACGAGGACGTCGAAGCCGTCGGCGAGCTGCTGTCCGGGCTTGGCGCGCTCGACGTGTACGCCCTGCCGGGCGGCGCGGCCCGCAAGCTCGTCGAGGCACGGGAGAAGGCGTTCTTCACCGCGAAGGGCGCTGGCGCGGACGACATCATCGACACCGTGCTGCCGCGTGCCGCGCTGCCCGAGTTCTTCGCGAAGGTCCTGGAGATCGCGCAGGCGAAGCAGACGTTCGTGGTCGGCTGCGGCCACGCCGGCGACGGCAACGTGCACCTCGCCGTGTTCCAGAAGGACGCACAGATCCGCTACCAGGTCCTCCACGAGCTGTTCGTCGCCGGCATGGCGCTCGGCGGCGCGATCTCCGGCGAGCACGGCATCGGCCGCGAGAAGCTGCGGCATTTCCATGAGCTTGAGGACCCGAACAAGATCGACCTGATGCGCCGGATCAAGCTGGCCTTCGACCCGAAGGGCATTTTGAATCCAGGGGTGCTCTTTGACTGAGGGGAAGACACACATGAACGGCGCACAGGCACTTCTGCGGACGCTGGTGAACGGGGGCGTCGACGTCTGCTTCGCGAACCCGGGCACGTCCGAGATGCACTTCGTCGCGGCGCTCGACGCCGTGCCGGAGATGCGCGCGGTGCTCAGCCTGTTCGAGGGCGTCGTCACGGGCGCCGCCGACGGGTACGGGCGGATGGCCGACAAGCCGGCCGCCACGCTGCTGCACCTCGGGCCCGGCATGGCCAACGGCCTCGCCAACCTGCACAACGCGCGCCGCGCGCACACCCCGATCGTCAACGTGATCGGCGACCACGCGAGGTACCACAAGGGTTTCGACGCGCCGCTCGAGTCGGACATCGACGCGCTCACCGGCTGGGTGTCCGGCTGGTCGCGCACCTCGAAGGCGGCAGACGAGGTCGGTGCCGACGCGGCCGCCGCGATCGCCGCGGCCATGCAGTCGCCCGGCCAGCTCGCGAACCTCATCCTGCCGGCGGACGTGTCGTGGTCCGACGGCGGCGTGGTCGGCGAGCAGGTCGCACCCGTCGCCGCGATGCCCGTCGACGACGACCGGGTCGCCGAGATCGCGAAGCTCGTTCGCGGCGGCGAGCCGGTCGTGCTGCTGCTCGGGCACGGCACCACCCGCGAGCGCGGGCTGGTCGCCGCGAGTCGGATCGCCGCCGCGACCGGGGTGAAGCTGTTCGCGGAGACGTTCCCCGCCCGCATCGAGCGCGGCGCTGGCCTGCCCGGCGTCGAGCGGCTCGGCTACCTCGCCGAGCAGGTGCAGTGGCAGCTCACCGACGTGAAGCACCTGGTGCTCGTCGGCGCGAAGTCGCCCGTGTCGTTCTTCGCCTACCCCGGCAAGCCGAGCGAGCTGGTCCCCGACGGCTGCCACGTGCACGTGCTGTCGGTCCTCGGCGAGGACGGCACCGGCGCGCTGGAGAACCTCGCCGACCTCGTCGCCGCGGACACGAAACCGGTGCTGCAGGAGGCTTCCCGGCCGGGGCTGCCCACCGGCGAGCTCACCCCGCAGAACTGGACCGAGGTCATCGGCGCGCTGCTGCCCGATGGCGCGATCGTGTCCGACGAGGCGAACACGTCCGGTCTGATGATCCCGATGACGACCGCGGGCGCGCCGCGCCACGACGTGCTGACGATCACCGGCGGCGCCATCGGCCAGGGACTGCCGGTCGCCGTCGGCGCGGCGGTCGCGTCGCCGGACCGGCCGGTGGTGTGTCTGCAGGCCGACGGCAGTGCCATGTACACGGCGTCCGCGTTGTGGACGATGGCCCGCGAGGGCCTCGACGTGACGACGGTGCTGCTCAACAACCGCGCGTACGCGATCCTGCGGATGGAGCTGGCCCGCGTCGGCGCGGCGGGCGCCGGTCCGAAGGCACAGCGGCTGCTCGACCTGTCCGGTCCGGACCTGGACTTCGTGTCGTTGTCCAACGGGATGGGCGTGCCGGCGACGCGCGCGACGACGGCCGAGGAGCTGGCCGACCAGTTCGCGAAGGCGCTCGCGGAGCCCGGCCCGCACCTGATCGAGGCAATGGTGCCCCCACTGCTGTAGCCGCCTCCCCGGAATTTTATGTGTTGGTTGCGTCCCGGCGCAGGCGTCGGTATCGAGGTGGATTGTGGCTGGTTTTCGTCACGTTCCCCTGAGGTGACGGTTGATCGGCCCGGACTTTTGCGCAGAGATTCACCGGACAGGTAGTTGTTCCTCAACGGCGAGGAGTTCACATGTTGGTTCAGAACCTGGCTGTGTTGGTGTTGGCCGGTTTCGTTGGTTTCGCGGTCATCTCCAAGGTGCCGAACACGTTGCACACTCCGCTCATGTCCGGCACCAACGCGATCCACGGGATCGTCGTGCTCGGCGGGTTCATCGTGCTCGGGCTCGGCGCGGAGGGGGTGCTCAACAAGATCCTGTTGGTGGTGGCCATCGCGTTCGGCACCATCAACGTGGTCGGCGGTTTCCTGGTGACCGACCGGATGCTCGCGATGTTCAAGGAACGTAAATGAACTGGATTCACGACCGGTCGTTCATCCAGAGCCTGTACATCGTCGCGTTCGCACTGTTCATCTACGGCCTGATGGGGCTGACCGGGCCGAGGACCGCGGTGCGCGGCAACCTCATCGCCGCGGCGGGCATGGCGGTCGCGGTGTTCGCGACGCTGCTGACGCCGGGGCTCGGCAACTGGTGGCTGATCCTGCTGGGCGTCGCGATCGGCACGGCGGTCGGCGTGCCGGCCGCACGCAAGGTCAAGATGACGGCGATGCCACAGATGGTGGCGTTGTTCAACGGTGTCGGCGGCGGCGCGATCGCGTTGACCGCGTGGGTGGAGTTCCGCGGCAGCGCGGGTTTCGCCCATGAGCCGGCGTATGTCGCGGTGGCGTCGCTGTTCGCGGCGATCGTCGGGTCGGCGTCGTTCTGGGGTTCGACCGTCGCGTTCGGGAAGCTGCAGGAGATCCTGCCCGGCCGGCCGATCACCGTCGGGCGGCTGCAGCAGCCGCTGAACCTGGTGGTGCTGCTCGCCGCGGTCGGGTTCGGGGTCGCGATCGTCGTCGGCGGGCGCGCCGAGCTGTTGATGGTCGGCCTGCTGGTGACGTCGTCGGTGCTGGGGCTGCTGGTGGTGCTGCCGATCGGCGGCGCGGACATGCCGGTGGTGATCTCGCTGCTCAACGCGGCCACCGGGTTGTCGGCGGCGGCCATGGGGCTGGCGCTGAACAACTCCGCGCTGATCGTCGCGGGCATGATCGTCGGCGCGTCGGGGTCGATCCTGACCAACCTGATGGCGAAGGCCATGAACCGGTCCATTCCGGCGATCGTGGCCGGCGGCTTCGGTGGCACCGGTGCGGTCGGTGGCGCCGTCGACGCGGGGGACCGGTCGGTGCGCCAGACCAGTGCGGCCGACGCCGCGATCCAGATGGCGTATGCCCGTCAGGTGATCATCGTGCCGGGGTACGGCCTCGCGGTCGCGCAGGCACAGCACGCGGTCCGGCAGCTCAGCGGGGTGCTGGAGGGCAAGGGCGTTTCGGTGTTCTACGCCATCCACCCGGTCGCCGGCCGCATGCCGGGACACATGAACGTGCTGCTCGCCGAGGCGGACGTGCCGTACGAACGGCTCAAGGAGATGGATCTGATCAACGGCGAGTTCAGCCGCACCGACGTGGCACTCGTGATCGGCGCGAACGACGTGACGAACCCGGCCGCCCGCAGCGACCCGGCATCGCCCATCTACGGCATGCCGATCCTCAACGTGGACGAGAGCCGCTCGGTGATCGTGCTCAAGCGGTCGATGCGTCCCGGCTTCGCGGGCGTCGACAACGAGCTCTACTTCAACCCGAAGACGGCCATGCTGTTCGGCGACGCGCAGTCGTCGGTCTCGGAGATCACCGAGGAGCTGAAAGCGCTTTAGGTGTCCGCCCGGAGCGTAACCGCTGCTACCGGCGTCGCGCCGATGTCAGGATGGCGGCATGGCGGACATCTTCCACATCCATCGCGACCGCGCTCCCGCGCCGGAGCGGGAGCCGGAACCGCTGTGGCGTGAGGCGCTCGGCCGGAGTCTGCGCGCGGCACGGGAGGAGCGGGGCGGCCGCCTCGTCGACGTCGCGGAGCGGGCCGGCATCTCGACCCAGTACCTGTCCGAGATCGAACGCGGCCGCAAGGAACCGTCGAGCGAGATCATCGCCGCGGTCACCGGCGCGCTCGGCGTCGAACTGGACGACCTGCTCATCGGCATCGCGACCGACGTGCGGCGCCGCCGTGCCGCGGTCGGGCGCCGCCCGTCCGGCCCGGTGCTCCTGGCGGCATGAGCCGACAGATCAACCTGACCACCTTGCTTCGTGCGAATGCCTTGCACGCCGAGCGGAGCGAGGCCAATGACTCAGCGTGACTGGCTTAGTGGTCGGTTCGGAGGTCCGCTGCGAAAGGCGCGTTGACGGCATTGAGCCGTGCCCTGAACGCGCCTTTCACAGCACCGCCACTAGCGCGGCCGCCGCGTGATCAACCCCCGAAGGCCTTCGAATTCCGACCGCTCAGGCCCGCTGGTCGAGCACGTGGTCGGCGAGCCCGTAGGCGACGGCGTCCATCGCGTCGAACACCCGGTCGCGGTCGGTGTCGTGCCGTAGGTCCGCGATGCCGCGGCCGGTGTGTGTCGACAGGATCTCCTCGAGCTGGGTGCGCACCCGCACCACCTCGTCGGCCTGGAGAATGAGGTCGGGGATGGTGCCGCGGCCCTGCGCGGCGGGCTGGTGCAACACCACCCTGGTGTGCGGCAGCACGGCGCGGTGCCCTGGCGCGCCGGCGGCGAGCAGTATCGCGCCGGCCGCGACGGCCTGACCGACGCACGTCGTCGCCACCGGCGCCTTGATGTAGCGCATGGTGTCGTACAGCGCGAGCATCGCGGACGGGTCGCCGCCTTCGGAGTTGATGTACAGGTTGATCTCCAGGTCCGGGTTGTCCGCCTCGAGGTGCAGCAACTGGGCGATCAACGCGTTCGCCACGCCGGAGTCGATCGCCGTGCCGAGGTAGACGATCCGCGACGACAGCAGGTGCGAGTAGACGTCCATGATCCGCTCGCCACCCGTGGTACGCGTGACGACGTTCGGAATGGTGTACGTGCTCATGCGCTCAGCCCCAGTTCGTGTGTGCGTACCGCCACGACCTGTGTGAGGTTGTCGACGACGTGGTCGATGAAGCCGTACTCGCGCGCCTGTTCGGTGGTGAACCACCGGTCGTGCAGTGAGTCGGCGAAGACCCGGTCGAGTTGCTGACCGGTGTCCTCGGCGATGATCCCCAGCACCGTGTCCCTGGTGTGGCGCAGGTCGTCGGCCTGCACCTCCACCTCGACCGCAGAGCCGCCGATCCCCGCGGAGCCCTGGTGCATGAGGATGCGGGCGTGCGGCAGGGCGTAGCGCTTGCCCGGCGTGCCGGCCGACAGCAGGAACTGTCCCGCACTGCACGCCAGCCCCAGCGCGAGCGTGGCCACGTCACACGGCACGAGCCGCATCACGTCCCGGATGGTCAGCATCGACGGCACCGAGCCGCCGGGCGAGTGGATCCACAGCGCGATGTCCTTCTTGGGGTCCTCGGCCGCGAGCGAGAGCATCTGGGTCGCGAGCACGGTCCCGTTGTCGTCGTCGAGCACCCCGTCGAGGACCAGCACCCGCTGGCTGAGGAAGCGTTCGCGTAGCCGATGGTCGAACAGCGGTGGCCTGTCGTCGTTCGTCATGCCTCGACAATGCCGGCGCCGTGCCGCCGTTCGCTTCCCTTGCTGCTGTGGGCGGATCTGCTCACAGCAGCTCAGAGTGTGAGCGCAAGGCGGGTCGCCTGGTCGATGGCCCTCTTCGCGTCGAGCTCGGCGGCCACGTTCGCGCCACCGACGACATGCGCGTTCGGCAGCGCGGCGGCCAGCTCCCGCAACGGCTCCTGCCCCGCGCACACCACCACGGTGTCCACGTCCAACAGCCGCGCCCGCCCGCCGACCGTGAGGTGCAGCCCCTGGTCGTCGATGCGGTCGTAGGTCACCCCGGTGATCGTCGAGACGCCCTTGGCCTTGACCGACGCCCGGTGCACCCACCCGCTGGTCTTCCCCAGCCCGGCGCCCGCCTTGGAGGTCTTGCGCTGCAACAGGAACACGGCACGCGCCGCCGGTGTGACAGCCGGCGCGACCAGCGCGCCGTCCGCCGCGACGCCCCATTCCGCACGCCACGCCGCCACGTCCTGCGACTCGGACACCAGGAACTCGCACACGTCGTACCCGATGCCGCCCGCGCCGATCACCGCCACGCGTGCCCCGACCGGCGCGCCCCTGATGACGTCCACATAGGACAGTACGGACGCGTGGCCGATGCCGGGAATCGACGGCGTGCGCGGTGTGACACCGGTCGCGAGCACCACCTCGTCGTAGGAGCCGAGATCGGCCGCCGTCGCCCGCGTGCCCAACTTCACCGTCACGTCGAGGAGCGCGAGCTGTCGCGCGAAGTACCGCAGCGTCTCGGCGAACTCCTCCTTGCCAGGGATCCGTTTCGCCAGGTTGAACTGCCCGCCGACCTCGGCAGCCGCCTCGAACAACGTCACCCGGTGTCCGCGCCGCGCCAGGTTCGTCGCCGCCGCGAGGCCGGCCGGCCCGGCGCCGACCACCGCGACCTCCCGAGGCGCGGCCGGCCGCGACACCAGCTCCAGCTCGCGGGCCGCAAGAGGGTTGACCAGGCACGTCGCCGGCTTGC
>Ga0193717_1001390_pt1 | contig 14862 bp, 14 predicted proteins | sample U2c2metaG_FD_145900 | JGI IMG/M metagenome (GOLD analysis project Ga0193717, IMG submission 145900) | Soil microbial communities from a riparian zone of the East river system, Colorado, United States - U2c2 | ecosystem: Environmental > Terrestrial > Soil > Riparian zone | place: USA: East River... | reverse complement strand
GGCGCTCGCGCCCGAGTGCAGTCACTGCCATTGCAAGATCGTGGGACATGGCATGGAAGCGAACGGACAGTTCTTCTGCTGCGCGCATTGCGCCAACCACTCCGGCAAGACGGAAATGAAGGATCGCGCGGACACACGCCAGCCGGCGTGATCAGCTGCAACTATTTAGTTGGCGAGACTCGGCTTCCGTCCGTCGAGCGGCCATAGGGGCTGGTGTAATCCCGATCAACGACGGGCGCGCTCTTGTCGTCGCCTGCCTCGCGCACCGCCGGCAGCAGGTAGCGCGGGACGTAGTTGTGTCCGAGGTCGCGCTGACTCCTGCTGCTGTAGTTGCCGGCATAGAACGCGATGACTAGGTCGAGCTCGGGCACCACCGTTATCACCTGACCCCCGGCGCCCAGCGCCATGAATGCACGCACGCTGCGGTTCTTGTAGGGGAAGTCTTCGGTCCACCAGTTATAGCCGTAATAGATTTTTACCAAGTGGTACAGGGGCGCCGCGGCTTGGGCAGCAAAATCGCGGCTGAGTATTCGGTGGCCTTCCCACGTGCCGCCGTTGAGCAGCAGTTGACCGAACTTCATGAAATCGCGCGGCAGGATCATCACGCCTCCGCCGCCATAAGGATTGCCGGCCGGATCGAGCGGCCAGGCGTAGTTGCCGATCTTCATCGGGCCGGCGATCAGCCGGTCAAAGCTGTAGATAGGGAATTCCTTCGTCGCGCGTCCGACCATACCTAGGGCGAGGTTCGGGCTCGCGCTGCAATAGACCGCGTTCTCACCCGGCGGCGTCGCCATCGGGACCTTCATGGTAAAGCGGTAAAAATCCGGCTCGGCGGTCTGATCCCACATCGTCTCTTCGTTGCCAGGCGCGGCGTCATTGTTGTCGTCGCAAAAAAAGCCGGAGGACATCGTCAACAAATGCTCCAGGGTCATGGTTCGCTTCTGCGGCTCGAGGTCCGGCGGAAAACTTCCCCCGTTCATGACTTCATACACCGGACTCGATAGTTTGAGCGGCGCACCTGCCTGCATCGCCGCGCCCACGAGTACCGCGGTCACGCTCTTGGAAGCCGAACGGGTCATATGCGGCTTGTCGCGGTGCTCGCCGTGGAAATATTCCTCCAGCACCAGCTTGCCGTGCCGCGCGATCAACACGCCGTGTATTTGCAGCGACTCCAGCGAATCCATCGGCATGTCGACGATCTTCTGGATGAATCTCTCCATGGCAGCACGATCGATGTTCGTTGCATCGAGAGTTGATGTGGGCCAGCCGTCGTTACGGCCCGGCGGCGGACGGTAGGCATAGCGGCCCGGATTCTTGCCGCGCGGATAAAATTCGCTGTCGTCGCCGTCGCGCCTGAAATTGTAACTGCCGCCTCGTCCCGGGAAATCGAGGGTGATCACCTGATTCTCGGCATCGTAGGTGCCAACGCCCACTATCTGCTCTTTCTCCCGGCGTTTGCCAACCAGCTTCACCAGGTTGCCGTCGCGGACGAATTTTTCCACGCCTTGCTGAGTACCGAAGTCGAACTCCGGATTGCGCAGCACCGCCTTCAGCGATCCGTCGGGCTGGCTTTCCATCAAGAGAAGAAAGAAAGTGAAGTCGTCCTGGAGTGGCTCAACGTTGCCGCGCCAACGATGGGGACCATCCGGCACGAGAAGCACGGGTGAAGCTGCCACAGGCCAGGTGCTGCCGTTCCAATTCACCGGGGTGCCGAACCGAAACCAATGGCCCCGGATGTTGCGCGCTTCGAGCTTGCCGCGAAACCTGCCTAAGCGATCCGGTAGATCGAAAGTGAGCTCACCCGCTTCCATGCGGACCGGCACTTGCCGCCCCAGCATGTCAGCACTGTAGATGGCTCCCTCCTTCTGAATGATAAGTGGCCCGCGTGCATCCGGGCCGAAACGACCCTTCGCTTTCCAAAGGCCCGTCAACTCGTCAGCTTGGACTGAGCCGACGCAGACAAGAATTGCGAATGCGATCGCACGCAGGTACGTCATGCCTGACTCCCTTGGAGCGGAAAGTGAATATCGAGGGTACGCCGATTTCCCGCATTACGAAGACGCACGACGCGGGCAAAAGGTCGCAAGCGTCCCCGCGCAGGGACTATTAGGCGTAAGGTCGCGCTTGAGGTGCCTCATGCTGCGAAGAACATTTCTTGGCTCGGCGTCCGCCGTGACGCTATCGGTGGCTCTCCTGCGCAATCGCGCGTGGGCGGATGATTCCATACCCGCGGAGCTCGCCGCGGTGCGGCTCGACGGTCAAGCCACGACACTCAAGCGCAGCGACATCGAAGACTTGCGTGCCGGTTTGCGCGGCCCACTGCTGTTGCCTGGCGAAGCAGGCTACGACGATGCACGGGTAGTCTGGAACGCCGCATACGATCGGCGTCCCGCGTTGATCGCGCGCTGTGCGGGGGCCGCGGACATCGCGCGGGCACTGCAATTCGGCGCAGCGCACCAACTGCTGGTGGCGGTACACGGCGGCGGGCATAGCTCCTCGGGACAATCGGTGTGCGCAGGCGGTCTGATGATCGATCTGTCGCCCATGAAGAGCGTGCGCATCGATCCGCATCGCAAGACGGCGCGCGTCGAACCTGGCGTGTTGCTGGGAGCGGTCGATCGCGAGGCACTGGCGTTTGGACTCGTGACCACCACCGGCATGGTCTCGCACACCGGCGCCGCCGGGCTCACTCTGGGCGGTGGCTGCGGCCGGCTCGCGCGCCGCTTTGGACTTGCGGTGGACAATCTCGCCGGGGTCGACGTGGTGTCACCGGATGGAATCCTGCGCGCGGCAGCGCCGAAGGAAAACCCGGATCTGTTCTGGGCGGTGCGTGGTGGCAGCGGCAATTTCGGCGTTGTTAGCTCGCTCGAGTATGACCTGCATCCTTTCGATCCGATGGTCTATGGCGGCCAGCTTCACTATTCATTCGACGCGGCGCGCGACGTACTACGCTTCTTCGCCGATTTCATGGCGGACGCACCCAACGAGCTGTGGATCACCACGTCAATCGGTGACGTCGAAAAAGGCCAGCGTGCGCTGACTTTCGATGTCTGTTACAGCGGCCCGGCGGCCCAAGGCGAGCGGCTCATGAAGCCGCTGCGTGATTTCCGCAAACCGCTAAGGGACGAGGTGGGTCCGGTTGCGTACTCGACGCTGCAAACGCATGGCGACATCGAGGGCCGGTTCGGACTGCGCCGCTACCAGACCTCCGGCTATCTACTGAAGTTGGAGCCGGCGTTGGTGGATGCGGTCTTGGCCCAATTCGCGAACGCGAACGCGACACCCCTGCGAATCCTCATCATGCCCTGGGGAGGCGGGGCCATCGCACGCGTCGCCCAGACGGCCACCGCCTACTGGCATCGGGACGTTCGCTGGAACATCAATGCGGCCACGAGTTGGCAGAACGAAGCCGACACCGACGCCTGCAAGTTGCGCGTTCGTGAGGCCTGGAAGGCGATCGAGCCTCTCACACGTGGTTTCTATGCCAATTCCATCACCGGGCGCGCCGCGGAGAACATGCGTGGCGCTTATGGCGGCAACTACGAACGTCTGGCGCGAATCAAGAAGAAGTACGACCCGGCGAACCTATTGCGGATGAATGCCAACGTATTGCCGATGTAGGAGGCCTTCGAAACCCTGCCATAACTCTCCACTCCGGTCAGAAATGCGAGCTGCCTCATTCATTTAGCGTATATACGATAAATGGGTGGACATCACGTTCGATCCGGCCAAGAATGCGCGCAACATCGCGCGCCACGGCATTTCAATGGAGCGCGCTCTGGAGTTTGAATGGCACGCTGCGGTCGTGACCGAGGACACCCGCAGTGACTACGGCGAACGCCGATATCAGGCGCTCGGGCGCATCGCATCGCGACTGCACATGCTCGTATATACGCCGCGTAGCCGGGTTCATGTGATCAGTCTTCGCAAAGCGAATCGGCGCGAGGAAAGACGATATGCAGAAGAAACGGAAGCGAAAGCGCACACAAACGGATCCTGACAATCCGTTTTGGACTGAAGCGGATTTTCGCCGCGCGCGCCCCGCACGTGAAGTGTTGATAGAGCAATTTGGCCTGGCAAAAGCCAAAAAGATGTTGCGTCCGCGCGGGCGGCCTAAAACCGGCACGGCACGCACCTCCATCTCATTGCGCCTGCCGCCCGAGACGCTTGCACGGTGGAAAGCGACCGGGCCCGGCTGGCAGACGCGGATGGTCGAGGTGCTCGCGAAGGCGAAGTGATCGACCAGTCGGCACTCTAAGGAGGCGCGCGCCTGCTAAGCTCCGCGCCCCCATGAAAACCCCTCCCGGCCTCCAGCCGCTCATCGACGACGGCGTCATCGACGAAGTCCTCCGATCCCTGAAATCCGGCAAGGAAGCCACGGTCTACACCGTACGTAGCGGAATCCAGATCCGCTGCGCCAAGGTCTACCGCGACATGGGCCAGCGCAGCTTCCAGAAGCGCGCGCAGTACCAGGAAGGGCGCAAGGTCCGCGGCAGCCGGCAGGCGCGCGCGATGGCGAAGAGCACGCGCTTCGGCCGCAAGGAAGCGGAGTCCGCCTGGAAGAACACCGAGGTGGATGCTCTCTACAAACTAGTCGAGGCGGGCGTTCGCGTGCCGAAACCTTTCGGCTACTTCAACGACACGCTGGTCATGGAGCTGGTGACGGACGCAGCCGGTGACCCGGCGCCGCGCCTGGGTGAAGTGAACCTGACTCCTGAAGTCGCGCGCGGGTACCACTCCTTTCTCATGCGCCAGATCGTGCGCATGCTCGCCATCGGGCTGATCCACGGCGATCTGTCCGAGTTCAATGTGCTGGTCGATGCGCATGGCCCGGTGATCATCGACCTGCCGCAGGCGGTGAACGCGGCGGGCAACAACGCGGCCTTCGCGATGCTCGAGCGCGACGTGAACAACATCCGCGGCACGCTGGGGCGCTTTGCGCCGGAGCTGCTGGACACCGAGTTCGCGCGCGAGATCTGGGCGCTGTTTCAGGCGGGTGAGCTGCAGGCGGACAGCGTGCTCACGGGTGTGTTCGCGCGGGAAGACATCGCTGCCGATGCGGCCGCGGTGATGGTCGTCATCGATGACGCGCGCGAAGAGAACATCCGCCGGGAACTTGGTCGAGACAGCGCCAAACAATTTCGGTGAAATCGCCCTTAGGGGTGAGAGAAAATCCACACTGGTGACATAGATGTAGTGCGAGTAAGACGAACACTAACAAGCCTGACGAGGCCACAGCGCGCCTCATAATCGAGCGCAAGACAGGGACCCTCTGAACACTCAATTCCCCGTCGAAGCCCAACTTCCGCCGACTAGCAATCTCCTGCTAGCGGCACTGCCGGATGCGGACTATCTCAGGCTCGAGCCATACCTCGAATGGGTCGCGCTGCCGCTCGGCACAGTCATTTCCGAACCCGGCGAGCCGATGACTCATGCGTTCTTCCCGACGGAGGGCATCGTCTCTCTGGTTGTCCACCTGGAGAACGAAACTTCAGTGGAGATCGCGATCATCGGTAACGAAGGCATGACCGGAACTTCGTTGCTGTTGGAAGGCGTGGGCGCGCCCGGACCGCTGCGCCGCCCGGTGGTGCAAGTTGCCGGTCATGCCTACCGATTGCGCGCGGATCATCTGATGAGGGAATTCGAGCGCGGTGGCAAGTTGCGACACTGGCTGCTGCGCTATACCCAGGCGCTAATAACACAAATCGCACAGATCGCGGTCTGCAATCGCCACCACGAGCTGGAGGCGCAAATGTGCCGCTGGCTGTTGCAGAGGCTGGATCGTCTGACTAGCAGCAAGCTGTACGCGACCCACAATGAGATTGCGAGCCTGCTGGGAGTGCGCCGCGAAAAGGTGAGCGAGGCGGCGAGCAACCTGCAGGATGCCGGATTGATTCGCTATACCCGCGGCCATGTTGAGGTGTTGGATCGGGCGGGAGTGGAGCAACGGGGATGCGAGTGTCTCAGCGTGATCCAAAAGGAATATGCTCGACTGCTCGGCGTCTAAACGCCGGCTCGAAACGACACGGGAGGTCGCATGTCCGTAAACCCCGAACCCGCAAAGCTCTCCAACCTGCGCCGCGATGCGGAGACCCGGCTCAAGGATGGATCTGCTCCGGCGACCACTGGATGGTCGGTGGGCGTGAATACACTGAGCTTGCTCCACAAACTGGCCAGCACGCCTGAGAGCGCGATCGACGCGCTCAAACTACTGCACGAATTGCAGGTCCACCAGGTGGAACTGGATCTCCAGCACGAACAGATCGAAACCACTCAACGTGAGATTGCCGAAGACCTGGCGCACTACCAGGGCCTGTACGAATACGCGCCGGTGGGATATCTCAACGTCAGCCTGCAGCGCGATATCCTCGAATGCAACTTTGCCGGCGCGAGCTTGTTCGGAATCGCGCAGGACGAAATGCGCGGGTGCAAGTTCGAAAGTTTCCTGGCGCCCGCAAGCCGGCCGGCATTCTTGTTGTTGCTCAAACGGCTGCGGGTCGACGGCCCCAGCGAAAGTTGTGAGGTACAGGCCGGCGCCGGCAAGGGGTCGCGCAAGTTGCAGGTCCTGGCCAGGCTCACTCCCGGTGGCCGGTCGTTCATGGTCGTTCTTCTCGATATCTCCGAGGGCACGTAACCCAAGGAAAGCGCGCATCCGCATGGATCCTTCTCCTCCGTCGCTTCCGGCTCGCGTCGTGGGTATCGGCGCTTCGGCCGGAGGTTTGGCGGCGCTCGAACAGTTCCTGGAGAATGTCACGCCGCACAGCGGGCTGGCTTTCGTCGTCGTTCAGCATCTGGACCCAACGCACAAGGCGCTATTGGCGGAGCTGCTGCAGCGGGTCACCGAAATGCCGGTGCGCGAGGCGTCGCGAAACCTGCGTGTGGAACCGAACTGCGTGTACGTGATCCCGCCGAATGCGGAGATGAGCGTGGTCAATGGCATGCTGATTCTGAGGAAACCTGCCGAACCGCGCGGAATGCGGTTGCCGATCAATGTGCTGTTCTCATCTCTGGCCAGCGAGCAGGGTGAACGTGCGATCGCGGTGGTTCTGTCCGGCATGGGATCGGACGGCACGATGGGCTTGCAGGCCATCAAGGCCGCGGGCGGGCTGACGGTGGTGCAACAGCCCGACACCGCGCAGTTCGACATGATGCCGAAGAGCGCGATCGCCGCCGGTTGCGGTGACATTGTTGCCGCGCCCGCGCAGTTGCCTGAGCGAATTCTCGCTTACGTCGCGCAGGTGCCGGATGCTGGCCTTGCCCCCGTACAGGAGGCGCTGCGCGCGTTTGCACCCACACAACTGCACAGCATCTTCAGGTTGCTGCAGGCGCGAACCCGGCAAGACTTCTCCCTTTATAAACCCAGCACTCTGCATCGCCGCATCGAGCGGCGCATGGCGATTCACGGCATCGCGGCGCTGCCGCACTACGCCGACTTCCTGCGGCACAACCCGCAGGAGATCGACCTGTTGTTCAAAGAACTGCTGATCGGAGTGACCAGCTTCTTTCGCGACCCGGCAGTCTGGAAACACCTGGCGGAGGTCGCGTTGCCTCAACTGCTGGCAGGACGCAGCGCGGACAGCAAGTTGCGCGCCTGGTCGATCGGCTGCTCCACCGGTGAGGAAGCCTTTTCGCTGGCGATGGCATTCATCGAAGCCGCGCACCGGCTTCCGCAGCCCAACAGCTTGAGCCTGCAGATCTTCGCGTCTGACCTGAGCGCTGACGCGATTGCCTCCGCTCGCCGCGGACGCTACCCCGCCTCCATCGCGTCCGACGTGTCTGCCGAGCGGCTCGCACGTTTCTTCAACGCGCATGGCAATCACTACCAGATCAAGCAGAGCATTCGCGACATGGTGCTGTTCGCGCAGCACGACGTCGTGCTCGACCCGCCCTTCACCAAACTCGATCTGATCGTCTGCCGCAACCTGCTGATCTACTTTGACGCGACATTGCAGCGCAAGCTCCTGCCCCTGTTTCGCTATAGCCTGCTACCTTCAGGTCTGCTGCTGCTCGGCACCTCGGAGACGGTGGGCAAGTTCAATGAATTGTTCACTTCGCTGGGCGAGCGGAAGCTGCGGCTCTATCTACGCCAGGATAGCGGCCCCGTCGGCACCCCCGACTTCCTGATGAAGCCGCTGCCCCGACTGTACAAGTCAACCTCGGAGTCTCAATTGCCCCCTCCCAATGTTCCAACCCACACGATAGACAATCTGCAGGTGGCGGCCGACCAGGTTCTGCTGCAGCTCTATGCGCCGGCTGCGGTCGTGCTCAACACCAGCGGCGATATCGTCTACATCAGCGGGCGCACCGGGAAATATCTGGAGCCCGCGGCTGGCAAAGCCAACTGGAACTTCCACGCGATGGTACGCGAGGGCCTGCGCGCACCACTCGCCGATGCGCTGAAACAAGCTGCCGAGCAGCGTGAGCCGCTGCTGCTGCACGGCCTCCAGGTGCAGACCCCGGGCGGCCCGCAGGTCGTCGATGTCCAGGTGCAGGCGCTGCACGAACCGCAGGCGTTGCGCGGCATGACCATGATTGTGTTCCGCGATGTCGCACCGATCCCAGCGACCCGACGCGGGCGCAAGGCGCCAACGAGCGTGGAGACCGCTCACGCATTCGAACTGCAGAGACTGGGCGATGAAATTCAGACGCTGCGCGAGGAATCGCGCGCCTCCAAGGAGGAACTGCAGTCGGCCAACGAGGAGTTGCAGTCCACCAATGAAGAGCTGCAGTCAACCAACGAAGAGCTGACGACATCGAAAGAAGAAATGCAGTCGATGAACGAGGAACTGCAAACCATCAATGCAGAACTGCAGTCCAAGCTGGATGATCTCGCACTCGCACAGAGCGACATGCAAAACCTGCTCAACAGCACCGAGATCGCCATTCTGTTCCTGGACCAGCACTTGAACGTCAGGCGTTATACCGACCGGGCATCGAAGATCGTCAATGTTCGGGAGAGCGACGTCGGTCGACCGCTCAGCGACCTGACCACCAGTCTGCAATACCCGGCGTTGCATCAAGACGCGCTCGAGACCCTGCGTACGATGGCATTTTCCGAAAAGCAGATGCCGACCAATGACGGCCGTTGGTTTTCGGTGCGCATCCTGCCGTATCGCCGGCTGGACAACGTGATCGATGGCGTGGTTATCACCTTTGTCGATATCACCGCCACCAAGAAAGTCGAGTCAGCGCTGCGTCGGAATATCTGAACTCGAGGCGCGGTCTTAAGTCTCGCCTGTCCAACCGACCCGGCTTTTCCCGTATCCCCTATGAGGCGCTCTTGCGCCGCGAGGGAGATACGCATGAAAGACCGAATCCCGGGCCTGACGGCTCTGATCCTCACGCTCGCCGGCCTGCCGGCCGGAGCGCAGACCGCGACCAGCAGCGTCCGCCAGCAGCGTGCGCAGACGACCACGCCTGTCTCCGCCGCCGGCAACAGCGATCCGCCCTGAGGCGACGGCCGTTCAGGCGAGTCAATACGCCGCGGTCACCGGCAGACAAACTATTCCCGGCAATCTCTTCAGCGTCGAAGACCGCGCCATCATCATTGTGGGCGGCAAGCCGGTCGCGGCGGGTGATGTGAAGCGCCAGCTGGTGAACGAGCTACGGCAGCAATCGGTTCCGGGAACGCTCACCTATCGCCGCGCCAACCTGGCCAACGTGCCGGCGGGCACGCCCATACGCGAACTGCCGGGTGGGAGCATGGGCGTGCGTACACCACGCGACCGCATCGAAGCCACCACCCGGATTCCGAGCGCCGGTGCGTACGCCAACGCGCGCGACAGCATCAAGGCGAGTCCGGCGCTCTCGTACATCGAGACGCTGAACTACTGCAAGACGCATCCGGCCGAGATCTCGCGTGTGAGCGGGACGGTGACGCCGAACGGCCGCTTCAAGATCTTGGGGCTCTGTTTCGGGGATCAGACGGGCATCGTGGAGGCGATCGGGCAGTTCCCCGGCGGCAACATGCGCCTGGTGTTCGAGCGCTGGACGGAAAGCGAAATCACGGCGTTCGTGCCGCCAGTTTCGGGTGCGCCTGATCACTCGATCGCGCTCACAGTGGTTAGACTCGACAAGTCGCGCTCGCCGGCGATGCAGGCGCGTTTTGTCGCGACGCGCCAGCAGGTGCCGGTGCCGCCACGGTTCTGGAGCCCGATCTCGGACTTCATCAAGATCGAAGTGGACCAGGGCGGCGGCAACATCTTCAGTGGTTACACGGTCTGGGGCGCGGGCAGCGCGTCGCGCTCAACGCCTTTTTCGCTGCTCATCAACCCGGCCTGCGAGCTCGACAGCGCCTCCTGGGCCTCGCGCACGGGCCGCGTGGAAGCATTCAACGGCTGGGAGAACGGCCCGCCCAATCATGCCAACGTGGAGATCGTCTGGACGCCGCAATGCACGACGCAGACTACTAACTACATCGTCGCGAGCAGCTCGCAACGCATCTGCAGTATCGACTTCACGGTCTCGGCCGTGGCCAATTGCCCCGTCGGCGTGGCGCCGTAGAGGGAACGCCCATGAAATCCACCGCCCGATAGCTCGCGGCGCTTGCGCTTTCATTTTCGGGTGCGGCGTTTGCCGAAGCGGTGGCGAGTTTGGATGAGCAGCTGCGCCGCCGAACTACGGCGCTATCGCATGCGTACTGCGCGGGCTAGTCGGACGGCCGCCCGCCTACACGACATGCGGTAGTGGTTCACAACTCCTGATTCTGCCTGGCGCACACGGCTTACGCGTGCGCTCGGCGGCCCTTATGTTGAGTCATCGAAGGGAACTGATGAACAACAATCAAGGAGCGATTTGTGAATAGAAAAACAACTGGAATTGCCGTCGGTACGCTGACAGCGCTGTGTCTAAGCGCAGCGGCATTCTCCGGACTGAAACAGAACATGGCCGTTACCTACTGGCCGGGCTCGTTCCTCGATGTGGGCTACGGTTTCCTGGGCACCGCGCGTAATTCCGCGGACGCCGTGCAGCAGATCGGCTGCTTCTCGGCCGGTGGCAGCGCAACCTGTTCCGGGACCACTGCTGCGGGGCAGTCGTTTTCGTGTTCGACGGCCACTGCTTCACATCTGGCAGCAATTCATTCGATGACCAGTGACTCGTACCTGCTCTTCGGCTGGGACAACGCCACTGGCCTCTGTGAGTTCGTCTACGTTCGTAACATGTCCTACACGCCGCCGAAGAAGCCATGAACAAGACCGCAGTCACCGTCATCTGCTCCGTAGCCGGCACGCTGGCCGCGGTTCTTTCTTACCAGCACTTTCAGCAGCCCGCGTCGACGGTGCAGTCGCAGCCGGATGAACTACTGCAGCGAATGGAGCGGCTCGAACAGGCCATTACGGTGTTCGCCGACATGCGTGCTGCAGCGCCGCCCGCACCCCAGGTGTTAGTGGCCGCGAGGCCGCCCGAGCCGCTCAAGCCCGAGGAGGCGAAGAAGCTCGCGGATCAACGCGAGGCGGGAATTCGCGCGGGAACCGCGGTCGTCGACCAAGTGGTAAACAATGGGAGCCTGACGCAGGAAGATGGAATCGCGCTCGCGATAGCCACCGCGAAACTCGATGGCGCGGACCGTGCCAAGGTTTACGCGAAATTATCGATGGCGATCAACGAGGGTCGAGTGCGCCCGGAGAGCGACGCATTGAGCTTCTGAAGTCAGTCGATGCCGTGAATGCGCAGGTTGACGAGCTTATCGACCGTCAGGTCCTTGAGTCCACGCGCCTTCATGTCGGCGATGTATTCCGGCGTCACGCCATGAATGCGCATCGCCACTAACTGATCCGGCTCGAGATGCGCGTAGCCGAGCTTTTCGACTTTCGCGATGAATTCCGGCGACACACCGTGGATGCGGAACGCGATGAGCTCGTCCTCGCTGACGGTCAGGCCTGACTTGCGAACCTCTCGCACCATCTCGGGCGTGACGCCGTGAATGCGGAATGCCACCAGCTTGTCGCTGTCGTCGGTGGCCAATCCAGCCGCGCGGATCTCGCGGATGAATTGTGCCGTGACGCCGTGAATGCGAAACGCGATGAGCATGTCGGTGTCGAGGCCGGATAGTTTCTCGCGCTTCAGCGTCTTCGCGAAATCCAGCGATACGTCGTGCACCGCCATGGCGAACTGCATTTCCTCGTCGATTCCGCTGAAGCCCAGCGCGCTCATGGCCTTGGGATACTGGCCATCGGGCACGAAGTGGAAAATGCCGGCGCCTTCGGCGTCTTTGAGATACCCCTCGCAGTCGAAGCGGCCGGCGTCGCGCGTGATGTTGAACTTCACGTCGCGCTTGGGCGAAGCGGCCAGGTCGAGCCCCTGGAATTCGCCGACCGGCCAATCCGATTCGCTTTGTGAATTGCCCCCGTGGCGATGATGAATCAAACCGAAGTGAACTTGCCCGGGCTGCTTCGACGGCCTGATCGTCCAGTTGCCCTTGAACTCCTCGGCGGCGTGTGACGCTTGCGCGAACCCCAGCATGAATGCGCAGAGCACCAGGGCGATCGCGGTCATTCGCGTTTTCATGTCAGAGCACCTCGGCGTTCTTGAGCTGGATCAACTTGTTCATGCTCAGGTTCTTGAATCCATGCGCCTGGACTTGTTTGACGAACTCCGGCGTGATGTCCATCACCTTCGCCTGAATGAGTTCGGAGGTGTCGAGCTTGAAGCCGGCGCGTTCGAGCGCCTGCCGAAATTCGGGCGTGACGCCGTGAACCTTCATGGCGATGAGCTCGTCGGCGTCGGCGTTGAGACCCTTCGCGCGCATCTCCTTCACGTACTCGGGCGTCACGTCGTGAACTTTCATGGCCACGATTTCGTGCACGCCGGGATTGAACCCCAGAGCGCGCATGTCGCGAACGTACTCCGGAGTGACTCCCTGGACTTTCAGCGCGACGAGATCATTCGCATCCGGTTCGAAGCCAATGCTGCGAATCTCACGAATGTATTCGGGCGTGATTCCGTGGATCTTCATTGCGACCAGGTTGTCGACGTCGAGGTTGTCGAAGCCAGAGGACTTCATCTCGTCGATGTATGAGGCTCCTCGCGGTGGTGAGGGCGGTGCCGGTGGAGCCGCGGGATTCGCCGGGGTCGCAGGCTTCGCTTCGCGCGGCGGCTTGGGAGCGACCGCGGGGGCTGGTGGGATCGCAGGCAACGGCGCGGGCTCTGCTGCGACGACAGGCTCCGGCGATACGACGGGTTCCGGTGATACCACCGGTTCCGGATCGGCGGCCGCCGCATCAGCACGGGCGACCAACTGTTCCAGAGAAACGCCCGTGCTCTGTGCCATTACCGGTGGCGCGACACCGAGCGAAACTGCGCCGGCGATCAGCGCGGTGGCCAGCACCAGCGACGCCGTCACCATGCCAGCGGTGCGTCCACCGTTGTGGTTAGTGCTGACGCCGAGCAGGCGCGCCACTCGCGCGGCCACGGGACTGCCGGTGGCGGCCATGGCGAAACTCGGCACGTCGCGCCAGCTCTCCATGGTGGCGAGCGCACGCGCGTAGCCGACGGTGCCGCCGCACGTGGCGATGGCGACGTCGTCACAGCAATCCTCGCGATCCGCGCGGATGCGTTTGTTGAGCCACCACACGGCGGGATGAAAGAAGAACAGCGATTCGGCGATGACCTGGAAGAAGTTCACGGCGACATCGAACCGCTTGATGTGCCCAAGTTCGTGCGCGATGACGGCCTCTAACTGCTCGGGCGTGAGTCCGGTCAACGCGCGCATCGGCAGCAGCACGATGGGGCGAAAGAATCCGACTACTGCCGGAACGTTCAGCGAATGGCATTCGGCAAAGCGAATGGCGCGGCGAATGCCGAGTTGCCGCTGCAGCGCGCGGAATCGCTCGACGAGCGCATCCGGCAGGGCGATGAGATTCCGGCGGCGCAGGTGCTCGATCACCAGGAGACCGAATGCAATTCGCAGTGCGAACACGAAGACGCCGGCCAGCCAGCCGCGCGCGATCCAAAGAAAGCTGCCATCGGAAGGAATAGCCGCTTGCTCGCCCATGAGATTGATTGGGTTCGCAGTTGCTCCCAGGGTAGAGAGCGAGGCGGCGGCCGGCGCCCCTGCAGCTGAGGTGTCAGCGGCGGCTGCGGATGCGCCGCTGATGAGCGTAAACGTCACTCCGAATGACACCAGCATCAGCGCCAGCGCGGCGATGCCGACCAGGTAACGTGTCGCCGGCTTGCGGAACACGAACATGAATGCCGCGGCGACGGCAGCGATGGCGGCGCCCTGCCACAGAAAGTGGAGCAGGGACCACGCGAGCGTGCGCATGAGTTCAGTAGTCGGTGTCATGGAAGGTTCCTTTCAAATTCGTCGAGCATGCGGCGCATCTCTTCGATTTCCTTCTTCGAGCCGCGCCGGCCGGACAGCGCGTGCTGCATCAACTGGCTGGCGGAGCCGTGGAACACGCGCTTCAGCACATCCGCCGCGAACTGCTGCTTGGTCTTTTCCGCAGGCTGGTTCGCTGAATAGACGTGGGCGCGCTGGTCTTCAGTGCGCGTGACCAGTCCCTTGGCGGTCATGATCTGCAGGAACTTGAGCGCGCTGGTGTAGCCCACGTCCTTTTCCTTCGCGAGCACCTCATGAATCTCGCGAACCGTGGAAGGCCCGCGTGACCAGAGGATTTGCAGAATCGCCAACTCCGACGGAGTGGGGTGAAATTTGGAGTCCGGTTTCATGGGGAGCGAGGTTACTACGAAGTATTTCGTACTGTCAACGAAGGTCTTCGTAGTTATGCGGCGCCGCATGGTTGAAATGGGTGATCCCTTCTTCAGGCGAATTCCGCTCTATCCCGTGGAGCTCGTAATTCATGACCAAACCACCGACAAATCACACACGCGCCATGTCGCCCGTCCTTGGGATCGCCGAAT
>Ga0193717_1001388_pt1 | contig 14865 bp, 7 predicted proteins | sample U2c2metaG_FD_145900 | JGI IMG/M metagenome (GOLD analysis project Ga0193717, IMG submission 145900) | Soil microbial communities from a riparian zone of the East river system, Colorado, United States - U2c2 | ecosystem: Environmental > Terrestrial > Soil > Riparian zone | place: USA: East River... | reverse complement strand
GATCGGCCTGCCATCACGCGTGTTCGCGTTTGCCTGCCTCAACGTGTCGCCCGACGTGCTGCGCGTGCTGGTGACCGCGGCGCGCGGCTGCACGCTGCATTTCTATCTGCCGACACCGACGCGCAAATACTGGGGCGATCTGCGCACGCTGCGCGAACGCCTCACCGACGACCCGCCCAGCGACGACGGCTCCGACCCGTTCGACCGCAGCGAGAATCCGCTGCTCGCTGCGTGGGGCCGCGCAGGTCGCGATTTCATCGCAACGCTGTTCTCCTACGAAATCGTCGCGCCTGCCGAGATCGAAGCCTACGCCGCGCCCGATGCACCGATCGGCCTGCTGCAGCGCCTGCAGCTCGATCTGCTCGAACGTCGCGCGCCGTCCGGCGCGAAGATGACCGTCGCCTCGATCGGCAACGAGCGCTCGCTGCAGATCCATTCGTGCCACACGCGTCTGCGCGAAGTGCAGGTGCTGCACGATCAGCTGCGCGCGCTGCTCGAAGACAACCCCGGCATCGAAGCGCGCAACATCGCCGTGATGGCGCCGGATATCGACGTCTACGCGCCCTACATCGCGGCGGTGTTCGGCGGTGCGCAAGGCTCGCCGCGCTTCATTCCGTACACCGTTGCCGACGGCAGCGCGCTGGCCGCGTCGCCGATTGCCGAATTGCTGCTGCGTCTGCTCGACTTGCCGCAGTCCCGCCTGAGCAGCAACGACGTGCTCGACCTGATCGCGCTGCCGCCGCTGAAGCGGCGCTTCGAGCTCGACGACGAAGCGATCGACCTGCTGCGCGGCTGGATCGAGGCAGCCGGCGCGCGCTGGGGCCTCGACGCGGACCATCGTGCGCGTCTCGGCTCGCCCGCCGAACCTGCGTACACGTGGCGATTCGCACTGGACCGCCTGCTGCTCGGCCACGCAGCCGGCGACGACGCCGACATCGCCGGTGTCGCACCGTGGCCCGAGCTCGAAGGCAATGCGCTCGATGCGCTCGACGCGCTGATCCGGCTGCTGACCACGCTCGAACACGCGACAGCGCAGCTTGCGGGGTCGCACACGCCGGAAGACTGGCAGGCACGCATGACCGACCTGCTGCGCGACCTGCTGCCGGCGACGCTCGCCGAGCCCGCCGACCAGCGCACGCTGGAACGCGTGTTCGCGGAGATCGAAGCGTTCCGGCTGGCGGCCGACGATGCGGCGTTCGCCGAACCGATCGCCGCCGACGTCGTGCGCGCATGGTTCCAGGCGCGCCTGTCCGAACCCGATGCGCGCCAGCCGTTCCTCGCCGGCGGTGTCACTTTCTGCCGCATGGTGCCGATGCGCCTGATCCCGTTCCGCGCGATCTGCCTGCTCGGCCTCAACGACGGCGACTATCCGCGCCGGGAACCGTCGCCTGCGCTCAATCGGCTGGTCGTTGCGCTCGATCTGCACGGCAAGCGCCGCCGCGGTGACCGCTCGGTGCGCGACGACGATCGTTTTCTGTTTCTGCAATTGCTCACCGCCGCCGATCGCGTGCTGTATCTCAGCTACGTCGGGCGCGATGCGTTGGACGGCAGCGCGCGCGAACCGTCCGTGCTGGTGTCCGAACTGCTCGATACTGCGGCGACTTACTTCGACGATGCCGCCGAAGCGCGCAAGCGCCTGGTCCTGCAACATCCGCTGCAGCCGTTCGGCCACGCCGCGGATGGCGATGCGCGACGCGTGCGCTTCGACGCATCATGGCAACCCGCACTCGGCACGCCGCGCGCGTCCGCGCGATTGCCGGCATTCGCGACCAGTCCGCTGCCGGCGGGGGCTTACGACGAAGACGGCGTGGTCGACTACGCCGCGCTGCGGCGTTTCCTGCTCGATCCGCCGCGCGCGTTCCTGCGTGATCGGCTCGGCATGCGTATCGCCGCTGACGATGCGCACCTCGCCGATGCGGAGCCGTTCACGGCTGCGGACGGGCTGGAGCAATACATCGTGCAGCGACGCGTTTTCGACGTATTGCGTGCCAATCCGGATATCGAGACGGACGCACTGCGCGACCGCCTGCTCGCCGAAGCATTGCTGCCTCCGGGCGCGGCCGGAGAGCAGCGTCTGCGCGAGCATCTGCGTGCGGCGCGTCCGATCGCTGCGGCCGTGCGCGCGGCGCAGCGCGGAACGGCCGCGCCCGTTCGTTTCGATCTGCGGCTCGGCGCATCGCGACTCGGCGGCGCGATCGACGACGTCGACGACGCGCATGCGATCCGCTTCAAGGTCGGCGCGCCGGGCGGCCGCGATGAAGTGCGCTGGCATCTCGACGCGCTGGTGCTGTCGGCGCTCGGCGATGCGCGCGAGGTGATCGCATTCGCCGATCTCGGCAAGGCCGGCGTCGGGCCGCGGACGATGCGGCGTCACGCTCAGGATGACGCGCGTGACGCGCTGCGCTGGCTGATCGGACTGATGCGTCAGGGTCTCGCCGAGCCACTGCCGTTCCGTCCGCGCACCGCGTGGAAATGGGCCGAGGAGGCCGCGAAGCACGGCGACGAATCGCGCGCCGACGACGCGGCAGCACAGATCTGGATCAGCCGCGAGGGCGAAGGCGAGGGCACCGATGTGTGGACCGCTGTCGCACTGCGTGGCGCTGCGCCGTTCGACGACGACCAGGCGACGCTGCGTTTCGGCGCGCTCTCGCGAGCGATCTTCGATGCACTGACCGAGGCGCGCGTGCCGCGGATCTGGCCATGAGCACAGGCGATTCCGTGCTCGACTGGCCGCTGTCCGGCGTGCATCGCGTCGAAGCGAGCGCGGGCACCGGCAAGACATTCGCGCTGACATTGCTGCACACACGGCTGATCGTCGAGCGCGCGCTTTCCGCGCGACAGATTCTTGCGGTGACCTATACGATCGCGGCGACGCAGGAATTGCGCGAAAGGCTGCGCGTCCAGCTCGGACGCGCAGCGGCGCTCGCGCTGCTCGCGCCCGATGCGCTGGCAGTCGCGTGCGCAAGCACTGACGCCGCCGAAGCCGCCACCGCCGCCGCACTCACGCGCCAGTTGCGCGCGGAACCGGCGCCGGCGCTCGCCGCACGACTGCGCCGCGCCGTTGGCGAGGTCGATCTCGCCGCGATCTTCACGATCCACGCGTTCTGCCAGCGCATCCTCTCCGAACACGCGCTCGCCGGCGGCGAGCCATTGCTGCCGCGTGCGATTCTCGCCAGCGAACGCGCGATCGATATCGAGGTTGCGCTCGACGTCTGGCGCCGCTGGACACGTGCGCGCGATGACGTCGATGCGCTGTGCGCGTCGTGGTTGAAACCGGACCTGCTTGCGCGCGACCTGCCGATGCTGGTCGGCGCCGACGTGCTGCTGCCGTCCGCGGCAGCGGTCCCGGACACGGCGAGCGGACTCGCGAGCGCGGCTGTTGCGCTGCGCGACGCGTGGCAGAGCGGGGGCACCGCCGCGCGCACCGCGATCGATCGCGCCTGTGCCGCGAAAGTGTTCAACGGCAACAGGCTGCGCGCGGACATGGTCGCGGAACTGTGGCGCTCCCTCGATGCCTTCGCGGACGATGCGACACTCGACGCGCCGCCGACGGCGAAGCTCGGCATTTTCACGCCGGCCGGCCTGCTCGAACGCACCAACAAGGGACGCGACCGCGAGGTGCCGGACCTGCCGCTGTGCCGCGCGATCGAGACCTTCGTCAGCGCGTGGGCTGCGGAACAGCACTCGCGCGCACAGCGGCGCGCGAACATGCTGCACGCGGTGCGCGCACAGGCGAGCGAGCGCCTGGCCGAGCTCAAGCAGCAGCGCGGCCTGGTCGGATTCGACGATCTGGTCGGCCGCGTCCACGCGGCGTTGACCGGTTCCGGCGGTGCGCAATTCGCCGATGTTCTGCGCCAGCAGTATCCGGCTGCGCTTGTAGACGAGTTCCAGGACACCGATCCGCGCCAGTGGGACATCTTCCGGCGCATCTATGTCGGCACCGGCGAATCGGCGGCGCCGCCGACGCTGTTCCTGATCGGCGATCCGAAACAGGCGATCTACCGTTTTCGCGGCGGCGACATGCACACGTATCACGCTGCCGCTGCCGATGCGCAGAGTACGCTGACGCTGGAGCGCAATTTCCGCTCGCGCCCGCGGCTGATCGATGCGGTCACCGCCGTGTTCGCGCAAGGCGGCGAACGGCCGTTCGCCGATGCGGATACGGGTTTTCCGACGGTGACGGCGGGCGGCAACGTCGCCGACGATGCGCTCGTCGCCAATGGTGTTGTGCAGCCGGCGCTGCACGTATGGAATCTGCCCCTGCGCGAAAGCGAAGCGACGAAAGCCTCGGCGAACGCGCCGGCGCAGATCAAGGCGGATGCGGCACGCGATCTCGCGGCCGCGGCGACGGCTGCGCGGATCGGCACGCTGCTCGCCGATACGAATCTCCGGCTGCGTGACAAGGGTGTGTACCGCTCCGTCGCACCGCGCGACATCGCCGTGCTGGTCAACCGCCACGACGAAGCCGTGCGCGTGCAGCGCGAGCTCGCCACGCGCGGCATCGCCAGCGTCACCGCGACGCGCGCCAGCCTGTTCGCAACGCCGGAAGCCGCGGAAATCCTGCGCATACTCGAAGCGCTGCTGGCGAACGGCGACGAAGGCCGTCTGCGTGCCGCGCTGGCGAGCGTGCTGATCGGCGCGGATGCGGCAGCGATCGATGCATTGTCCAGCGACGAGTCCGCGCATCGCGGCTGGCTCGATGCGTTCGCGCGCTGGCGTCAGCGCTGGGACCGCTTCGGTCCGCTGCCGTTCCTCAGCGAGCTCGTCGCGACAGCTGCGCCGCGCCTGCTCGCGCTCGGCGACGGCGAGCGGCGGCTGACCAACTATCTGCAGCTTGCCGAACAGCTGCAGGAAGCGCGCACGGGAACGCTCGGTGAAACCGGCCAGGCCGAGGGGCTCGCGCGCCGCATCGCCTCGGCCGACAACAACGACGAGACACAGCAGCTGCGCCTCGAATCGGACGCCGAGCGTGTGCAGATCATGACCTTGCACAAGGCGAAAGGCCTCGAGTTCGGCATCGTCTTCCTGCCGTTCGCCGCCTTCCCGCCCGCGGACGCGACGCTGCGCGGGCTCGGTTTCATCGCGCAGAACGAAGACGGCCGGCGCACGCTGCGCGCGCGCATCGACGGCGTCGACGATGAAGCGTATGCCCTGGCAAAACGCATCGAACAGCGCGAAACGCTGGCCGAGCATCTGCGCCTGCTGTATGTCGGCCTGACGCGCGCGCGCCATGCCGTGTGGCTGGCCGCGGGCGCAGTGAACGGCGCCGAGCGCAGCGCGCTCGGCTGGCTGCTGCATCGCGATGCGAACGGCGCCGTCGCGGTGTTCGATACGCAGTCGGTCGACGCTGCGCTCGATCGTCTCGCGACCGCGGCTGCGCAAGCGATCGTGCACGAGACGTTTCCGGATCTCGCCACGGTGCCGCCGGCACTGCCCGCAGCGACGGCTGCAGATCCCGTGCCGATCCGCGAAGCCCGCCGCGTGCTGCGCCGCGACTGGTGGGTGCACAGCTTCTCGCAACTCGCACGCGAAGAAGGCAATGCGCCGGATCGCGCGACCGACGATCGCGGCGCCGAAGACGAGATCGCCGAGCCCGACACGGCCAGCGCGATCGTTTTACCGTATGCCGGCGCGCGTTTCGGCAATGCGCTGCACGCCGCGCTCGAAAACGTCGACTTCGCCAGATGGCGCGATTGGCGCAGCGATGCAGCGCCCGTGGGCCAGCAGCAGCCGTTGCTGCGTGCGCTCGGCGCAAACGGATACGCCGGTGACGACGTGCTTGCCGACGGCAGCCGTCTGCTCACCCAGCTCGTGCGCAGCACGCTCAATGTGCATCTGCCCGAAGGCGTGCGTCTTGCGGACTTGCCGACCAACGCGCGCCGCAACGAGCTCGAATTCCACTTCGCGTTGCAGCCGGTCGCGATCGCACGGCTGGTCGAACTGCTGCACCGTAACGGCGTGCTTGCCGAACGCGACGGCTTCGGCACGCGCGAACGGCTCGAAGGTCTGATGACGGGGCGTATCGATCTCGTCTACCAGCACGAGGACCGCACGTATCTGCTCGACTACAAGAGCAACCGGCTCGCCGATTACTCCGCGCAGGGTCTGGCGCGGGCGGTGCGCGACAGCGAGTACGACCTGCAGTACCTCATCTACACGCTCGCCCTGCATCGCTGGCTGCGTTTCCGCCGCGCGGACTACGACTACAACACGCATTTCGGCGGCGTGCGCTATCTGTTCTGCCGCGGCCTCGATCCGGCCAGCGGCGAATCGCCCGGCGTGTTCGTCGCGCGCCCATCACGCGTTTTCATCGACGAGCTGGATGCGCTGCTCGCGCCGCCGCGCGCGGAGGCGGCGTGAGCCTGCTCGATCGCTGGCTGCGCGACGGCTGGCTGCGTCCGCTCGATCACGCGCTCGGCGCGAGCCTGCAACGGCTGCGGCCGGATACGCCCGATTCCGTTGCGCTCGCCGCGGCGCTCGCCAGCCGCGCGCTCGCGTTCGGTCATAGCGTGCTGCCGCTCGATCGCGTAGCGGATCTGCTCGCCGAGATTTCCGTCGAGCGCGCACCACCGCCGCTGCCGGCGATGGCAACGTGGCGCGAGGAACTGCGCACGTCCGCGTATGTCGGCGGCGGCACCGACGACGCGCGCGGCAAGCCGCTGGTATTCGTCGACGAACGCATCGCGTTGCGCCGCTATCACGACTACGAAGTGCGGCTGGCAAGCGCGCTGCGCAGGCTCGCCGGGCCGATCGACGGCGCGCCCGATCCGGCCTGGCTGCGTGAACGCCTCGCCGTATTGTTTCCGCACGCCGCCGCGGGCGACTCCGACCGCCAGGCGCTGGCAGCGACGGTCGCACAGTTCCGGCGCGTGCTGCTGTTGACCGGCGGTCCGGGGACCGGCAAGACGACGACGGTCGCGCGCGTGCTCGCGCTGCGTGTCGGCCACGCGTTGCGCAGCGGCATTTCGTTGCGCGTTGCGTTGGCTGCGCCGACCGGCAAGGCGGCTGCTCGTCTGGCCGAATCGCTGCGCGAGAACTATGCGCAGCTGCTCGCGAGCGACAGTATCGATGCCGGCTTGCGCGACGCATTGCCGAATGCGGCAAGCACGCTGCACCGCCTGCTCGGCGGAAGGCCCGAGTCGGTGCGCTTTCGCCACGACGCGGCGAATCCGCTGGCGGCGGATCTCGTCGTCGTCGACGAGGCGTCGATGGTCGATCTGCCGCTGATGTGCAAGCTCGTCGAAGCGGTGCCGCCGCATGCAAGCCTGATCCTGCTCGGCGATCGCGACCAGTTGCCGTCGGTCGAAACCGGCGACGTGCTGGCCGCGCTCTGCGACGCGGCCGGCGACGGATATGCACCGCCGGAGCAGCTCGCGCCGCCGACCTCTGTGCAGACGGGTCCGCAGATGCCTTTGCAGTTCGGCGTTCGCGCGCCGTTGGCACGCGTGGAACTTGCGAGGAACTATCGACAATCGGCGGATCTCGAAGCAACGGCGTTGAGCGCGGCGATCCGCGACGGCGACGTAGCGCGCGCGTTGAACGGCTTGCGCGAGAATGCATACCTCGGCGTGCACTGGCACAGCGGCCGCGATACGGCGCTGGCCGCGTTCGTGCTCGATCATTCGTTGCCGCATTACCGGGCGATTGCGCGGGCGCCCACGGTGGAAGCCGCGCTGCCGATGCTGCGCCGACATCGCGTACTGACCGCGGTGCGCGAAGGCGAAGCGGGCAGCCGCGTGCTCAACGCGCGCATCGCACAGGCGCTACAGCAACCCGGCGCGCGCGACGATGCATTCTTCCACGGCCGCCTGGTCATGATTCGCGAGAACAGCTACCGGCACGGGCTTTACAACGGCGACGTCGGCCTGGTCTGGCGCGATGCCGACGGCAGCCTGCGCGTCTGGTTCGAAACCGACGCCGGTCCGCGTGCCTGGCTGCCGGCAGCGCTGCCGGCGCACGAAAGCGCGTTCGTGCTGACCGTGCACAAGTCGCAGGGCTCCGAATTCGATGACGTGCTGCTGGTGCTGCCGGAACGCAACGTGCGCGTGTCGAGTCGCGAGCTTCTTTACACCGGCATCACGCGTGCGCGTCGCGCGCTTACGCTGTGGGCGAACGAGGACGTGCTCGCCGAGGCGATCTCGCGGCGTGCGCAGCGCTGGAGCGGGCTTGCTGAACGCCTGCAACGCGCGCTTCCTTGAGAACGCGCGCCGCGCCCCAAGCATGGGACGCGAGCGGAGGCGCTCAGGAGTTTTCGATGATCGAGCTGTACTACTGGCCAACGCCGAACGGACACAAGATTGCGCTGTTTCTCGAGGAAAGCGCTACGCCCTACGAGATCAAGCCCGTCAATATCAACAAGGGCGATCAGTTCAAGCCGGAATTTCTCGCCATCTCGCCGAACAACCGCATGCCCGCGATCATCGACCGTGTGCCGGCCGACGGCGGCGCACCGGTCAGCGTTTTCGAATCGGGTGCGATCCTGCTCTATCTCGCCGACAAGACGCGCAAGTTCATTCCGCAGGATCTGCGCGGCCGCGTGAGCGCGACCGAATGGCTGTTCTGGCAGGTCGGCGGACTCGGCCCGATGGCCGGACAGAACCATCATTTCAATGGTTATGCGCCGGAGAAGATCGCGTACGCGATCGACCGCTACGTGCATGAAACCGCGCGGCTGTACGGCGTGCTCGACAAGCGCCTCGACGGGCGCGAATTCATCTGCGGCGATGCGTACACGATCGCGGACATGGCTTCGTATCCCTGGATCGCTTCGCACGGCGCGCAGAAACAGGACCTCGACGATTTTCCCAATGTGAAACGCTGGTTCGCGGCGATCAAGGCGCGGCCGGCGACGCAGCGCGTTTATGCGAAGGGCGAGGAGATCAATCCGCCGGGGCAGCCGATGACCGACGAGGCGAAGCGCATTTTATTCGGGCATGGGAAGTAGGCTGACGCGGCTACGCAAACCTCCCCGCCGTTCGCCCTGAGGTATCGAAGGGTGAACGGGCCGCGCCGCCGCCGTTCATGCTTCGACACGCGAAGCGTACCCTGGCCTGAGCTTGTCGAAGGCTCAGCACGAACGCCCCCACGTTTTTTCGCCGGCACCAGCCACATCCGCACGTTCGGCACATTTCCTCTTCCCCACCGCGCAGCGATAATCCCCGCTTCCCAGGGAGATCCCGATGCGCGTCCTGCTCTACGCCGCCGCGATGGCGATTTCTGTGCCTGCCATGGCCGAAAAACTGACGATCGAACGCATCTACGGCGATCCCGACCTCAACGGGCAGAGTCCGCGCGCCCTGAAGATCGCCCCCGACGGCAGCCGCGTCACCTTCCTGCGCGGCCGCGACAGCGACCAGAACCAGCTCGATCTGTGGGTTTACGAAGTGTCCACCGGCGCGACGCGCCGGCTGGTTGATTCGGCCGAGCTCGGCACCGGTGCGGAGTTGTCGGATGCCGAGAAGGCGCGCCGCGAACGTGAACGCATCGCCCAGCTGCGCGGCATCGTTTCGTATCGGTGGGCGCCGGACAGCAAAAAATTGCTGTTCGGTATCGGCGAGCGCCTGTGGCTCTACGATCTCGACGCGAAGCCCGGCGCCGAGTTGCGCGCGTTGACGCCGACCGGCCTCGATGTCATCGACGCGCAGGTGTCGCCGCTGGGGCGCTACGTGTCGTTCGTCAGCAAGCAGAATCTCTACACGATCGATCTGCGCACCGGCTTGAACTATCAGTTGACGCGCGACGGCAAGGGACCGGTGCACAACGCCGAAGCCGAATTCGTCGCGCAGGAGGAAATGGATCGCTCGACCGGCTACTGGTGGGCGCCGGACGATTCCGAGATTGCGTTCGAGCACTACGACGAGTCCGGCGTCGACGAGGTCAAGCGCAGCGAGGTCTACGCCGACCGCACCGAGACGGTCAGTCAGCGCTATCCGGCCGCGGGCCGGCCGAACGTCGCGGTCAAGCTCGGCCTGGTCAAGCCGCACGCGGCACGCGTGCGCTGGGTCGATCTGGGCAACAACCCCGATATCTATCTCGCGCGGGTTGCCTGGCTGCCCGATGCGAGCGCGCTCGCTTTCGAGCGCCAGAGCCGCGATCAGCAACATCTCGAACTGATCATGGCCGACGCGAAAAGCCTGCACCAGCGCACCGTGCTGAGCGAGACGAGCACGACCTGGATCAACCTGCACGATGACCTGCGCTTCCTCAAGACCGAGGATGCATTCCTCTGGGCGTCCGAGCGCAGCGGCCACAAGCATCTGTACGTATTCGGCCGCGACGGCAAGCAGCGGCGCGCGCTGACGAGCGGAGAATGGGACGTCGACAAGCTGCTCGCGGTCGATGAGAAGGCCGGCAAGATCTATTTCAGCGCGGGCCGCGACGATCCGCTGCAGCAACAGATATATGCCGCCAGGCTGGACGGCGGCGACGTCACGTCGCCGTCGCGCATCAGCGCTGGCGAAGGCTGGCACGACGCGATATTCGGCGAAGGTGCGACCGCCTACGTCGATGGCTATTCGGATCCGGCGACACCGCCGCAGGTGTCGCTGCGCAAGGCGAATGGCAGCCTGATCGCGTGGATCGAACCGAACACGCTGAAGCAAGGCCATCCGTACTGGCCCTATCACGACAGTCGTGTCGAGCCGGAGTTCGGCAAGATCGCCGCCGAGGATGGCCAGACGCTGCTCTATCGCGTCTACAAACCGCTCGGTTTCGATGCGCGAAAACGCTATCCGGTGTTCATGACCTATTACGGCGGCCCCGGCCGCCAGTTCGTCAATCGCGCCTGGGGCAATCATTTCGAGCAGTACATGGCGCAGCACGGCTACGTCGTCTTCGCGCTCGACAACCGCGGCACGCCGCGCCGCGGCCGCGCGTTCTCCGACGCGATCTATGGCCAGCTCGGCAAGGCCGAAGTTGCCGACCAGCTCGCCGGTATCGCCTGGCTTAAGCAACAGCGCTGGGTCGATGCGGAGCACATCGGCGTGTTCGGCTGGAGCTACGGCGGCTACATGACGCTGATGCTGCTGGCCAAGGCGTCCGACCAGATCGCGGCCGGCGTCGCGGTCGCGCCGGTCACCGACTGGTCGCTGTACGACACGCACTACACCGAACGCTTCCTGCGCACGCCGCAGCAGAATGAAGAGGGCTACGAGCTATCGACCGTGTCGCACTGGCTCGGCGGCCTGAAATCGAATCTGCTGCTCGTGCACGGCATGGCCGACGACAACGTGTTGTTCGCCAACTCGACGAAACTGATGGCGACGCTGCAGCAACGCGGCACGCAGTTCCGCTTGATGACGTATCCCGGTGGCAAGCATGGGTTGTCGGCGCCGGCGATGCGCAGGCATGTGTATACGTTGATTGCGGATTATTTCGACGAGATGTTGAAGCCGGCCGCGGATCGCGAATCTTCGCGGTGATCCGCTTCGGAATTCGGCGCTGAGTCAAACCCATCCCCACCCAACCCTCCCCTTGAAGGGGAGGGCTTAAGCGCTAGAACTTGCCGGACTGATAATCGCGGATCGCCTCGGCGATTTGCTCCGGCGTGTTCATGACGAACGGCCCGTACTTGGCGACCGGCTCGTTCAGCGGCTTGCCGGCGACGAGGATCAGGCGCGCGGGTTCCGTGCCCGCGGAGACCAGAACGTCGTCGCCTTCGCGATCGAGCACGGCGAGCTCGCCGCGTGCGATCTGGCGTGGCGCATCCGCAGGGCCGATGCCGACCGCGCCGCCATAGACGTAGGCGAACGCGTTATGGCCGCCGGGCAGTGGCACGCTCAATCGCGCGCCGGGCGCGAGCTCGATGTCGAGATAGACGGGATCGACGGCGACGCCGCTGACCGGACCGGCGACGTCGCCGAAGCGGCCGGCGAGCACGCGCACGCGGACGCCGTCCGCGGCGTCGACGACCGGCACGGTTTCGGGCGCGATGTCCTGATAGCGCGGCGCGGTCATCTTGTCGCGCGCCGGCAGGTTCACCCACAGCTGGAAGCCCCACATCAGGCCGTTTTCCTGCTCCGGCATTTCCGAATGCACGATGCCGCGCCCGGCAGTCATCCACTGCACGCTGCCGGGCGTCAGCAGGCCCGAGTTGCCCTGGTTGTCGCCGTGGCGCATGCGTCCGGCGAGCATGTAGGTGACCGTTTCGAAGCCGCGATGCGGGTGGTTCGGAAAGCCGCCGATGTAGTCGGCCGCGCTGTCCGAGCGGAATTCGTCGAGCAGCAGGAACGGATCGAGCATGTCGAGATCGCGCTGGCCGATGACGCGGGTGAGCTTCACGCCGGCGCCGTCGGATGCGGGCTGGCCGCGGATAACGCGGCTGACGCGGCGGGTCGTGCTGGCTGCAACGGCATTCATGACGAATCTCCTGGCTTCGGAACTACATGCAACATGCGTTCGCGGCAAAGTTCACACAAGCGCGCCGTTGTGAACGGATTGGGGCGAGTGGTGAACGATGCGTGCCGGAGTGCTGCCATGGCTTGGTGGTCGCGGCTTCGCTGGTCGCCCCCTTCCGCCTTCGGCACCTTCCCCCGCGCGCGGGGGAAGGGAAAGACGTATTTACTCCTTCCCCTGCGCAGCGGGGAAGGTGCCCGCAGGGCGGAAGGGGGCGCTCTTCAGCTATCCGCGCGACGAAACATCCCAAAATCAATGCACCCAACGCCCACCACGCCGCCGCGGCCGATGCTGCGGCTCGAGCGACGCATGCTGCGCCCGCTCCTCCGAAGTCGGCGGATGCTCGCGCCAATAATCCGCGATAGCATCGACCGCCTGCGGAATCTGCGCGAGGCACTCGTCGTAGTCCTCATCGGTCAGCGGCGCAAACTCGGCGTCGCTTTCGAATACGCCATCGTCGATCGCCAGCGCGATGATCGGGCCAAGCAGCTCCATCAATTGCGAATCGTGGCCGAGCCGGCCTTCCCAGACCGGCGCGCGCAGATCGATACCGCGCGAGAAACCTTCGCACCAGCCGCGCGCGGTGAAAGCGCTGCCGCCGTCGTCGGCATCGATCTCGCCGAGGATCGGCTCGTAGGTGCCGGTCTGCAGCTCCGGCGCGATTGCATCGTTGAGCCGCGCCAGCAAGGTCAGCACGCGCTCGCCCTGTCCGGGATCGACAAACGGTTCGTGCAGCACTTCCGGCAGCCATTCGTCCGGCGTCGCCGGCGCAGGTCCGATCGCGAGCGCGGTCAGCAGGCCGTGCACGCCGTCCAGCAGCAGATCCTCGTCGCCGCCGTGTCCACGCAGGAACTTGTCCAGTTCCTCCAGATCCTCATCGCTCGGAGAGGTTGGCCAGTCAGCTGCCATCGGCTAGTTCCAGTGAGACGGGTGTGTGATCCGACGCGCGTTCCCACGTTCGCGGTTCGCGGTCGACCGTGCTGGCGCGGCAGGCGTCGCGCAACGCTTCGCTGACCAGGATCAGGTCGATGCGCAGACCGAGGTTGCGGCGGAATGCGGCCTGGCGGTAATCCCACCAGCTGTAGTGTCCGGCGTCTTCGCTAAACAGCCGGAAACTATCGGCGAGGCCGACGTCGAGCATGCGCTTCAGCGCGTCGCGCTCCGGCGTCGAGCACAGCACCTGCTCGTGCCATGCGGCCGGATCGTGCACGTCGCGATCGTCCGGCGCGATATTGAAATCGCCCATGACGACCAGTTTCGGATAGCGCCGGATCTCCTCGGCGAGGAACGCCGTCACCTTCGCCAGCCAGTCGAGCTTGTAGGCGTACTTCTCGCTGCCGACGGACTGGCCGTTGACGACGTAGAGATTGACGACGCGGATGTCGCCGACCGTCGCGCTGAGGATGCGCCGCTGCGGATCGTCGAAACCGTTGATTCCGTGCACGACGTCGCCGAGCGGCTGGCGCGCAAGTATGGCGACGCCGTTGTAGGTCTTCTGCCCGGAAAACACCGCGTTGTAGCCCGCCGCTTCGAGCGCGGCGACGGGAAACTTCGCGTCCTCGAGCTTGGTTTCCTGCAGCGCGATGATGTCGGGCCCGGCGCTCGCACACCAGCGCTCGACGTGCGGCAGTCGCACGTTGAGCGAATTGACGTTCCAGCTCGCTATTCGCATTCGGGGATTCAAGGTCTTCGATCGTGAGGCGGTTCGCTGCGCCGCATCATCCGACATGGGTTCGTCCGCCGGCGGAAACAATGACGACTGCAGGGTCGCCATTTTGCCTGCCATGCGCGATTGTGCAATCGCCCGTGCGCGAACGAGGCGCATCGCGGGCGCAAACGTGTCGGAAGCCTCGCGAAAGGGTCGCGGCAACCCAGCAGCTACGTAATCGCCGAACGCCGGTGACACAATCGAGGCGATCGCGGCCGGTGGCCGCGCCGCTTCGCTCGACCCTGCATTCAGAGGCTCGCGATATCATGACTCATCGTCCTTCGCTGTTGCTTTTCCTCGGGCTCGCCGTCGCTGCCGGCACCGCGCACGCGCAATCCGTCGTCACCGCCCACACGACCCGGAACGGCGTGGAGCTTCGTCCCGCTCCGTTCGGCGCGACGCTGATTGCAAACCCGCGCCACGTGCGTGCGCCAGCCGGCACCGGCACCTGCAGCGCGACACCGGTCGACTGGCAGGGCCAGCCGCTGCCCGACGGCGAATCGGGCACGCTGGATCCGATCGCGTTCCTGCATTCGGCGACGATCAACAACGCCGGCCGCATCGCGTTCGCCGCGCACGTCGACGGCAACGATCGCAGCCAAGGCATCTTCACCGCCGACGCCGACGGCCTGCATATCGTCGCGATGGGCTGCGGCGACGGCGGCGGATCCGGAAATCCCGGCACCTGCGGCGATCCGACACCGATCGGCGGCACCTTCGGCGGCGTCTTCCTGGACACCTTCGGCGCTCCGGCAATCAACGAC
>Ga0193717_1001387_pt1 | contig 14866 bp, 13 predicted proteins | sample U2c2metaG_FD_145900 | JGI IMG/M metagenome (GOLD analysis project Ga0193717, IMG submission 145900) | Soil microbial communities from a riparian zone of the East river system, Colorado, United States - U2c2 | ecosystem: Environmental > Terrestrial > Soil > Riparian zone | place: USA: East River... | reverse complement strand
ACAGATCCGCGAGGCCCTGGGCAGTTTCCCGGCTGTGCCGCTGGCCCCGGAGGAGTCTCCCAGGGCCCTGATGACCGACTGGCTGGCCACCGGCAACCTCCCCGGGGGCCTGGCGCTGGGCGACGAAGTGGAGCTCAAGGACCCAGCCACCGCCACCGGCGCCATTGCCCGCTGCCGCCGTCAGGACCTGGAGGCAGAGGAAGTCCGCGAACACTTGCGAAACGGCAAGCAGGTGTTCCAGCTTGGCCTGACCTTCGATGACCGCATGAGCTTCGTCCTGGGGGAAGACCTGGTGGTCAGGAAGCTGAAGTTCCTCGACGTGGTACTGGACGAAATGGGCGATAGCCCCCACGATTCACCTGCGGCCGAGATGGATGCCCGCTTTGCCCTGCTGACGCTGGAGCTGGAGCGCCTGTTGGGCAAGCTCGACGAATGGTTCAAGCTGCCCCGCCCGGATTGATCGGGCGGCAGGGAACTTCAGTCGCAGCATCCGCGACGGCCGTGGCCGAAACTTTGGTGCTCCACGGTGGCAACGGGTAGACAACAGCGATGTTCGAACAAGGCGACTGGCTTGAATTGCCTACCGCCGCGGGGGCAACGATCCGCGTGCTGAAGTCCGTGCACCCGCGTGCGCGTCGATTGCGACTCACCGTTACTTCCAAGGGCGCGCGTATCACCTGCCCACGCGGCACGCATCCCTCGCAGGTCAGTGCCTTCCTGCGTACGAATGTCGACTGGCTCGAACGCAAACTCGATGAACTCAATCTCGATGGGGAACGGTTGCCGGCGCTGCGCGTGGGCGTGCCCACCACGTTCCCGCTGCGCGGACAGGAAACCGATCTCTTTTGGGCCGATGGCCCCTATCCCCGCATCGAGCACGCAGGGGAATCACTCACCCTGGTGCTGCCGCGGCCGGGCAGCCGCGCCTTGCCGGTAGCGCGAGGACTCATCGCCTCGTTCCTGGAAGCCCAGATCCGGCGCGATGTCTCGCGTTGGCTCGCAACGCTGGTGCCGCTGGTAGGTGCCGCGCCCACGGGGCTGCGCGTACGTCCGCTGAAAAGCCTGTGGGGAAGCCTGGACGCGCGCGATCGGGTGAACCTGGATCTTTCGCTCGCGCTGGCGCCGCCGGCTGCGCTGCGCTACGTGCTGGTGCACGAGCTGTGTCATCTTCGCCAGCGCAACCACTCACGCAAATTCTGGGCCTGGGTGGAATCCATCACCCCCGACTGGCGCGAACAGCGCGACTGGCTGCGCGCGAATGGGTCGGGGTTGAAGGCCGAGCTTGAACGGCTGGTGGCGGACGTCGCCGATTGATGCACTGGAAAGTGCTGGTCCACTTAGTGTGCCATCACGAATCCCGTGATCACCTTGGCAAACTCGTCCGACTTCTCGATCTGCGGCATGTGGTTGCAGCCGTTGAGAATGGTGGTGCTGATCGCCCTGGCGTTGGTCAGTCCGTTGCGCAAGGTATCCAGTGCCGAGATGTCGATCACCTTGTCGTCGTGGCACCACAGGCCAAGTACCGGCACGGTGAGCTTGGGCAGCCGTGAATCCAGTGCAAGCGATTGCGACTCGGGCTTCAACTCATCGAACGTGTGCTCGATGAAGGCGCGGTTGTCCTTGTTCTGTTGCACGAAGGCATCGGCGATGCGGCCGGGCACCTTCGGCGGATTCAGGAACACCAGATTCAGCATCGCTTCGAAACCCGCCCGGTCGTCGAACACGAACGGGTCCTTGCCATTGAGTGCCGCCTTGGAGAAGTCGTTGGGTTTGAAGGTCAGGCCCAACGTATCCATCAGCACCAGATTGGACACGCGACCCGGATGGTCCGCGGCATAGGTGCCGGCGATCGCGCCGCCCATCGAGTGCCCGACCAGGGTGAAGCCGCGCAGGCCCATGCGGTCGAAGAACGTATCCAGTCGCGCCACCTGGCTGTCCACGTCGTACCGTCCGCCTTCCACGCGGGAGGAATCACCCCAACCGGGAAGGTCCGGGGCGATCACGTGGAAATTCTTGGTCAGTTCCTTGGCCGAATCCAGCCACACATCCTTGTTGGCGGCAAAGCCATGCAACAGCACCAGGGTGGGGCCGTTGCCGCCTTCGTAATACGACCACTTGGTGTCGCCGGCTTCAATGCTGTGCGTGTCGAGGTTGGCCGCCATCGCCTTGCGCATCATGTCCATGCGCAGCAGCCATTGCGGTTCGAACAGGTAGGCGAAGGCGAAGCTGAGCGCCAGCACGCCGGCAATGGAACCGATGAACTTCAGGCGGCGATAGAGCAGGCGCTTCCATAGCGGTCGCGGATCGTTGGAAACAGGGCGGGGACGAAGACGTGACATGGTTAGTTGGCCTTACCCGGGTGGGCTTTCGCCTTGGCAAAAATGCCTTCCACCGCTTTCTGCGTCATCGGGTGGTAGGCGGGTTTTGCCTTGGCATAGATGCCTTCAGCAAACGCCAGGCCGTCGGGCGTGGCGGCGAAGGCGCGGTACACGGGGGTCGTCAGGTACAGCCGGCCGATGCGCTGCATGTGCTCGCCCGCGGCGCTCCACACAGCCTTGTCGCCCGCGGCAATGGCGTGGGCATACCAGCGCATGCCGATCTCGGCGTTGGGCGTGCCGGTGAGATGCCAGGCGACATCGAGTTCCTGCATCTTGGTCAGCGGCGGCGTGTCGGGCAGGCGGTCAAGGAAGTACATCCACTCCTGGGTGTTCCAGGTCTTGGCATCGAGCTTGTCCGCGCCCAGGGTGCCGTCAAGGAAGGCGGTACGCTCTGCGTCGATGGCATCGAAACGTGCCACGGTGGGCAGCGGGGCATCCTTGGGGACGCCTGGTTCGTAGACCCAGGCGCGCACTTCGGCCTGGCTCATCTTGCCCGGATACTTATCCAGCAGGTTCGTCTTCATGTAAGCGAGCATGGTTTCGGTATCGATGCTCTGGAAGGCGAAGTGCGCGAAGTAGCCCTTGAGGTAAGCATCGAAGTTGTCGCGGCCAAAGCGCTGCTCGAGCGTGCGCAGGAACCACGAGCCCTTGTCGTAGGCCACGTCCGAGAGTGCGTCGTCGGCACCGACGGCGCGCGGCGAGGGCGCCAGCTTCTGCGAGTTCACCGGCATCTTCGCCAGGCCCTTTTCCAGCGCCCGGGCGGACAGCAGGGCCTCTTCGTCGGCTTGCGTCTTGCCGTAGACCGCCTCGGTAATGCGCCCCTGTACGTAGGTGGTGAAGCCCTCGTTCAACCAGATGTCGCGCCAGGCGGCGCTGGTCACCAGGTTCCCTGACCAAGAATGCGCAAGTTCATGCGACACCAGCGACACCAGGGACTTGTCGCCCACCAGCACCGTCGGCGTGGCGAAGGTCATGTTGGGGTTTTCCATGCCGCCGAACGGAAAGGAAGGCGGCAGCACAAGGATGTCGTAGCGCGTCCAGGCGTAGGGGCCGTAGAGCTTCTCGGTGGCGGCGATCAGCTTCTCGGTGTCCTCGAACTCGTGTGCGGCCTTGGCCACCACGCCGGGCTCGGCATACACGGCGCTGCGTGGGCCCGTCTCGCGCACGTCAAGGCCACCGGCGGCGATGGCCAGCAGGTACGACGGGATCGGGTGCGGCTGGTCGAAGGTGAAATCGCCATCGAGCGGGTGCTTCGCATCGTTGATGGCGCTCATCAGCACGCGCACGCCCTTCGGCGCGGTGATGTGCGCGTCGTAGGTGAAACGGATGGCCGGGGAATCCTGCAGCGGCACCCACGAGCGCGCGTGGATGGATTCGGACTGCGAGAACATCAGCGCCTGCTTCTTGTCGGCGGTCTGCTCAGGGGCGAGCCACTGCAGGCCCGAGGCGGTAGGCACGGTGGCGTAGGTGATGCGTACTTCAGCCGGGTGCTTCGGCGCCTCGATGGTGAGTTTTTCGCCAAGTTCCTTGTCGCTGGCCGCCAGGGTGAATTTAAGCGGCGAGACGGCACCGCCGGCGCCGAGCGCCTCGACCTTGGCGATCTTCAGGTCCCGGGTGTCGAGCACCAGGGCCTGGGCCTTGGGGTCCTTCCAGTCCAGCTTCAGCGTGGCCGTGCCCGCCAGGGCCTTGAGGTCGAAGTCGACCCCGAGATCGAGGTCCAGATGGGTGACGCGGACCACCGACGGCTGGGCGTAGGAGTGAGGATCCGCGGCAAAGGCCGACAGCGGCAGCGCGAACGCGGCAAGCGCGACGGCGGACAGGTAACGCATGGTGAGGCTCCGGGGGATCGGGCTGAAACCCGGAGTATGCCACCACGCGGTGGGGCGGTTCAGGTGCCGGAGGGCGCAGACGAGGCGCCCTCGGACGCTTTCGCAACGTTACCGGCGGTAACGCGGACGGCCAGTTGAGCCATCACGGGAAGGTGGGACCGATACAAGGGGTCTTGGCTCCGCGTCTTATAGATCCGGGCCGTCAACGGCGGGGACGTAAGGTCGCCATTGTCCGCTGCGATGTCGGTACACGTGTTCCTGGCCATCGGTTTGACGGTCCGCGTATCGGCAGCCGCCCATTGGCTGCCAGCGCTCACGACATCACGAAGAGCCTGCAGTAGTTTGCGTTCTTCAGGGGTGTAGCGAAGTCCCATGCGCTCGCGATGTACTTCGATGGAATCCCGGCGTTCGCCATAGAGCCACCCTGTCGCCGCCGTGGGCGGCTCATTGACGACGGTGTCGGGAACGGGGGAACCGTGGTTTGATTCCTCGCTCTGGACGAATGCCGAGAACGCCTTGAAGTCGGCAATAAAAATAGGTGGCGACGTCAGCATGACGGGCTCCGAATATTGGGAGCCACATCGTCACCGATGGCGTAACCGCGCGCTTCCAGCTATCGCGCATCCAATCCTAGAATTTATACGCCCGATGGATCGCCACGATGCCGTTGGACAGGTTGCGTACTTCCACGCGGCCGAAACCCGCACGCTCCATCATGCCCTTGAGCGTTTCCTGATCGGGATGCTTGCGAATCGATTCGGCCAGGTACTGGTAGCTGTCGGCGTCGCCGGCGAACAGCTGGCCGAGCTTCGGCAGCACCTTGAAGGAATGGAAGTCGTAGAGCTTGCTGAAGAGCTCGCTCTTGACCTTCGAGAACTCCAGCACCAGGGCCCGGCCGCCCGGTTTCAGGATGCGGCACATGTCGGCCAGTGCCTTGTCCTTGTCGGTGACATTGCGCAGGCCGAAGGCAATCGTTACCGCATCGAAGCTTGAGTCCGGGAAGGGCAGGGCTTCGGCATTCATCTGCGCCCAGCGCAAGCCGGCTACCAGACCGCGATCGGTAAGACGGTCGCGGCCCACGCCAAGCATGGCGGCATTGATGTCGCCCACCACAACTTCCCCCTCGTCGCCGACCACCGGCTTCAGCAGCGCGGCGATGTCGCCCGTGCCGCCGGCCAGGTCCAGTACGCGGTCGCCGCGGCGTACGCCGCTCACGGCCACGAAGTGGCGTTTCCACAAGCGATGGATGCCGAACGACATGAGGTCGTTCATCAGGTCGTAGCTGCGCGCGACCGAGGTGAACACCTGGCCTACGAGGGCCTGTTTCTCGCCGACGGGAACGTCGCGAAAGCCGAAATGGGTGGTCGGGGGCGGAGTCGGATCTGTCATGGCGTGCATGGTAACCGATCCGGCCCCGGTACCCAGTGTGAAAGCCGCCTGTAGCCCTAGCCCGCGCTGGCCTGGTCAAGCAGGCTGATGTCTTCCCCGGACAGGTTCAGCTCCGCTGCGCGGGCGATCTCGCCCAGCTGTTCCACGGTCGTCGCGCTGGCGATCGGCGCGGTGATGCCGGGCCGGGCCATCAGCCAGGCCAGCGCCACCTCCACCGGCTTGCCGTTATGCCGGCCGGCGACCTCGTCGAGTGCGTCCAGTACCTTCCTGCCACGGGCGTCGAGGTATTTCTTCACCGCGCCGCCGCGCGCGGCGCTCTTGGCAAGGTCGGCCTCGCTGCGGTATTTGCCGGTCAGGAAACCGCTGGCCAGCGAGTAGTAGCTGATCACGCCGACACGCTCTTTCAGGATCACAGGCTCCATGTGCGCTTCGTAGGCCTCGCGATCCATCAGGTTGTATTCCGGCTGCATCGATTCGTAGCGCGGCAAGCCTTCGGCCTGCGAGGTTTTCAGCGCATCGGCGAAGCGTTCGGCGCTGTAGTTCGAGGCACCGATCACGCGCACCTTGCCCTTCTGGATCAAACCGGCAAAGGCGTGCAGGGTCTCCGCCAGCGGAGTCTTCGGGTCGTCCTCGTGGGCCTGGTACAGGTCGATGTGGTCCACGCCCAGGCGGCGCAGGGAATCGTCCGCCGCCTCGTTGATGTTGATCGGTGAAAGCCCCGGGTGCTGCTGCCACTTGGCCACCTTGGTGGCGATCAGCACCTTGTCGCGCTTGCCGCTGGCCTTGAGCCACTTGCCGATGATGGCTTCCGATTCGCCGCCCTTGTTGCCCGGCACCCAGGCCGAATAGGCGTCGGCGGTATCGATCAGGTTGAAGCCGTGGTCGACGAAGGCGTCGAGCAGGGCGAAGGATTGTTTTTCATCCGCACTCCAGCCGAACACGTTGCCGCCGAAGGCGAGCGGGGCGACCTCGAGTGCGGACTGGCCGAGCTTGCGCTTGTTCATGGGATGTTCCTCACACATGGCAAAGGCGCCAAGCTTGCCATGCGCAAGGTCGAAGCGGCGTGTGCGCCCGGAAATGCCGACCTGGGCTAGTCGCGCCAGCGCAGGTCCACGCCGACCAGGAATGTGCGGCCCGGCGCGGGCTCGTAGTAACGGCCATTGCCGTCGTTGACGATCACCGAGCCGACGTAGGTGCGGTCGAAGGCATTATCGACGCGCGCGAAGCCGTGGATGCGCCAGTGCTGGCGATCGATCACGTAGCCACCGGATACGCCTACCGTCGTATAGGCCGGTGCGTATTCGCTGTTGGTGTCATTCACCGGCGTCTTGTCGTTATAAGTGGCATCCAAGCCTAACTGCCAGCCGGTATCGGCGCCCCACGCCAGGGCGGCGTAGGCGTAACTTCCCGGCACACCGGGAATGCCCGTGCCCGCGGCCACCGGCGTGTCCGGACGTGAGCAGCCGGCGACGACGCAGGTCAGGAAGGGCGAACGGAACGTCGCTTGCACCCGCGTATAGGCCAGGTTGAGCTTCAGACGATCCGCCAACTGGCTGGAGAGTGATGCCTCGAAGCCCTGTCGGCGCGAGCGGTCGATGTTCTGGTAGGTGGTGCGTCCACCCAGATTGGTGGCCACCGCCAGCTCGTCCTGGCTGTCGGAGCGGAACACGGTGAATTCCGCACGTGTGCTGTCGGACGGGCGCAGCTTGACGCCCACCTCGGTGCTGCGGGTGTGTACCGGCTGCAGGTTGAAGGCCAGCCCCGGGCCGCCGTCGTTGCGGTATCCAAGCTCGGAGAATGTCGGCGTCTCGAAGCCTTTGCCGTAGTTGGCGTAAAGATGCACCGACGGGCTTGCGCTGAACATCACGCCCGCCACGGGGGTGGTCGCGCTGTAATCCTTCGAGCCGCTGTCGTCGGGATTGCCAGCAGCGATGTAACGGTCGTCGGAGTTGAATTTCACCTGCGAGTGGCGGACGCCACCCATCACCGTCCAGCGATCGGCCAGTTTCCAGGTGGCCTGGACGTACTGGTCGAAGTCGAACACACGGTCGATCTCATCGCGGCGCAGGTCGCCACGTACGCCAAGGATGTCACCTACATAGTCGTTGTAGCCGGTGCGGTGCTGGTGCTGGTTGTCGTAGGTGGCGCCTGCGGCAAGCTCGAACGGCCGGCCGGCGAGGTCGCCCGACCACGTCCAGCGCGCATCACCGCCGCCGTACTGATTGGAAAGATCCACCACGCCGCCGGAATTTCCCGGCTGGCTGGCCTGGGTGGCCTTGGGTATCGACAAATACTGAAGGACGTTGCGGCTGCCGTAGTAGCCCATCACCCGCAGGCTGTTGTGTTCGTCGATCGAATCGTCGAAGACCAGGCCGCCCTGGGTCTGGTTGACCGTCTTGCGCGTGTTGTAAGTGTCCGCCACCGACGTGGCCTGGCTGGGATCGGCCTTCCACTGGCTTCGGGTGAGCCCGAGCGGGTCCTGCGCGAAAGGAACATCCAGCGTGTTCAGCACCAGCGTCAGGCGCTTGCCGTCATCGATCTGCCAGCCGAGCTTGGCATTGCCCGATTCGCGCCGCGCCGCACTATGGTCGCGGTAGCCGTCGGTGCGGAAGTGGGTGTAGTCGATGTTGTAGTCGACCGGGCCGTCCTTGCCGCGGGCGCCGACGTCGGCGCGCAGCATGCCATTGCTGCCGCCGGCCAGGCCCGCGCGCAGTTCGTCCGGTTGTTGGCCGTCGGCGGTGAACAGTTGCACCACGCCGCCCGACGCATTGCCGTACAGCGCGGAGAACGGACCGCGCAGCACTTCCACGCGGTCGGCCGAGCCCAGGTTGAAATGGGAAACCTGGCCCTGGCCGTCGGGCATGCTGGCCGGGATACCGTCGGTGTACAGGCGCACGCCGCGGATGCCGAAGGTCGACCGCGCGCCGAAGCCACGGATGGAGAGCTGCTCGTCCTGGGCGTAGTTCTGCCGATCGCGGGCCAGGATGCCTGGCACGCTGGCCAGCATCTCGGACAGGTTCACGTTGAGCGCGCCATCGGGCGGGGCCGGAACCACGTTGATGGTGGCCGCCACGTCGTAGGGCGACTGCGCACTGCGGGTGGCGGTGACCACCACCGGTTCCAGGCGCTGGGCCGGCGGCGTGGTGTCGTCGGCATGAACGATGCCGGCCATGCCGAAAGTCGCCAGGACCGCGTGGATTGTGATGCGCTTCAAGGAAGATGATCCTGCCTCGGGGGAAGACCGATTATGATGCCTTTGCCCACGACGGCCCACCCAGCAGGCAGGCTGTCGTCCCACCCCCACCGATGGAACGCCATGAAGACACTCGCCGCCGTTTTCGCCGCCTGCGCGCTCGCCGCCGCGCCGCAGGTTTTTGCGCAGCCGGAAGACCAGCCGGCCACCGCCGTACCGCCGACATCCGCCGGGCAATTCACCACCGGCCAACTCGATGCCGTGATCGCCGGCAGCTGGCGCTCGCCGGCCAACAAGGCACGCGACGTCTACCGCCATCCGAAGGAAACCCTCACCTTCTTCGGTCTGCGCCCCGACATGAAGGTGATCGAGATCGCCCCGGGCGGTGGTTGGTACACCGAGATACTCGCCCCGCTGCTGCATGACAACGGTTATTACACAGCCGCGGTGATCGGGCAGGGTGAAGGCAAGGAAATATCGTCGCTGAAGGCGCGCGTGGCCAACGATCCCGCCCACTTCGGCAAGGCCCAGGTGGAAAGCATCGACGAGAAGGCGCCCAAGCTTGGCGCGCCGGGCTCCGCCGACATGGTGCTGACCTTCCGCAACGTACATAACTGGACCGATGACGGCACGGCGCCTGCGATGTTCAAGGCGTTCTTCGACGTGCTCGCACCGGGTGGGGTGCTGGGCGTGGAAGACCACCGTGCCGCCGACGGCACCGACCTTGCCAAGCTCAAGGACTCCGGTTACCTGCCCACGGCCTACGTGGTGAAGCTCGCCACCGACGCCGGCTTCAAGCTGGCTGGGTCCAGCGAGGTCAACGCCAACCCGAAGGACACCAAGGACTACCCGAAGGGGGTGTGGACCTTGCCGCCCACCTATGCGCTCAAAGACCAGGACCGCGCCAGGTACCAGGCCATCGGCGAGTCCGACCGCATGACCTTGCGCTTCGTCAAGCCGCGCTAAAGGCCCATGCTGCTGGCACTGAACAAGCCTTATGGCGTGCTGTGCCAGTTCGTCGACCGCGAGGGTCGCCCGACCCTCGCGGAATTCGTCAGGCAGAAGAATATTTATCCCGCAGGACGGCTCGACCACGACAGCGAAGGCCTGTTGCTGCTTACCGACGACGGTGCCCTGGCCCACCGGCTGACCGACCCGAAGTACAAGGAAGCCAAGACCTACCTGGTACAGGTGGAAGGCGTCGCGACTGACGATGCCCTGGAACCCTTGCGGCATGGCATCACGCTTAACGACGGCCCCACGCTGCCGGCAGGTGCGCAGGTGATCGACGAGCCTACATGGCTTTGGCCGCGCGATCCGCCGGTGCGATTCCGCAAAGCGATCCCCACCAGCTGGGTGGCGATCACCCTGCGCGAGGGGCGCAACCGCCAGGTTCGCCGTATGACGGCCGCCGTGGGACTGCCCACCCTGCGCCTGATCCGCGAGTCGGTGGGGCCGTACGGGCTCGATGGCCTGGCACCCGGGCAAACCCGCGTGGTGTCGTCAACGGGGTCAGAGTAATTACTCTGACCCCCAACCTAGCCTAAGCGTTCGAGCCCGAAGAACAATTCGGCCGTGCGCGTGCTTGCCGCGGCGACCTCGGCGACCTCCTCGCCACGATCACGCGCCACTTCCTCGCAGATGTGCTTCAAGAACATCGGTTCGTTGCGGCGGTGCGCCGGCGGTGGTTTCACGGTGCGCGGCAACAGGTAGGGCGAATCGGTTTCCAGCATCAGCCTGTCGGCGGGAATCAGCTTCACCAGTTCACGCAGGTGCGTGCCGCGTCTCTCGTCACAGATCCATCCGGTAATGCCGATGTGGCAGTCCATATCCAGGTAGTGGCGAAGTGCTTCGCCATCGTCGGTGAAGCAATGCACCACCGCGGCCGGCAGCCGGTCGCGCACGGCGCGCAGCAGGGCGATGAAGTCGTCGTGGGCATCGCGCTGGTGCAGGAACACTGGCATGTGCAGGTCCGCCGCGATGGCGAGCTGGCGCTCGAATACGGCCAGCTGTACGTCGCGCGGCGAATAGTTTCGATGGTAGTCCAGCCCGGTTTCGCCGACGGCGACCACCTCGGCCTGGGTGGCCAGTTCCCGAAGCCGCGCATCCGTCGCGTCGTCGTACTCCACGGCATGATGCGGATGCACGCCCGCAGTGGCGTAAAGCACCCCGGGGCGTCCGCGGGCGAGCGCCAGGGCATCGATGCTGCCCTGCAGCGAGGCGCCCGTCACCACCAGCCGGGACACGCCCTGGATGGAGGCCCGCAGCAGCACTTCGTCGAAATCGTGGCGGAACGACTCGTGGGTAAGGTTGGCGCCGATATCGATCAAGTTCATGCGGATTTCGTGCTGCGCTGCGACAGGGTCGGCCATTATTTCATGTCAGGGTATTGCCGGCATTCATGTAGGCAGCGCGTTTCGTCATCGCAGACAGCCTGTTTCGCATTTCCGCTGGCGGAACTCCCGGAGTCTGAACGCGGTCACATTCAGTCACAAAGCTTTCCGACTTCTCGCCATAATCGGGTAGCTTGGGCCGGGTTATGCTAGATCGTTCACCCCTAAAGACTCAGCAGGGACGGGAAAACCATGGCGGCAGCAAGTGGAGCCACGCGCGCGGAGCGCCCGGGCAAGACACCCTCGCTCAGCGAGGCCGACGTCTGCGCGGCATTGGTGGCGCGTGGTCGCCTGAAAGATGCCGATCTCGCCCGTGCCCGTCGCCTGCACGAGGAATCCCCCGAGGGCACGCTCACGTCGCTGATGGCCCGCCTGGGCCTGGTATCCGAGCGCGACCTGGCCGAAGGCTGGGCGGAGTTGCTCGACGCCCCCCTGATGTCCGCCCGCGATGCCCCGGACATGCCCCCCGCCGAGGTGGAACTGTCGCTGCGGTTCTTGAAGCAATACCACGTGGTGCCCGTGCGGGAAGGCGACGATGGCCTGGCCCTGATCGTGGCGGACCCTGCCGATACGTTCCCGCTGGAGGCCGCGCGGCTGGCCACCGGCCGTCCGGTGGGCCTGCGCATCGGCGTGCGCTCGGAAATCGACGACCTGATCGAGCGCTACTACGGCCAGGGCCGCTCGGCCATGGGCAGCATCGTGGAAAACCTCGATGGCACCAACGCTGAGGAAGAAGACGTCGAACACCTGCGCGACCTTGCCTCCGAGGCGCCGGTGATCCGCCTGGTGAACCTGATCCTGCAGCGTGCCGTGGAGCAACGCGCGTCCGACGTGCACATCGAGCCGTTCGAAAGCCGGCTGAAGGTGCGCTACCGCATTGACGGCGTATTGCACGAAGTCGAAGCCCCGCCGTCCAGTTCCACCGCCGCGGTGATCTCCCGCGTGAAGATCATGGCGCGGTTGAACATCGCCGAACGCCGCCTGCCGCAGGACGGCCGCATCCAGTTGCGCGTGCAGGGCAAGGAACTGGACCTTCGCGTGTCCACCGTGCCCACCAGCTTCGGCGAATCGGTGGTGATGCGTATCCTGGACCGCGAATCGGTGGTGTTCGACTTCGCATCGCTAGGCTTCACCGACAACTTCCAGCAGCGCTTCATCGAGGTACTTGAGCGCCCGCACGGTATCCTGCTGGTAACCGGCCCCACCGGCTCGGGTAAAACCACCACGCTCTATACCGCGCTGTCGAAGATCAATACGCCCGATGTCAAGATCATCACGGTCGAAGACCCGGTCGAATACCAGATCGAGGGCATCAACCAGATCCAGGTGAAGCCGCAGATCGGCCTGGATTTCGCAGGCGCCCTGCGCTCGATCGTTCGCCAGGATCCGGACATCATCATGATCGGCGAAATGCGTGACCTGGAAACCTGCCGCATCGCCATCCAGTCCGCACTCACCGGTCATCTGGTGCTTTCCACGCTGCATACCAACAGCGCCTCGGGCGGCATCACCCGCCTGCTGGACATGGGGGTGGAGGACTACCTCCTCGGATCCACCGTCAACGGCATCCTGGCCCAGCGCCTGGTGCGCCGCCTGGACCCGGAAACCGCCATACCTTACGAGGCCCTGCCCGAGGTGGTGGAGCAATTCGAGCTGCACAAGTACACGAACGAGCGGCCCATCCGTTTATGGAAGCCTGGCACGAGCGCCACCAATCCCACCGGGTACCGCGGGCGCCGCGCCATCATGGAGTTTTTGGTGATGACCGATCCCTTGCGACGCCTGGTGATGCAACGCGCCGATGCCGGCGAGATCGAGCGACTGGCCCGCTCCGAGGGCATGCGCACGATGTACGAGGACGGCCTGGCCAAGGCCGTCCAGGGCATCACCACCATCGAAGAAGTCCTGCGCGTGACGCAGGAATCCTGACCGGCCGCCTTAAGTCATGTCGCAGTTCAGCTATCGCGCGGTCACTGCCTCTGGCGAAGTGCTGCAGGGCCATATGGAAGCGGCCAGTGTCGATGACGTCATCGCCCGCCTGCAGGACCAGGGCCACACGCCACTGGACGCCCGCGAGGCCAACGCCGCCGGTGGCGGTGGCATTGGCGGGATGTTCCGACGCGGGCCATTCAGCGGCGACCAGTTGGCGCTGTTCACCCACCAGCTGGCCACCTTGCTCGGTGCCGGCCAGCCGCTCGATCGTGCGCTGGGCATCCTGCTTGACCTCCCCGACAGCGAGCGGGCGAAGAAACTGGTCGAACGCGTGCGCGATCGCGTGCGCGGCGGCAACACGTTGTCCTATGCGCTGGATGAGGAACACGGCGTGTTCCCGCGCCTGTACATCTCGCTGGTGCGCGCGGGCGAGGCCGGCGGTTCTCTGGAAGAGACCTTGCGCCGCCTGGCCGACTACCTCGAGCGCGCCCAGGCCCTGCGCGGCAGCATCATCAACGCGCTGATTTACCCCGCCTTCCTTATGGTGGGCGTGTTCGGTTCGCTGATCCTGCTGCTGGCCTATGTGGTGCCGCAGTTCGTGCCGATCTTCCAGGACATGCAGGTACCGGTGCCGTGGATCACCAGCGCCGTGCTGGCGCTGGGCGAATTCATCAGCAACTGGTGGCTGGTGGTGCTGGTGTTGATGGTCGTGGGCGTGTTCTTCCTGCGCGTGCGCCTGCGCGACCCAGCCACCCGCCTTGCATTCCATGGCAAGTTGCTGGAGATGAAAGTATCCGGGCCGCTGCTGCTGAAGGTGGAAACCGCACGCATCGCGCGCACGCTGGGCACCTTGCTGAAGAATGGCGTGCCGCTGTTGTCTTCGCTCACCATCGCCCGCCAGGTCACCGGCAACCGCGCGCTGGACGAAGCCCTCGGCAAGGCCGCCGAGCAGGTCAAGGGTGGTGCGGGCCTGGGCGCCGCGCTGTCCGCCACACAGCGGTTCCCACGCCTGGCCTTGCAGATGATCCAGGTGGGCGAAGAGGCCGGCGCGCTCGACACCCTTCTGCTGAAAGTCGCCGACACCTTCGACGTCGAGGCCAAGCGCGCCATCGACCGCCTGCTCGCCGCCCTGGTGCCGGCACTTACCATCGTCATGACGGTGCTCGTGGCGATCATCATGTCCGCCATCCTGCTTCCGTTGCTCAGCCTGACGAGCAACATCCAATGATTGCATCACGAGGTTCAAGCATGACCCAGCGTCGCTCACTTCCCGCCCACGCGCAGCGTGGCTTCACCCTCCTTGAAATGCTCGCCGTGATCGTGCTGATCGGCATCGTCGGCGCGATCGTGGTCAACCAGGTGGTGAAAAACCTGGACAAGGGCAAGTACGGTGCCGGCAAGGCGCAGGTGATCACCCTCGGCCAGAAGGTCGAAAACTACGCCCTGGACAACGGCTCGCCGCCGGCCAGCCTCGACGATCTCGTAGCCAAGCCCGCCAATGCCGGCAACTGGCAGGGGCCCTACGCCAAGCCGTCGGACCTGAAGGACCCCTGGGGCCACCCGTTCGGCTACCAGGCGCCGGGTGAGCACGGCAGCTACGACCTCGTGTTCTACGGCCAGGATGGCAAGCCCGGCGGCGACGGCTATAGCGCCGACTACGGCAACTGGCAGTAACGACCCCCCATGCGACCGCGTGGCTTCACGCTTTTCGAGATGCTCGCGGTCATCCTGCTGCTGGGCCTGGCGGCGGCC
>Ga0193717_1001386_pt1 | contig 14885 bp, 20 predicted proteins | sample U2c2metaG_FD_145900 | JGI IMG/M metagenome (GOLD analysis project Ga0193717, IMG submission 145900) | Soil microbial communities from a riparian zone of the East river system, Colorado, United States - U2c2 | ecosystem: Environmental > Terrestrial > Soil > Riparian zone | place: USA: East River... | reverse complement strand
CGGCGCGACCTTGTTCGACGCAGATCTCACCGGCGCTGACCTCACCGGAGCGAAACTGGCAGGTGCGCGACTACGCGCGGCGAACCTCGGCGGTGCCCTCCTGCCCGGCGCCGACATTACTGACGCGGACCTCAGCGGTACCGACCTCCGCGGCACCGACCTCAGCGAGGTCCTCGGCCTGACCAGCGAACAAATAGACAAAGCTCGCATCAACGACCACACCCGGCTACCCACGAATATGGAACTGCTCCGCAAAAGCAACGAGAATACGAACTAGATCGGAAGCGACCAAAGGTATTGCCTCTATCACTGGCCAATCTCCGTGATCGCGCGGAACCAATCTGCCATGCCGCCCTGTCGGATGCACCAGGCGCGACAAGTGACGGATAACGACAAGCAATCCACCAGCGACAAAAAACGACCGCCAGCGCAACAAGAGACGCAACCCACATCTATGCTCCCAAACGGTGGACGAGCGAAAAACTGCGCGCGAAGCCGGAGAGAAACGTCACCCACGAGGCCACGCCTCCCAAGCCGCGAGCACACGCATCGAAACCCTCCGGCACACCGTCGAGTCGCACTGCACGCCTGAGGAGATCAGAGTCCCCCTAATTGCTCAACGGCCTCGGGATCGGTGGTCATCGGGTCGAGATTGCGATCCACGCCGACTACAACTCCTTAACCTGATCGGTCGGTCATCGAGGCCAATACCATGTGCGAACTCGATCGCGGGGAGCTTTCTGCCCTATGGGGACGTGGTGGTGGTCCATCAGGGTAGCGATAGTTGGGGGTGGCACCATCCAAGGAGCAGAATACGCGGATGACTTGGCCTTGCAGCGCATCCACGAAGTCGATGGGTCAGTGCCGGGACACGACGCGCCAGCCGAGAGCGTGACCACGGTGTTCACACAAGGTCTGTCAGTCGCGGTATCAGGCCTGCCCGCCCAGCCGGTGTTCGAAGGTCGCGAGGACGAGTTGGAGCAACTCGCCGGCGCGTTGAAGCCCGCTGTCAATGGCACGGTCACGGCGATCGCAGGGTTGGCCGGAGTCGGAAAGACCGCTTTGGCGGTGCGGGCTGCACGCGCCGCCGAAAAAGCAGGCTGGTTCAGTGGCGGGGTCGTGATGGTCGACATGCATGGGTACGCCCCTCCCGAACGTCAGACCTCAGCGTCGGCGGTACTGTTCAGCCTTCTCAGCGCGCTTGGGATCGCCAGCGAACAGATCCCACCAGATCAGCAAGGGCTAGAAAGGCTGTGGCGTTCTGTTCTTGCCGACCGTGCGTCGATGGGAAAACGGATACTGCTACTGGTAGACAACGCATCGCACGGTGACCAAGTCAGATCTCTTCTTCCAGGCGAAACCAGCGCCGATTTCCATCGCGTGCTCGTGACGAGCAGGCACTCCTTGGCCACGCTGCAAGGCGCGCGATTGATGGACCTCGATCTCCTGCCCGACGAGCAGGCGATGACTCTGTTAGCCGTCGACCTCGCCGCCGCCTGCCGGGATGACAATCGAATCCACGACGATCCGGCAGCGGCGCTGCAGGTCGCGCGACTGTGTAGCGGGTTGCCGTTGGCGGTCCGTATCTGCTCCGCGCTGCTCGCTGCCCATCCAAACCGTTCAGTAGCTGAGCTGGTCGAGCCGCTGGCGGACGAACGAGAGCGGCTCGAGGAGCTCGACTTCGACGGCAGCCTGGCCGTTCGCGCCGCGTTCGATCTCTCCTACGAACGCTTGACATCGGATCAGGCCAGAGTATTCCGATTGCTCGCCGTGAATCCCGGTCCATCGGTCAGTACGAAGGCGATGGCGGCCGTAACCGAACTGACCATTTCCGAGGTACGGCGGATCATCAGGCAGCTAAGCAGCGCCCACCTAGTGGTGCCGGCCGAGAGCCGCGACCGGTGGAGGATGCATGACCTTCTCCGGCTGTACGCCAATGAGCACAATGCGAACGACCCCAACTACGAGGGCGCGATCCGACGGCTGCTGGGCTACTACCTAACCGCCGGTCGAACCGCAAACCGACATCTGGACCCGCGAAGGCCGATGCGCGATCAAGACCAGCGGTTCACCGATCGTGAACACGCATTGAGGTGGTTGGACAACGAGCGCCCGTGCCTCGTGCGCGCTGTCACCCTCGCCACCAGTATGGACTTCCATACGCTGACGTGCGAATTGTCCGCGGCGCTGTACTACTATCTCGAACTCCGAAAGCTCCGCAACGACTGGATCCACATCGCGACATGTGCTCTCAAGGCATCCCGCAACCTCGGTAATCGTCATCAGGAAAGCAGTGCACTAGCCCAACTCGGTACCGCGCTCCAGGAGGCAGGCTCAGTCGAGCAGGCATTGACCTGCCACGAGCAGTCCCTTGAGATCTGCCGGGCGTTGAATGATCGCCCGAGCGAAGGGCGCTGCCTGACGAACCTCGGCAACGCTTACCTCGCTCTCGGCCGAGTGGACGAGGCCGTCGCCCACAACACGAAGTCCCTCCAGATCCGCCGCGACCTCAACGACCGGTACGGCCAGCGCATCACGCTGACCCATCTCGGCAACGCCTACCAGCAAGCGGGCCGTATATCTGACGCCGTGACCTGCTACGAGGAGTCGTTGGGCATTCACCGTGAAACCGGCGACTGGAATGGAGAGGGTCGCACCCTGACGAACCTCGGCAACGCGTATCGGGCGTCAGGGCGCCTACAGGACGCTGTCGACTGCTACCAGCGAGATCTCGTGATCTCACGAGATCTACAAGACCGCCACGCCGAAGCGATCACGCTAGCCAACCTCGGAAACGTCCATCGAGACCTAGCCCAGTGGGACAAAGCCGCCGACTGCTATCGCCTGTCGCTCGACCTCCGCCACAACCTTGGCGACCGAGATGGCGAACACTCAATGCAAACCAAACTTGATGACCTCAATCAGATAGATTTATTACCACGGCCAACCGATGACATAGGTCAAATCAATGACCACGACACCGAACCGATATACTGCACTACGGAATGTATCCACCACGAATCGTAACCAATCCGCGGCCAACCAGTGCACACTACTGACAGCAGCACAACGATTGCCCACTTCATCGCCGACACTACGTATTTCGGCTGGACCCACATTCCCCCGCGACACCACCACCCCGCGGTCCGCCAGGGGTGTCATCGGCGAACCCGACGTATCGCGTCGTGACATCCCGACAAGCCTGCTATGGCGCGAACGTGGTCCTGAAGAGGATCGAGGATCGCTTTGCTGAGTACGAATGTAGCTATGGGCTGAAGGGTACTCATCGCTGGCACGTCAACCGTTGAGTCCGAAGACCTCGCCGAAACCGATGCCGCTCACTAAGCCACTCACAACAGAGAGGCCCATGCGTAGCGCTGACAACCTTCGCTCCCGAAGAATCCCGCGGGGGAACTACCCATCGTCGAGTACTCCACCCTGGCTGGGAAAACCCGACCGCTGTTCATCTAACGCCATATTCACGCGAGAGCGAACGAGCTCAGATCGTGAAGGTTTCTCCGGTCGCGTTCATCGACGGAGAATGGGGGTTTCGGCGAGCTGGATCCCGTTATAGCCCAGCGCGGGTGGCGAGAGCTGGCAGTGCGGCGGGTGTCCGGCCAGGTGTGTTCAGCATGACGGCAATCAAGTCCTGCACTGAAGGCCCGCTTGAGTTCCTGAGGTGCGCAGGCAAACGCAAGGTTCAGCGCGTTGCTGGCTTCTTCGAGGTTGCCGTGCTCTTTCCATGCTCGCGCGCCGTCGACGTACGAGCGTGCCCGCCGTTCGGCTGTCGGCAGCGTGCCGGGTTCCACGGAGGCGAAGTAGCTCAATGCCTTCGCGGAGTCACCGAGCGCGGTGTGCACGCCTATGCGGTAGACAGCGACGGTGGACTCGCTGAATTGGGCGTTACCAGAGCCGTTCGCGGTGCCTGGCAGCCGGCGCGCGGCGTGCTCGGCTTCCTCGATGAGTCCGATTGCTTGTGCGGTGTTGCCGTTTTGGGCCGCTGAATAGCTTGCCGTACACAGCAGTGATCCGTAGGTCGCGAGCAGCGGAGCGTGCGGGTCGATCAGCGCCGCGTCGCCCATGGCCGTGATGCTCTTTGGCCCTCAGGACGGTGTCGCACCTAGAAGACGACCGCGCAGTGACCATCCTTGGGGAGGCCAGGGCGCGACACCGCGCAAGACCGGTACGTAGTGAGCCAGGAACGGCACAATCCGCACGAGACAAGCGCACGGACACCCAGCAATGGCAGAAGGCGCCGCATGGGCCGGATAAGTGCTCCGACACGGACGCACACCGCGACAGCCACGAAAGTCGGAAACACCTCGCTGATCGCGATGGACCGGCACCCTCGTGCGCTGTCTGGTGCGGAGTGCCGGTGTCGCCGCCCCAGGTCTGGCCGTCCTGGGCGAGGATCCCCACTCTCAGGAAGGCTTTGACCACGAGGAGAACACGTTTGTCCGCGATCCGGCGACGCACCCGGTCCATCAGGGCCGCGTGGTCGATCCGATCGAAACACGCCTCGATATCGCCCTCAACGATCCACTCATACGAGTTGGACGCCAGATGTCACGTCTCGGTCACCGCGTCCTGAGCACGACGGTTCGGGCGGAACCCGTAGGAACACGAGAGGAAGTCCGCCTCGCAGATCGGCTCCAACACCAGTTTCAAGACCGCTTGCACGACCCTGTCCCGGACGGTGGGAATACCCAACCGGCGCACCTTATCCTTTCGCCTTCGGGATATCCACCGGCCGCACGGGCATCGGGCGGAACTCACGCGCCTTCAACTCGACACGTAACTGTCCCAGCAGAAGCGAATCCTGCTGCCACAACCGCACAGCATGAGCGGTCATCCCGTCTATATCAGCGGTCCTGGCACCCTTGTTGCTCCGCACCCGAAACCACGCCACCAGAAGGAACGCGGGGTCGGCAGTGAGGTTGTACAGATCGTCGAACCGGCGATGAGGATCATCGACCGCCCAACGATGCGTGTCCGGCCCCGCTTGCTGATGCCAGGCCGGCCGTTGAGCCGTCAGGAGAGGGCGGAGCTCGACGATGCGGGCATCAAGATCGTCGAAGCTCCTGCCTCTGGATTGACCGCAGTGGAGGGACAGGCCGCGGATTTGCGCCTGGAGCACCTACGTCAGCGCGGACACAATCGGATCGCGATCGTCGAGCGCGAAGAACCGGAACTGACGCTGGCCATCAAGGCTCGACGGCGGGCAACGCTGACGGCCGCGTCCAAACTTGGCCTTCCGGAGCCCATGGTCGCCGCCTTCCACGACGCCGCGAGCGCGGCCCGTCAGGTGCGGCAGATCATGGACGCCGGATTCACCGCCGCCTGCGCCTTCAACGACGACACCGCCTTGGCCACGATCCGCGCCGCGGCCGACATCGGCGTGCGATGCCCCCAGGACCTCGCCGTGATCGGTGCCGATGACACATTCGCGGGCAGCGTGGCCTTCCCGCCGCTGACAACCGTGAAGGTCGACGTCGAACGACTCGGCGAGCTACTCGCCCCCGCCTGACCTGGATGGCCTGCTTCAGCTCGTCCTTCGCGCCTCCACGTGAGCTAACGACGAGGCACGGGGAACGGCCGTTCCAAGGCAGGAGCGCCGCCGGCCAGGTCGATGTCGCGCAACTCGTCGAGGCTGTCGGCGAGGGTACGGCCTGCCAATACACCGAGGACGGCCACTTCGGTCTCGTGGGTGAGCCTGACGAAGTATTCAGCGGAGTGGTTGGTGACCAGGCATTCCCGTGGCCCCTCGGGCCGGGGGGCCCACAGCGGCTTGTCGCCGATGGATGAACGGTAGATCTCCCCCAGGGTGATCTGGTCCGCGGGCCGGCCGAGGCGGACACCCCCGTTGCGGCCCTTGATGGACGCGACGAGACCGTCCTGCACCAGCGGGACCATCAGCTTGCGCACCAGGCTCGGGTTCGTGTTCAGACTCCTGGCGAGCTGGGTCGAGCTGAGGACGAGACCTCCCTCTTCCTCGGCATGGCCCAGCAGGAGCATGGCCTTCAGCGCACTGGAGAACGTCACGTCCAACATGCTCATGGCCCCTTTCTTCCGCTGCTCGGCCCCGACGTCCCCATAATAGCAACTCCTACAGTTGCACTTCTTCCGAATTATATGTACTTTTCAAACATGCGGTTTGGATCGGCCCATCCCGCCGGCAACCACAGAGAGAACCGGAGAACCTCATGAGCACCGAAACCGAGATCAGGGCGATCGTTTCCCAGTACACCCGGGCTGCCGACCAGCGCGACGGCGAGGCGATGGCAAAGCTCTACCGCGCCGACGCGGTCGTCGAGGTCAACTACCGCGGCCCCGATGGGATGGAGCCGCTGGGAAAACTCTCCGGAGCAGCGCAGATCGCAGAGGCCATGTCCACGGCCATGGCGCCGCACCCGCCCCTGGGCTGGAGCCACCACACCACCTACGACCACGTGGTCTCCATTGACGACGACGAGGCCAGCATCGAAACCCAGTTCATCACCTTCGACGTCGTCGGAGTCAGGAAGCCCGAGGGCGGGTGGCCCGCCGGCACCTTCGGCGCCCAGGGCACCATCACGCCCATCGAGTCCGGGTACTACCACTTCTTCTTCCGCCGGACCGACGGAGCATGGCGCATCCGCCACATGGACATCACCCACGACATCCCCTACGTCTTCTGATCGCCCTGCGGCCCGCCGCCGACTGTCGTCCCAGGAGGCGGCAGTCGGTGGCGGCCAACGGGTCTACTACGCCGCGGGGCACTCGCGCGAATCGGCACTCAACCGGGAGGTTTTCCCAGACATGGCAACACTTGGACTCATCGGCAGTGGACACATCGGTAGCACGCTCGCCCGCCTGGCGGTCGACGCCGGCTTGGACGTCGTGCTCAGCAACTCACGGGGCCCGCAGACACTCTCCGACCTCGTGGACGAACTGGGGCCGCGGGCCCGTGCGGCCACTCCCGCGCAGGCGGCAGCCGCCGGGGACTGGGTCGTCGTGACGATCCCGGTCCGCGCTGTCGGCACGGTTCCCCGGGAGCCCCTCGTCGGCAAGACGGTCATCGACACCGGCAACTACTGGGCCCCCCGTGACGGCACCATCCCGGAACTCGAAACACAGAAGCTCACCGACAGCGAAGTGCTCCAGCGGCACCTGGCCGAGGCGCACGTCGTGAAGGCGTTCAACAACATCAACTACCAACACCTCAGGGCCCTGCCGCGGCCCGTGGACGCAGCCGACCGCACAACCCTGCCGATCGCCGGCAACGACCCGGACGCGAAGAAACACGCCGCCGAGTTGCTCTCGCTGCTCGGATACGACTACGTGGACATGGGACCGCTCACCGAAAGCTGGCGCTCACAAGTAGGCAATCCGGCCTTCTGCACGCCCTACGCGGTGACCAAGGACGACCGGTACCTGAACCAGCCGGCCGCTCCCGCCTCTGCCGCCGAGATCAGCGCGGCGCTGGCGTCGGCACGGCGCTGAGCCACGAACGCCTGCCGGCTTTGGCTTCGCAGCACCGTCGCATCGGCGGCGCAAGGATTTCTAGGCGCTTAGCCTCGGACTCCACGGGCGTCACGATCCCGGCATCTCGCAGTCTCCGGGCTTGCGAAGCTTCTCGAACATGTCATCTTTATCAGCGGATTCGGTGACCGCATCGTTGTCAGCAGGCTCAGGCGGAGCAATGCGCTGGCGGTTGGTGACCGCGATACGCTAGGCCGCCTTCTTGACGAGTGGACCGCCCCAGTTTTGATGGAGACCTACTCGTCTGTGGTCTCATCCTGCTGCGGAGCCCGCCTTGCCAGAAGGCTTCATCGAACTCCATCGGCGAAACATTGCCGCACCAGGAGTGCGACCTTTCATGATTGAGACCTATTCACGACGAATGAGGCAACGCCTTTTCGGCGTGTTGTCGGCGGTCTCAAATTCACGGAAACGTGGCGCAGCGAAGCGCCACAGCAGGCGCTCTGGCATGCCGCTAGGTGCGCCGCGCACGCGGGTTCGACGCCTCCCGACAGAGCGCTCCAAACGCCCATAAGACCGGCCACATAGGACTTGCCCGGGCTCCGTCCGGGCTCCGTTGCCCTTTTAATCCGTAGGTTGTGGGTTCGACCCACTCGATCAACATCTCCGCTGACCAGCGGGGATGTTCTCATGTGTGGACTTTGCGCAAGAGGCGTGTTGATCTTGTGGGCCCCGCGAGGGTTCCCTGAGTGCTCTGACCTGCGGAGACGCTCTTAATGATAGGCAAAGTCGTCACCTGGACAGCGTCTAGCCCCGGCGATTTTCATCCCTTCCAAGTCGACGGCAAAGCTAATAAACATACAGTTGCGAAACCGCTATCTGGCTGACCGCCGTGGTCAGCGGTGTCTGCTGGCGGTGACGGGCGTGCGTCCGGGAGACCGGCGGGGTTTCCCGGGTTTCCGGAGCCGGATGCCGGTCGATCTGGCGGCGTCCAGCACCAGTTGCGCGGTCGCCTCAGCTGCTGGCGGTAGCCCCGCAGCGTGGATCTCTGCGTTCCCAGCCGCATATCCACCCACAGCGACAACCACTGCCCGGTGGTCACCACCGCCGCCGACGGATCCGCCGCGGCGGGATTAGCCAGATAGTCGCGGGCTTGACGCGCCGCGCGGCCCGCGAGATGAAACCACCGCGGCGCAACTGCCGGCGCCGGCCATCCTGGCCGTGCGGCAGCTCCAGCCGGAAGTACCAGCTGCCGTGCCCACGCTCACCCAACCGCGGACACCTGCCATTGAGCGACTGCCCGGTGCCGTCCCGGCAACTGCACCGCTTGAACACATCCGACAACACCCTCATCACAACCACCTCGCCGACCGCCACAGAGATAGATCCCTCCATCCTGCGCTCGACACGATCTTGTGAAGCCCACGTTCGGCCGACCGAACGACCACCAGACGCACAGATCAAGACCATCACACCAGCACCGGAGATCACCGGCCGCGGTAATCGTCGCGGCGCGGTTCATTAAGTAAGAGGGGGCCGTCGGCTACTGCAGGGGCAGGCGGCTGCGGGCGCTCGACCGGTCGAGGCCGAACTTGGAGATCAGCTCCGCGGCTAGGTCTGGTGGCCGAAGTGCCAACAGGGCCACCAGCAAAGTGATTGGGCGCGTGTCGTGAGTTTTTCGAGCGGCCCGCGGCGAGCAACGAGTCCAGTACGGATCGGTCGCCAGAGGTCAGCGCGCCGAGCGGAGGCGGCTTGCGCGCCGGCACGGGAACGAGCGGCAGAAACCCGGTGGCGTCGATGCCGATCGAGATGAGGGCGTCCCGATCGAGGCCGTCCCAATCGGCACGCGCGGTGATCACGGCCGGCTGCGACGAACCCACTGCGGCCGCACTGCTCATCCGGCCCGACAGCTACGTGGCCTGGGCAGTCGCCCAAGAAGCGGACCATCGACAAAGGGAAGGCCTACGCAGCGCACTGTCCACCTGATTCGGCTCGCCAATGACTCGCCATAGCCAACTGCAGACCCGCTGGCTCCTTGGACATAGGCAAGCCGAACGGCGGGCCTACCTGCCTACGGGCAGAATTCCCCCCGAACGACACCGCGCAGTGGGGAAGGACCGAGATGCCGAGCACCCCGTCGATCGACGGCCAGACCGACACCGACAACCACAAGGCGCCGGAGTCACCGGCCGCATTGTCCCCGCGCGAGCGGGGCTGTTCCCAGCGGCTCGGGGTCCTGCGCCACGAAGTCGGGGTTGTCCCCGCGCGAGCGGGGCTGTTCCGTCCTCGCCGTACCGTTCCCCGTTGATCTCGCGGTTGTCCCCGCGCAGGCGGGGCTGTTCCTTCGGCGTCCTTGTTGCCCTTGAGGCCGAAGCAGTTGTCCCCGCGCACGCGGAGATCGCTCCTTGGCGTGCGGCGTCGGCGGGTGAGGCTGACGTCGATGGCGTAGTCGGTGGCAAAGGTGGTCGGGACGCGGACGGGCCTCCGTCCACTGGCGCGGGATCGGACGGCGAGCCCGAGCTACACCCCGCCACCACCAGTGCGGTGACGATGAGGCTCGCGCAGATCGCGGTTGACCTGCGCACTTCTTGGGAAATCATGGACTCCACCCCTCGGCCTTCGCATTGACAATGCGCTCGACAATCCTGCGACATATCGCTGGTACCAAACGGTCCGCACCGTCGCCACCCCTCGGCGTGCTCGAAGCCGTGGCCGCAGCCCTATTTGCGGTGTTCGCATACCGCTTCGGGCCGTCTGTGGAAGCACTTGCATACAGCAGCCTTGGCGGCTTCGGAGTTGCACTGGCGACGACCGACCTGGTGGCCCGAAAGTTGCCGAACACACTTCTCGCGGCTGCGTATGGCGCACTTGGCGCTTTCATCGGAGTAGACGCCGTCCTGAACGCCCGCGGAGGCAATCTCATGCGGGCTGCACTAGCCGTGGCCGCAGCCCTGGCTATTCACGGAATTCTGTACGCACAGGGTGCGATCGCCGGCGGTGATCTCAAGCTCGCGGGGCTTCTGGGGGCCGCACTCGGCTGGATCAGTTGGGAGGCGGCCTGGAGCGGCCTGGCACTGGGCTAGCTCCAATGCCGTGTAGTTAGGCGGTTTGGGGTGTCGTCAAGGGGTTGCTGAACGTGACACAGCGGAGCCCCGGTAGACAGGTTTGTCCTCGCGAGACAACCACTACCAAGGGGCTCCGCTGCCTGCCCAGTCTGTCATCACCCGCACCATCACCGTGGCCCCAGGCCCGTTCGCACCAGGACATCTGGGCGAACTGACCCAGCTCGTGCCCTTCGACATGATCGACGAGATCCTCACCGACACCCGCACCGTCCAAACCAGGATCCGTGACCTGCCCTCACGTGTCGTGGTCTACCTCCTGCTAGCCGGGTGCCTGTTCACGGACCTCGGCTACAACCAGGTATGGCACCGCCTCGTTGCTGGCCTGCACGGCCTGAACACGGCCACACCGACCGCCGGAGCATTGAGCCAAGCCCGCCGCCGCATCGGGATCGCACCACTCAAGGCACTGTTACGCTCAGCGCCACCCGAGATCTTTCGGGTCGCGCTGCGCCAACGCCTGACCACGATCCCACAGCGGCCTAGCCGACGTGTTCCCAAGAGCCCCGCACAAACTCCTGCGGAGCACGGCCGGGGAGGTGAAGGAGAGCCGTGATGGACGTCGAACTGCTGGTCGTGCGGGACTGCCCAAACGAAGCACCGGCAGCGCAACTGCTGCGCCAGGCGCTGGACGACATCGGCCTGCCGGCGATCCGGTTTACCACCGTGGTCGTCACCACCCCCGAGGACGCCGAGAAGCTGGGATTCACCGGTTCGCCCACGATCCGGATCAACGGCGTGGACCCCTTCGTCGAGCCCGCACAGCCACCGGGGTTGGCCTGCCGGGTATACCGCACCCCCACCGGGCTGGCCGGAACACCGGACCTCACCGCCCTGCGCCAGGTCCTGAAGCAAGCCGCCGAGCAGGGACCCGGTGACGGACCGCACGTGGCCCACCGGGTCTAGCCGATCATCCGCGCTACCGACGCGCAACACCTTCGACCAGGACCGGCGCAGTGTCCTCACGCGATCCGAACCTGGTCGTGGTTATTGCAGTCCGGCCAGGGTGAGCGTGACGAGTCGATGGACCGCGGTCTCGTCCGGTAGGTCGCCCGCGGCGGCGAGGGCGTGGAGGCAGTAGCTGGCGAGTTCGTCGGGTGCGATGTCATCGCGGATGTGGCCGGCGGTCGCGGCCTCGGCGAGGACGTCGCGGACCAGGTCGTGGACCTGCTGCTGCGCCGTGGCGACGTGGTCGTCGCGGTGCAGCAGCGCAGAGAGGTCGGCGCCGTGCCGGGCACGGGCGTGCACGATGTGCGCGTATGCCCGCAGTACGGCTTCGAGCCGCGTGCCGGGGTCTCCGCCCTGGGCGCGAACCTCGGCGAGGTACTGGAGATGCGCAGTGACGTGGCGGGCGTGCCAGGCGACCAGGATCGCCTCGACGTCGGGGAAGTACTTGTAGAGCGTGGCGCGGCCGATGCCGGTCTGCTCGGCGATCCGCGACATCGTCACCGCCAGCAGCCCGCGCTCAGCCACCAGCGTCGCAGTGGTCTCCAGGATCGCCTCCCGCACCTCACGGCGATGCGCCTCGATCGTGGTGTTCCACAGCTTCGGCACATCCCAAGGTTACAGTATGCCCGACATGGAGACATCATGTATTTGACAGATACACTCTGTCTCGTAAACTGGCGGCACTAACCCCACCGGCAGACAAGACGGACGAGGAGGCGCGGCCCCGTGAATGCACGCGGTACCGACCTGATGACCAAGGCGAGCAGCCAACTCGCCGAAGCGACCGGGCTCGTCAGCAGGCTGACAGAGGCCGATCTGAGCTCCCCGTGCTCAGACGAGAGCGGTGACAGCGCCGGGCGAACCATCGGCGCCGTCACCGCACATCTGGCCGAGGGCTACGCCAAGCTCGGCCAATTCCTCCAGACCAGCGGTGACCTCCCGCATGCCCCGGGCACGCACGACCATCCCGACCCGATGCCGGAGACGCTTCCTAAGCTGCGGGACTGGCCGCCGGCACGGCCTCGGTCGGTCTGCTGGCTGACTTGACCGACCAGCAACTCGACAGCGTGCCCGAGGGCCGGTCCACCCGGTTCTCCGACGGGCGCCGCACCCTCGCCCAGGTACTCGACACTGCACTCGCGCACCAGGCGGAGCACCTGGCGGCACTGAAGCGGGCCGTCGGATGAAGCACCCAACCCGCCACGCCCACTCCGGCGACCCGGCACGGACCCGAGGCCGGCGACGCCGGGTAGCGCTGGGGGTCATCGCGGCCAAGGTAGCGATCATCGCCCTCATCCTGGTGCTGCCTTCCGGGCTGGCGATCGGGCTCGGCGCCGCCCACGGTGTCGCCCTGCTCGTCGCCGGCGTGGCCGCAGTGTCCCTGCTGGTGATCAAGCGACATCGCAACCGGCGATCCGCGCACACGAGGACGTCACAACACGAGGACGGCGAACAATGAGCACTCTGGACGTTCCCGGCGCGCGGCTGTACTACGAGACACACGGCAGCGGCCCACTCCTGGCCATGATCCCCGGCGCCAGCGGTGTGGCGGACATCTTCCGCACGGTCGCAGCGCAGCTGACCAAGCACTACACCGTGCTCATCTACGACCGCCGCGGCTTCTCCCGCAGCCTGCTCGACGGTGCACAGGACTACACCAAACGGCTACGCACCGACGCCGACGACGTACGGCACTTGGTCAAGCACGTCCGCGACGAACCCGCGACGATCTTCGGCAGCAGCTCCGGAGCCATCGTCGCACTCGCCGTGCTCACCCACCACCCGTCCGTGGCCGGCACACTTGTGCCCCACGAACCACCGGTCATGCGACTACTGCCCGATGGACAACAGCGGGTCGACTTCTTCACCGAGCTCTACGACCAGTACCGCCAGTCCGGCATCGAGCCTGCCCTGACCAGGTTCCGTGAGCGCACCTTCCCCGCGTCGGACCTGCGGATCATGGCCCACGCCCCACGCAACGACGCCAACGCCGAATACTGGTTCGAGCACGAGCTGCGCCAGTACCCGCGTACCGAACTCCACCTCGACACGCTGACCACCTACGCCGACCGAATCTTCCCCGCAGCAGGCCGCGACGGCAACGGTTACCCCTGCCACGACGCCACCACCGAGCTGGGCGCCCGGCTGGGCCGGCCAGTGGCCCAGCTCCCCGGCGGCCACCTCGGCTTCCAGGCCCATCCCGCCGAGTTCGCCCGCGAGCTGGTGCACGCGCTCGCCCAAACCAACGCGTCCCCACCAGCACACCGACCGGACACCGGCCACCGCCCGGGCTCGATGAGCCGGGCGGGGTGGGACGACACCTACACCGCCACGCCGGCTGGGACCTCGGCCGGCCCCAGCCGGCGCTCCGCGCCCTCGCCGACACGGGCGCCCTCCAGGGCAGAGTGCTCGACGTCGGCTGCGGGACCGGCGAGCACGTGCTCATGGCCGCCGAGCTCGGCCTGGACGCCACCGGCGTCGACTTCGCCCCCAACGCCTTACAGGTCGCCGAACGCAAAGCCCGCGAACGTGGCCTCACCGCACGGTTCCTGCGGCGCGACGCCCGCAAGCTGGAGGACCTCGGCGAGCTCTTCGACACCGTGCTCGACTGCGGCCTGTTCCACATCTTCGACGACGACGACCGCACGGCCTACGTCGCCAGCGTGCGCTCCGTCCTACCGCCAGGCGGCCGCTTCTTCCTGCTGTGCTTCAGCGACCGGCAACCCGGCGACCAAGGACCACGGCGAATCACCGGGAACGACATCGACTCGACCGAACGCGCCACATTGGCCAGCCCCACCAACCCAGACGGCATCCACGCCTGGCTGGTCGCACTCACCCGGACCTGAACCAGCCACAGGAGGAGAACCCGTATGCCACGCGCCGAAGCTTGCATCGAAACCGACCACCCGAGCCGGTACCTGGTCCACCTCTGCCAGCACGCCACGAAGTTCGACCACAAGCTCCGACACCTCCACGACCGAGCCGGGCAGGAACGCCCCGAGATACTGGACGTCACGTGGACCGACACCTCCGGGACCCTCCGCCTGAACTGGGGGACCTGCACACTGCACGCCGCAGACAACACACTGACCGCGCACGCCGAGGCCGCCGACGAGGCCAACCTGAAACGCGTGCAGGACATCATCACCGCCGACCTCGAACGATTCGGCAGACGCGACCACCTGATCGTGAACTGGACCCGCCCCGACGCACCCCAGCTCCACCCCGGCGAAGCTGGCCAATGAGCTTTCCCGAAGGGTGGTTGACCCGGTCGGCCCGCGGGGATGTACTGAAGGTGGTGGTAATCCCGTCGAGATCGGCTGGTCCGAGCTGCCTCACCTGCGGCTGATG
>Ga0193717_1001385_pt1 | contig 14885 bp, 8 predicted proteins | sample U2c2metaG_FD_145900 | JGI IMG/M metagenome (GOLD analysis project Ga0193717, IMG submission 145900) | Soil microbial communities from a riparian zone of the East river system, Colorado, United States - U2c2 | ecosystem: Environmental > Terrestrial > Soil > Riparian zone | place: USA: East River... | reverse complement strand
CGGCGACATTGGTGGCGCCTGCCCATTCCAGCATCTGCTGCTGGGTACCGCGGTGGTTGAGCACAAAATACTGATTGGCGGCCTGGCCAAAGTGGATGATCAGCACCTTCAGCGGCGGCTGATTCGCATATGTTTTGCGCAATGAGTCGGCCCGGGCCATGTCCCTGTCCAGCCGGTCGCAGATGGAGTCGCCGGCTTTGGGATTGTGAAACTCCGCCGCAACCTGCCTGATGAGCTGTTTGGTCGAATCGATGGTGGCTCCGCCATCGAACTGACGGAGCGGGATACCCACTTTTTTCAATTGTTCGATGGTCGGCTGCGGCCCCCAGTTGCCGTCATTCCACACGGCACCAGGGTTCAGGGAAATGATGCCCTCCGGATTGAGGGCCCGGTGATACCCCACGGCCGTGATCTTTTTTGCTGCGGATGGCCAGGTGCTGGAAATGTCCACGCCGACCAGGGCGGTGTCGCCGCCAACGGCGAAGATGATCTCGGTGAGCTGTTTGCTCACGCTGACGATACGCAGGCCCTGTTTGTCGTTCCCTTTGTCCCCGAAGCGGTTGCCACAGGCGGTAAAGAAGAGGCTCACTGCCAGCAGTAAGCCGGGGCGAAAAGACAAGGCGTACCAAAGTTGATTTCGTTTATATAACATACTTAGTAAAGTTAAAAGATATAGGCCAGCTTCGCTCCGCCATATACGGTTGTCTTGTAAGGCATCGGCAGGAAATGCGGATCGGTAGTGCCCGCCAGATTCCCCGAATAGAACAGGAAGGTATAATAAGTGCTGCTCGTGAGGTTGTCCGCTCCCGCATAAAGGTCTACAGAGAAATGACTGCCCAGCATGCTGCGGTATCCGATCTTCGCATTCAGCAGATTGTAGGACTTTGCGTAATGTAAGTTATCGAATGTGTAGGGAACGGCGCCACTATACCGATAAGTCAGATAAGCATAGAAACCCGGTTTCGTCTCCAGGTCGACACCTATGTTGAGCACGCTGGGTGCTACACCAGCCACTTTTTTGTTGGAGTAGTCGACGGTAGCCGCATTGTTGTTGTGATCACTCTTAAAATCCTTGTACTTAAAATCGGAATACGCATAGGTCACAAAAGGCCGTAGCTGAGTAATAGCAGCGGTTTTGTCGTCCAGCAACAGATAGCTCAAAGTCAGTTCGGCTCCCAGGTCCTGCTGGCGGCCGGCATTGACATACTCCGTGTACTGGGGCAGGCCACCGGCAGCGGGAATGGTCTGCGAGACGATCTTGTTGTGTACGTCCAGGTCGAACAGCGCCAGCTGGTAAGAAAGCTTCCGGTGAAAAAGATCGCCTTTGGTGCCAATCTCATATTGGAAGCCGGATTCGGGTGACAGGTCGCGGTTGACCCTGCCAATGGCTGCGATGACCACATTGGAAGTTGCCGGCGGCGTATATCCCCTGCTGATGTCGGCATAGACCGATACGTGGTCGCTGAGCATCTTCAGCAGCGAGAGCCGGGGAGTGAAAATGGCCGGGAAGCTGCGGGTGCCCGAGCCATTCGGGTGTGCAGGGTTGGCGCTGTTGGCCAGCATGTCGGTGATGCCGAACTCGGTGAAGTTGAGGCTGCCGCCTGCGGTGAGGATCCACTGTGAAGGCAACGCAAACTTCCATTCGGTAAAGACATTGTAAGCCATGGAAGCGTTCTGCAGGTCGCCGCGTATACCCCCGACCGTATCATTGGTCAGATTGTAGGACTTGTTAAATGCCAGGGTCTTCTGGAACTGCGCGCCAAAGATGCCATGGATCTTCTCGCCGGGCCCGGAGGTATATACAAAACCAGTGCGGCCGCCAAAAGTAAAGGCCTGGTTGTCGGTAAGCCCATGAGCAAACGGAGAATTCAGAGTATACCCGTTGAAGAAGACCGTACTCAGGTTGCTGAAATGTCCGTCGATCTTATAGTCGCTGGTCACGCCACCGCGAAAGCTTTCGATGTCGACTTTTGAATTGTTGACCAGGTAGGCCGGGTCGCTCCATTTCTGCTTGCCATAAAACTGGAGGCTGTCCATTTCCCCGGCCAGTTCTTCGTGGGAGTTGGCATAGGCAAAATAGGTGGAGATGGTGCTTTTATCGCTGACATAGAAATCCCCGCTCATCTGCGCATAGTCCTTGCTGCTGGCGCTATGCTGACGGAAACCTTCCGACTCCTGGTGACCGTAATTAAAGACCAGGGCGGAGTGTTCACCGGCCGTTTCAATGCGGGTGTTGTTGCGCCAGAGACCATAACTTCCGAAGGTGTTCTCTTCTACGAAGCGGGTCTGGTTGGGCTGTGGCTTCAGTGTATAGAGATTCACCACGCCGGCGATGCCGCCGCCATAAAGGCTTGAAGCAGGGCCTTTGATCACTTCGACCCTGCCGAGGGTGGCAAAATCCACGTCGTCGAGGATGGTCGTGCCGGTGGCATCTGTAACAGGAATGTTGTTGAGCAGGACCTGTACGCCCTGGCCGTTGAAGTTGGTATTGTTGCCATAACCGCGGATGCTGATCCGCTGACCGCCAAAGGTGGACCGCGACCCCATGACCACACCGGGGATCAGGTTGAGGGAGTTCTCCAGCGACAGGCCGTTGTTCCGGTGAAAGTCGACAGGCGTAAGCATCCCGATCGAACGGGCGATGTCCAGCTGATTGCCTTTCTGACCATTGGACCAGCCGGTGACCTGGACAGTATTGAGGGTCTGTGTATGTGTGGTGTCTTTAGGTATAACCTGGGCGTGGGTGGATAATGATATAACACATAAAGAGACAAACGACACCAGGAAAATACCTGTTGTTTTTGATGTCAGCATCATAATAATTTTTGGTAAAGAAATAGAAGAGGACCGGGGGACATCTTATCCTTTTGGCGGAGGAACGGTTATCTCTGTATATCTTATGGGCAGTGGATTAGGACTGGAAGAATACCATATGGAGTAAGTTGCTGCCGGGTGGCCGATGCGAAGACTGGTCATATCGCACAAGGCATCACCCAAACGGACAGAGAAGGCATGAGATGTTTTTTTTTCGGACTGGTCATGACCTGCATGCGCAAATTCCCCCGAACCGCGGATAAGCCGCTCTTCATTGTCATCGTCGAGACAGAATAACCAGGTCTTACTGTCGACGGTCTTCTGCCGGATGACATCGTAAAGATGATCGTTAAACCAGCATTCTCTGCCGACCTCCTCCCATTTCCCGCGGGCATTCACATCTGCCAGGGAGACACGAAAGAATGCCTCATCGGGCAATGCGGCGATCCACGCTTCCCGGGCAGCCTCTTTCATCTGCCATTGCAGGATGAGAAACTGGCCATAATATCCCATTTGGGTATAGAACAGCAGTAATAAAAATGATATGGTGCTAACTCTTTTTATTGGGTTTGTCGAGTTTTTCCTTTGGTAATGGTCCGCCAGACTTCGGTTCCGGAAAATCTTTCAGAACAGCCTCATATTTTGTCTTTGTTGCCGCCAGCCGGCCGCTGAGCAGGCTATACACTTCTCTATGCTGGTCCGTGGGCCGCCAGTCCGAACCACCGGAGATGCTTTCCTTGGAAATAGTAAGGAATCGTTCAAGCAACTGCGCCGGACTCCGGAAAATGTCCTCGCGGGCGCCGGTCTGGTGAACGTCATGAAGAAGCGATTCCACCCCGATCAGCTGCTTTACCCAAGCTTCCAATCTTTGTTTTTGCTTTTTATTGGTGAGAGAACCCTCGGCCTTTTGCGCCCGGGCTCTCAGCACTTCGAGGGTGTCGATCATATGCAGGACGTTCTGGATCGATTGATAGATCTCCGTCCCAAAGGTATATTGCAGGCGAATGTCCTCATCCGATCCGCCGGTGTGCGGATCACGCAGGACCTCAACCGGCTGGCGATATTCCTTGCTTCCGATCTTCAGCACAACAGTGTAGACGCCAGGTAAGACCTTTGTCGTGGGCAGGCCGGGTCCGATGTCCAGGTCATAGATGACCATGGCCCTTTCGCCGGTGGAATCGAGCTTGACCCAGTCCGCGTCTTCGGGTCGGGTACGCAGGTTTGGCAGGACATAGGGTTGCAGGCCCAGGTCCCACCAGACGCGATTGATACCGGATTTGTTGGAACCCACGATCTGCTGTATGGTATTACCGGCGCCGTCGAGTACCAGAACCTTAATGGTGTCCCTGACGCTGTCCTTCAGATAGTAGTTGATATCGGCGCCATAGGGCGGATTCTGACCGGCGGATGCAGACCGTTCGCCGTGGATGCTGATATGCGGCCGGAAGCGATACGCCTTTCGCATCGGGAAGAGATAAGCCTCCGACTCCTGTACCTCCTTAGTGAACTCTCTGATAGGCGTAATATCATCGAGGATATAAAAACCGCGGCCATAGGTTGCAAGGACCAGGTCCTTAAAGTCCCGCTGGATGGTAATTCCATAAACTGGTACGGGCGGCAGATTGTTCTTGAAGTGGACCCAATGGCCTCCGTCGTCAGGAGAGAAATACAACCCATTGTCGGTGCCGGCCCATAGCAGGCCTTTCTTACCCGGGTCTTCTTTTATCTGGTGGACAAAGGACGAATAGCTGCGGGGGAAGCTCTGGCTCACCAGGGTCCAGGACTTGCCAAAATCCATTGTCTTGTAGATATAGGGATTAAAGTCTCCGATGAACTGACAGTCGACCGCCACATAAGCCGTGCCTTCGTCAAAGGAGGAAGGACAGATATCCCGGATGGTAGACCATTTGGGCAGACCAGGCATATTCGGACTGACATTTTCCCAGTGCTTGCCGTCGTCGCGGGTAACATGTACAAGGCCGTCGTTGGAACCGGCCCAAAGCACCCCTTCTTTCACGGGCGACTCCGCTATCGCATAGAGCGTACAGCCATCAAACGTAAAAAGATTGTCGGTGCTGACCCCGCCAGAGCTCTGTTGGTGCGACTTATCGTTGGTAGTGAGATCGGGACTTATCACCGTCCAGGATTGACCTTCATTGGTGGTCACGTGTACGTACTGGCTGCCGATGTATACTTTGTTATGGTTGTGGCGGGAGATGGTCATCGGGTAATTCCAGTGCCAGCGGTATTTCATCTCCGCGGGTGGATAACCATAACCGGCCTCCGGCCACGCGCGGACATCCCGGACATGGCCGGTCTTAAGGTCCGTGCGGTCGAGGCCTCCGTCATAACAGCCGGACCAGATGATGGAATTATCTTCCGGGTCGGGTTGTGCAAAACCGCTCTCACAGCCACCTATAGTCGTCCAAAGACCCAGAGGAATACCGCCCTGCAGGCTATTGCTGGGCCCGCGGTAGGAGCTGCCATCCTGTTTATTCCCATAGACATAATACGGTATCTGGTTATCTACCGATACATGATACATCTGGGCAATGGGCAGATTTACATTCTGCCAGGTCTTGCCGCCATTATAGGTCATATTCATACAGCCGTCATGGGCCACCATAGCCCGGGCAGGGTTTTTGGGATCGAACCACATGTCATGGGTATCGCCTCCGGGGCGATAGTCGCCGTTCTCGCCGTTACCGTTGAAAGACTTTCCGCCATTCTTCGACTCCATAACGGTGACGCATATCGTGAATACATTATCCGGGTCGCCGGTGGATACCCTGACCCGCGTATAATAAGAGGCCCGCTGGGCCATCGAGTGGCTGGTGAACATTTTCTTCCAGGAGCCCCCGCCGTCATCCGACCGGTAAAGAGCCGGGTCTTTGTCCTCGATGAGGGCATAAACGATGTTGGGGTTGCTGTAGGAGACGTCGACGGACGTTTTGCCCACGGGATGTGCGGCACCTCCGGGCAGGTCCTTGCCAATGCGGTTCCAGGTCTTTCCCCCGTCTGTAGTCTTAAAGATGCCGCTGCCGGGACCACCGCTATTGAGCTGCCAGGTATTGAACGTAATCTGCCACATAGCGGCAAACAGGGTGCCGGGGTGCTGAGGGTCTATCGCCAGGTCGGAACAGCCGGTGAAGGGATCGACGAACAGGATACGTTCCCAGGTCTTTCCTCCGTCAATCGTTTTGTACACTCCCCGCTCCTGCTGAGGCGCATGCGTATGGCCTAGAGAGGCTACATAAACCGTGTTGGCATCATTCGGATCGACGATGATCCTGCTGATACGGCCGGTAGCGCGCAGGCCCATATTCGTCCAGGTGCGGCCTGCATTGGTGGACTTGTATACACCGTTACCCATGGCTTCTGCCGGCCGGATCAAGAAAGTTTCGCCGGTGCCGGCCCATACCTGCTTCGGATCGGAAGCAGCGATAGCCAGGGCACCGATAGTAGAATTATCCGTGCTGTCGAAGATGGGTCGCCAGGTAATGCCCGCATCTTCCGTTTTGAAGATGCCGCCGGAAGCAGCACCGACATAAGCGATGTTGCGATCACCCGGAACACCGGTTACGGCAATGGTACGGTTGCCATCGGGGCCGATGAACCGAAAATGCAGCTGGCTCAACAGACTGCTGTCAACAGATTGAGAGGAAGCGCAGAGCCCGCTGAACAAAAACAGCAGTACAGCCATTCTTCTAAACATAGAAGATTATTTTTTATGGAAATTACCTTATGAAATTCAACAAAAACCGATACCGTGAAAATCGGTATATCATTGGTTAAAATCGGGTGAATGACGGCCGGAGCCGGGCTCAAACGCCGCGTAACCGTTGCATACGACGATAGTACCGGTAGCGGATGAAGGTGGCGGCAACCAGCGCCAACCCACATAATTCCGATACCATTTTTTCCGCGTCGAACCAGTCGACGGGCCTGTCTTTTAATAAGGGGTCCATCACTATGCCATGGATAACGAAGAGCAGCGCCGTTCCATAGGAGATAAGGTGAATATTCTTCCACAGCCGAAACCCCATCCTGTTCTTTATCTTTTTTTGCGTGATGACGATGACCACGATCAGCGCATACAGAGCCAGGGCGCCAAGCAAGGTCCAGAGGACCTGATGGGGAGCGTATAAAGGAAAGAGAATGTCGACAAGCCGGTATTTCAGCGCCGCGTCGGGCAGCAGCAATACAACGTGACCAAGAACAAGTCCCAGCGCCACATAGGTAGTCCAGTTGTGGAGATCGTCGAGGCTGATCTTTTTTACCAGAGGAGGGAGCTTCTTCCACAGGGGCGATCGACGGTAAGCCGTGCTAAGCAGGATGCCCAGCAGCAGGTTGAAGGTCAGCACGCAGGTGGCGACAAGACCAAGGGTAGAAGATATATCGAGCCAGTTCGAATTAGTTTCCATTTCTGTTGGTTGTGTTATTCATGTTAGTCGGCGACGCTTTCACGTCAGTTCGTGCCGTTCTCTTTTACACTGATGACGGGTATCTGTTGTTGATAGGCCAGCTTGTTCAGCGCCGGGATCCCACTGTCGATGATGGTCTTCAGTTTTTCGAGCTGCACATCCGCCTGGGCGCTGAGCAAGGCAAAGACCTCGTGTGCCTGACGGCTGGGCGCGGCATATCCGTCGGCCGCAATACCATAAACGCCAGACAGCTTATCATTCAGGCGGATAGGATAGTTGAGCATGTCCTGACCGCTTTTCGACTTTGTCTGGTACAACGCCTCTTCGATAGCCGTCAGCCCGCGTATAAGGCTGTCGGATAATTTTTTGATGGGTCTTGCCGTACTGTCGAGCCGGCTATTCAGGTCCTGCAGCTGGGTCCGGATGGTTCTGATCCTGAGTATCGCCTTCTGGACCTCATTGTATTTATCCCGGATCTGTAGCAGGAAACCTACCTGTGATTCGTAGTCGGCTTCCGTCAGGTTGTAATTGGGGTCGGCTTTGACCGTAAAGGAGACATCCGTAGAGTCGTTGTCATAGCGGAAGCGGGCCGTGTATTTGCCCGGAGTCGCCTTCGGTGTGCCTGCACCACCGGTCCAAAGCAGCATGCCCGGAATTTTATCAGCGGGCGCATACAGCATATCCCAGACAAAGGTATTGATCCCCGGCTCGCATTCCAGCTTTGTGTCAGCGTCTTTCGAGCGGGTGGTAAAGGTGCGGATAGGCTTTTGCTGCTTGTCAAAGATCGTAATGGATACCTTGGGCGTATCGGCAGGAGACTTTAGCCAGTAATGGAATACGACTCCGTTAGGCGGGTTCTGTCCGGCATTGTGTATGATATTATCCCTGCGACGGCGTCCGCCTCCACCTTCTGTGCGCCAGGCTTCGTTGACATCGAATACATGAAGCTTTTGCTGTATCGCGGCCGGTGACATCTGCTGCAGGAGGCTAAGGTCGTCGAGGGCCCAGAAGGCGCGGCCCTGGGTGGCAATGATGAGATCGTTATTCTTGATAGTAAGATCCGTAACGGGAACGATGGGGAGATTCAGCTGGAAGGAGGTCCAGTTATCCCCGCCGTCAAAGCTGATATACATACCGTATTCCGTGCCGGCGTAGAGCAGGCCGGGCCGCTGGTGATCGGCGCGGATGACACGCGTGAAATGCGATGGATCGATGCCTTTTGTGATGAGCTTCCAGGTCTTGCCATAGTCCTCCGTTTTGAAGAGGTAGGGCGTATAATCATCCTCACGGAACCGGGTACCCGCAAAATAGGCCGTTCCCTTCTTAAAGGGATCGGTCTCGACGCAGTTCCACAAAGTCCATTTCCCTGCCTGGGGCGGCGTAATATTCTCCCAGTGGGCCCCGGCGTCTTTGGAGACATGGATGAGCCCGTCATCGCTGCCGGTATAAAGCAGGTCTTTTTCGAGCGGCGATTCGGTTGCGGTGAAGATGGTGCAGTAATATTCTGCCGAGGTATTATCCTTGGTTATAGGGCCGCCGCTGGGGCCCTGCCGGGATTTTTCGTTGGTGGTAAGGTCGGGGCTGATGGTCGTCCAGGTCTGGCCTTCATTTTCCGTCATGAAGAGCTGGTTGCCGGCGGCATAAAGCCGGTGCGGGTTGTGAGGGGAGAAGAAAATGGGATAGTTCCACTGAAAGCGATATTTCAGCGAGTCGGCACCCGATCCGGTCGGATTGTCGGGCCATACGTCGATGGCGCGGTTCTCGCCGGTTCTGTGGTTGAGACGGCCGAGATAACCGTCATAGTTGCCGCCATAGACGATGTCGGGATTCAGCGGGTCGGCCACGATATATCCGCTTTCGAAACCCGCTGTCGGTTCCCAGTCCTTTGCCGTAATGGCGGCGCTGGCCGAGCGGCTTTTGATCCGAACGCTGGAATTGTCCTGCTGTGCACCGAGGATATGATAAGGAAAGGCGTTGTCGGTAGTGACGCGATAGATCTGCGCTGTGGGCTGGTTGTCCACGGAGCTCCAGTCTTCCCCGGCATTGAAGCTGACCTGGGCGCCGCCGTCGTCCGCGAGGATCAGCCGGTGGCCATCCTGGGGATCGATCCAGAGATCGTGGTGGTCGCTATGCGGACTCGATACGACGTTGAAGGTCTTGCCGCCATCGAGGCTACGCTGAAATTGTACATTCAGCACATAGACGATATTTTCGTTGGTGGGATCGGCATATACGCGATTGTAATACCAGGCGCGCTGACGGATGTCGTTGACCCCGTTGACCTTTGTCCAGGTATCACCGCGGTCGGTGCTGAGGAAGAGTCCTCCTTCGGCGTTCTCGATCATGGCGTAGACCTTATCAGGGTTGGAGGCGGGAACAGCAATGTTGACGACACCCCAGACACCTTTTGGCAAACCTTTCCGGGTGGAAAGATTGGTCCAGGTCTCGCCGCCATCGGTGCTTTTATAAAGGCCGCTGCCTTCGCCGCCGCTCTCCATGCTGTAGGGCGTGCGTTTCACCCGCCACATCCCGGCGTAAAGAACCGAGGGATTACCCGGCTCCATGACGACATCAGCGCAGGCCGTTTGTTCGTTGACAAACAGTACCCGCCGCCAGGTCTTGCCCCCGTCGGTAGTCTTATACACTCCCCTTTCGCTGTTTGAGCCAAAGAGATGACCCATCACGGCTACCCAGGCGATGTCCGGGTTACCCGGATGTATGACGATGCGTGCGATATGGCGGCTATCTTTCAGGCCGAGGTTGCGCCAGCTTCGGCCGCCGTTGTCGCTTCGCCAGAGGCCGCCGAGGTTTTCAGAGACATTGTTGCGGAGCGTGCTTTCGCCTTCCCCGGCGTATACGACAGATTCGTCAGAAGCCGCAACGGATACTGCGCCGACACCGCCACCGAAATATCCATCGGAAACATTCTTCCAGTTGCTGCCGCCATCGGTGGTCTTCCAGAGACCGCCGCCCGTTGCGCCAAAATAAAAGGTGTTCTTATTTTTAAGGCTGCCCGATACGGCATCGGCGCGGCCGCCACGGAAAGGACCGATAAGCCGGTATTTCAGGGCCGCAAAATACGTAGAGTCCGTAGGGTCGATGGCCGTTGATCTTTGCGTCGTTTTCTTTTGTGCCATAAGACTCGCCGGCAAAAGAATGATCAGGAAAAGAAAATATTTCATGTGTGCGATTATTGGATGGTTGGCATTTGTTTTTGAAGCTGCTGCCAGAGGGCATTAGTCTGTTGCATGGCTTGCGCAGTACTCCGCAGGCCTTCGATTGCCTGTGTGGTCGGCGCCAGGTCGGCTTCTTCCAAAACGGTGAAAAGTCCGGTAAAGTCGTTGAGGAGCTGTGAATAGGATTTCGGCCCATTGGCAGCCGGCGCAGCGGCACCTCTGCCTCCACGGCGACCGGCGCCTTCGAGGGCTGCGAGTTTTGTGTCCAGCTCCTGCAGACCCGTAGCCGTCGAACCAGCGGACAAGGTCCTAGCCAGTTTTGCCCGCAGGGCATGGATCTGATCAAAAGCAGCCATCGCCGACTCCCGCCCTTTATAGGCCTGTACTGCCAGGTCATGCTGTTGTTGCAGGGCGGGCAATGGAGTCTTAACACGGGGGTCCATCCTAACTGCTATTTTCTGCGTATATACTTTATCGTTAACAGTCAGTTTCAAAGTATAAGTTCCCGGCATCACCCAGGGTGAAGTGGCGACGGGAGCAGTATTGGCGTATACGGCGCTGATGGGATAAGATGCCGGTGCGTTCAGCGGCTGATAATGCAGGTCCCAGATAAAACGATGCGGGCCGGCATGGGCGGAAAGCAGCTGCCGGGGCCGGATCCAATACTGGGGAATATTGACATCGGGAATGGTATAGAGGGTGTCGCTACTGGAAAAATGACGCACGGGCTTGCCTGTTGCATCGGTGATGTCGAGTGTCACCGGCGTGGTGGCGTCCTGGTTCAAATGGTAGTCGATGATCGCTCCATCCGGCGGATTCTCGCCCGCCGGTTCTTCCTGGGGCAAGGGCGTATCGGGGTTCATGTCCCAGCGTACGCGGATCGCCGGTTCGGGTTTATACAAAGTCGCAAAAATCATAGGACTCGCGGCCGGCAGCTGACGCAACGGGGCGATATCGTCGAGTATCCAGAAGGAGCGGCCATGCGTACCCACGACGACATCGGCATCCTTGAAGACGAGATCCCGGATGGATGTAGCGGGCATGTTTAACCGAAGTGATGACCAGTGAGCCCCGTCGTCAAAGGAAACATACACGGCCGTTTCGGAGCCTGCGAGCAGAAGTCCCTTCCGGCGTGGATCTTCACGGACTACGTTGATCGGTTCGTCCGGCAGTCCCTCGACAATGGCGGTCCAGGTCTTGCCGCCGTCATGTGTTTTATAGATATGCGGGTGCATGTCGTCGAGGCGGATACCATTGACGGCAGCATAGGCGGTGAGGCCATCGGTATGACCGGCATCGATATAAGGGAGATCTTTGTCCAGTCTGCCACGCCCGGAGGTGTAACATTCTTCCAGGTCTTCCCTGCATCGCGGGTGATATGGATGAGACCGTCATCGGTACCCGCCCAGATGGTCAGGGGATCTACCGGTGAAGGAGCGACCGTATAGATGACTCCGCGCCGGGGCATTTTCATTAGCGACTCTGTAGCATAGATACCGACGCTGGCGGGGATATTCCAGGTCTCACGGCTGAGGTCAGGGCTTATCACCTGCCAGGAGTGGCCCCCGTTGGAGGTCTTGAACAGTACATTACCGGCATAATACAGCGTATGAGGGTCGGTGGGAGAAAATAAGACGGGGGCGGTGCGCAGGGCGCGATATTTACCGCTGCGGAGCGCTTCGGGAGCGATATTCTGGATCTGTCCCGTGCGTTTGTCATAACGGGTGACCTTCCCGCCATAAATGATATTGGGGTCGAGTGGGTCCGGGGCGACGTAGCCATATTCTTCGACGCCGACGGGATGCCATTCGTGAAAGGTGATGGCGCCGTCATTGCCGCGGGAGGCGATGCCGACCGACCCGCTTTCCTGCTGACCGCCATAGACGTTGTACGGGAAGGCGTTGTCAGTATTGACATGATAGAACTGTGCGGTGGGCTGATTGTACCACGAAGAAAAAGTTTGTCCGCCATTGACGGTGACGATGGCTCCCTGGTCACAGGCGATGAGCAGGATCTGCGGATTGTCGGAATTGATCCAGAGGCGGTGATAGTCGTCGCCACCGGGAGCGCCGCGGTAAGCATTCCAGGACATCCCTCCATCCATTGACTTCCAGACGACAACATCGGCCGTGTAAACGATATCTTTATTCTTCGGATCGGCCTTTATCTCTGCAAAGTCATCCCCACGGCCCCAGAAACGCTGGTCGCTGTTGAGCTTCTTCCAGGACTCTCCCGCATCATCACTGCGATAGATGCCGCCATAGGTGCCCGCGTCGACCGTTGCATACACGCGGCTGGGATCGGAAGCGGCCACACAAAACCCGATACGACCAAGACCCTGTGCTGTCGTGGGCAGACCCTGGGTGAGGGGACGCCAGGTCGTTCCGCCATCCGTGGATTTAAAAAGGCCGCTATTGGGACCATTCCAGGAGCCGTTCTCCCATGGTCCCTGCCGCCCTGCCCAGAGGTCCGCATAGACGATCTGTGGATTGACCGGGTCGATCGTGACCTGTACGGCGCCGGTGTTCTCATCCTTATACAATACCTTTTCCCAGGTCTTCCCGCCATCGGTACTGCGGTAGACACCTCTTTCGGGATTGGGACCATAAGGATGGCCAAGCACTGCAACGAAAACGCGGTTGGGGTCTTTCGGATCGATGGCGAGACCGCCCATCTGCTGACCCGCTTCGAGTCCAAGATGAGTCCAGGTGCGGCCGGCATCGGTGGACTTAAAAATGCCTTTCCCGACGGAAAGGTCCGGCCGCTGGATGCCTTCACCGCTGGCGACATAAACGATATTGGGATCTGAAGGTGCGACGGCGACATCACCTATGGAGCCTGTAGACTGTTCGTCGAAAATGGGTACCCAGGTACGACCAAAGTCGGTCGTTTTCCAGACACCGCCATTATTGACGCCGATGTAAAAAACATTGGGTTGTTGGGTAACACCGCAGCCGCCGACCGTGCGGCCGCCCCTGTGAGGGCCGATCATCCGCCAGCGCAGGGTACCGAAAAGGGAAGTGTCGGGCGGCTGACTGAGGGCGGGCCGGGTCAACCCGGCTAAAAGGAAAAATGGCAGCGCCATCCGCAGGCAGTAATGCAGTTTTTTCATGTGTTGGTGGTTATAAGCGGGCAAAAATTACGACATAAGGACGGGCTGGTCGAAACCGCCCATCAAAGATTTTCGATCGGTGAACGGAAGGCGGCCTCCGCCAACAATGGAAGCTGACCGAATGGGACATATCCGGCCCGGGAACCGCACGTTTCTACCCTCAGCCGGACACTACGATCACCCTTAACCTGAGCACCAATGGCAGCTATTCTGTCCAGATCAATGGGCAATCCTATTCCAGCGGCTCATTCAGCGTATCGGATACAACGTTTGGCGGGATTAGCTACGCCGAAATTATTTTCAGCCAGTCGCTGCAGCTAAAGCCTGATCTAAATAGCATCAGAAATAACTTTTATTCGATAAGCGGCGGAACCCTAACATTCCGGTCGGCTAATTTTGATCCCGGCTATCAGTATTCTTACATTTTTCAGGCTATTCATCCGTAATTTGCTGCGGCGAAAATCCCTTATCATTAAATCCCGCACAAATAATGCTTCAATTCCGTAGACATTCTGTAGGTGCACTATTCCCTGTCATTTTACTGTTGGTTTTCCCCGGGCTCCGGGCACAAAAGCCGGCCGGCAAGACCCCGGCGTTTAAGGTCATCGCCTTTTATACGGCAAAGAACGATCCCGCACATATAAGTTTTGTACACGAGGCTAACCGATGGTTCCCGGAGATGGCGAAGAAATATCATTTCAGCTATGACTCGACCAATGACTGGACGAAGATGACGGAAGACTTTCTATCCCAATACCAGGTTGTACTTTTCCTCGACACCCGGCCCGAAGACTCTGCACAGCGGCTGGCTTTTCAGCATTATATGGAACATGGCGGAGGATGGATGGGGTTTCATTTTGCTGCGTTCGCGCTGACGCCTTCCGGTGTCCCTCAGAACTGGGACTGGTATCACCATCAATTTTTAGGTGCGGGTTCTTATGTGAGCAATACCTGGCGGCCGACCAGCGCTATCCTGGATGTGGAAGACCGGAAGTTCGCCCCGATGCGGCATCTGCCGGCGAAGTGGGCTACGGCCCCCAATGAATGGTACCGGTGGTCGGAGGACCTGCGGAAGAATCCGGATATAAAGGTCCTGCTCTCCATCGACTCCGCGAGCTTTCCCCTTGGCACCGGGCCAAAGCAGTCTGAGATCTGGCACAGCGGGTACTACCCTGTCGTGTGGACGAACACAAAATATCATATGATCTATATGAATATGGGGCATAATGATATGGATTACGAACACAAAACGAATAAGGAATTGTCTTATACACTGCAGAATAAAATTGAAGAGAAACTGATTATCAATTGCTTGTTATGGTTAGGTAAAAAGCCGTTGTAAATCCAGAGATGTCTGTA
>Ga0193717_1001384_pt1 | contig 14900 bp, 13 predicted proteins | sample U2c2metaG_FD_145900 | JGI IMG/M metagenome (GOLD analysis project Ga0193717, IMG submission 145900) | Soil microbial communities from a riparian zone of the East river system, Colorado, United States - U2c2 | ecosystem: Environmental > Terrestrial > Soil > Riparian zone | place: USA: East River... | reverse complement strand
CTGGGAACTCAGCATGCTGGAAGCCGCGATCGGCATCTCGGTGTTCCTGGAAGACAAGGCGTCTTACGACAAGGCCGTCACCAAGTTCCGCGCCCGCGTCCCGGCCTACATCTACATCGCCAGTGACGGCGCCCTGCCGAAGACCATCCCCGGCACCGGCCGCGACACCCGCGACCAGCTCGTCGGCTACTGGCAAGGACAGTCGACCTTCGTCGACGGCCTCACCCAGGAAACCTGCCGCGACTTCGTCCACACCGGCTACGGCCTCTCCGCCATCGCCAACTTCGCCGAGACCACCCGGATCCAGGGCCAGGACCTCTACCCGGAAATCTCCGAACGCCTCCGCCACGCCCTCGGCCTCCAGGCGAAGTACGAACTCGGCGAAGCCGTCCCGTCATGGCTCTGCGGCGGCAGCGTCACCCGCGGCCTCGGCCCCGTCACCGAAGTCGGCTTCAACGCCCTCAACGGCCGCATGGGCATCCTCATGGCCAACACCCAGCGCCTGACCGAACAGAACCGCCCCGCCGGCTCGAACAACCTGTTCGTCGCCTGGCAAACCCTCACCCACGCCGGCAACCCGAGCTAACCCACCCGTGGCCGTGACGCACCCGCCCGGGGCGTCACGGCCACGCCTGTCCACGATGATCACCGATTCCGGGATATCCGCAGGTCAGACCATATCGGTAACCTGGTTACACGGGCAGTTACCGGACAGGCTAAGCTTCTCTCATCGCCTTCCACGGAGGGTGATGGTCCGGGCTGTGGCGCAGTTTGGTAGCGCACTTGACTGGGGGTCAAGGGGTCGCAGGTTCGAATCCTGTCAGCCCGACCGGAAGAAGTAGGCCGCTTGATTCGGACGAAAGTCCAGGTCAGCGGTCTATTTTTTTGTCGGCAGTTGATCTTGCTTGTCTGTCCACAATGGATCTTTCTCGGCCGAAAACCGGCCTGAAGGAGAAATTAAGGAGAATCAAGATCAAAAACACTGTTTTCGGGTCGGTCCGGCCTCGCCCCGATCGAATGACCTTCGAACCGACACTACTCTCCCCCAACCGACAACATCAGCGCCGAACGGGCGCCCACACGTCCCCAGTCAACGTGAACTGACCCCTGACAGCGCCGATAGCCGTAGCCGGTGACCAACCGACCGCAAGAGATCTCGGCGCAAGCCCAGACGCTTCACCGGGCGATCCGCCTTTCCCCAGTCACGGCCCGAACGGATAACAACCGCTGACACCGAGCGCGAACAACAGCCCCTCTCGCCCAAACCTTGCTGCTCCGACGAGCAGCAAGCAGCGATAAATCAGAGCAACAAACCGTGCTGCTCGACGGACGACACGGGTCTGTCTCGTGAACGGTGTTTCGGCGCGTTCGGTTAGTAGGTTTCAGCGGCCGGCCAGCGGTCACTGAAGGTGATCGAGAAAGCGTTGATCACCGGCTTCCAGCGCATCGTCCATCGCGCGCGGCCCGTCCCGGTCGGGTCCAGACTGCGCGTCAAAAGATATAGGCACTTCAGCGCAGCCTGCTCAGTCGGGAAATGCCCTCACGCCCGCACCGCGCGTCGATACCGGGAATTCAACGACTCAATAGCGTTCGTCGAACACAGTACCGTCCGGATCTCCACGTCATAGTCCAGGAACGGAACAGACTCAGTCCACGCATTACGCCACAAGCGGATCACCGCGGAATATTTCTTACCCCACTTCACCTCCAATTCGTCCAACGCCGCACTTGCGGCATCAGGATTCGGTGCGGTGTAGATAGATTTAATGTCCCGCTTCATCGCATCCCAATCAGCCCGGGACGCCAACCGGAACGTATTACGAATCAGGTGGATGATGCAGGTCTGAACAATCGCGAGCGGCCACACATTCGACACCACCTCCGGCAACCCTTTCAGACCGTCACAGACGACGAAGAACACGTCACCGATCCCGCGGTTCTTCAGATCCACCAAAACGCTCATCCAGAACTTCGCGCCCTCACCACCGGTGCCCACCCACAGGCCCAGCACGTCCTTGTGGCCGTCCACGGTGACGCCGATGGCGGCATAGACCGGCCGGTTGGAGACCTGGCCGTCGCGGACCTTCACGTGGATCGCGTCGATGAACACCGCGACATAGACCGGGTCCAACGGACGGTTCGACCACTCCGTCATCTCACCCAACACTTTGTCGGTGATTCTCGAGACCGTGTCCTTCGATACCGACGCGCCGTATATGTCAGCGAAATGCGCCGAAATATCACCGGTCGTCATGCCCTTCGCATACAACGACAACACGATCTCATCGACATCACTCAAACGCCGCTGACGCTTTTTAACGATCTGCGGCTCGAACGAACTGTCACGGTCCCGGGGAACATCGATCAGGACTTCGCCCGCAGCATCGGATAACACGGTCTTCGGCCGTGTTCCGTTGCGCACATTCGTCGACTCACGCTCGGAGTCGGCTCGGTTTTTCTCGTGGCCGAGATGCTCGGTCATTTCCTCGTTCAGCGCTGTTTCCAGCACGTTCTTGGTGAACAGCTTCAGCAGCCCGTCCGGGCCGGTCAGTGCCAGCCCGCGCTCCTTCGCCTGGGCCACCATCGCCGCCGCGGCGGCCTGCTCCGGCGACAGCTGCCGCCCCGTCTTGCTCTCGCTCTTGCGCGGACTCACAGCGTCCAATGTCATCACTCACAGTGCCCATCTCGCCGGACCTCAGCCCGGCGTGTCGGGCCGAAAACACCGATCCCGAGACAGGCCCTTCGCAGCGTTCAATAGACTTCTCGTGGGGCAACCATGGACGGCGGACCTTACGAGGATCGCCAATGAGTTTGGCATTGACATCCAACGGCCGACGCGGAAGTCGGAGCCGTCCGGCTCGGCCAGTCCAGCGTCCTCGGCGGCGAGCACGGCATCGGCGGTCGCACCGCCGAACGAGTGAGGCTTGAGCGGTGTCGTTCAACGTGTCGGGCCAACGCCGTAGGGCTAACACCGATCTTGGTCATCCACCGCGAAGGCACGACGCCAGTCGGCTTGCAGCAAGTGTCGAGGCACAGAAAGATGCCAGGCCCGGGATATCAGATCTGCCCGGGGAGCTACAGGTCGCGAACATCGAAGGCCACCAGTTCACGATCACCGGCGATTGCGCAGTCGTCGTCGATTCGGAAACTGCCGAACGCACACCGGTCGGGACCAACCTCGACGCGCTGCGCCGGCGCAGTCGCGAAGGCCAGCACAGTTTGGTCATGACCGCAATCAGACGGGCTCAGGCTCCACGCCCGGCCTTAGATGTGGTCACGTAGGCACAACCGCGTTCGAACCGCAGGAGAACCCATCGAAGCGGGATCGAGGTGCAGCGCGGCCGCTGTAACCAATCGGCTCTTGATCACGTCACACTCCAGGAGACGACACCTCTAGAGGAAGGCCACATCTGATGGTCGTGACGCGCCGGCGACGAGCAGCGCAAGAGATCTACACCGCTGTGACGCTGTTCCAGACCGCGATGGTGGACGGCTCCTCGGTGTTTGACCTATCGCGCGGCATCTGGCGGTCAGAGGTCTTCGACGAGCTCGATCGGCGGTTCGTGCTGACACCCGACACCAGCTCCAACAGCTTCCTGACCAAGCTCCAGGGCCAACTTCAAGGAGCATCGAGCGATGCTGTCCTGCTGATGGCGGAGCTTCTCTCCCTCTACTTGCTGCTCCCGACGAACATTGGCGTCGTGCGCAAGCGCGAGATCATCAACACGGTCTTGAACTGGGACGACGCGCCGTCGTCGATCCCTGAGACGGTGGATAAGGCGCTGGAGCATGGGTTCGTCAACCCTGGCACGTTCTACCTGACTCGACGCGACGTCCAACTCGCGTGTCTGGTGCATTTCGGCCAGCAAGTCGCCGCACTCCCAGCCGCTGACCGCACCGCCTTGCTGAACGAACCAAGCCGATTCAAGCATCTGGTCAGCCAGCTGGCTCCCACCTCGGCACACACCCAGCGCCACGCCCTGCTGCATCTGTTTCATCCGGAGACTTTCGAAGCGATCGTGTCGCGCGAGCACAAGGCCCTGATCGCGAAGACCTGGAGCGACCGGGTGAGCCCCTCGACCACCGACGTCGACGAACAGCTCGCACAGATCCGCGCCGCACTCGAACTCGAGGTGGGCCCGGATTTCGATTTCTACGACGAATCGATGACGCCGCGGTGGAAGGGCCGTGGGACGGCGTGGAGTACCTGGGTGAAGTGGGCCAAGCGCATCACCGAGGCCGAGGACCTCGAAACAGATGAGCGCAAGTACAAACTAGGTGTCGCCGAGCAGATCGCCACGCTACGCAGCGAACAGTACGTCGACGACACGGCATGGGTGGCTGCCCTACGAACAGCCTTGAACAAGTCCGGCAACCTCGTCGCCTGGCAGGTCCGGCAACCGTTCATGGACTGGGCCGCCGGCGCACACGAAGAAGCGCGCGCTGCGCTAACCACCCTGTGGGATGAGGGGCTCGATCTGTCCGAGCGCATCGACGGATTCTTCACCCAGGTACCGCAGGTGGCGCTCAATCGCGCCGGCAGTGGTTTGGCCATGACGAGTGTCCTGCTGATGGCATCGGACCCGGCCAGCTTCCCGCCCTACGCGGTCACGGCCTACCAGAAAGCGTTCAACCTGACAGAGACCATCTTTCCTGACGACGACACTGATCCGGCGAAGCGGTACTCCTACGCGTTGGACTGGCTCGACGCCTTCCTCGACGAAGCGGCCCAACGCAAGCTGACGCTCGCCGACCGTCTCGATGCCCAGACCTTGCTGTGGCGCATCGCGCGCAGCGCACCCCCGACGAGCTGGCCCGCCCGCGACATCGCGGAGTTTCAACGCTGGCGCGGCGAGGACATCACTGAAGAACCCACCGGCACCACGCTCGCAGATCAACTCCACCTCCCAGCCGGTTTCCTCGATGAGGTGGAGGTGCTGTGGGCTGATAAGAAGCAGGTGATCCTGCACGGCCCGCCGGGAACCGGCAAGACGTTCCTGGCACGCCATCTCGCCCGCCATGTAGCGGGGGACGATGGCTCGGTCACCCTTGTGCAGTTCCACCCGTCCTACGCCTACGAGGACTTCGTCGAAGGGCACCGACCCAACGCCGCCGGCACCGGATTCACCTTGCGCGACGGGCCGCTGAAGATCCTCGCCGAGCGGGCACGGCAGAATCCCGACGCCACTCACGTCCTGGTCATCGACGAACTCAACCGCGGCAACGTCGCCAAACTGTTCGGAGAGCTCTACTTCCTGCTGGAGTACCGCGACCAGCCCATCAACCTGCAGTACTCCGACCAGGAATTCCGGCTACCCGCCAACCTCAGGGTCATCGGCACCATGAACACCGCGGACCGCTCCGTGTCCCTCATCGACTCCGCCTTGCGGCGACGGTTCTACTTCGTCGAGCTCTCCCCCGCCCATCCCCCGATCGACCAACTGCTGACCCGGTGGCTAGCAGCCAATCGCCCGGAGATGAGCTGGGTCGCGGGGTTGGTCGCACACGCCAACCAGAAACTCGCAGCGCACGGCCGCAGCATCGGTCCCAGCTTCTTCCTCCGCGCCGACCTCGACGAACACTGGCTGCGACGGGTGTGGCACCACTCCGTGCTGCCGTATCTCAGCGAAGTCATGCAACCCGAGGAACTCGACCACTTCCAGCTCGACACACTGCGTGCCCAGCTCAGGGATCAGGCTCATGACACCGCGGGTACTTGAGCTACGGGAGTACGAACCCACACCGGTGAAAGGAGTCACGGTTGAGGAAATCCGTGCGCTCCAGGCACGTCTGCCGGCACTGAGAGCCGACTACCAGGGCGGCGATCGCTGGATCCTGACGGCAAACCACAACATCGGCTTCCTGCAAGTAGGTGATCTTCAGGTCCACATCCGGCCCAAGATCACGATGCAAACAGTGCTGTTCCTGCTCGGCTACGCCGTCGACGATATCCGGTGGCAACCTGAGCAGACACAGGTTGACCAGTTCGAACGCCCCATAGATGTGCTGGCTCATTTCCTCGCCGGAGCCAGCCACCGAGCGACCCGCTCCGGCGTGCTGCAGAACTACCACGAGCAGGACGCGGCACTGCGGGTCGTCCGCGGTCAATGGCAGATCAACGAGCAGATCCGCAAACACCACGGCCGCCCACTCCCCGTGCAGGTCATATACGACGATTATACCGAGGATGTCGCCGAGAACCAGATCGTCGTCACAGCTCTGCAGCTACTCCGGCGCACCGCGCCGGCGCTGGCCGCACGGCGCGCTGTGGCGCGAGCTCTCGCGCCCTTCACGAGCAACATCACTGTCTTGCCTCGACAGCAATGGACCCGGCTGCCCGACATCTCGTGGACGACCCTGAATCGGCACTACCGCAGCGCTGTCGAAGTCGCCTCCTTGGTACTGCGCGAAGCCGCGATCAGCCATAATCCTGGCGGTACCGAGGTCAGTGGCATCCTCATCAACATGAACACGGCGTTCGAACGGTTCGTCAGACGAGCACTACGACGCGAGCTGCAGCAACCTGGCGGGCGCCTCTGGAAACCAGACAGCACAACGCCAATAGCGTTCGACGCGGCCGGAGTCGTCGGCTTAGAACCAGACATACTCTGGAGCGACAGGGGAACCCTGCGGCTCGTAGGCGACGCGAAATACAAGAAACTATCGCCCGCAGGGTTCAAACACGCCGATCTCTATCAAATGCACGCGTACTGCGTCGCGACCAACTTGCCAGCAGGACTGCTGATCTACGGCGACAGTAGCCGACAATTACGTCGACATCACATACCTGGCAGCAACATCACAATCTCCGTCGTAGCAGTAGATCTCCAAGGAACGGACTCCGATATTCGGACAAGCATGCTGTCGATTGCCGAGGAGGCGCGCGATCTCACCAGAATCTCCTCCATGCAGATCCAGATGTAGATGGTCCTTCCCGTTCTCGACCTCCTCGGAGTGCAGCACGATCCTCAATCGGATCCGCTGCGCTTCGGGGTAGGTGTCGTTGTGCATCGCGAACGCATGACCAGCACGGCCAAATGTGCCACCTTGTCCATCGCAGCCGGCACGGGCACGGCGACCGATCCCCGTGTTCCTCGTAATAGCAGATCTCCCATGCTGCCCCGGCTGCAGTGCACGCCGCAACCATCACCTCAGGCAGCCCGTCGCGCACCGCCCATTGAACTTGGCGTTGGCGCCTTTCACGGCCTGGACATCATCTAGCACTTAGCGCACCCAGCGGAGCGGGATTCTTCGACGACGAGTCTGCCGACGAGCACCTGGGAAGCCTCAGCCAGCTCGATCGCAGGTCGCCGACCGGCCACAACTGGCGCACGATGATCTGGCGCAGCAGGTGAGAATTAGTCCGGTCGGAGCATCCAGACGGTACCAACCGGCAACATCGAAACCGGCGCAGACAGGTGACGCCAGACTGCCAACGACGAACTTCTTAAAGTTGAGCCTGTCACGCTGGTGACTCAAGATGGCTCAAAGGTGTGTCGAGTCATCGCTATGCCTCCTGAAACCCGAGGAACACTCACTCCGTGTTCACCAAACCGCGAACAGTGCACCCTGATTAAAGCCATTCAGGGCGAACAACCTAATTCTCTCTACCGCTTATTCGATACTGACATCACCCTCCAGGCCTTGAGCGCCTCGTTCGAGGAGGCGTCGGGCATCCTGCGTTTGAAGTAGCCGGAAGACGTACGACGGCCACCATTTCACACGACCTCCAGGTGTCGGCGCACGACGTGCGTTCAGAGCATCAGCGATTGCCGTAGGTCCAACACCCCGTGCCGCAAGGTCAACTACTAGGGCCAGCACATCATCTGAGCACTGCCGGGGTCGCCCCAGCCGCACCCCCATCGCTCGTTTTGCAGCGAGCGCCTCAATGGTCCGCCTAGAAATCAAACTCGTACGAGTCTCCTCTGAGCTGTTACACACCGGCGTCACCGCCAGCGATCGACCTGTCGACCGGCACTTCGGCGTTTGACCGACCTATCCAGTCTTTCGGGCGGAACGCGCGTGCGATGGCCGGGGTGATTTTCAGGCCTGCGACTCCATGCCAACGCGCGATCAGCAAATTGAAGCCAAGCCACAACGCCCACGCGATTAAGGTTGTTCCGAATACAACTAGGATAAATACTGTCCAGACCATGATTACTCCAGTGAGAAGGCGTTTGCGTTTCGTTGCAATTCGTCTACGTCACGGAGGGAGGCCGCGGCTAACTACCACGACCCAAACTGGCTCTACTCCAGCTCCACTCCCTTGAGTGGTCTCCCTGCCTCCCGGCAATGAGTGCTAGCCACGTGTCAGTGACCAGCATCCCTGCCTCCCGGCAGTGACTGCCAGCCACACGCTAGTGACCAGCGGCTATAGAGTGCCGAATCTTCACACTTGCATGCCATAAGCATGGCAGAGTCCATCACCATTCCGCTAAACGGTGGTTCTACCAGCTCGGCGTGACCAGCTCAGAGTGATCAACGGACGTCCGCAAGCTCAGGCCAAATCACCTCTAGCTCAGAGATAGTTGGGTCATGAGGTGGGCGAGTTGCACCTACGCTTGACAGATCGGGACACCCGTGTCCATTCTGATGACACCCAGTATTATCGCGCTTGAACTCGGTGGCGCAGCTATCGCCCGGTCGCAGTTCTACGACACCCGCCATAATCAAGGCTCGCGCTGTTCCGGCTCGGCAATTGCCACCACGCAGGCCCCAGCCACCGACGCACGGTGCTCCAGCCAGTGCTGATCGGTGGGCAGTCGCTCGTAGAACACAACCCCGAGGTTGCCTTGGACGCGTAGCTCGACAGGGCGATGATCGCACTGCGGACGTTGGCGACGTTCCAGAGCTGGTGGCGTCGACCTCCCCAGTGTGGGTGAGATGGAAACGCTGATCGTGATGCAAGGCCCAGCCGCCGGTCACAATGCCCAGGTGACGGTCGAGTGCGCGGCACACGACGAACACGGTCGACCAGATTTCTGTGCCCTGCAAGACCGCTGCAGCCCGGCCCACGCCCAGCTAGTCGACGACGTCAACGTCCGGTCTTGCTTCTTCGAACTGCCGCACCCGGACTACACCGACCTGTTCGCCGGGTGGTTCTATCGCAAGGCGCCGACCAGGTCGCTAGAGTAGTGAACTCCTGGATTCGGAGTCTGGGACCAGCGCCGTGGGAGAGACTGTGGCTAGTACCGTCACGCAAACCGCAGAACTAGAGAACTGGCCCGATGTCGAGGACAGAGCCGAATGGCCCACCTTGCTTGTCGGGAACGGTGCATCCATCAACCTGTGGGGCGACTTCGCCTACCCAAGTCTGTACGAGCAGGCGAACCTCTCGGAAGTCGCCAGGGCGGTTTTTTCTGACCTTGACGTCACCAACTTCGAGACAGTATTGGAGGCAATACACCACGCTCACGTGGTCGTCGAGGCGTTGGGGAACTCAGCCGAGGCCATCGATACACAATACGAGCAGGTCAGGGACGCCCTGTTCGATGCAATCCATGGGACGCACCCCACGTGGTCCCAGTTCACTCGCGAAAGGTTCGACAAAATCGCCAGTGTGATTCAGGGCCACCGCGCCGTCTACACTACGAACTACGATCTTTGTATGTACTGGTCCCGCGTAGACGCGGCTAGCCGGATTGAGATGCAGACCGTCATCGACTTCTTCTGGAACTACGAGCAGACATTCGACTCTGAAAACGCAGCGGTCGGGTCTCGAGCAGCAATGTACCATCTTCACGGTGCAATACACCTCTGGCAAGACAATCGTGGCAACAATGGCAAATGGACCACCGCCAACAACGGGAACTTGCTCTTGCTCGCCAGGAACTACCCGCCTGCGTCGAGCAAGCGGCCACTGTTCGTCAGCGAGGGCTCATCGAAGGCAAAGCTGCAAACCATAGGACGCTCATCTTACCTGACCTTCTGCCTGGACTCGCTCAAGGCCGATCAGGAGAACACAGTCATATTTGGACATTCATTAGGTGAGCAGGACCGGCATATCGTCGCCGCACTGAAGGAAGGCTCTCCGCGCGAGGTCGCCGTGTCGATCTACCCGCATGACTCTCCCCAACGAATTATTCAAGAGAAGGCTCGGCTCACAGAGTTGCTCGAAGAGAACGAACCGATGTTCTTTGACAGCACAACGCATCCACTAGGCAGTCCATTATTGACAATTCAGAAGTCGATTGGCCTCACCTAGTCGCCACTAGCGGACAGTAAAACCATCACCGTGCCTGACCTTAACAATAGCGGCGGCGAACAGCTGGACGTTGAGCTCCGGGTTCTCCACTCAAGCCTGACCTGCAGATACCAAGGGTTATAGATGCAGGGCGACATCGCGAAGTTCTCCTCGAGTACGACCTGCGTGATGGTCGCCTGAAACCCCATGATATGGATATCAATTGGAAGTAACCAGCAGGATATCACCATCATTCATGACAGATCTTTGCAAAACAACACTATCCCAATATCGAGGCCATCGCGTGGTTTCCGACCATCGAACCCCCCGAAGGGGTATCCCCAGCAAATCAACACTCGTAAGGTCGGCACCCATAAAATCATCGACCATAGTCTCAATAGCGGCGATCGCACCTGCTAATGCCTGCAAGAAATCCGACCTTCCGTCATCTCCGCTCACCATATAGACCACTGCGGCAATGTCGCGATCGCGAGCTTCAGTCAATGCATGAGCGACCGCAAAGTCCGCGGCCACATCCCCCTGAACCCGCAGATAATGAGCCGCAGCCCTTCCACTGCGTCGCAAGTCGCTCTTGCGCGCACGCTCAAGAAGGTGAACCAACTCAACAGGAGACAAAGATCCCGAGAATAGAGTGTTCAAGTCAGGACTTGCGGCACCCAGAATATTATTAAGCCTCACCTTCTCCCGAATTATAGCAACAGCAGGAGATCCATTTCCCGATAAGCCATGTATCGTCGAAAAAATCCTCAGAATTGCGAGCTCCACAAAAGGGAACCACACCCGAGAAAATAAATGATCTCGACACTCAGCCCGCTCGAATTCTTGATGAAATTTTTCCAAAGCAACAGCATTTCCAGCCGGACCACGAGCTGCCCCCGCGAGTCGCTCAGAAAGTTCCGTAAGTTCGGACCACGAATTCTCCAGAGAAACGTCTACCCATTTAAGAAATTCGACAACGAAGGTCCCGACCTTAAGAGTAGAACCACGTTCAATGTCCACCGAGTCAGCTATAAACTCATTCAAATCAGCGAGAACCGCTCTCGCCCGAGATAGCGGGTACCCACCTGCCACATCGCCATCGAACTGCGCCTCTAAGCACGGCGAGCCACTCCTCACCTTTCCGACCATCGAGGAACCCAGTAATTCCTCAAGAACGCCGAGCTTCCGCTCAGCAACCCGATGACGATCTTCCGATTTGACCAGAAGTTCGCGAGCGACTTCTAGCTGCTTCTCAGTTGAGTCCATACGTTCCCGCAAGCCTTGATGGACTTCCTCAGAGGAAACTAGGCGAGCCTCAAGGTGCTCAAATCTAGTCGACTGCAAGTCGTCAGTTATTGGATTATTAAGAACGCCAGCGGGGTAACTTCTGCCTGCCTGAGCGCCCCGCCCATGTTCAACACCACTCTCTAATGCCACGAACACAGTTTGCTGAAGCTCAGCCTGGGCGTCGGCCAAATGCTCATTCACACGAACTAGACGCTGCGCGGTCGCGTGTAACTGCGCCGCACCTTGCGCGGTGCCTACCGCCAAGTCCATCAACTTCTCACGCGTCGAGTCATCTCTGAGTGTAGACGCGTCCGGCAGGCCGGCTGCGTGCCAAAGCTCTCTGGCGGCGCTGAGGAGACGCGTCCGGGTCTTGCCATCTGGCCCCGCACAGGCCAGTACCGTTCTTTCGACAAAAGACCAATCGGGCCGCGTTTGCCCACTCAGCCTACGCGAGACTGTTTGTTTGCTAAAACGAACGGACGAGGCCACCTTGGCGAGCGTAAGTGTCCGCGAGTCGATCAACTCCCGCAACCACTTGGCGAGCGCGCGTGTCTGAGAAGTCCCGCCCTTGAGCGGGCCCCACTTAGCGCCACTTTTGACTGCCACACGATCCCCTCCCTAGCCGCGGGACATCCCGGGACATCCCGACTTCTGCGCCCCCCACCTGCAGAAGGCTACTAAGCCGGCAGCGGGACAACCAACGAGTTGGCCAAACTAGCTACATGCAAACACCGATGAACCGACCAGAGGAACCCGCAGCCGTCGTCGCTGCTGAACCAGCGTATACATTGATGTCTGTCAGCAAAGAGCCCAGTGACGTCGTCAGTGAAGCTATGTCTAGTTGGTTAAAAACGTTGCGTCTGTGCATTATGCTCATTGCTGCCACGCCCGCGATCACCGCGGTGGTGTTCGTGCTGCTTCTCCTTCGCGGCTGACTAACGAGGTCAAGGTTAGGAGTAAGCATGCCCGTAGCCCACGCGAAAGAGCCAAATCGCTCGCCGTCAGTTGCTGGTCCGGCCACGTTGGGGACGGCCCTGTCCGGTCGCCACAGGTTTCTTTGCATGCGGACCAGGATGCAAAGCACGCAAAGCGTGCTGCGCTCGCAGTAGACTTTGGATCAAAGTACAGGCAGAGCGTAGAACTACGCCGTTACACGGCGCGGCGCTGATGCTGTCCCAGCGCATCGCAGTGACATGGATGAGCGATAGGTCGGACAGGAACTTCGCCGCTTCGAGCAGTGTGCGGAGGTCAGCAGCGGCAGAGTTGATCGCGTGCGGCAGGCCTGTGGGGTCCACCTTTCGCAGGTGTGAGTCGTCGTTGCGGCGGTCATTGAGCCTCGTGCGTGCTGCGGCGGCCTCGGGGTTGGCCAAGAGAGCACGGAGGTCGTTCAACGGATGTGCGCTGGGAAGGCTTTGCCATCGCGTACCACTTCCAAGATCGCGGACCAGTCGCCGAATCCCAGGCCCCTGCCTTTGGCGAGGGAGGCGCGAATCGTGGCGCCATACCCGACCTTGAGGTTCGCGCTGTTGGCGAGGGCTAGAGCTAAGTGAGCGGTGTAGCAAAGCACGATCTCGGCGGCTTGAAGGACCGCGTCATAGGGGTCTCGAGAGACGCCCGCGCTGCACTCCGCTTCCACGATTCGCCAGCACCGAGCAGGCTGGACAGACAACGAGACTACGGACGTTGACGCCGCGGAGGCGACGGTAGCCAAGCTGGCAAAGCTCTCCCCCACTGAGCAACTTGTGGCCAACATCCTCGCGGCCGGCGGCACCCTCGAAATGCCGCAGGGCCGCGTCGCGGGTTACGACGCCGGATATCGCATGGCGCAGCTCGCACGGAAAGCCAATCGACAGCCAGTGCCGCGCATTTAGCCCTTTGACCTCTTAGTGGATTTCCTGCTTGAGCTGTCTGAGCGCCTTCTTCGTCCGGGACTGCCTGCTCTTGCCCTGCTGCGCCCACGTCTGGTCGTCAGCCTTGCGCCTGGTCAGGTTGCGGCCAGGCAGGGCGTCGGCAACGTCGCCTGCCAGCGCGTCGCTGACCGCTCCGACGCTAGCGCTCAAGCCGCCGCCGAGGCTCATATCGACCGCGATCAAACTGGCATCATCTACCGGCCTAGTTTAATGCACCCAACTCCTATAAATTGAAGGCCTCTCGGCGGCGCCGTACACGGTTCTCCCCTCCGCCGGTGATCTACAGGGAGACGGTTATGAGCCTGCCTAAGCCTCAGGGCCACCAACGCGACATTGTCTATCTGACCACCAGCGGTCATCAGGTTGTTCTCGGGACTGCTGGCACAGGTAAGACCGTCATGGCAATTCATCGCGCAGCGCATCTCGCTGACGCCCATACCCAAAACACCGGGCCGACGCTGCTGCTGACGTACAACAACTCACTTGTAACCTACCTGCGCCACTTCGCCCCGGAGCTGCCCGGGGTCACAATCGAGACTTACGGAAAGTTCTCCCGTGGGTATCTCGCCGCGAGAGGCCGGATGGGCTACAACCAGATCGCCGGCCCAGACCAGCGCAGAACTTTCGTCGAACAGGCCGTCAAGTCCACAACGGCGGTCTACAAGCCGAATCCATTCTTCGAACGAACAACCGACTTCTTTTTAGACGAACTAGAGTGGATCGACGGTAGCGGACTCACGACGGTGGGTGAATATCTCGCAGTGAGTCGAGTTGGCCGGATGGCCCCACTGCAGCAAGGTCAACGACGAGCTGTCTGGAATATCCGACAGAACTACCTGACCGCCCGTGCAGAAGGCGGGTACCAGTATGACTGGGCGGGGGTGCCGTCCGCGGTGCGCGCCTCGCTAGCCGATGACATGTCTGCTCGTCGGTACAAGCACATCGTGGTTGACGAGGCGCAAGATCTCTCTCCGGAGTCGATCCGTTCCCTGGCCGAGGCCATCCCGGAGGACGGCAGCCTGACGCTGTTCGCGGACTACGCCCAGCAGGTATATGGGCAGCGGGTGTCGTGGCGTTCCTGTGGTCTGAAGGTCGCGAAAACCGAGGTGTTCCTCGACAACTACCGCAACAGCCCCGAGATCGCCCGTCTTGCGATCGCTATGGCGAAGATGCCCCACTTCACGGACTCGGCTGATCTGGTGGAACCCCGCGCACCGCAACGCGCAGCGGGCGCGAAACCCACCCTGGTTCGCTATCCGTCAGTGGCGAATGAGGCAGCCGCAGTCTCGGCCAACGCTGCGACCTTCGGAAAAGTCGCCCGGGTCGGGGTGCTCGCCCGCACTCGCAAAGAAGCGCGCTGGGCCGTCCGGGGGATCCGCGGCGTACGAACGCTGAACGAGAACATGCAGCGGTGGGAGATCGACGCCGGCGTCTACGCCGGTACCTACCACTCAGCTAAGGGGTTGGAGTTCGATGTTGTGTTCCTGCCCTTTTGCGACGCAAACCGGTGCCCAGACAGT
>Ga0193717_1001383_pt1 | contig 14902 bp, 12 predicted proteins | sample U2c2metaG_FD_145900 | JGI IMG/M metagenome (GOLD analysis project Ga0193717, IMG submission 145900) | Soil microbial communities from a riparian zone of the East river system, Colorado, United States - U2c2 | ecosystem: Environmental > Terrestrial > Soil > Riparian zone | place: USA: East River... | reverse complement strand
AGGTTCTTGAGACCGACGGCAGCGCAGATGTCGCCCGCGAGAATCTCGGTAATCTCTTCGCGCTTGTTAGCATGCATCTTCAGTAGGCGCCCGATGCGCTCTGTCTTGCCCGTACGGGGATTCAGAACCGAATCACCGGTCTTCAACTGACCTGAGTAGACACGGATAAAGATGAGTTGGCCGACGAACGGGTCGGTCATGATTTTGAAGCCGAGCGCCGCAAAGGGCTCATTGTCGTCAGCCTTGCGGACGATCTTCTCTTCCATGTTGTCCGGGTTCGAACCGATGATAGCCGGAATGTCCAGCGGGCTGGGGAGGTAATCGACGACCGCATCAAGCAGCGTCTGCACACCCTTGTTCTTGAACGATGATCCGCACAGAACCGGGAAGATGTTCATGGCAATCGTCGCTTTCCGGATACCGGCCTTGAGCTGCGCCTCGGTAGGCTCCTGGCCCTCGAGGAACAAGTTCAGGATCTCGTCATCGCTATCGGCAACGGCCTCGATCAGCGCATGACGGGCCTCCCTCGCCTTGTCGAGCAGATCAGCAGGAATATCTTCCACCGAATACTGCGCGCCCATCGTCTCATCGTGCCAGAGAATGGCTTTCATTGTGACCAGGTCGACGACTCCGGCAAATTTGGCCTCTGCACCGATCGCAATATTGATAGGAATCGCACGTGCGCCAAGGCGCTCGACGATCGTTGACGTTGCATAAACAGCGTCCGCGCCAGCCTTGTCCATCTTATTAATAAAGCAGATCCGGGGAACCTTGTACTTGTCAGCCTGACGCCACACCGTCTCAGACTGAGGCTGCACACCGGCAACCGCGTCGAAGCAGGCAACCGCACCGTCGAGAACGCGCAGGGAGCGCTCCACCTCGGCGGTGAAGTCCACGTGCCCCGGCGTGTCGATGATATTGATCCGAATGTTCTTCCAGGTGCAAGTCGTTGCGGCCGACGTAATCGTGATACCGCGCTCCTGCTCCTGCTCCATCCAGTCCATGGTCGCAGTGCCCTCGTGCACCTCGCCGATACGGTGCGTGATGCCCGTATAGAAGAGGATGCGCTCGGTCGTCGTCGTCTTGCCGGCATCGATGTGCGCCATGATTCCGATGTTCCGGCAACGATTCAGAGGTGTAGTGCGTGCCACGGCTGATCTCTCATCTGCGAGCATCCGCTCGCGGTAAAAACTTCGTTGAACCTAAAATCGAAAGATAGAAGCTTCTACTAAAAGGCTTCCTCTTTACCACCGATAGTGAGCAAAGGCTTTATTCGCCTCAGCCATACGGTGAACATCTTCCTTCTTCTTCATCGCGGCGCCACGGCCATTGGCCGCATCGAGCAACTCGGCCGTCAACTTCTCGACCATGCCCTTCTCGCCGCGTGCGCGGCCGTAGGTTACGAGCCAGCGAATTGCCAGCGAGGTGCGACGCTCCGGCAGAACCTCGATCGGCACCTGATAGTTCGCTCCGCCAACGCGGCGACTCTTCACTTCGAGCAGCGGCTTGCAGTTTTCGATCGCCTTCTTGAATAGCTTTAGGGCCTCGTCGCCGCCCTTCTGCTCCAGGTTCGTCATCGCAGTATAGAAGATGCCCTGCGCCGTTGACTTCTTCCCCCCCCACATCATCGAGTTGACGAACTTCGTCACCAAGGTCGAGTTGTAGACCGGGTCGGCTGCAACCTCGCGCTTCGCTATGTAACCTTTTCTAGGCATTTTTTTCTCTTCTCGTCTTCCTTCAGGGCCGTCGACCTCTCAAGCCCTGAACCTGAATTTGTGCAGTCAACGCAACGCAGATTGCGAAAACCTATCTTGCCGCAGCCTACTTAGCCGCAGCCTTAGGACGCTTCGCGCCATACTTCGAACGACTCTGCTTGCGATTGGCAACGCCAACCGAATCCAGCGTCCCGCGAACAACGTGGTAACGAACACCCGGCAGATCCTTCACACGGCCACCACGGATCAGCACAATCGAGTGCTCCTGCAGGTTATGGCCGATGCCTGGGATGTAGGTCGTAACTTCGATCCCGTTGGTGAGGCGAACACGCGCAACCTTGCGGAGAGCCGAGTTCGGCTTCTTCGGGGTCTGCGTGTAAACGCGGGTGCAGACGCCACGGCGCTGGGGCGAACCCTGCAGCGCGGGACTGGCAGTCTTATAACGTGTGGGCGTGCGGCCCTGCTTGACGAGCTGATGGAACGTAGGCACTCGAACTCCTTGGTATTGCAAACCTAAACTTTTGTCAGGCGCGCAGAAGGGTTTGATTCCTTCGCATCCGCAGGTACACATGCAGAAAACTGAGAACGCTGAAGCGTCTCGCGCGAAGATCTTCCCCTGCTTCACGTCTGTAGAACCTGTACAACCAGACGAAAACAGTCGACGGTGGCCGAGCGTCTCTCTTTACACCAGAAGAGCCGACTCCGTTTCGCTGTCCCGGCCCGCATAGCCCATCCAAGGTGGAGGGTGTCGCAGGCACGTTTTTAGATGGGCCGCAGACTTTGGCTCCCTAAGTCCTTCAGGACGCCCTGCGGTTATCTTTCTCTTGTATCCAGTGTAGCGCAATCTGGCTTTTTCTGCCTTGCAGCAGAAAACTCGTCGATTACCTGGGCTTTTCTCCACCCGTCCGCGCCTCAGGTTACCCTGCAGCGCAGCTTGGATACTTGCGGAACCCTCTTACAATAGCAATTTACCAATGCCGAGTCAACTTTTTGTAAAGATTTTCAGATGAACTCGATAGAAACATCCGCATCCGCACAACATACTGTGCACACCTCCCGCCGAACTACCCCCAATCCCATGCATGCTAGGCTTTTTGGATGACTTTTGCTGCAATCTCCCCCAGCCTTCGTGCCTGCATGTTCCTCGCCGCCACTGCGACCCTCTTCACATCGGCTTGCATCCCCGCGTACACCCAGCCTGCCAGCGATCCGCGCATCAGTTCCCTCATCGACATGCTCGGTAAGACCCGCCCTCCCATGCAGGCCGCGATCTCTCCCGACTCCACCACCGTAGCCTGGTCCGTCCGCACACCCCAGGGACTCCAACTCCATCTCACCGACATCGCAAACCCCGACCCCGGAAGAGACAAGATCGTAGCCCCAGCGAACGTCTCCAACGGCTGCGGCAGCGCTGAACCCGTCTGGTCGCCCAACGGCGACGCCCTCGCCTTCGCTTCCACCTGCACCGCCGAAGCCGACAAGCCACAACAGGAGCAGATCTTCGTCTGGTCCCGGAAGACTGGCCAAACCAGGCAACTCACCCACCTCACCGGCAGCATCGACAACATCGCCTGGTCGCCAGACGGCAAGGCCCTCGGCTTCCTCTTTGTAGAGAATGCCACTCGCACCGCCGGCGCCCTCGCCGCCATGAAGCCCTGGGCCGGGATTATCGGTGAAGACGGCGTGGAGGTCCAGGGAGTAGCAATCGTAACCGTCTCCGACAGCAAATTCGTCCAGGTCACCCCATCCGCCCTCCACGTCTATGAATTCGACTGGGCACCCGACTCCAAGCACATCGCCTACGTCGCCGCCAACCCACCCGGCGAAAACAACTGGTGGGTGGCCAAGCTGTACGTTGACTCCGTTGGGCCCATCTGCGACAGCACCCGTTCAGACATGGTCTGCGCAACCAGCAACACACCTGCTGTCCGGACTGGTCCGCTAACACCTGTCCTCGACCCCGTCACGGTCTCTGGTCCCCTCCACGGTCTCCAGATAGCTGTTCCCAAGTGGTCTCCCGACGGCAAACACATCGCCTTTATCGGCGGCATCATGAGCGACCAGGGATCCACCGGCGGCGACATCTACTCCATCCCCTCCGCCGGCGGCACGCCCACCGACATCATGCCCGACAAGTCCGTCAGCGCCTCCTGGCTCCAGTGGTCCAGTCCCAACGCCATCCGCTACGTCGCTCATCGCGGCGGCGGATACGTCATCTCCATCTTCAATACGGAGACACTCCACCCTTTCCCCGAATCCGGCGAAGCCTACCAGCAGTCCCTCTGGGCTGGAAACGACGTTCTCTCGGTCAGCAAGTCTGGCGCCTACGCCTTCGTCTCCAGCAGCTACGCCAACCCTCCTGAAGTCTTCGTCTCCCGTGCTCCCAAGAGTGGTCTAGTCCAGATCACCCACCTCAACCAGGACCTGAAGCCCACCTGGGGCAAGAGCGAATCGATCGAGTGGGAGAACGACGGCTTCAAGATCCAGGGTTGGCTCCTCTACCCCGCCAACTACGATCCGGCGAAGAAGTATCCCCTTATCGTCAACGTCCACGGAGGCCCATCGTCCGCCGTCACCCCGCACTGGCCGTCGGTGGGCTACGGAGCGGTGCCCTTCTCCGCCCTCGACTACTTCGTCTTCATGCCCAACCCGCGCGGAAGCTACGGTCAGGGCGAGAAATTCACTCAGGCCAACATCAAGGACTTCGGCTATGGGGACCTCCGCGACATCCTTAGCGGCATGGACGTCCTAGAGAAACGCTTTCCCATCGATAAGACTCGCGAAGGCCTCACCGGCTGGAGCTACGGCGGCTTCATGACCATGTTCGGCGTCACCCAGACCACCCGCTTCCGCGCGGCCGTTGCAGGGGCCGGTATCAGCAACTGGAAGAGCTACTATGGCGAGAACTCTATCGACCAATGGATGATTCCCTTCTTCGGCGCAACCGTCTACGACGATCCCGCCGTCTACGCCAAGAGCTCAGCTATCGAGTACATCAAAAATGTAAAGACACCCACACTGGTAGTTGTCGGCGACCGCGACGGCGAGTGCCCAGCTCCGCAGAGCTTCGAGTTCTGGCACGCCCTGCGAGCCCGAGGCATCAAAACTCAACTCGTCGTCTACCCCGACGAAGGTCATCACTTTGTAGATGCCGCCCACCAGCGGGACGTGCTGCAACGCGCCCTTAACTGGTTCGAAACCGAGATGCCCGCCGGTTCCAGATAATCCCTCCCCACACCTCTTGAACTCACTGGGACGCCAAAGAGCTCCCGCCTATCGAAGTCTCACCGCGATAGGCGGGCGAGCCACTTCCCGGTCAGCTCAAGCCGTTGCCTTCATTCGCACCCCCATTCCAAGTCCCATACACCCCCGCCGACAACCTCCTTCGATCCGCAACTCATCTGAAGCCTCGAGAAATAGACGAATGCAACCCATCAGCGCCGATCAAGATCCATCCCTCCGTCGTGACCCAGAAGATCGCCCCGTCTCAGATCGGGATGAACGAGCGCATCGAGAAAAAATCTCGACAAAACCATCGCAGACTCCTTCCCTACCAGTGATCCGCCATCATCCATCCCCAATCCCGCAGACGAACCATAACGCTCTTGCAATCTCGCATTTGCTTCCACACAGTCCACCTTTTACACTGGAGCCTCGGGAATTCAGCGTTTGCGGCAAAAACCGTTCAACTCAGATTCCGGTTGGACGGGGAGGTTCAATGCGTCGGTTTGTCACTCTAGTATTTTTGCTTCTTTTTACGGTTCCTTTCGGTATCTCGATCTCGGGCTGCGGGAAAAAGGCTGCAGTGGTCTATTGCGTGGGAGGCTCCGGGCCCGTGGTAGGTCAGGCAACTGCAATCACACTGCAACCACAGATCTTCGGCATCTCGTTGAACTTTGCCCAGATTGGCCAGGTATCCGCACCTACGGCCACCGACTGCAAAGGCAACGCCGTTACCATTAGCTCATATACCTACGGCGTCTTTGACGCTAACGGCAATGCCGACATGACTATCGCCGACGTCGTTCCCACCACGGGTCGCCTCTGCGCTGGCACATGGAATCGCAACACGGGAGGCGGCATCCCCGACTTCACGACCTGCAACCCCACCAACAAGGCCGGGACTGTCTACGTGGTGGCTACTGGAAACGGCGCACCCAGCAATCCCCTGCCGATCTTTATTCATCCCGTCGCCACTAGTGTCGTCTTGGGAAATCCAACCGATCCAGCCAACTGCGCCACCGATCCCGACAAGTCCTCCAACTGTTGCCCGCTGACCACGCTGGCGAGCGGGGCAATACCTCCTCCCTACTCCGGAAACTCCTGCCTCTCGCAGGGGCAGACCGGACAGCTCGTCGCCCGCGTCTACCAGAACGCAACTCATCTCCCGACGGACAACATCACTTGCGAAGTAGGCCACCTCACCTACGCTGCGCAGAACACCTCAGTCGTCACCATCGACGAGAACGGTATCGCCACTGCGCAAGCGCCCGGTTCCTCCATCATCAGCGCCAACCTCTCCGCTGCCGGAAGCTCGGCCGGCTTCTTCTCCACCTGTCCGCCGGTCTCGATAGCCTTGACCGTCCCAGGTGCAGGAAATGGGAGCAGCGTAGGCGTCAACCATAACAACACGCAACCCATCACCGCGGTTGTGAGGGATATGAACAATACTGTTCTGACGAACCTGGCCCTTGAGTTCGTCTCCACGACGCCGGAGACCATCCCCGCGGTCGCTGCCGGAACCGTCACCCCGCTCTTTCCCGGTACTGCCCAGATCACCGCCGTCTGCCAGCCGCCTACCTGCAACTCGTCCTCATTCAACCAGATTGGACTATTTGGCAACGGCAAGCCGATAACTTCAAACCCTGTCACGGTGACGACGCCTGGTACCAACAGCACTCTCCTCTACATCGCCAGCACCCAGTCGCGCTACTTGGTTCCTGTGGACTTCACGACGAACACCCTCGGCGCCCCGGTCCAGCTGCCCTATGTGCCCACCTCGATGGTTATTTCTAACGACGGCTCCTCCATCTACATGGGCAGCGCCAACGAACTGATGACCTTCAGCGCCACCACCAATACTCTCTCGAAAGAAGACACGACCGTTACCGGCAACGTCCTCGCCATATCGCCTGACGGGACAACCCTCGTGACCTCCGACCCCGTTCGCCAGCTCGTCTATCTCTACTCAGCCAGCGGCGGAGTGCTCTCCACCTACGGCGGCGTCGGAACGCGGGCGCAGTTCTCGCCCGACAGCCAGATCGTCTACATCACAACCGGCACGGTCACGACACCAGCCACAGCTACGGCGCCAGCCGTCATTACGCCGGGAAATCAGCTTCTCGTCCACTCAGTATTTACTGGCTGGTCGACCACGACATTGGGAGCTCCAGCAGGCGACGTAGCTGTAACTGTGCCTAGCGTCGGAGCCTACTTGGCTGGGGCCTCGACCACAGCCCGTAGCTACTGCCCCAGCACTACCTTCTCAGCCGATGGCCTGACCGTCCAAAATAACGAGTTCTATCCCCTCGCCGACAACGCAAGCGTGACAACCGACAAACTCAGCGCAACAGACGATGGGCACCACATCCTGGGTGCGACTGCAGCTAACACTCCGACACTGGTCGATTTCGGCTTCACAACGCCACTCCCGCCACTTCTCTCTTCAGGCGTTCAACAGAACGACTGCCCCCCCACAATCTCTCCGACCTTCTTCACACCGAGCAGAACATCGACGACAACAGTCCCGCTTAGCGGCATAACTGCGACAGCCATCAACAACATCATCCCCACCTCCGACTCGACTGCTGCGATCGTGACCTACACAGGATCAGGCACGCTGCCGGTCTACGCACCGGCAACCGGCGCGATCACCAACGTCACCCTCACCGGCTCAGCAACAGCCCCCGTGGCTGGAGTCATCAGCTCCGACAACTCCACCATCTACGTCGGGACGTCGGGCGACAACGCCGTCCACCTGATCAACCGCACCACCCTCACCGACGACGCTACCAAAACCATCTTGCCCAAGCTGCGCCAGAACATCAACGGCATCGATCAGAACACCATCGTCACACCGAATCTTCTGGTACAGCACCCAAGGAAGTCCAGTTCGTAGCAAGTCACATCCACACGAAAAAGCCCTCTCGTCAGAGAGGGCTTTTTCATACTGATGCTACAAAAATTACGCCAGACGCTTCTTCAAAATATCTCGTGCAATGGCATCGAGGACCCCATTAAGAAAGTGGATCGACTCAGGCGCAGCATACCGCCGTCCCACCTCTAAGCTCTCGTTGATGATGATCGCCGCTGGTGTAGCCGGATACCCCAACATCTCCGCCACCGCGGCCCGAATAAGGTTCCGATCGACCACAGGCATTCGCTCAATGCGCCAGTTCTGTGCGTGAGCCTCGATCAGCTCATCGATCTCAGGTTGCCGCGATGTTGCAATGCGATACAAATCCTCAGCAAAGCCGCGGGTCTCAGCATCCACATCATCGCGAGAAGGCCAGAACAGCTTCCGCACTTCTTCAGGACTCTGCTTCCCCAGATCTCCCTGAAACAGCATCTGCATCGTAAGTTCGCGTGACTTCCGCCGTGTCCCCATCAGATCTTCACCGCCAGCTTCCTTTGGATTGAGACCATCTCGATAGCCGCGATAGCCGCCTCAAAGCCCTTATTCCCAGCCTTCAGCCCAGCCCGGTCCAAAGCCTGCTCCAGCGTCTCGCACGTCAGCACGCCAAAGGCATGAGGAACCCCAGTCTCCTGCTGCGACTGCCCAATCCCCCGCGCCACCTCTGTGTAAATAGCCTCATAGTGCGCCGTCTCACCACGCAGCAGACACCCCAGCGTAATGATTGCGTCAAACCGCTTCGACTCGGCCAGCGCGCGCGCCGCAGACGGAATTTCCCACGCCCCAGGCACGCGGACGATCTCGATATCGATCTTCTCCGCTCCGCTCCTGCGCAATCCATCAAGCGCGCCCTGCAGCAGTCGATCCGTAATCACCGTATTCCAGCGAGTCGTAATGACAGCAAACCGCATACCGGCAGCGCTCAAGTCCCCCTCTATCGCCACAGGCCTATCGTGGAGCGGATTCTCCGATTGCCAAAATCCGATGCGAAGCTCAGGCGCAAGATCCACCGTAAACAGCCGGGAGTCCCAATGCGTCAGCTCAACCGCAGACACCAGCGTCGCAACTTCTTCCGTGCGGTAGTTAACCGACATCCAACTCTGCACCGTAGCGTGAATAGCATCCAGGTTCGTGACCTCAATCAAAACCGGCGGCACGGCAGGCGGCCTGCCCGTAACGAGCTCCAGGTTGCCCAAAGGCGCAAGGAGCGCGGCGCCACGCCCCTGACCGTCCTGCCAGCCCTTACCCTGCTCAAAGCCTAGCGCGAGGAAGAGGCTGTTGAGCCTATCGAATGCATCACCCGAGGCAATGGCGCTAACCAGCGTAATTCCCTTAATCATAAGTTCGATTGTATCGTCTGCAATTGCGACAACACCGAGGAGAGTCCAATGACCTACGAGACATTGCTGTACGACGTGCGCGATCAGCTGGCCACGATAACGCTGAACCGGCCAAAGGTTCTCCATGCGCTCAATGCCCAGGTCTTCGATGAGCTGGAGCACGTATTTCGCGCCATAGCTCCCGACGCGAACGTCCGCGTCATCCTCCTTACTAGCTCCGGAGAAAAGGCCTTCGCCGCTGGCGCGGACATCAACGAGATCGCCGCCACCGATGGCGTGACGGGCCAAGCCAAGGCAAGGCGGGGACAGGCTGTCTTCCGCCTCATCGAGACCTGTGGCAAGCCCGTAATCGCTTTGATCAATGGATTCGCCCTGGGTGGGGGTTGTGAACTGGCGATGGCCTGCACCATGCGTCTGGCCAGCGATAAGGCCCGGCTAGGCCAGCCCGAGGTGAAACTGGGGCTGGTCCCAGGCTACGGAGGAACCCAGCGGCTGCCCCGGCTGGTAGGAGCATCTGCAGCCTTGAAACTTCTGCTCACAGGAGAGATGATTACAGCCTCCGAGGCCCTGAGGATCGGGCTAGTGGACGAGGTCGTTCCGGCAGACCGGCTGATGGAGCGCGGCGAGCAACTAGCCAGAGCCATCGCCGCCATGGCTCCGCTGGCAGTAGCCGGATGCCTGAAGGCAGTCGAACGAGGAAGCGGCCTGGAGATCGACTCAGCCACCCAAGTCGAGGCCGAGATCTTCGGGCGATTGTGCGGGACGGCGGACAAGGCCGAAGGGACCAGGGCGTTTCTGGAGAAGCGGACGCCCGTCTGGACAGGACGATAATCTCTGCAATGGTGGTGTATTTGATACCCTTTGAGCTTTGGTAGGAAGCAAAAGCCTTGATATGCTCATATTCGTGCGTAGATTCGGATTCATTCTCCAGCCAGCTCTCCTTCCTGCCCTTCTCCTGCCCATCGTCGTCAGTGGCTGCACGCGGACTCCTGCACAAAGCGTAGCCGCTTCCCGGGCGATTACAGCGCAGCAGCAACAGGAGATCGAGGCCGCGCGACAGCAGATGGAGCTGATTCCGCCGCCCTCGAAGACGCGCTACATGGCCGTCAAGAGCCTCTCGACGTGGGAGAACCCCTATCTGACCGTGCAGGGCGGTATGGTGACCATGCATGTTCTCCTGGCCGATGCGAATACAAGCGCCCTTGGACAGGGCGGCCTGCTGCGACCCCTGGGCGCACGCCGTCAAGATCTGAACGTGCGAATCAGCGAGTTGTCCACGGCGCTCAATGCCATCCCCGAGAACTCGTGGCCATACGGACGAGTAGTGGCAGTCGAAGAGGCTCATGGAATCCCCGTGAGTGCGCGCCCCACAGTCCGCCGAAACGTGGAGACCGTCATCAAAACCCTGAGCGACCTCGGCATCGTCGTCTACGAGTGGAACGACAGCGGACGCAGCTAACCGCGCCGTGCTGTTGTTTGTTTTATGCCGTCATCCTGAGCGGGAGCGAAGGATCCCGACGCTCTTTACTCACCCATGCTGTCGAACCCTCTCTCCCGTTGTTGCCTTTGCTGTTGCCGTTCTCTCCTCCCACCGTCCGACCAGAAGCATTCCCCAGCCTCACTGCGCTAAGATTCTGATAATTCGAACTGAAGCAAATCTCCGATCCGGGTGAACATTGCATACCACCGCGCTGCTGATCTTCTGTTTCTTCTTCCTGCTCGTTACCCTGGCAGGCTTCTGGGCGGCTCGATGGCGAAGGCCCAAAACAGGCATGGCGTCCCTCGAAGAGTGGGGTCTCGCGGGGCGCAGCTTCGGCACCTGGGTGACGTGGTTCCTCATCGGTGGCGACCTCTACACCGCCTACACCGTCATCGCGGTCCCCGCCGCGCTCTACGGTGCTGGGGCGATGGGCTTCTTCGCCGTACCCTATGCGGTCATCGCCTATCCCTACATGATGCTCGTGCTGCCACGGCTCTGGACGGTCTGTCACCGCCACGGCTACATCACCTTTGCGGACTTCGTCAGCGGACGCTACGGCAACCGCTGGCTGACGGTGGCAGTCGCACTCACCGGCGTATTGGCCTTGATGCCTTACATCGCGCTCCAGCTTGTAGGAATGCGAGTCGTCATCGAGGCAATGGGCATCCACGGCGAGTGGCCCCTGGCCGTGGCATTCATCATCCTCGCTGCCTACACCTATTCGAGCGGGTTGCGAGCGCCGGCGGTCATCGCAATCGTCAAGGACGTCATGCTGTACGTCATGGTGCTGGCCGCGCTGATCGTTATCCCGATCAAGCTCGGTGGCTATGCACGGGTCTTTGAACTGGCAAACCAGGCGCTGGCGACCCACATGCCCGCCGCAACGATCCACCTCAAGCAGGGCCAGTTCCTCGGCTACTCCACGCTCGCCATCGGCTCGGCGGTAGCCCTGATGCTCTATCCTCACACGGCAACTGCCGTGCTCAGCGCGCAGAACGCCAACGTCATCCGGAGGAATGCAGCCATGCTGCCTGCCTATAGCTTCCTGCTTGGCCTGATCGCCCTGCTTGGCTATCTGGCGCTCGCTGCTGGAGTCCACACCAAGGACACCAGCGCGGCAGTTCCGTTGCTCTTCCTCAAGATGTTTCCCGAGTGGTTCGCGGGCTTCTGCCTGTCGGCTGTGGCCATCGGCGCTCTCGTGCCTGCGGCCATCATGTCCATCGCGGCATCGAACCTCTTCACCCGCAACCTCTACGGCGAGTTCGTGCGGACGAAGATGAAGCCGCACGAAGAGTCGAACATGGCGAAGATCGTCAGCCTCGTCGTGAAGTTGGGAGCTCTGGTCTTCGTGCTGTGGCTACCGGCACCCTATGCGATCGAGATGCAGCTGCTGGGTGGAATCTGGATTGGTCAGATGTTTCCCTCCGTGGTGGTAGGGGTGTTTACGCGATGGTTCCATCCGTGGGCACTCGTGGCGGGATGGGCAGCAGGAATGGGCAGCGGGACGGCGATGGCCGTCTCCCTGGGGCTGAAGAGCTCGGTCTATCCGCTGCATCTGCCTGCGTTCCTCGGTGGAACCTATGCGATGTACGCGGCGGTGCCTGCGCTGCTGCTGAACCTGGTGGTCTCCGTGATGCTGACACTGGTGTTTCGTATGGCAAAGATCGACAACGGGACGGATGTCACGGACGCCTCGGCGTATGTCGGATAGCGTCGGACACAGCCCGATGCCGCTGAGGCGCATCTCACGGCTAGACGAGGTGGTTGCGTGAGCGAGACACAGGATCGAAAGAAGTCGCTGGCAAAGGGTCTGCTGGCCGGGTTGATTGGCGGGCTGGTGGCGACGGCGGCGAAGTCGCTGGCTGAACGGATCTATCCTCCAAGGACCCATGGAGAGCCGGAGCCTCCCACGCTGCTGGCCGAAAAGATCGCCGGACATGAGCTGACCCTCGTCCAGCAGAAGGCAGCCACGCAGACGATCCACTGGGGCTTCGGGGCGGCCACTGGCGCTGCCTACGGCGCGCTCGCGGAGTACTTCCCTACCGCCACGCAGAAGGATGGCGCGAGCTTCGGCCTGGCCCTGGTGACGCTGACCCACGAGGGAGCCCTGCCCGCGCTGGGGCTGGCAGCCGCACCGGGCGAACAGACGACGCGGGAGAGCACCAGCGAGATGGCCTCGCACGTCGTCTACGGCGTAGTTACCGAGACAGTCCGCCGGGGCGTCCGCCGGATGCTGGGCTAGTTTGGTGGACTTCCCTCCTCACCCAAAAAGTACCCCCTGCAGGGGGGTCCCCCCTCCCCCAGGGCACTTCTCGTAAACCATTTATAATCAATTAGATACTAAAATACCGCCTCGCAAAGTCGTGCAGGCAAAACAGTTACGGCCAAAATCCTGCAAACAAACGAGTTATATGAACTCCTGGATTTCCTGGATGCTTAAGTAGAAAAGCCCGGCTTTTAACCGGGACTTTCTTTGATTCTGTTTTAAGTGTACCGGATTGAGTAAAACTAATCGGCAAATCTATCTTACTTGTCTTCAATGAGTTAGATGGATTGGGAGCTTGACAGGTTTTAGAGCCTCACGGCACGTCCATGGCAAGGCGGGAGCTGGGGGCGATATCTACCCAGGCCTGGTTGGCCCATAGGCGCTCTCCTCCCCCATAGCGGGCAGCGAAGTCGCTGATGAGGTTAGCCGCTTCTTCGTCGATCTGCGAGGCATAGCCGAGGATGAGTCTCCTCTTCCGTTGGACAGCCGACTCTGCCTGACAGAGAACGGGCGTGAGCGGCTCATCGAGACGCGTGGAGACGTCTTCGCGGAGTACCTGGAGATCGGTGGCCACGCTGGGGTGAGTCGCCGCGTATGGGAGGTCCTCGTAGAAGGCGCTGGGCAGGCCTGTGGTGAGCGGCAGCGCAGCAGCCCGGACGGTGAGGTGGTCTACATGCTCCCCCAGGGCCAGCGGGAGAACCAGAGCCTCCATTGCTCCAGCTTCCGAGTGACGAGTCAGGGCCTTGCGGATCTTTTCGATGGCCGGGTCCTCCGGGTTGACGGACCTATCGCAGACCTCGTCGATGGGGCAGCGAAGGCGGATGGGAGCATCCTTCAGGTTCAGGTCCACCATCTGGATATTGGCTTTGGCGGCTTTGGGGAGGTTCTGGATCAGCAACTGCACAAAGTGCTCGTCCTCACGCAGCCGCATCGCGGAGACATAGGAGAGACGGTCGTTCTCGTGGACGAACTCCGCATCGGAGTAAGGCGCATCGAGGCTGCGGGTGAAGACGTTGAGGAGGGTGACGCTGTGCCCGGCGTTCAGCCAGCCGGTGATAGCGAGCGAGAGCGAGAAGGCTGCGTCGCCACGGTGCGGGGAGAGGATAAGGATCTTCAAGCTGCTAGCTATTCTACGGGGAGGTAGCGGGCATGGTTGGGGACGAGACCGATTCCGGCCTGCGAAGCTGTTGGTTTTTGAGCAGGAGCTCGGCGACCAGTCGCTGCAGGCGGGCGTTCTCGATTTCGAGTTGAGCGAGCCGGTCTTTGCAGGAGGATGCAGATGCGCAGGAAGATCCAGATGCCGTGTGTTGCTGCATGGTGGTGCGACTCTAACCGCGGTTATCGGCTTCGACTTCCAACCCGAAGCGCGATAGCTCGCGCTTCTGAAGGTTGTAGTCGATGAAGAAACCGATGCCGATAGCCAGTGGAATGAGCCCCACGGCCGCCCCGGACAGGATCTCGCGTTGTTGGAGGATCACGGTCAGCGTGATGAAGAAGAGCATGATGCCGACGCCGGAAGAGACCAGAACGATACCCGCGCGGCGCGCATTCCCGAGGCTGCGCAGCGGATCTTTGGGTGGGCGCTGCTCTTCGTCTTTGGTTCCCAGTAATTGCTCAATCTCCGTGATCGGCATGCCACGAGCAATCATCGCCATGCGTTGCTCCGCCTTGACGCGGGACTTGTGAGCCTCCAGCCAGATGCCTGCGACGATTGCCACGATGGCGACGACGAACGCCCCGAGCGGCACAATAAATGGTGTAGTAAGTACTTCCATAGTCTCTACCTCCCCTTCCTGCCCGCATTAGACCTCGGGAGGATTGCAAAGTTTCACTCACCGGCATGAAACTTTCGACGAGGCGTATTGTCTAACCTTGCTTGACTATTGACTCCACCTTCGAGCAGGTCGTGCGCGACCATCAGGCGATGGTCTTCGGCACACTGCTGCGGCTCACAGGCAGCCGCGTCAA
>Ga0193717_1001382_pt1 | contig 14902 bp, 8 predicted proteins | sample U2c2metaG_FD_145900 | JGI IMG/M metagenome (GOLD analysis project Ga0193717, IMG submission 145900) | Soil microbial communities from a riparian zone of the East river system, Colorado, United States - U2c2 | ecosystem: Environmental > Terrestrial > Soil > Riparian zone | place: USA: East River... | reverse complement strand
GGCCGTGGCTGATCATGGAGTACCTGCCCTCCAAGAGCCTCGCGGACGTCATCAAGTCCGACGGCGCCCGCCCGATCGACGAGGTCATCGGCATCGCCTGCCAGCTCGCGTCCGCGCTCACCGTGGCCCACGAGGCCGGGATCGTGCACCGCGACGTCAAACCGGGCAACATCCTGCTCGGCGAGGACGGCACGGTCAAGGTCACCGACTTCGGCATCTCCCGCGCCATCGGTGACGTCACGCTCACCGCCACCGGCGAGATCGCGGGCACCCCGGCGTTCCTCGCGCCCGAGGTGGCCCGCGGTGACGAGGCGAGTTTCGCCTCCGACGTGTTTTCGCTCGGCGCCACGATGTACACCGCGGTCGAGGGAAAACCGCCGTTCGGCTACGGCGACAACGCGATCGCCTTGCTGTACCGGGTTTCCAGTGGCGACATCGTGCCGCCGACCCAGGCGGGCAAGATCGAGCCGCTGATGCTCCGGCTGCTCGCGATGGAACCGACGGACCGCCCGACGATGAAGCAGGCGCTGGAGGAGCTCGAAGCCTTCGGCGTCACCGGCGGCTCGATGCCGACCGTTCGTGAGCTTCCGCCGCCCGAGCCGGTGGCCGCGGTCGCCGCCGCGTCGGACGGGCCGTCGAAGAAGCGGCTCGGCGTGGCGTTGATCGGGGTCGTCGTGCTGGCGGCGATCATCGCCGCGGCGCTGATCGCCGCGCACAACGCCGGCACGGGAACAGCCGCGCCGACGAATTCGCCGACTCCGTCCGCTTCCGTTTCCGCGAGCGTCACGCCCACCTCGGACGCGGCTGTGCCGCCGCCGGTCGCCTCGCCGCCGTCGACGCCACCCACCTCGGCTTCGTCGCCCACGACGACCAACGCGCCGACCGGGCCGGAAGCCCAGGTCAAGGCAGTCACGGACTACTACGGCTTGGTGGCCGCCAAGAACCTGCAGGCGTCCTTCGCCGGTCTGAGCGACAACTTCAAGAGCTCGAAAAATCAGAACTTCGAGAAGTACAGCGCTTTCTGGAACAGGTTCAGTGCGGTGTCGGTCTCCGACGTGACTCCGGCGGGTGGCAACGCGGTGAACGCGAACGTCACCTTCACGGAAAAGGGTGCCACGTCCACCGAGCGGCACCGGTACGCGATGGTCGAGCAGAACGGCAAGTGGCTGATCGACAGCCAGGCGATGCGCTAATGCTCCAGCGCGGCCTTCGCACGGCCCAATAGCAGCTCCCGCTCGCGGTTGTTCCGGGTCAGCGAGGCCGCGTGCTCAAACTCCGCGCGGGCCTCGTCGAACCGCTCCAGCTTGACCAGGAAGTCGCCGCGCACGGTCGGCAGGAAGTGGTAGTTCTTCAGCGAGGGCTCCTCGGCCAGCGCGTCGACGATTTCGAGCCCCGCCGCCGGGCCGAACGCCATGGAGACAGCGACAGCGCGGTTCAGTTCCACGACAGGGGATTCCGAGATCTCCGCGAGCACACCGTAGAGACTCGCGATGCGTTCCCAGTCGGTCTGCTCCGGGGTGCGCGCCCGCGCGTGGCAGGCGGCGATGGCGGCCTGCAGCGCGTAGGTTCCGTTGGCGCCGCCCAGTTTCTCGGTCTTCGCCAGCGCGGCCAGCCCGCGTCCGATGAGGAGCTGGTCCCAGCGCGCGCGGTTCTGTTCGAGCAGCAGGATCGGCTCGCCGGTCGGGCCGACCCGCGCCTTGGTCCGGGACGCCTGGATCTCCATCAGCGCGACGAGCCCGTGGACCTCGGGTTCGCGCGGGGCGAGCCCGGCGAGGACGCGGCCCAGGCGGAGCGCGTCGTCACAGAGCGCCGGGCGGAGCCAGTCGTCGCCCGCCGTCGCCGAGTAGCCCTCGTTGAAGATCAAATAGACGACTTCGAGGACTGAGGACAGCCGAGGGGCGAGTTCGGCGCCGCTGGGGACTTCGAACGGGATCTTCTTCTTGGCCAGCGTCTTCTTGGCGCGGACGATCCGCTGCGCGACGGTCGGCTCGGACACCAGGAACGCACGCGCGATCTCGTCGGTCGTCAGGCCGCCGAGCAAGCGCAGCGTCAGCGCGACCCGGGCTTCGGTGGACAGCACCGGGTGGCAGGCGGTGAACACCAGTCGCAGCAGGTCGTCGCCGATGTCGTCGTCGAGCGCGGCGTCGATGTCCGGCTCGAAGCCCTCACCGCGGGATTCGAGGTCGCGGCCGATCTCGTTCTGCTTCTGCTCGAGACGTTTGTTCCGGCGGATCAGGTCGATCGCACGGTGCTTCGCCGTCGCCATGAGCCAGGCGCCGGGATTGTCCGGCACCCCTGATTCCGGCCACTGTTCGAGCGCGGCGACGAGGGCGTCCTGGGCGAGTTCTTCGGCGAGCCCGACGTCCCGCACGAGCCGCGCCAGGCCCGCGATGAGCCTCGCCGACTCGATGCGCCAGACGGCGTCGATCGCGCGATGGGTGTCGGTAGCCGTCACAGCACTAGATCCGACCATCTTCGGTACGGCGCCGCAAGCTTGATTGGTAGCTTTCCCCTATGAGTGACGTGCGAAGGCTCGTGCAGGAAGCCATCGACCGGCTGGTCGATTCCGGTTCGGAGACCGGCCTGCAGGTCGCGGTGTACCACCGTGGCGAGCTCGTCGTCGACGCCGTCGCCGGGGTCGCGGACACCAAGACCGGGCGCGCGGTGACCTCGTCGACGCCGTTCTTCAGCGCGTCGACGCTGAAGGGCGTGACCTCGGCCGTGGCACATGTGCTGGTACAGCGCGGGGCGCTCGGCTACGACACGCCGATCGTGGAGCTCTGGCCGGAGTTCGGCGCGCACGGCAAGGAAAGCACGACCCTGCGGCACGTGCTGACGCATACCGCCGGGGTGCCGGGGATCCCCGCGGACACCACCCGTGAGGACCTGACGGACTGGGCGAAGATGACCGCGGCCATCGCGGACACCGAGCCGTGGTGGGTGCCGGGGGAGAAGACCAGCTATCACGCGCACACCTTCGGCTACATCGTCGGTGAGCTCGTGCGGCGCGCGACCGGCAAGACCATCTCGCAGGTGCTGCGGGACGAGGTCGCCGGGCCGCTGGGCGTCGGCGACGAGGTCTTCCTCGCCGTCCCGGAAAGGCAGCTCCCGAGGCTCGCGAAGATGGAGGCGCCGGAGAACGAGGCCGACATGAAAGTGTTGATGGCGGGCATGTTCGCCAAGATCGCGCCGGCCGGGATCCTGCCGGACGCCGAGTACGGCAACCGAGCCGACATCCTCACCGCCGAGATCCCCGCCGGGGGTACCACCACCGCCCGCGGGGTCGCCAGGGTCTACGCGGCGCTGATCGGCGAGGTCGACGGCGTCCGGCTGGTTTCGGCGAGGCGGTTGAAGGAGATCTCGACGGTCGCGTTCAGCGGCGTCGACGAGGTCATGGGTTACCCCGCCGCGTGGACCCTCGGTTATTCGCCCGGTCGTCCCGGCCTGGAGCTGGGCTCGCCCACCACCGCGTTCGGCATGGAAGGTGCCGGGGGCAGCGCCGCCTTCGCCGACCCGGCCGGCGGAATCGCCTTCGCCCTCACCCGGAACCTCTTCTCCTTCTCGGAGGGCGGCGCCGCCGAGCAGCTCGCCGACCTCGTCACCAAGACGCTGGCGTGATGGAGCCCGGCGCCCGGATCGAGGACCTGCTGCGCGAACTGGCGCCGCAGGTGCTCGGCTCGTTGATCCGGCGGCACGGGCAGTTCGACGCTTGCGAGGACGCGGTGCAGGAGGCGCTGCTGAGCGCCGCGGTGCAGTGGCCAGAGGAAGGCATCCCGGACAACCCGCGCGGGTGGCTGATCACGGTGGCGTCCCGGCGGATGACCGACCTGTTCCGCAGCGAGCAGGCCCGTCGCCGCCGTGAAGAGACCGCGGCGACGATGGCCCCGGCCGACGACGCCTTCGCACCCGCGCCCGATGACGACGTTGCCGCGGACCAGGACGACACACTGACGCTGTTGTACCTGTGCTGCCACCCGTCGCTGTCGCCGCCGTCGCAGGTCGCGCTGACACTGCGTGCGGTCGGCGGGCTGACCACCGTGCAGATCGCGGCGGCGTTCTTCGTCCCCGAAGCGACCATGGCGCAGCGCATCAGCCGGGCGAAGCAGCGCATCAAGGCCACCGGGACGTCGTTCCGCATGCCGCCCGAAGCCGAGCGCGCCGACAGGCTGGCCGTGGTGCTTCACGTGCTGTACCTGATCTTCAACGAGGGCTACACCGCGACGTCCGGCCCGGACCTCGTGCGCGTCGAGCTGACCGCCGAGGCCATCCGGCTGACCCGTGCCGTCCACGCGCAGTTGTCCGACGATGGCGAGGTCGCCGGGCTGCTCGCGCTCATGCTGCTCACCGACGCGCGGCGCCGGTCCCGCAGCCATGCCGACGGCACCCTGATCCCGCTCGCCGAGCAGGACAGGGCGCTGTGGGACACCGAGTCGATCAAGGAGGGCGTGGCGCTGGTGAGCGATTCGCTCGCCCGGTCCGCGCTCGGCCCGTACCAGGTGCAGGCGGCGATCGCGGCCGTCCACGACGAAGCGCCGTGCGCCGAGGACACCGACTGGCCGCAGGTCGTCCAGCTGTACCGGGTGCTCGAACGGATCTCGCCGAACCCGATGGCGACGCTCAACCACGCCGTCGCCGTCGCCATGGTCTCCGGTCCGCGAGCCGGGCTCGAGATGCTCGAACCGCTGGACGCGCCGGACAAGCTGGGCAAGCACCACCGGCTCGCCGCCGTGCGCGCGCACCTGCTGGAGCGCGCGGGCGACCTCGCCGAAGCGCGTGATGGCTATCTTCTGGCCGCGCGCCGGACGACGAGCATCCCCGAGCAGCGTTATCTGGAAGCCCAGGCTGCCCGTTTGGCTACTTTGTGACTCGGTAGTCGATGAAGGTGGCGCCCGGGATCTCCGTCACCTTGATCTTCTCGAATTCGATCCCCGGGGTCAGGTTCTCGAGCCAGCGGATGCCGCCGCCGAGCACCACCGGGATGAGCTGCACCTGGACCTCGTCGAGCAGACCGGCGTTGAGGCACTGCTGGAACAGGTTCGCGCCGCCCATGACGACGGTGTTCTTGTCTCCGGCCGCCGCTTTCGCCTGGGTGATCGCGGCTTCGACGCCGTCGACGAAGGTGAACGGCGGCCCGTTCGGCGCGACGGTCGCCGGGGTTTCGTGGGTGACCACGAAATGCGGCGGGGTGAAGGAGTCGTCCTCGAAGGCACCCAGCTTTTCGGCGACGGTGTACATCCGCTTGCCCATCACGACCGAACCGAGGCCTTCGACGAACTCGCCGAGCAGCGCGTTGGCCTCGTCGGAGCCTTCGAACAGCCAGCGGTGCAGGCGCGACAGGTCGTCGCCGGGACCCGCGATGTAGCCGTCGAGCGAAACCGACATGCCTGAGATGACCTTGCCCATGAGAACCTCCGTGGCCTGAGCACCCCTCGCGGGTGCTTCTGGCCGTTAGTCGGAGTGCTCGACACGTTCTCTACATCCGGCCGAAAAGAAGTTCGGCCGTACGCGGACTGCCCTCAGGCGTGCACAGACTGCACTTGGGTGTGCGCGGAGTGCACTTAGACGAAGGTGAGTTGTTCGGTGCGGCGCGGCATGATGAGCAGGGCGACGAAGCCGAGCACGGCGACGGCGACGGACGCGAGGAAGACGTGGTGGGTGGCGTCGAACAGGGCGGTCTGGACGAAATTCGTCGTCGGGGTGTGTTCTGCCGCTTGGCCGCCGAGGACGAGGCTGGTGGCGTCGACGCTGTCGGGCAGGTGACCGGCGACGTCGGCGGGCGGGTTGGCGAAGCGGGAGGAGAGGGTGGCGTTCGCGATGGCGCCGAACACCGCGGCACCGACGGCACTGCCGAGCGACCGGCTGAACATGTTAGTCGCGGTGACCACCCCCCGGCGTTCCCAGCCGACGGTGGACTGCACGGCGACCACGGTCGGGCTCGACGCCAGGCCCAGCCCGAGACCGAGCACGAACGACGCGGCCGCGGCCTGCCACACCTGCGCGTGCTGCGTGAGCATCGCCGTGAGCACCGCGCCGATCACGATGATCCCGCTGCCGATCAACGCCGTGTCGCGGAACCCGATGCGCATGTAGACCTTGCCCGCCAGCGACGCCGAGATCGGCCAGCCGACGGTCAGCGCGGCCAGCGCGAACCCGGCCACGAGCGCGCCGGTGCCGAGCACGCCCTGGACGTAGGTCGGCAGGTACGAGGTCAGCCCCATCATCAGCGCGCCGACGACGAGCGCCAGTAGGTTCCCGCCGACCAGCGTGCGGCGGCTGAACACCCACAGCGGCAGTACCGGTTCGGTCGCCTTGCGTTCCACGAAGGCGAACGCCACGAGCAGGACCAGGCTGCCCGCGAAGATCGAGACGCTCGGGACCGAGCCCCAGCCCCAGGCCACGCCGCCTTCGAGCAGGCCGAGGATGAGCAGCGAACACCCGACCGTCAGCATCGAGGCGCCGGTGTAGTCGACCTTGTGCTTGGCCAGGTTGATGAAGAAGATCCACGGCCAGCTCAGGTACTCCGAGAACACCCCGCCGAGCGTCGGCCCGACGACCGACGAAATCCCCCACACGCTGGCGAGATAGCCCTGGACCCGCGCGCGCTCTTCCACGGTGTACAGATCGCCGACCATCGTCATGCTCATCGGCTGGATCGCGCCGGCACCGATGCCCTGGATCGCCCGCGCCGCGATCAGCACCGGCATGCTCCAGGCGAACCCGCACAACACCGAGCCGATCAGGAACACCGCGATGCCGAAGAACATGACCGGCTTGCGGCCCAGCATGTCGGCGAACTTGCCGTAGAGCGGCGTGGTGACGGCCTGGGTGAGCAGGTAGATCGAGAACAGCCACGGGAACTGCGAGAACCCGCCGAGGTCGGCGACGATCGAAGGCACCGCGGTGGCGATGATCGTGCTGTCGAGGGCGACCAGACTGGTGCTCAGCATGACGGCCGCGAGCACCGGGCCGCGTTCCGAACGGAGGCCGACAGCCTTCAGGGGCGCGGGGGCCGGGGTGGTCATCTGCGGGCGCTCCTAGGGAAGAATCGGCGACGGTCCTCGAACGGGTAACTACTTCGCAAGCGTAAGCATTCCACGACGACGATGATGGGACGCATGAGCGGCTGGATTCGCCCGGTTCGCCGAGGCTGGGTGGTACTGGGCGCGGTCCCCGGGCCGGACGTCGACGAGTTCGCGGAACCCGAACAGATCACGGCGGCGCTCGGCGCTCCCGGCGGTGCCGACGGCACGCTGCTCGCCGTCCAGCACCCGCACCGCACTCCGGCCGCGATCGCCGATGGCCTGGGACTGACAGCGGCGCTCCCGATCGCCCGCGCGGCGCTCGCGCACCTCCGTGAGCACCACTATCGCCCGGTGTCCGACGTTGTCGCGCCCTACCGCGTCGACGGGCCGGACGGCTCGGCGCTGGGCCTGCTTTGCGTGGTCGACCCGGCCGCCGTCGGCACCGACGGGCTGACCCGCGTGCGCCACACCGAGGAGGTCTACCCGGACGTCGTCGCGGAGCGGGCCGCGATGCTGGCGGCGCTGGGCTGCGCGACGAGTGCGGCGATGCTGATGCCGGTGTCCGGGGGCGAGCGGTTCACGGCGCTGGTGAGCGCGGCCATCGCCGAACTCGGCGCACCCTTGGTGTCCACAGTGGACTCACGACGGCGCCGGCACGAGCTTTGGTTGCTGGGCAAGGGGGAGCGGCAGGACGAACTGCTCGCACTGGCTCAGGAACACCCGCTTCTGGTCGCCGACGGTAACCATCGGGTGGCGGCGGCCGCCGTCGCCGGGCAGGGTTCGCTGCTGGCGCTGGTGACCGCCGGCCCGGATCTCCGCATCGGGCCGATCCACCGGGTGCTCACCGGCACTGGTCTGGACCTCGCCGAGATGGGCCGCCGGTGGCGGGCCGCCGGGCTCGGCGTCCGCCCGTCCGAAGACCGGACGGCGCCGTCTCGGCCCGGAGAAGTCGTTGTCCTGTCAGGAGATTCGGCCCTGCGCGTGACGTTGCCGGCCGCGAGCGCGTCGGTGCCGGATCCGGAGATCGATCACAGCATGGTCGAGCAGGTGATGATCAGGCGTGCCCTCGGTGTCGATCCCGAGGGGCCGTCGCTGCGCCCGCTGCTGCCGGGGGTACCGGTGCCCGCTGATCGTGACGCGGTGTTGCTACTGGCGCCGGTGCCGTTCGCCGCTCTGCTCGCGGCGCACGAGGCCGGTCGGCGGATGCCGCGCAAGGCCACCTATTTCACCCCGAAGCCGCGCAGCGGCCTGCTGCTCGCGGACAGCTGAGACCCTGTCGGGAATCCGTCAAACCGATCTTCGTGAACCGTTGACTTTGCCGACGCGCGTCTGTAACCCTTGGGCGAAGCAGTGCAAAATCCGTGCACAACGATGAAAATTCCTCGCAGGTCCCCGCAAATCACCGCTTCCCGCTCCTGTGTCGACGCCGACCGGCAGGGCTCACCGGTCTGCCGTTCGTCTGCATCCACCTGCCCGAGGTCTTCACCTCGCGAGCCAGGCGGCACCCCCCGCGCGGGGTCTTCTCGCGCGCCGCCGTCCCCCCGTTGATCGGCGATGAGAGGATTCCGATGAGAGCGAAGCGTTTGATACCGCGGCTGGCCGCGGCGACGCTGGCCACCGGTATGGCCATGGGCGGACTGATAGTCCCCGCCGCCGCGGCCGCGGCCACCAACCTGGCCGCAGGCAAGGTGGTCACCGCGAGCAGCGTGAACGGCACGCTGACCGCCACCAACATCAACGACGGCAAGCAGGCGACGTACTGGGAGAGCGCGGGCACCACGCTGCCGCAGTGGGTGCAGGTCGACCTCGGCGCGGAGGCGACTGTCGATCAGCTCGTCCTGAAGGTCCCCGATGGCTGGGACGCGAAGACGCAGACGTTGGCGGTACAGGGAAGTTCGGACGGAACGGGTTTCTCCACCGCCGCTTCCTCGAAGGCCTACACGTTCGATCCCGGCGAAGACAACGTCGTGAAGATCAAGATCCCGGCGACCGTGACGCGGTTCGTGCGCGTCGAGGTCACCGGTAACTCCGACCTCCCGGCCGCCCAGGTTTCCGAGCTGGAGATCTACGCCGCGCCCGAGTCGACGACCAACCTCGCGGCCGCCGCGGCGACCTTCACCGCCAGTAGTTCCGTCGCCCCGTACGGCGCGGGCAACGTCGGCGACGCCAACCAGGGGACCTACTGGGAGAGCACCAACAACGTGTTCCCGCAGTGGATCCAGGCCGACCTCGGCGCCTCGGTCAGCACGAACAAGCTCGTGCTGAAACTCCCCGGCACCTGGGAAGCACGACGGCAAACGCTGGTGGTGCAGGGAAGTACGAACGGCTCGACCTTCAGCGACCTCGTCGCGTCGGCCGCGTACAACTTCGACCCCGCCACCGCCAACACGGTGACGATCAACTTCAACGCCACCACCACCCGGTACGTGCGGCTGAACATCACCGCCAACACCGGCTGGCCCGCGGGGCAGCTCTCGGAGTTCGAGGTCTTCGGCCCGGCCACCGGGGACACCCAGGCACCGAGCACCCCCGGCACGCTGGCGTTCACCCAGCCCGCCGGGGATCAGATCCGGCTGACCTGGGCCGCGTCCACCGACAACGTCGGCGTGACCGGGTACGACATCTACGCCAACAACACGCTGCGCTCGTCGGTGGCGGGCAATGTCCTGACCTACACCGACAACCAGCCCGCGAGCGCGACGGTGTCGTACTTCGTGCGGGCCAAGGACGCGGCGGGCAACCAGTCCGCGAACAGCAACTCCGTCACCCGCACCGGTTCCTCGAGTGACACCCAGGCGCCGACGGCCCCCTCGGGCCTGGCGTTCACCCAGCCCGCGGCCGGCCAGATCCGGCTGACCTGGACCGGCGCCAGCGACAACGTGGCCGTCACCGGCTACGACGTCTACGCCAACAACGCCCTGCGCGCCACGGTGGCGGGCAACGTCCTGACCTACACCGACAACCAGCCCGACGGGACGACGGTGTCGTACTTCGTCCGAGCCAAGGACGCCGCGGGCAACACCTCGGGGAACAGCAACACTGTGGTCCGCAACGGTTCCACCGGCGCCGGCACGAACCTGGCCGTCGGCAAGGCGATCACGGCTTCGTCGTCGGTCTTCACCTTCGTCGCGGCCAACGCGAACGACAACAACGTCGCCACCTACTGGGAGGGCAACGGCAACAGCTACCCGAACACGCTCACCGTGGCACTGGGCGCGAACGCCAGTGCGTCGTCGATCGTGGTCAAGCTGAACCCGGACTCCGCGTGGTCGACCCGGACGCAGACCATCGAGGTCCTCGGCCGTGACCAGGGCTCGTCGGCGTTCACCCGGATCGTCGCGCCGGCGGCGTACACGTTCAACCCGGCTTCGGGCAACACGGTGACCATCCCGGTCTCCGCCACGGCCGCCGACTTCCGGCTGCAGATCACCGCCAACACCGGTTCCGGTGCGGGCCAGGTCGCGGAGTTCCAGGTCATCGGCGTCCCGGCGCCGAACCCGGACCTCGTCATCACCGGCCTGACCTCGGCCCCGGCCGCCCCGGTGGAGACCGACGCCGTCACGCTGTCCGCCACGGTCCGCAACTCCGGTACCGCGGCTTCCGGCGCGACGAACGTCAACTTCTACCTCGGCACCGTGCTGGCCGGTACGGCGAACGTCGGTGGCCTCGCGGCCGGCGCGTCCGCCACGGTCTCGGCGAACATCGGCCCGCGTGACGCGGGGACGTACCCGTTGAGCGCCAAGGTCGACGAGGCCAACACGGTCATCGAGCAGAACGACACCAACAACACCTTCACGAGCGCGTCCTCGCTGGTCGTCAGCCCGGTCGCGAGCTCCGACCTGATCGCGTCACCGTCGGGCTGGACGCCGGGCAACCCGGCCAGCGGCCACACCGTGACGTTCTCGGTCGCGATCAAGAACCAGGGCACCGTGGCTTCGGCGGGTGGCGCCCACGGGATCACCGTGACCGTCACGGACGCGACGTCCGGCTCGGTCGTCAAGACGATGACCGGCTCCTACAGCGGCGCGATCGCGGCGGGCGCCACCTCGAGCCCGGTCAACCTGGGCACTTGGACCGCGGCCAACGGCAAGTACACCGTGAAGACGGTCATCGCCACCGACGCCAACGAGCTGGCGGTGAAGCAGGCCAACAACACCAGCACCCAGTCGCTGTTCGTCGGGCGCGGCGCCAACATGCCGTACGACATGTACGAGGCCGAAGACGGCGTCGTCAGCGGCGGCGCGTCGGTGATCGGCCCGAACCGGACCATCGGCGACCTCGCGGGTGAAGCGTCCGGCCGCAAGGCCGTCACGCTGAACTCCACCGGCAGCGCCGTCGAGTTCACCACGAAGGCCAGCACGAACACCCTGGTCACCCGGTTCTCCATCCCGGACTCCGCGGGTGGCGGCGGCATCGACTCCACGCTCAACGTCTACGTCAACGGCACCTTCCTCAAGCCGATCAGCCTGACGTCGAAGTACATTTGGCTCTACGGCAACGAAGCCGAACCCGGGAACTCGCCGGGTGCCGGCGGGCCGCGGCACATCTACGACGAGGCCAACCTCCTGCTCGGCACCACGGTCCCGGCGGGCAGCAAGATCAAGCTGCAGAAGGACGCGGCGAACACGACGAACTACGCGATCGACTTCGTCAACACCGAGCAGGTCGCGCCGGTCGCCAACCCGGACCCCGCGAAGTACGCGGTGCCCACCGGTTTCACCCACCAGGACGTGCAGAACGCCCTCGACAAGGCCAGGCAGGACGCCAACCTCGTCGGCGTCTACCTGCCCGCGGGTGACTACCAGACGGCGAGCAAGTTCCAGGTGTACGGCAAGGCGGTCAAGGTCGTCGGCGCCGGGCCGTGGTTCACCAGGTTCTTCGCGCCGCAGAGCCAGGAGAACACCGACAACGGCTTCCGCGCGGAAGCCGCGGCGGCCGGTTCCAGCTTCACGAACTTCGCCTACTTCGGGAACTACACGTCCAGGATCAACGGTCCGGGCAAGGTGTTCGACTTCTCGAACGTGTCGAACATCCTGATCGACAACGTCTGGAACGAGCACCAGGTCTGCCTGTACTGGGGCGCGAACACCGACAACATCACCATCTCGAACTCGCGGATCCGCAACATCTTCGCCGACGGCGTCAACATGACCAACGGCAGCACGGACAACCACCTCAACAACATCGAGGCCCGCTCGACCGGTGACGACAGCTTCGCGCTGTTCTCCGCCATCGACGCCGGCGGAGCAGACGAGAAGAACAACCTGTACGAGAACCTGACGTCGATCCTGACCTGGCGTGCCGCCGGTGTCGCGGTCTACGGCGGTTTCGCGAACACGTTCCGGAACATCTACATCGCCGACACCCTGGTCTACTCCGGCATCACCATCTCCTCGCTGGACTTCGGCTACCCGATGAACGGGTTCGGCACCGACCCGACGAACTTCCAGAACATCTCGATCGTCCGCTCCGGCGGGCACTTCTGGGGCGGGCAGACGTTCCCAGGGATCTGGATCTTCTCCGCGTCGAAGGTGTTCCAGGGGATCCGGGTGTCCGATGTGGACATCATCGACCCGACCTACAGCGGCATCATGTTCCAGACCAACTACGTAGGAGGACAGCCCCAGTTCCCGATCAAGGACACGGTGTTCACCAACGTCTCCATCACCGGTGCTCGCAAGAGCGGTGACGTCTACGACGCCAAGTCCGGCTTCGGCCTCTGGGCCAACGAGATGCCGGAAGCGGGCCAAGGCCCGGCCGTCGGCTCGGTGGTCTTCAACAACCTGAGGATGTCCGACAACTTCCTCGACGTAAAGAACACCACCCCCGGCTTCACCATCACCAGAAACCCGTAAACCAGACGGGAGACACGACTACCGGAACGGGAAACACGGCTACCGCAGTGGGAAACACCCCGCTGGGTAGTCGTGTTTCCCGTTTGTGCAGGCGTGTTTCCCGGTTACGAGACTTCGGAGGGGGTGGGTTTGGTGGCGGGGGTGGGGAGAGGGGTGTCGGGGAGGACGGGGGTGAGGGCGCCGCGGTCGGGGAGCTTCGCCAGCTGCCGCACGGACATGACGATCAGCAGGACCAGCGCGAGGATCTGGTAGCTGCTCCCGGCGATTTTGTCGTAGAGGTCCCAGGTGTCGGCGAACAGCGGGATCTTGTAATGCGGCGCGGTCCAGTAGATGACGACGCTCACCGCGCCCGAGAGCAGGAGCCACGCGTTGTGCCGCTGGTAGCCCATCACCATCAGCAGCGCCGACGTCGTGAGCGCGAGGATCCAGTGGTGCGACCACGAGATCGGCGAGACGAGCAGGACACCGGCAGCCGTGACGCCCAGCGCGAGGCCGTTGTTGCCGTCGTCGAGGGCGCGTTTGGTGCCGAGGCAGGTCATCACCAGTACCGCGACCAGGCCCAACGTCGACACGACACTCAAGGTCGTGCCGGTCATGCCCAGTTTTTCGAGGCCCGCCCTCAGCGATTCGTTCGCGTAGGGGAGCCCGATGTTCATGTCGGTGGCGTGGAAGATCCGGTCGGTCCAGTAGATGAACGAGTCCGACGGCAGCAGCGCCCAGCCGATCGCGGTCATCACCGCGAAGCTGACGATGCTGGTCACGACGGCCTTGTAGTCCTTGCGCAGCAGGAAGATCAGCGCGAACCCGGCGGGCGTCAGCTTCACCGCGGCCGCGATGCCGATCAGCACGCCGCGGCGCCAGCGCGGGTTCGGCCACAGGATGTCCAACGCCACGAGCATCATCAGGATGACGTTGATCTGGCCCCAGAAGATGGTGTTCTTCACCGGATGCGCGATCACCAGCGCGATGGCCGCCGCGATGACCACCCACGGCTGGTTCAGCAGCTTGCGGAACTCCGGCACGCCGTTGCGGTACGCCAGGATCAGCGGAATGAGCGCCAGCCCGGTCACCACGGCCAGCAGCGGGAAGCCGAGCGACGGCGGCAGCAGGCCCAGCGGCACGAACACGACAGCGGAGACCGGCGGATAGGTGTAGGGCAGCGGGCCGCCCTCGGTCGAGACGGGGAGCTCTGTGTAGATCGAGTGCCCCTTGAGGAATGTCTCGGCGCCGAGCCGGTAGATGTCGACGTCGGTGGGCCACTTGGGGAACTCGTCGATCAGGTAGCCGAGCACCACCAGGAGGCCCACGACCAGCAGCGCCTGTGCGCCGACACGCAACCAGGCTCGCTTCGAAGTAACCGGCCTCAACCCGTCTCCTCACCAGAACTGCTTCGATTCACCGCGCCGACCTGTGGCTTCTCCCACAAATCCAGGCCGGCGGGTTTCCTTCGTAGTATCGCGGGCAGTGCGTAGGCGAGGATCAGCGCATACCCGAGTATCGGGTAGCTGGCACCGAGCACCTGCTGTGAGGACGTCCAGGACATCTCGCGGTTGTCGAAGCCGGGCAGGCCGTTGAACGGCGCGAGGTAGCAGACCATGGCTGTCGCGGCGGCGGCGGCGAGCCAGCCGATCCAGGCGGGCGAGCCGGCTCGAACATGGCGGACGGCGGCGGCGAGCATCACCACCAGCGCGGGCGCGACCCAGATCCAGTAGTGCGACCACGACGTCGGCGACGCGAGCAGCGCGAACCCGGCGTTGACCATCAGCGCGGTAGCGGGATCGGCTCGGCGCATCGCGGCGATCACCAGCGCGAGCAGCACCAGGACCAGCAGCAGCCAGACCACCGTGGTCGTCAGCGACCCGAAGCCGAGCCGGACCACCACGGCCTGTACCGACTGGTTGGTGAGGAACGGGACCCCGCCGACCTTCGACGCCCCGGCGAGCCCGCCGAACCAGTAGTCGACCGACGCCTGGGGCGCGATCGCGAACCCGATGGCCGAAGCCACCACCGCCGTGATCGCCGCAG
>Ga0193717_1001381_pt1 | contig 14904 bp, 12 predicted proteins | sample U2c2metaG_FD_145900 | JGI IMG/M metagenome (GOLD analysis project Ga0193717, IMG submission 145900) | Soil microbial communities from a riparian zone of the East river system, Colorado, United States - U2c2 | ecosystem: Environmental > Terrestrial > Soil > Riparian zone | place: USA: East River... | reverse complement strand
GCTGTAACGGCGGCGGGAGGTCATCCGGAGCGGCCTTTTGTATTGCTGGCGCAGCAGAGTATTGTAGATCCTTCGCGGGCTCCGCAGGGGAAGCATACTGCCTGGGCCTATTGTCATGTGCCAAATGGGTCGGTGCTGGACAGGACGGAGGTGATCGAGCGGCAGGTGGAGCGGTTTGCGCCGGGTTTCCGGGAGAGGATACTGGCGCGGCATGTATTTAATACGGCTCAGCTGGAGGAATATAATCCGAACTATGTCGGGGGGGATATCAATGGGGGGATAATCGATATAGGGCAGTTGTTTACGCGGCCGGCTTTGCGGTGGTCGCCTTACCGGACGTCAGAGAGGGGGATGTATATATGTTCGTCGGCTACGCCGCCGGGGGGTGGGGTGCATGGGATGTGTGGGTATCATGCGGCCAGAAGAGCGATGAAGGATATCTTTTTTTAGATAATACTTACGCTGAATTTACTTCTGATTTTACGGGGAGCACTTTGCGTTTGCTGGTGCGGTATTTTTCGGAGATGATCTCGCTCATTGGGCGCTGGTACACTTTGCTTTCGACCCAGGATACGAGGTCGAGGTAGGCGAAGGCGCGGGCTTCGTAGCGATTGCCTTCGAAGGCGCGGATCTTTTCGAGGAATTTTTCGAATTCGGCGCGGAGGCTTGAGCGGGAGGTATGGAAGGAGGTGCGCAGGAAACGGAACATCTCTTCTTCTACGCGGGTAAGGCGTTCGCGTTTGGCCATGAAGCGATAGACGGATTTGGTGAGGGACTCCATCAGGTCGAAGTTGCCCAGTTCGTAGTGTGCCATAAGGTGGAGCACGCGGGCGTAGCACTGGAGGTCGTTGCGCAGGTCCATCTGGTCGTTGATGATACGTTGCAGGTAGTCGATGCAGGTGTCATAGTCTCCGCTGCCGAAATAGAGGGAGGCTATTTTATAGTTGAGGACGAGGATACGGTGTCTGTCGATGAAGAGGTCGTAGTCGGTCAGTTTCTGTTCGATGTCGGGCACCAGCTTGATTGCTTCCCTGAAGTTGCCCATCATAAAGACCTGGTTGATCTTGGCCGTGGTGATATAGACAAAGGACTGGATGCGGAAGTTGTCATTTTCTCTTACGCGGTCTGTCTGGGCGAAGGCTTCGAATTTACGAAGGACGAGATCGAACTGGCGGTGGTTGTGCAGGTCGTAGTGCGCGTTCAGGAGGTTGTGAAGTGCCTTTATATAATGCCCTGTTTCGACGCGGACCATCAGTGGTTGTTCTTCGAAGAGGTCGAGCCATTTCTGGGAATAGCGGTAATACATCAGGAAGTCCTGGCGGATGAAGGCGTACCAGTTATAGCTTTGGTACAGGTATAAGCGTTCGTAGAAGCCGGTCTGTACCCAGGCATTGGCTGGAAGCTGTTCTTTGAGATATTCTCTTACGCGGGCTTCGTCCTTTTCGTTGCGGGAATGGCCATTCTGGATATACCAGCTATAGACCAGGAGGGCCAGGTTGGAAAGACGGGCGACCATGTCGATGCGGTCGATGACCTCGCGGGATTCGGCTGAGAGCTGTTCGGCGCGCATCTGCATGCTATGGGTAATGTGCAGGGTTTCGATGCGTTTTTCCAGGGCCAGGACTTGTACCAGAAAATTGAATTTTTGATTGGCTTTGGCTGTTTCTTTTGCACGGTCGAGGATACGCAGGCTTTGCTGGAAGAGACCCTTCTTATATAGGATATGGGCGTAGTCGAAAAATTCATTCAGCTGAAGATCAATGCTCTCGGCGCTCTTTAACAGCCGAAGACTAGCCAGGATCTGTTTGTAAAGGTGGGTCTTCAGGTTGGATAACTGGGGCTTTTGGATGCCGGGCAGTTTTTTCAGGAGGCTTTTTTCGTCGTAGTCGCTGAGTTTGTCGAGTGCGTCGAAGAGCTGAACGATCTTCAGGTCTTCTTTTGTGGAGCTACGTTTGATGTATAATTTAAAATGTCTTTTTTCGGACTTTTCGAGAGAATGTATAAGTTGGAACAAGGTATCTGAGAACCGGTTGGCCATAATGAAGGGATTATCCTAAAACTCAATCCAGTAAAGGATTTCAACACAAAATACATCATTTTGACATAATTATCTCACCAATAAGTTGATTAGAACGGCGAGCTTAAGCATTGTACCTTTACTGCGTGAATGAGATGAAAAATATGGCAGCAATCGTTCAACAGGCATTCGTTAGAGGCTCATTTACAACAAAGCTGAGATAATCAGCCAAAAAGATATTACTACCTTTTTTCATATGGCAAGCAATCGTTAGCGCCCTTTGTTTCTACATGGGGCTTTTTTTTTGCAATCTAATTAACAATCGACAAATAAACGGCATTTTCCCCCGATTTATTTTTACCAGTCCTTGTTTAACTCCTTGTTACTAGCTGTCTTGGCATCCCATCTTTCCAATTTTCCTGCTTTTATCTTTCTTTCCGCTTGGTCCGGCGCCGCGCTAAAACTTTGCTAAACGAATTACCATTGGTGGTTAAAATACTACAATTCGTGTAGTGAATTTGGGACAAGATATCGTTTGTTTTTAGTTATATAAAGTGTAGTGTTTTCTCATGTGACCTTTGAGTCCACCAGGGGTTTGTTTCTACAAGGCCCTTGCTGTTTTTCTGGAAAGGATATAGGTCTGGTTGCGTATACATAAAAGAAGGGGATTGAAATTTAATTTTTGAAAGTAAATATTACAGCAAGTGCAATCTTTTTTCTTCATCCGTCACGAAGGAAGGTTCGTGAAAGTGGATTTTCAACATATTCTTTACATCGAGGCTCGTAAAAATTATACGAGGCTGGTGATGGAGGAGAGGCCCACCGCCCTGGTGCTGGTCACGTTAAAACAATGGGAGAAGTTGCTTCCAGACGATCTTTTCTGCCGGGTTCACCGGGGATACATCGTTGCGATCGAGAAGATCATTTCTTTTGACAACAAGTATGTGTATTTGCCGGGGGAGAAGATCTCGATCGGCGAGCAGTATCGGAGTGCTTTGCCGTTGGCGGTTACGATACTGGCCAATGAGCCTTCGCGAAAGGATGTGTTTTCCGAGTTGGAGATCCAGACACTTTAGCAAAGTAATTTTTCCAGATTTTTCCAGGGCCAGCTGTATAGTACGCCTCCGCTGGGGACTCTTTTATGTTTCCCGCCTTGTAGCCTATTAGCTGGACTATTTTTTTCTTTTGTTTGTCTTCGTCGAAGTAGAAGCTAATGAATACCTTTTTCATTGTGCGATCTGTAGTATGGTATTGATCTTGCCTAGCACTCCCAGAAATGAATACTGTCTTCCCTTTAGTCGCCTGCATAGGAGATTGCAATCAGCTCGTTAAAAATAACCGATAATGGGCATACGGGGAGTAACATTATGAAAAATGGGTAATTTGCTGGGTTATTCTATTTTTATGACAAAATTTGTTCACCTTGAATATTGGTTGCGCGGTGGCGGGCATTCCTCCATTGTTGCAGCCGGTGGCGCATGCTATTTTGCAAGCGCGGGAGGAGGTAAATGTGCTGATGGATGGGTTTCCTTCCGAGAAATTATGGGAGCGGCCGGGTGGCGTGGCGGCTGTGGGGTTCCACCTGCGGCATTTGACGGGGGTGTTGGATAGATTGTTGACTTATGCGAGGGGGGAGGCGCTGGACCGGGGGCAGTTGGAGTATTTGGCCCGGGAGGGGGTGCCCGGGGCCGGACAGGGGGAAAGGGCTGCTGCGCAGACCGGAGAGTTGGTGGAGCGGTTTAATCAACAGGTAGACAATGCTTTAGCTCAGATAGCCGCTACACCGGAAGAAAGTTTGACCGATGTCCGGGAGGTGGGGCGGGACAAGATCCCGTCTACTGTAGGGGGGCTACTTTTTCACGCGGCGGAGCATACTCAGCGTCATCTGGGGCAGTTGCTTGTTACGGTCAGAGTGATAAAGTCTTCGGGAGGCGAAACGCCTGGCTCCCGGGGGGCGGAAAGTGAGGATGGCGTGGATCAAATAAGGCAACCCCTATGAAAAATAAGGCGTTTAGATTAAAACATACATTAGAAACACCGGTAAGTAAGGAACATTTGGAAAAATTACTTCATATTATCTCGGGATGTGCCGGACAGGATCGTCAGTGCCAGAAACTGCTGTATGATCAATATTATGGCCTGTGCCTCAAAATTGCGTTCCGGTATGTCAATACTTATGAGCAGGCCACGGAGGTGACGCATGATGCTTTTTTGAAGATGTTCCGTAATTTCAGCCGTTTTGAGGTTCGGGATAAGGAAAAGGTGGAAATGTTGCTCATTGGCTGGATCAGGAGGGTTGTTATCAATGCGGCTATCGACTATATGCGGCGGGAGATGAATAACAACAATACTTATCCTATCCCGGAACACGTTTGGGAGCATAAGGACGAAAGTGCGGCTTCCGATAATTCCGTATTATATAAGGAATTAATTGCATTGGTAAAAGAGTTGCCCCCTGCTTATAGGACGGTGTTCAACCTGCATGTGATCGAAGGATATTCACATCCGGAGATTGCGAAGATGCTGGGCATCACAACTGGAACCTCTAAATCGAATCTTTCGAAGGCCCGAGTGCATTTGCAGAAGGCCTTGACCGTAGAAAACAGTGAAAAAATTGTATGCTAAACCAAAAGGACAACGACTTTGATGATCTTTTCCGACGGGCGTCTGACAAATACCCGTTGCGAACAGATAGTGCCGACTGGAACAGGATGGCCGCTGCCCTGGACGACCCATCCTCTGGCCTGCCGGAGCTGCCCGATACTGACAAGCGCAAGAAGCGCAGATTTATATGGTTTTTCCTTCTTTTGCCGTTAGGAGGAGTTGGATATTATGCTTTGCATCGGACTGGAATTGGTCATGGTCATGCTGTGACTACGGAGTCGGTCGCGAAGGCGCCCGCGAGTGGTGCGGGGACGAATGGTGAGGGGACGAGTTCCACTGATTCGAGTGTTAGTGGTGAGGGGGCTGTTGCGAGTGGTGCAGGCGCAGGTGCGGGGAAGGGTTCGAGTGGTGTGGCTACTGAGTCGGTAGTGAAGGCGCCCGCGGGTGGTTCGGCGACGGTCGCAGATGGTGCCGGGAAGGTCGCAGGTGATGCGGGGAAGGTCGCAGGTGGTGCAGGGACGGTCGCAGGTGGTGCGGGGAAGGTCGCGGGTAGTGACGGGACGGTCGCAGGTGGTGCAGGAGCAGGTGCGAAAGGATCGGTTAAGACCGGAGGGAGTGGAGGTGTTTCGGCTACGGTTCCTACGGCTAAAGGTGGGAGTGGTGCTATGAGGCCGGGTGGGAGAGATGTCGTGACGTCGGGTGGTGGCGCTGGTAGAAAAAATGGAGAGGGAGGAATAAAGGATGCTGCATCGGGTGGAGTAGTTGGAGGATCGAGAAATGGAGTAGTTGGCGGTGCAACGGGTGGTATGGTTAGTGAGGGAAGAGGTGTCGGGAATGACAAGAGCATTGAAGCGTCGAGAATCGAAGCGTCGAGGGTTGAAGCCACGAGGGTTGAAGCGTCGAGAATCGAAGCCACGAGGGTTGAATCCTCGAGGGTTGCCAATTATCCTGTCAACCGTGCGCATATTTCAAAAGATTACAATCTCACTGTCAACGTTGTGGCACCTGTTGTGACAAAGGACAGCAGCAAGGTTAAGCCTAAGGCATCTTCCAAACAAAAATCTTCGTTTTTATATGCGGGTCTGCTTGCCGCACCGGATCTTAGCACTGTAAAGTTTCAGTCTACGAAGGGTGTGGGTACGACATTCAGCCTGTTACTGGGTTATCAGTTCAATAAGAGGTGGGCGGTAGAATCGGGGGTGAGTCTTGATAGAAAGAGATATTATACCGACGGGGAGTATTTTGATACGAAGGGTGTTCGTAACAATCCGAATCCGAACTGGAAGCTGCTGAATGTAGATGGCACCTGTTATATGTGGGAGGTTCCGGTCAATGTCCGATATAATTTCAGCCAGACCGATAAATCAAAATGGTTTGCTACGGCGGGTCTGTCAACTTATTTCATGACCAGGGAAAAGTATGACTATAATTCTACCTATAACGGAGGTCCGCCTACCGTCAGCAACTGGGATTTAAAAAAACCATCTCAATACTGGTTTTCCATCATAAACCTTAGCGCGGGTTACGAACATAGTCTCGGCGCGATAGGCAATCTGCGGATCGAACCTTATCTGAGAGTTCCGCTCTCCGGATTGGGCACCGGTAAGCTGAACATCCTGAGCACAGGCATCAACATTGGGATCACACGCCGGCTCTGGTAATAACAACTTAATGTAAAATTTATGCTGAAAAAAAGAACCATCTTGTGGGTAGGCATACCCTTGCTTGCCCTTGTCGCCTTTCTCTGGGCCTGGCGCCTCTATCACAAGCCACATGAGTCGGCTGCCGGTGAAACGGCCGCTGTAACCATCGACGCCGACTCTCTTTATCACCAGTATCAACTGGATGAGCATTCCGCCGACTTAAAATATATGGGGAAGGTGATAGAGGTCTCTGGCAAATTGATGGAAATACAGCATTCGGGGAATGTTGAGATATGGATCGTTTCGACCCAAGCGGGCGGAGGGGGGATCAATTGCCAGATGTTTCCCGGGGCTAAGCCGGAGGTGCCGCCAAAAGCCGGTGATATGGTTACGTTGAAGGGGCGCTGTACGGGGTTTCTCATGGATGTCAATCTCGCCGATTGCGTGCAGAGTAAATAACATTAAACTTAAACAACAACATCATACTATGAAGAGTAAATTCCTATTGGCGGTAATGTGTATCGGCGGTTTTGTACTGTACCTTACCGGCTGTTCGAAGACAAGCGAAGACAAGCTTACGGGCCCGACGACCTGCGACACGACAAATGTGAAGTATTCCGTGCAGATCGTCAACATTCTCAGTGACAATTGTTATGAATGCCACAAGGGGGCCGGGATCGTTACCAGCGGCAGCAATGTGGATCTTGGTAGCTATGCCGGTGTTTTGGGTCATGTCAACAATGGCGACATAAGAAGCGCCATCACGCATGACGGCAGGGTTACCCCGATGCCTTATCAGAGGCCTCAGCTTCCGAGCTGTGAGATTGAAACTATTCTTGCCTGGATAAACGCAGGAGCACCGAATAACTAATCTTTAAATCTATTATTATGAAATTTACCGTATCTGCAATTATCTGCCTGGTGCTTCTCAGCCCGGCTGTTGCTTTTAGCCAGCGTTATACAACAAGGAACGGTTTTATCGGATTTTATTCCAAGACTCCGCTGGAAGATATCAAGGGGGAGAACAACCAGGTCTTTGCCATCATCGAGCCTGGTACTAAGAAAATCGCCTTCTCTGCGCTGCTGAAGGGTTTTATATTCCCCAAGGAGCTGATGCAGGAGCATTTTAACGAGAATTATGTCGAAAGCGATAAATATCCCAAGACCAACTTCACCGGGACCTACACGGGCGATGTCGATTTGACCAAGGACGGTGTCTACAAAGTCATGGTAAAGGGCGATCTCAGTCTGCACAACACGACCAAATCTTTGGAAGCGCCGGCTACGTTGGAGGTCAAGGCTGGCCATCTTATCGGTACCGCAGATTTTAAGGCTAAACCTGAAGACTACAATATTTCGATCCCTTCTCTTGTCAGGGACAAGATCGACAAGGAAATAGCGGTTAAAGTAAAGATCGACTGTCCTATCACTAAATAATTACAAAACTAATCTACTAAGAAAATGAAGAGGATACTATTTATCATACTGTCGTTTGCTGCGATCGGCCGGACGGTCGCACAGGACACCACTCTGCTTAATGCGCTGAATGACTCCATGTCTGTGCACAAGGGCAGGTCTTATGTTAGTGGTACTTTTAAGGCAACACATATCATCAACGAGCAGACGATAGAATCTCCGGCTCAGGGTAATCTCAATTTTGTCATCCAGCACCGGTTCGGCCAGCTGAACAGCGGGTCCTATAATTTCTTCGGTCTTGACAATGCGACCCTTCGGCTCGGACTGGAGTACGGCATCACCGATGACCTGGACGTGGGTATCGGCCGCAGCAGCTATCTGAAGACCTTCGACGGTTATCTGAAATACAAATTACTGAAACAAACGGAAGGGGCCGGAATGCCTGTCTCCGTGAGTGTGCTGGGGACGGTGACCAACTATACGCAGGATAATTCAAGCAAGCCTTTTCTGAATACCAAATACCGGACGGCCTATTCGGGTCAGCTGTTGATCGCGCGGAAGATCACACGTGACCTTTCATTACAAGTCACACCGACCTATCTGCATTATAACCTGGTGCCTACAGTTGCGGACAAGAATGACATTTTTGCATTGGGACTGGGGGGCAGGTATAAGTTCACCAGGAGAATGAGCATCGACGCGGAGTATGACGTCGTGCCCAAGAACCAGGTCGTGTCGACCACCGTACATAATTCTTTTTCCCTTGGCTGGGATATCGAGACGGGCGGACACGTCTTCCAGTTGGTGTTCAGCAATTCTCAAAGCATGGTGCCTACGCAATATCTTACCCAAACGGGGGGCACGTGGGGGAAAGGAGATATTTATTTTGGGTTTAACATATCGAGGAACTTCAACCTGAGGAAGAAACGTTGATCCCGTGGCGGAATATATCATTGAATACCCTGCAGGTTCTTGGCAATCAGATCCTGGGGGTATTCGTCTTTTTGCTCTTATCGCGTTATCTTGATAAAAACAGCTATGGCGAGCTGAACTGGGCCCTTGCTGTGATTACTGTGATCACGACTATTCTCAGTCTTCGTCTTGAGCAGATCGTCGTCAGAAATGTAGCGGCCGGGAAAAATGCTTCGGCTATGCTGACGCTGTTTCTCTTCCATACCATCGCTGCCGCGGTCTTGTTTTTAGGGGTGCTGCTGGCCTGCCGTCTTATTTGGCCTGTCTTTTTTGGGCATCATCCCCTGATCTGGCTGCTTTCATTTAGTCAGCTGTTGCTTTTTATCTCGCTGCCTTTCCGGCAGCTGGTGACCGGCAAGTCGGCGTGGGGTTGGCTGGTGGTGTTGTCTTCCATCTCCAATGTGATCCGTTGTCTGGGACTGCTGGCGTTGGTCCTTTTTTCGGGGTTTACGCTGTCGGGCGTGGTGATGCTGTTTACGGTGTCAGCCCTGGCGGAATGGGTGTTGGGGGCATTTATTGTCTTTTATCAGTTGAATGTCCGGTTGGACGGGCGCGTCTCATTGGCGGGCTATTCCGAGTTGATAAAAGGTTCGCTGCCACAGGTCGGGCTGGTTTTTCTGAATGCGGGCATGGCGAGGATAGACTGGATCCTGATGGGTCTTTTCTCGACGCCCGGGCACACCGCGGAATATAGTTTTGCTTATAGGGCGTATGAATTCTCGCCATTACCGCTGCTGGTGCTGGCGCCCTTTTTATTGAACAGCTTCTCGCGGCGTACAGTCGATGGGGCTATTACCGTTCCGTTGTGGATGGAGCGGTATATCCGGGGTGTGGTAATCTTTGGCACTTTGCTGCCCTTGTTGGGTGTATTGGTCTGGGTACCGTTGGTGGATGGGCTGACGCTTGGTAAATATGGTCAGGCGGGAGCGCTGCCTTTTCTACTTTTGTCTTGCAGCATCCCTTTTCAATACCTTATCAATGTCTATTGGACGGCGGAGTTTGCCGCTAACCGGCTTGGGCGCATTTTTTCTATCACAGCCATTACGGCTATAGTCGTGCTGGCCGGGGACTTTTTGCTGATCCCGTATTTTGGAGGGACCGGCGCTGCAATGACCTGGCTGGTTGCGATGGTGGTTCAGTTCCTTCTTTTTTCCAGGAAGCCGCTGCTTGAGGGGGCTTATAGTTGGAATAATAAATTGTTTTATGGAATTGCTATCGCCCTTGTCGCGGGTGGACTTGCGATGTTGCTGACGCCCTCCGTTGTGTTGAGGGTCGGGATAGCTATCGCTTTGTATGGCGGGCTTGCCTGGGTTGGAGGGCTTGTGGATAAGGAATGGGGCATAATAGTCAAACGGGCTATCCGGCTGCCATCGATCGACTGGTCCTTATTGTTCTTTTTAGTGGGGGTACTTAATGTTAAGCTCTATATCAAGGTGGCCGCCGTATTGTTTGCCGTGGTATTGAATCGTAAGAAGGCTATCCCGAAGAATGTCTTCCGGAAAAATCATTTGTGGTTTTATGCCGCTATGCTTTTACTGGCCATCTGCAATCTTTTTCTTTCCATGTCCTCTCTATCTGCTCCTGCCTTTATTGCATTCGGTCTGGGATGTGGGTATTGGTTACTGGCATTGCTTTCCGCTTATTATATCTATCTTTTTGTACAACAGGATGAGCAGCGGCTGCACCGGACGGTGAGTTTTTTCTTTCTGCTGAACGGGTTCGCCATGCTTGTAAGCTTTCTTGCCATTTGTTTTAAGGCCGGCGTGATCAATCCTTACACCTATGAGGGGCAGCACCGGCGATATTTTATCAACACGGGGGATATGATCACGGGCATTAGTCTTGACGGGTCGGTCACGACGGCGCTGATCGGGGCTTTTGGCGTACTTTATTTCTTTTATCGTAACAAAGGGCCGGCTATGCTGTTCTGTCTTTGTACGATGTTGCTGGCGGGCAGCAATTTTGTAGACCTGATGCTGGGGATGATATTCCTGTTTGTTTTTATTTTTCGCAGCGATTGGCTTCAGAAGAGCATGATCATCGTCTCGATGATGATCATTGCCGTATTTTTTGCAAAGGTCTCGCCTCAGAATGGGGAATATGTAAAAGAAGTAATGAGTCGGGTGAATGGGAAAAATGTGTATAAAGAACCTGTACCGATACCCAATGCCAAGGATTTTGAGTTTGTTGAGGCGGCGGATGTGGTGCAGAAGGAGGCTACCATGAAACGTTTTGAAGAAACCCTCTATCCGCCAAATATGGAAGACAGTTTCAAAGTCCGCTTTTCAGACTATAACCGGTCTGGGAGATGGGTGGCCTGGCAGCAAATGGTTGATTTCTTTGAAGATCACCCTGCACTCATTCCATTGGGTGCGGGTATGGGCCGTTTCTCTTCGCGGCTGGCATTCAAGACCACTGCGTTGAATATTGAGGGGAGTTATCCTGTCGGAAGGCGTTACATCGATCCTTTTTTCCGGGACAATTATCTCTACCTGTATCTCTATTACCACAGCAGGGATGAGGGCCAGCACAGCGTGGTCAACAAACCGGATTCCGTATACGGGCAACTCTTTAGTGAATATGGTCTTGTCGGTCTTGTATTATTCATAGTATTTTATGTTGCCTTTTTTATGAAGGGGAGCCTGGGGCTAACCTATGGTCTGCCGATATTGTTACTGATGGGGATGGCTTTTTTTACGGAATATTGGTTTGAACAGCTGTCCGTTGTCATCCTTTTTGAATTGCTTTTGTTATTGGATAAAAAGAAACACCAATTATGAACCCCAAGGTCACTGTTCTGATGCCTGCCTACAATGCGGGGAAATACATCGCGGCTGCTGTGCAATCTGCGCTGGATCAGACGTTTGCTGACTTTGAGCTGCTGATCGTTGACGATGGGTCTTTTGATGATACGGTCTCTGTGACAGAAAGCTTTGACGATGACCGGATCCGGCTGATCCGGCAGGAGCAGGGTGGGGTATCGGCTGCGCTGAATAAGGGGTTGCAGCATGCGAGGGGTGAATATATCTGTCGTTTTGACGCCGACGATCTTTGTTTTCCCCAACGGCTGGCCAGGCAGGTGGAATTTCTCGACGCTAATCCTGACTATCTCCTGGTGGGCAGCGATGCGGAATATATTTCGGAAGACGGCGAGCATCTTTTCAATTTTCGCTGTGCCGGACATACACATGAAGAGATCCTCGATAAATTATACCGGTTTTGTCCTTTTATCCATTCTGCCGTCATGTACCGGAAGGCGGCAATTTTGCAGGCTGGGGGCTATTCCCTGCTGGCTCATAATTTTGAAGATTATCTTCTATGGGTAAGACTGGTGGCGGTGGGGCGGTGTTGTAATCTGAAAGAGGCGCTGATCCGTGTCAGGATCAATCCGGCTTCCGCCACCATCGACGAAAAATGGCGGGGGAGGCGGTTTAATCACCTCAAGCAGCAGGTGATTTGCCGGGGCTCGATCACGGAAAAGGAATCAGCCGAACTGTTGTCGATAATAAAGAAACAGGAAACAAAGAAAATAAAGGAAGGTGCGTATCATGCCTTATGCGGAAAAAAATTCTTACAAGAGAATTACCGGCCGGCGCGGGCCCGCTGGCATGTGACGCGTGCTATTTATGCGCATCCATTGCGTCTTGATAATTATGCCATACTGGCCGTGAGCTTTTTACCACCGGTGTTTATCCGATGGCTGACACATAAAAGGATATGATCCGAAAGATATTATTAATACTGACGCGTAAGGAAAAGAAGCATCTGGTGATACATATGCTTCTGGATATCCTTATTGCCATTGCGGATATCGGTTTCCTGGCTATGCTGTTGCTGATCCTGAACCATTATACGAACAAAACGGCTCAGGTGGGGCGTTGGGCTTTTGCAGAGGTCTGGTTCGAGGGAAAGAATCCGATGTTGCTGATAATTGGGTTTTTTCTGTTGTTCAGTCTGAAGAACGGGTTGGCGTATTTTATTTTCCGTGGCCAAACCCGGTATCTGCTGGCTGTGGCATCCCGGATCTCGCGTAATAAATTGCTGGCTTATCTTGAGGGCAGCTATGCAAATTATGTCAATGTCGACACTTCGGTGCATATTCGTGCGATAAGCTATCATCCGAGGGATTTTAGTCAGCATGTGTTGGGCGGCATCCAGCAGATCTTTACGCAGTCGTTGCTGATCGTCCTTGCCGTGGCTGGTATAGCCTTGTTCAATGTGAAGCTGTTTGTGTTGTTGCTGCTGATACTTCTGCCGCCTGTATTTGTCTCCTTTTACTTTATGCGGAAGAAATTGAATTCGGTGAGGGCTATTGCGCGTACGAGCAGCGAGAAATATCTTCAGCATTTACAGGAGGCACTGGCGGGATTTGTAGAAGGCAATGTCTATCATAAGCAGGAGGCCCTCGTAGAACGGTATCTTGGTGTTCAGCGGAAATTCAATGAGTCGGTGGCCGATCAGCTGATAATTCTTGGGATACCAAACCGGCTGGTGGAGGTGTTTGCCATTTTTGGTCTTGTCATAATCATAGGGCTTAGTTATTTCTCAGGGAATGGGGATGGGGCGGCGGTGCTGACCATTGGGGTCTTTATGGCGGCGGCGTATAAGATCATCCCCGGAATTGTAAAGATCATGAATTCGGTGGGGCAGATGAATACGTATGCGTTTACGGTGGATCATCTGGCGGTGCGAGGGGAGGAAGGAATGAATGGCGTAGGCGCTCCTGTTCCGGCTATCAGCCGGATCAACTGTCAGCGGCTGGTGTTTACTTATAATGGTCAGCGGGTCCTGAATGAGCAGGACCTGGAGATCGGCGCCGGGGAGTTTGTTGGCATTTGTGGTCCTTCGGGGAAGGGAAAGAGTACGATCCTGAATTTACTGCTGGGATTTTTAACACCCGAGAGCGGGGATATTTCCATCAATGGATTAAGCACCGATGCGGCGGCGCGGAGGGCTTATTGGGGGAAGATCGCATATGTCAAACAACAGCCATTTTTGCTGCATGATACGGTTCTGTATAATGTGACGCTTGGCGGAGAAGGGTATGACCGGGAGCGGCTGGACAAGGCGGCTCGTATGGCGGGGTTGTTACCGCTGATCGAATCTTTTGATGAAGGATGGGATAAGGTGATCGCCGAAAATGGCAAGAATATCAGTGGCGGTCAGCGTCAGCGGGTTGCTTTTACCCGGGCCTTGTATAAAAATGCAGACCTTCTTATTCTTGACGAACCGTTCAGCGAGCTGGATGAAGGATCAGAAAGGGAGATGATGGATCTTTGCCTGGATCTGACGCGTCAGGGGAAGACGATCCTGCTGATCACGCATAATCGAAAGAATTTATCTTTTTGTCATAAAACAGTTGTGTTGGATGAATCATAATAAAGCGACATTGATCATTCTTACACCGGGGTTTCCTTCGGATGAGCAGGATACTTCTTGTCTGCCTGCGCAGCAAGTCTTTGTGAGGGCGCTGAACCGGGTCTTTCCGGAGCTACGGGTGATGATCCTTTCCCTGGAATATCCGCATCGGGAGGATAGCTATAGCTGGTTTGGGAATACGGTCATGGCTCTAGGCGGTTGGAAAGAGGGGAAGGTCAGCAAGCTGAAGACGCTGATGGCGGTTTGGCGGAGGCTGGCGATAGCGCAGCGTGGAGACTCTGTTGTTGGAGTGCTGAGTTTTTGGTGTGGACCATGTGCGCTTGCCGGTAAATATTTTAGTTGGTGGAAGCGGCTGTCTCATTTTACCTGGATACTGGGACAGGATGCGAGGGCGGGCAATCAATTCGTGCCTTTTATAAGGCCGAAGGCGGAGCAGCTGGTTGCGATGTCGGGTTTTCTCGCTGAGGAATTCAATCGTAATTACCGGATCAGGCCTGCTCATGTCATTCCGAATGGCATAGACCCCGGGCTGTTTGGTCCGGGAAATGTCATCCGGGATATCGATGTGCTGGGTGTGGGCAATCTTACGAAGTTGAAGCGGTATGAGCTGTTGGTTTCGGTAGTGGACAGATTACGCTCCTTTTGTCCTGGTGTGCGTGGGGTGATCTGTGGGAAGGGGGAAGAGGAGGGGAGTTTGCAGGAAATGATCGGGAGGGCTGGTCTTAATGAGAATTTGCAGCTTGCGGGCGAACTGCCGCACAGGGAGGTGTTGTCGATGATGCAGCGGAGTAAGATACTGTTGCATACGTCTTCTTATGAAGGCTTTAGCACTGTGTGTCTTGAAGCCTTGTATGCGGGTGCACATGTCATTAG
>Ga0193717_1001380_pt1 | contig 14906 bp, 18 predicted proteins | sample U2c2metaG_FD_145900 | JGI IMG/M metagenome (GOLD analysis project Ga0193717, IMG submission 145900) | Soil microbial communities from a riparian zone of the East river system, Colorado, United States - U2c2 | ecosystem: Environmental > Terrestrial > Soil > Riparian zone | place: USA: East River... | reverse complement strand
CGCGGGGGTCCCGGCGCAGGGATTACCCCCCGGGACGTGGCCCGAGGTCTGTGGCGACCTTGCGGACGCGATCCATGCGGGGACGCTCCGCCACGGCAACCAACCGGCCCTGAACGAGGCCGTACGGGCTGCGGAGTGGCGCTCGGCGGGTGGTCAGGGGGAGCGCGCATTCAAGGACGCCAGCGGGCCTCTCGGGGCCCTCGTGCGTGGCCTCTGGGGAGCCAGCCAACAAGTCACGTATGACCCATTGCTTTCGATCATGTGAGGAGGGTGCGACCGGATGCTGACCACAATTCTTGATATCGCGGGCGCAGCCCTGATCGTGACGTTCGCACTCATCATTTGGTGGCCGCTCGGGCTGCTCGCGGCCGGGCTGCTGTGTTTGCTCGCGTCATTCCTGCTAACCCGTAGGGACCGGGCATGAGCCTATTCTTTCGTCGGCCTGAGCAGCGCTCCGCCGATTGGTCCGACACGGGCCTATCCGATCGGAATACGCGCGTATCACCGGAGCGAGCCATCTATTTGGCGCCCGTGTTCGCGTCGCTGCGCCATATCGTGGATTTCATCTCGACCCTGCCCGTGGATTCCTACCGGACCAAGGCGGACGGTTCGCGGCAACCGGCGGAGCTGCCCGAGCTGCTGCGCGTCCAAGACGGAATCAGCATGCCGGGCCTTAACCAGTGGCTAGGACAGGCCGCTTACGGGCTCGCGGCGTACGGGAATGCGGTTGGTTACGTCCATTCCGCTGACGCGCTCGGGCTGCCCGCAGTGGTCCACTGGCTCAAGCGCGAGGACTGGAACTTCGAGGAATTCACGAAGCAATGGTTCGCCAACGGCACCCCCGTTCCGACCTCGCGCATCGTGCACATTCCGTGGATGGTTCCGCCCGGTCACACGATTGGCCTGTCCCCGATCGAACATTTCGCTGCGATCACTCGAGCCGGCCTCTCTGCGCAGGAATATGCCGACGTTCGGCGCGGTGGCGGCATTCCTCCGTCGATCTTGAAGAACAATAAGCTGACGCTCGATACCGAGCAGGCCGCTCGTGTCCGAGAAGCGGCGATGGTCGCCTTCGCGTCAAGCCGGCCGTTCGTGACCGGCGCGGATTGGGATCTGTCCGTCCCGATGATTCCGCCGTCGCACGCGAACTTTATCGAGACTCTCAAGCTAACGGCGACCCAAATCGCCGCGATTTACGGAATCGACCCCCGAGAGATCGGCGGAGAGACCGCGCAATCCCTGACGTACACCAATGATGAATCCCGAGCGCTGAACCGTGCGGCGAATATGCGTCCGTACCTGGTACGGCTGGAATCGGCGGTCAATCGCCTGTTACCGGAGGCGCAGCGGATCAAGCTGAATGTGGACGCGACTATCCGAACGGATACGAAAACGAGGGTTGAAATTGAACAAATGGAGCTCAATATGGGCACTCGCTCAGTAAATGAGGTCCGCGCCCTCGAGGATCGCCCACCTGTGCCCGGCGGGGACTTCTATAACATTCCTGCCCCGAATACGGAGCCGATTATCAGACAAGGAGAAACGTCATGAGTGACGCGCAAGAGCGCCGCTTCACGTCGGTTCCGGTAGAAATCCGAGCCGAGCAAAAGCGGACCATTGGTGGTTACTCCGCCAAGTTCAATCGCATGTCGCAGAACCTCGGCGGCTTTGTCGAGCAGATCAACCCGTCATTCTTCAACAAGTCCCGCGGCGACGGGTGGCCGGGAGTGATCGCCCGCTACAACCACGATGACAATATGCTGCTCGGCACGTCGGGCGCCGGGACGCTGCGACTTGATCTTGATGAGATCGGGCTCCGCTACGATGTTGATCTTCCTGCGTCGCGCGCGGACGTTCTCGAGTTGGTGCAGCGCGGAGACGTTCGACAGTCCTCGTTCGCCTTCGTTGTCTTCGAGGATGACTGGGCGACCACCGACCAGGGATTCCCGCTCCGTACCCTTATCTCCGGCCGGCTTATGGACGTAGCGCCCGTGAACACGCCAGCATATGAGGATACGACTGTCGGTCTGCGATCACTGGCGAAGAAGTTCGGCGCACCGCTCGAAGAGGTCCGCAAGCTCGCAGGCAACAATGAGTTGATCAAGTTCTTCAAGCGCACCGATGATCAGGGCAAGGCAATCGAGCCGCGCCGGTCTTCCAAGGCCGCAGCCGCTAAGATCCTTGATCTTGACCCTGAGCTTCGTTTCTAGTTGATCAAGCCGGTCAGGGTGACCCCAACCGGCAGCGATCAACAACTTAACAGCACGACCAATCCGGCAGGGCGACCCCACCGGGAATCAATCCAAACCGATTCCCGCGAAAGGGGAACCCCATCATGGCGAAGTCGATCGCCGATGAGCTGATGGAGCGGCGTTCCGCTCTGATCAAGCAGATTCAGGAAATCGCCCAGCGTGGCGTGTCGGAAGATCGCGATCTTTCCGGCGAGGAGCAGGCCCAGTTCGATGCCATGTACGCGGAGGCCGGCAAGCTGGCTGAGCGCGCCCAGGCGATCGCTGAGGGCGAGCGCAAGGCGCAGGAGATCGAAGCGTCCTTCCGGCGCGATACCGGCGGTGATAAGCGCGAGCAGACCCGTACGGAGTCCGGCCTTGCCGAGTGGGCGCGTAGCGCTCGGGTTGGGGACGGATATGATCTTGCTCCCGTTCTCGGTGCTGAGCGTCGGGCGATGGCTCGGGTCACTAACGCCGAGCAGCGCGCGATGTCCGCCACCGGCGGTGTCGGAGCCGATGGCGTTTACGGCCAGCTCTGGGAGTACGCGGTCGCCGGATCGCAGATTCTCCAGGCGGGCGTGGACATCATCAACACCAGTGACGGCAATTCGCTGCCGCTGCCGCGCGCGACTGTCCACTCGACCACGAGTGATACGCCGGTCGCTGCCAATGCCTTGATCGGCACTAGCGACGCGACGCTGGGCACCGTGGCGCTGGACGTGGCCAAGTACGGTTACCTGACTCTCGTCCCGTCCGAGCTTGTTCAGGACGTGACGTTTGATCTTGAGGGCTACATCGCCCGGAACGCTGGTCGCGAGCTTGGTCGCCGTCTCTCCGAGGTGGCCTCTACGGCTGCTGTGGCGGGGTTCACCACCGTAGGCGTGACCGGCCCGGTCGGTACGGCTACCGGCTTCGGCAACCAGGCTGATGTCGGCGAGGGCTCTGACCTCTTGATCGACTTGTTCCACTCGGTACTGCCGGAGTATCGGACCACAGCCGCCTGGCTGATGGCCGACCCGACGGCTGCCGCAGTGCGCAAGCTGAAGGGTACCGATGGCACTCAGGTCTGGGAGCGCGCACTGACCGTGGGCAACCCCGGAACGATTGACGGAAAGGCCGTCTACATCGATTCCAACCTGCCGTCGCCTGCTGCTAGCGCGAAGACGATCTTCTTCGGTGACTGGTCCGCGCTGAAGGTCCGGATCGCTGGCGGGCTGCGCTTCGAGCGGTCCAATGAGTACGCGTTCGGCAATGATCAAATCGCCTTCCGGGCGATCGTTCGTTGTGGCGCGGTCGCGATCGATCCTAACGCGGTCAAGTACTTCGCTCACGGCCCCAGCTGATCTTGATCTTGACGGAGCCTCCGGGGGGACACACCCCGGAGGCTCCGTCAGTTTCAACCCCCAACGAAAGGATCCGGAAAATGTGGGTCAGAATCTATGACGCAGGTAATGTCGTTCGGTATCTGAATGTGATGCATGCGGATAAGATCGAATCGCTCAGCGCAGATGGCATTACTTGGTACCCGACTGCCACCCTCATTGATCAAGTTATTCGGCTGTCCGGATCATTCGCTAACAAAGCGGAGTGCGATACAGCCGTAACGGGCTTTGTGACCCAGCTCGGTATCGGAGAATTCTAATGAGGGTACGCATCAAGCAGCGGATTACGGGTCTGATCAACGGCCAGGCTTGGCCTGATCCGGGCGAGACGATGGACCTGCCGGATGGCGTCGCGGAAGGTATGGCGACGGCTGGGCATGTCGAGTTGATCACCGAGGATGAAGAGACCGCCGTCATGCCGGGTGATCAAGTAGAGACCGCCGTCCCCGTAAAGCGTGGACCCGGCCGGCCAAGGAAGTACCCGCGACCGTGACGAATAGCCTGGTCAGCCCGGATGATCTTGCTCCGTTCCCCGGAGCGCCATTCAGTGACGAGGTGACCGACGCTGCGGCTGCCGCTGTCCGGGTGGCCTGTGATTGGCATATCGCGCCGTCGCTGACGGAAACGATCACCGTTGAGTCCACGCACGGCCGGTATTTGATCTTGCCGACGCTGAACCTGACCGAAATCGTGTCGATCTACGACGTGACCGATCCCGCCCTGCCGCTCGTGATCACTGGCTACCGGACCGCCCCCACCGCGCAGTTCAAGGCGGGAATGGTTGATCTTGGTGCTCGGTGGCCGCGGGGATTCATTGAGGTGACGATCACCCACGGTTACGAGCTCTGCCCGCCGGATCTACTGCCAGCTATCGCAGAGGTGGCGCGCTCCGCCCGGACGACGGCCGAACTAAGCCAGGTCTCCGCCGATGGCGTGTCCCGCACGATCAGCGGCCGGGTCTCGCACGACTCCTCATCCGCCATCGCTCGGTACACGATCTTTCAGGTCTGATCATGACGCTCGGTAACGATGTCTGGGCGGCACTGCCCGAGCTACAGATGTACTCGAGTTCGCTCATGCGGGACTTGATCAGGATCGATGAGCTTGGGGAGCCGGTGTTCAACCCCGCAACGGGAGCGAGCACACGGCCGGTCACGCTGATCTACCAAGGTCCCGGCCGAGTGCAGAACTCCATGGCGCCCGAGCCTGTTGATCTTGCCGCTGACGCAGTGATCATCCAACGCTTTGACTGCTCGATCCCGCTCACGGTCGAGGGGCTCAAGGTCGGCCACCGCGTGACAGTGATCGACTCCGCTGATGATCGACAGGACTCGGACTTGATCGGCGTCCCCCTGATCGTCCGCTCCATCGGTCACGGCACCTGGACGACGTCGCGCCGGTTCACCGCGACCGAGCAGCAACAGGAGGCGGGATGACCACTCCGGGATTCAAGATCGATAACTCCGAGGTCCTGGATCTGGCCAAGGGCTTCGATCGGGCCGGCGGTCGCGTCGGTCGGGAGGTCGCTGCCCTCGTCCGCAAGACGACGACTGCTGTGGAGAAGTCCGCTACCCGGAACGCGCCCGTCGGCGAGACCGGCGATCTTCGACGCGAGATCAAGCAGACGATCACCGGCGATGGTCGCAACTCGGAGATCACTGGGAATGTCTTCTCTGACGTGCCTTACGCGCGATTCGTGGAGGAGGGAACCTCCCGCAACCGACCGCAACCGTGGCTAGGCCCTGCTGTGAACGAGCATGAGGACGCGTTCAACGCTGCGGTTGAGAAGATCGTTTCCGGAGCCCTCGATGAGTGACGTACTCCTGGCGCCGCCCTTGATCATCGCGCAGCTAGAGACGATCAACAACCTGACCGTGTTCGACGCGAAGGTCGGCACGGTCCTCAAGGACAACGGGGTTACCCGGCCGTACGCGGTGCTGTACATGTACCCCGGAAATCTCCGTCGTCTGCGCTATGTCGATCACTCGGGCCAAGCTCGGGTGATGTTCCAGGTGACATGCGCGGCGGGAACGGTGGCCGGCTGCCGCTGGGCGACTGATCAAGTCGTGGACGTTCTGACTGATCATCGGCTGCCAGGGAGTCCGGCGATTGCACCGATCACGATGGTTTCGGAGATCAGCCGCGAGGTTGAAGACAGAGATGATCTTGGTGACATTCGGTGGTTCTCAACTCCCCTTTTCTCTTTGACAATGAATCGGAGCTAAGCATGGCTAGGAAGTTCGTCCGCGTTAAGGACAAGGACACCGGGAATCACTTCACCGTCCCCGATAACTCGCGACTGCTCACGCGGGAGGGTGATCGGTTCGAGGTTGTTGATCTTCCCGCACTGGATAAGTCCGGGCGTCCGCGCGGCCCCAAGTACCCCCCGCAGAAAGCCGCGGGACCGGCCACCGAGGCCAATACACCTGAGGCCAAGAAGGAGGCCAAAACGTCATGACCATTTCGTTTCCGGAGGGTATCTCCGCGCTAGGTAATGGTGCCTTGTGGTACCTGCCCGCCATCGTCAACAAGGCAGCGCCCAAGCTGGCGGAGTTCACGGCAGGACTCAATATCTCCTGCGCGATCAACGGGTTTGCCCCGACTGGTGATCAAGGTTCCGCGCCCGTCGTTCGGTACTGCTCGACCACCACATTTGAGGCGCCCGGTCGCGCGACCATGACCGGTCCGTCGATCGAATTCGTCTATGACCCGCAGGAGCCCGCTTCGGCGGAATACGAGTGGTACACGGAGATCACCGAGGGCGTGACCGGATTCCTGGCCAATCGGCTCGGAATGCCGTACGACTCGGCGCTGGCCGCGACTCAGATTGTCAACGTATTTCCGATCACTGCCGGGCTCCGTATTCCGGTGCCGGTCGATCCGACCGCTGATGGCCAGGAACTCCGCTACAACCAGCGATTCTTCATCACGGGCGCTATCGCCTGGGACGCGGTTGTCGCGGCTGCGTAGTCAAGATCAACAGGGGGCGCTCGTCTGTTGGGGTCGGGCGCTCCCTGGTCACTCTCCCACCCCAACGCAACCCCAACAAGGAGAAATCTAGATGGCCAACGAACGCACTGCCTCACTCCGCGCGCTGATCCAAGATCGAAAGAGCAAGGACATCCGGCGGACTTACACGCATACGTTCTGCCTGCAACCTGATCTTGTGCTTGAGTACCGAGAGATTGAGTCTGACGTCTCCGACCTTGAGCGCGAGCTGCGACGGTTGACGCCCGATGATCAGGAGAAGCCGAACAACACTCGGATGGTCGACGGGCCACGGTTGAAACTCGAGAAGTCGATCAAGGATCGCAAGACGGACCTGGCCGCCAAGCAGGCAGAGATTGAAGCCGTGGCGATCAAGGTTCGGTTCAAGACGACGAAGTCCGGCCGGTTCGCTGAGATGAACGCGGACTGGGAGAAGCGGGAGTCGAAGGCTCAAGATCGCTTCAAGGAGACGTTGCTTGAGACATACGATCAGTTCGTTGATCCGGAGGACATGACCAAGGAGGATTTCGTCCGCCTCCTCGATGTGTTCGATGAGGGTGAATACTACGCGGCGGCCGGCGAAATCACGACCTTGATCAACCACACGGTGAACGTCCCAAAATTCGTGAAGCCGTCTGGGAGTCGGCGGAAGTAAGGCGCGATCTTGAAATCTCCCTCCGGCTCGGGATCCCCCCGTCCCGCTATTTCGCGGAGTGGTCGGATATCGAGCAGGAAGCGATCAACCAGCTTTTGAACTGGCAAGCCGATCTTCACACATGCGGATTCCACCTCTCGGAGACGTTAGATAAGAAGCCTTCCGACTTCATCGGCGTATTCCAGGTCTGCCCTGCCTGCTCGGCGCTACAGCGCGCTCAGGAGGCTCAGGAGAAGAAGGACGAGCCCGATCGTAAGGCCAAGCGGTTCGTGGCGTCAGCGGCGCGCTTATGGCGCACCCTGACCCGTTCCGAGGCCGAGGCCGCAGCCAAATCCCAGCAACAGCAGCGCAAGAAGAAATCCTAGGAGGTGTGACCCGTGGCCGAGCGCACCATTAAGGCGATCATCACTGCAACGGCTACGGGCTTGATCAGTGAGATGAAGCGCGCCTCTTCCGCGGTCAATCAATTCGGAAAGGACCTCGGCGGTCAGCAAGCCAGCATCGACCACATCGCTAATGGCATGCTCGGGCTCGGAGTCGCAGCAGCGGCCGGATTGGCGGGAGCTGCAAAGGCTGCGATCGATTGGGAATCGGCCTGGGCGGGTGTCTCGAAAACTGTTGATGCGTCGGCTGCCGATCTTGGAAAGCTTGAGGGCGAGCTGCGTCAGATGGCGCGGACGCTTCCGGCTAGCCATACCGAGATTGCCGCCGTCGCGGAGGCTGCCGGGCAGCTAGGCGTCAAGACGGAGGACATCTCCGCGTTCACCAAGACCATGATCGACTTGGGAGAGACGACTAACCTCTCGGCCGACGAAGCCGCGACCTCGCTGGCGCAGTTCATGAACGTCATGGGGACCGCGCCGGATAAGGTCGATGAGCTAGGTTCCACGATCGTCGCGCTCGGCAACTCCGGAGCCTCCACCGAAAAGCAGATTGTTGAGATGGCCCAGCGGATCGCGGGCGCCGGTAATCAGGTCGGCCTGACCGAGCAGCAAGTCCTTGCGTTCTCCAGCTCACTGGCTTCTGTCGGTATCGACGCCGAGGCCGGCGGCACCGCGATCAGCACTAGCTTCCTCAAGATCGATCAGGCCGTCCGTGGTGGCGGGCGCGAGCTGCAAGTCCTGGCCGATACGGCGGGGATCACGGCTGACGAATTCTCGCACGCCTTCGAAGAGGACGCCGCGGGCGCGATGGAGCAATTCATCCTTGGGCTCGGCAGGGCTCAGGAATCCGGCGCGGACACTACGGCGATCTTGAAGGAACTCGGCATTACCGGGATCCGCGAAAGTGACGCACTCCGACGCCTAGCCGGCTCCGGCGATCTTCTGACGAAGTCGCTTGCCGACGCCAATGTCGCGTGGTCGGAGAACAGCGCACTAGCCGACGAGGCTGCGAAGCGCTACGCGACCACTGAGGCTCAGGTCACGATCGCATGGAATAACATCCAGGACGCCGCGATCGAGGCCGGCTCTATCCTCCTGCCAGTGATCGCGGACATGGCTGCATCGCTCTCCGAGCTGACGCAGTGGTTCGGCGGACTTCCTAAGCCGGTAAAGGATGCAGCCGTAGCGATCGCCGCGATCGTCGCCGCTATGGGCTTGGTCGGCGGTGGCGTGCTCAAGGCCGTAAGCGGAATCTCCCAACTGACCTCCTCGATCGGCGCGCTCCGCAGCGAGGGCGGCAAGGCCGGCCCGGTGATCGGCAAGTTCGCCAAGGGCCTGGGCATCCTCGGTGGTGCGTTGATCGCTGCCCAGCTTGCGGGAACGCTGGCCAAGGCCACGGGCGCGATGAACGAATTCACGCCGAGCATTGAGAAGGCTGCGGACGCGCTGATCAAGGCCGGGACTGCCACGGACGGCAGGGGTCTGGACGAGTTGTTCACGTTCGCCGAGGGTGGCGCGGGTGGTCCTCCGACGAATCAGATTCTCGGCCTGGCCGACGCGATGAAGCGGGTCACGGAGAACAACGCGGGCGATGCCTTCCAGGGCTTTGTGGCGAACCTGTTCCAGGGGACCACGATCGTTCAGGATGCGGCCAAGTCCTTCGGTGAGCTTGATCGTCAACTCGGGCAGATGTCGTTTGATGAGGCGTCCAAGTCTTTCGACTTGATCAGGCAAAAGGCTGTTGATCAAGGTATCTCGATGGATCAGCTAACGAAGCTGTTCCCGGAGTACGCGGAGAGCGTCCGCCAGGCGGGAGTCGAGCAGAAGCACACCTACACGTCTGCGGACGAACTAGCCGACGCGATGGCGGGCAAGCTCCCGGCCGGTATCGAGAAGACGACTAAGAAGATCGATGAGCAGAAAACCTCTTCCCTTAAAGGGATTGACGCCAGCATCGGCCTGAAGTCCGCGACGTTCAACCTCGAATCGGCGCAGGCCAAGCTGAGCGAAGAGACCGGCAAGATGATCGACAAGCTCGGCAGCTATATCGATCTCGCTTTCGATGCCGAGGATGCGACGATCACTTATGAGGCGTCGATCGATGATCTTGCTGAGGTCACCAAGGAGGCGGCCAAGGCGGGCGACAAACACGCTAAGTCGCTGGACGCGGATACGGAATCCGGGCGCAAGAATCGCACCGCAGTACTCGACGCGCTTAAGGCCCTGAACGGCAAGACGGAAGCCGTGTTCAAGGATGAGGTCGCGACGATCGGCCTGGACAAGGCGACCAAGAACGCGTCGAAGGCTTTGAAACTAGGCAAAGAGGACATCCGCAAAGCGGGCGAAGCTGCCGGTCTCTCGAAACAAGAGATTGACGAGATGATCGACAAGATGGTCGAGACTCCGGAGGAGATGGCCACGGAGTTCACCACCCCCGGTATGCGCGACGCCCAGGAGAAGATCAAGAACCTCGAGCAGCGGATCAAAGACCTTGAAGGTAAGGGAGTCTCGGTCACTACTGATTTCCGCGTGACCGGAACCGTCGTGGACTTCGATACCGGCAAGACGAACAAGATCGGCAATAAGCGCGTCAACATGGACGGCAGCTGGTCCGAGGGTGGTTACACCGGGCCGGGTGGCATGTTCGAGGATGCTGGTCGCGTCCACAAGGGCGAGGTCGTATTTGATCAAGGTGCAGTCGCCGCCGCGGGTGGCCCGATGGCTCTTGATCATTTCCGTGTTGATCTTCGGTCCGGCCGAGCGGCGCTGCCCGATGGGTACGCCTATGGCGGGATCGTCGGAGACCCCCGCCGGCCCGACACTCTCGCCGGCCGTCCGCAATCACTAGCCGGCCGGCGCTCTACTCTCGGCGGGAGGCCAACCGAGGAGGAGGAGATCTCCGTCCACGGGATGACGCTCGGTGGCCGGGTCAACGCTCAGGGTCATATCGATAACTACGCGAATGCCGCGGCGATCTACGGCGAGCGGATCATGACCGCAGCGGCCAAGGCGTACGCCAAGAAGGCGGAGGAGGCTCTATCCGGTGACGGCGGTGTCTACGGGAACTTCGCCAAGATCGCCGTAGGGAATCCGCGCGGTCTGACGAACTATCGCGGCGGAACCTTTACGAACCTGTTCGCCGCGAACCTCCAGCGCGCGGAGAAAGCGGCCGGGCAGAACATCCGCGTGACACAAGGCGGCTGGCGGCCGGCGACTTCCTACTCCGGAACCTCGCACGCTGGCGACGCAATCGATCTTCAAGTTTCGTCCGTCCTGATCCGAGCTCTGCGGCAGGTCGGGATCGCTGCATGGGACCGGACCGGAAAGGGACCGTGGATGCCCCACACGCACGCGATCCCGCTGCCCGGCGCCGGATACCCCGGAGGCTCCGCAGTGTGGCAGGGACAGGACTACAAGCGCGGAGGGGACGGCCTAGGGCTCGGCGGAATGGTGCGCGGGTACTCGCCGAATAGTCGGTCCGACAACATCGCGATCCGGGCGACCGCTGGTGAGTTTATGCAGCCGGTTGACTCCGTCAATTACTACGGGACGGCCTTCATGGAATCTGTCCGCAAGAAGCAATTCCCGCGCCAGGTGATCGCCCATCAGTTCGCGCCGAATCTTGCCTCTGCGAGCTTGGGACCGTGGGCCGGCCAGCAAGGGGAGTCTCCGAGTGTCGCGATCAACATGAACGGCAATTACGGATGGGACCCCGACCGGATCGCGCGCAAGGCTGCTGATCGTCTGAATGACGCGATGATAAAGGTCGGCATGACGGCGGCAATGCCGTGACGGTGATCAACTTCGACCCGGCAGTCTTCGGCGTCCCGAAGCCGGTACCCCAGCCACCGCCGGTCAAGTGGGCCTCTGGCGATCACACGTGGACAGTCGGAACTCGATCTTGGGATATCTCCGGCGGCACGGAGGGAATCGTCCTGACCGCCGGAGTGCGCGGTCTGGGGATGCCGGAGTTCACCCGGTACAAGGACGAATCACCCGCGGTCTCGGGATCGACGTATCGCGGATACATCGCCGTAGAGCGCGAAGTGATGTGGCCGCTGTGGGTGTTCAACAATGAGTCGTCCAACGAATGGCTCAAGACTGATCGCGCTTTCTGGGCGAGCCTGCATCCGGACCGCACGGGAGTGTGGACGTACGTCTCCCGAGACGGCATCACAAGATCGCTAACGTGCCGCTTCGCCAATGACGGCGGCAAGGCATGGGATTTCGATCCCGGCCTGTTCGGGTGGCAGGACTATCAGCTCTATCTCGTCGCGGAGGACCCCTTCTGGCGCGGTCCCCGGATCACCAAGTTGTTCGGTGGCGGAGTTGTCGCAACACCGTTCTTCGGGCCGGTCCTGACACCGGGCGGGCCGCCGTTCTTTATCGCGCAGCAATTCCAGCTCGCGAACGGGCGAGTCTCCAATCCGGGCGATGAGCCGGCCTGGCCCAAGTGGACGCTCTACGGTCCGTTCACCGAGGCGGCAGTCGGGATCGGCGGGAAGTCGATCGAGGTCCCCTTTGAAGTGGAAGCTGACGAGTGGGTTTACATCGATACTGATCCGACTGTCCGCAAGGCCATGCTCGGAACGGGAACACCTTCGTCCAATACCGGCGTTGATCGTTTCAGTGATCTCGGCCTGGTCAACTGGGCGGAGATTCCTCCCGGTGCTGATCTTGCTCTGGACATGGAGATGACCGGCACCGGCTCTATCCGGATCGAGATCGACCCGGCCTATCATCGGGCTTACTGATGGCGACCATCCCGCCATTCCAGATTGAGATCTTCGATAAGGCGTTCATCCGCCGAGGTGTGATCGGTGACCCGATACGAGTGGCCAGCACCCCGCGCCACAACATGGTCGAGGGCCTGGATATCACGGTCGCATCCAACCACGTACGCATTGATCAACTTCTGACCAAGGGTGCACGGCTCGTCTGCTATTACCGGGGTGAGCAAATCTTCTCCGGCCCCGTCCGAACGATCAGCGGCGTCGGTCCCTGGATGGCCGGTTACGTCACGATCACCTGTGAGTCTGATAAGCGGCTGCTCTGGCGGATGCTCGGGTATCCCGTACCGGGCGCCGCCCTGACCGGCCAGAGCGCGACCGAGGATAAGCGCACGGGCGCTGCGGAGACTGTCCTCAAAGGATACGTCACCGCCAACCTCGCGGGCCCGTCACGGTGGCCAGCACATCAGTTGATCACGGTCGCTACCGATCTTGCCCGTGGCGACACGATCACTGCCGCTATCGGGATGCAGCCGCTGGCCGATGTCCTCGTGCCACTGATCGATCAAGCGGGGATCGGCTTCACGGTCAAGCAGCTACCTGGCAACGGCGCGGGATTGGAGCTCGACGTTTACGAGCCGACAATCTACCCGCGGCCACTGTCGGAGGATGGCCGGACAGTCCTGTCCTGGCAGTGGACACGATCAGCGCCGACCGCCACCCGAGCGATCATCGGCGGGCCCGAGGATGACGTTACGCATCTGCGCCCGTGGACGCGTTATATCGATTCGGTCGAGACGGCCTACTCCGACGTGATCGAGATCATGCATGACGCGGGCTCGGAGGACATCGCGGCTGATCGTCTTGCCGCCGGGACCACCGCAGTTAAGGAGGCCGGGGAGAAAAACGGCTTCTCCGTAGAGCTTGCGGAGACGGCGAGCTTCGCCTACGGCGGTGTCGGCGGAGTCCATGTCGGCGATCAGATCACGGTCGATATCGGTGGCCAGACGATCACTGACATCCTCCGCGAAGCCGTCATCAATTGGGACCGCGATAACGGATTCAAGGCCACGCCAACTGTGGGTGAGCGGGCCACACCGGATACCCAACTCGCCGGATTCATTACCAAGATCGCCCGCTCGCTACGGGCCTTGAAAGCGCGATAGGAGAACGATGGCGATCGAGTCATGGGGTTACTTCAATGAAGTCACCCCCGGAGAGCAGTGGAGCCTTTCGGCTGCCTACGCGACGGGCAGCCGGTTTTGGGTTTACAACCAGGATGCGGTGCGGGTTACGCCCCTGATCGGAGGCACTCGAGAAGTCAATATCAGTGCTGGCGAGTTCGGCTGCTTCGGTATCTACAACAACAGCGATGCCGTCGCCACCGTGCAGCTCGGAGTGCCGGGCTCGGGTACGCAATGGTGGCTGGTCGTTGCCAAGCACACATGGGCGGACGGCGCCTCGGCCACGACATTCGAGGCGCTTCACTGCGGCTCGGTGGCGCAGCTTCCGGCGGGGATGGACGTCGACCCCGGTGCTGTGGTGACACAACCGCTCGCGTACGTGCCGATCGCTGTCGGGCAGACGAACCCCGGAACACCTATCGACATGCGCGCGATGGGGACCGGCAAGGACGATGTCTTGATCAACAGCGAGTATGCCCTTGCGTACTTGGCTTACGCGGGGATGCGCTGCCGGTTCGGCAAGACCGAATACTCCCGGACCCTGAACGCAGCCGGTACCGCTCACGAGTGGTTGATCACCAAGAGCCCGTACGGCCGCGACGCGATCGCCGCAGCGTCCGCGTCGTGGGGTACGTCATCCTCCGGCTGGACGACTGCTGACCTGAATTCGCGGATGATCAGAGACGGCAACACCGTCCACCTGAACCTGCGAATTCGCAGGTCAGCAGGGAACCTGAATGTCGCAGCCGACGGCGGAATCGGTGATGCGCCCATGATCACCACGACGACCGAATGGCGGCCGACGAACACGATCTATACCGGCGCGACCTACATCGGCCCGGGCGGCGGCAATTACCTCGGGCTCGCTGCGTGGGGGGATAACGGCGTCATCTCCTTTCAGGCGGGTACACCGAATATCGATCTCGCTCAGGTCCCGGCCGGCTCGTGGTCCCTGTCCTGCACTTTCACTCACGTTCAGACGGGAGCCTAAAGCATGGCGATCTTCGGACCGTTCATCGCACTCGACCCAACGCAAGACCCACTACTGGCCAAGGCTGCGGCCGGTAAGGCGTACGCCACCGACGATCCTGATCTTGTAACGCCGCTGACGATGACGGACCTCTCCGGTCTGCCGATCACTGACGCAGTGTCGGACGCGAACGGACTCGTTCAGTCATTCCAGGTAACCGGCGAAACGGAAGTCGTCTGGGTGTCCGGTGGCTACCGGGTACCGGCGCGGTCGTACGGTGGAGTTCTTGATCTTGCCACCGCGGCAGCGACCAATGCGGATAGCTCGGCTCAGTCGGCCAATGCAGCAGCCGCGTCCGCAGCGGAGAATCGCGTCCCCCCCGGTGG
>Ga0193717_1001379_pt1 | contig 14908 bp, 15 predicted proteins | sample U2c2metaG_FD_145900 | JGI IMG/M metagenome (GOLD analysis project Ga0193717, IMG submission 145900) | Soil microbial communities from a riparian zone of the East river system, Colorado, United States - U2c2 | ecosystem: Environmental > Terrestrial > Soil > Riparian zone | place: USA: East River... | reverse complement strand
GGCCGCTGAGCTTCTCCTACGGCCGCGCCATGCAGCAGGCCGCGCTGAAGCTGTGGGCCGAAGACATCAAGGGCAACGTCGCCTCGGCGCAGAAGATCGTGCACGAGCGCGCGAAGGAAAATGGCCAGGCTGCCTTGGGGCAGTGGAAGGGCTGATTGCGAGCCAGTGAACTGAAAAGGCGCCCTTTCGGGGCGCCTTTTTTATAAACGCTTAATCACGGTATCTGGCAATTTACAGTGCCACGAACGATCCAAGGGCCCGTGTAAGAGGGCGGCATTGGCTGGCGAAGCACAAGAAAGGCCGTGGGACCAATGGGGACTCCACTGTAGGCCCGGCATTGAGTTCTGGCGTTGAAGTCTGCGACCTGCGCTGCAATTCCGTACGTAGCCCCGGAGCCGGATCCCGCCGTAGTGATAATGCGTGTCTGCGACAGGTCGCCATCGTCGACCTGTGCCACAACACTAGTTGAGATCAGGCCGAGCAGTGCTGCGGCAACGCATATGTTGAATTTGTCCATCACCATCACTCCTTGATTGGATTATTTGACCGCGGTTGCGGCTCTTCCAGAACCGATTCACCAAGAGCACCACGTGCGGCGGCCAAGCGAAGGCGGTCAAGGAATTGGTTCGCGCGTGCCTGGGCAGTGGCACGTTGCGTTTCAATTAGGCGGCGCTGGGCAAGCAGTGCATCGACGATCGTGCGGGTCCCGGTGTCGAGACCGGCGCCGGTCGCCGCCACGGCAGCACGCGCCGCGATCTCCGCCGATTCACGCGCATGCGTGATGGAATCGTTCGCGAGGATGGTTGCCTCAAGCCGACGGGTCGTGCGTGTGGCATCGCGCAAGGCAATATCGAGTTCGGCCTTGGCGACATCCCAGTCGGCGTTGGCCCGACGCACGTTGGCCGATGTGGCGGCACGGCCGATGAGCGGTACGGTCAATTGCAGGCCCAGCGCCCATCCTGGTCGACGACCGAAAGGCGGGGGCGCGTCCGCCCGACCAGTCGAACGTCCATAGCGTAGTTGAAGGTCAACGACCGGCCATCGGGAGGCGCGTTCGACATATCGTCGCTGGTCGGCTGCTTCCAGGCGGTGGCGGGCCGCGGTGACGGCAGGCGATTCGTTCGGAGTCAGGGTGACGGCAGGGGGTGGCTGTGGCCGGATGGGGCCAAACCAAGAGCGCCCACGCCATTGCTGTGCTATTTGCGTCAGCGCCTCCTGCGCGTCGTCCAGCGCCACACCTGAAGCATGGACCCGCGAGACGGCCGACTCGTGTTGTGCCTGGGCCTCGATGGCATCGATGCCGGGCGCGAGTCCGACATCGCGCCGCGCTCGCGCTCGCTCTGCCTGGAAGGCAAGGGCATCACGATCGGCGATGGCGAACTGCCGTTCCTGGCGGCGCACGTCGAGGAGGATCCACGCCGATGCGGCGCGAAGGAGCAGATCCTGTCGGGCGGCCTCGCCATCGGTCGCGACGGCCCGCGCCGTTGCCCTCGCGGCAGCCAGGTTCGACATCGCCTTTCGATTGACCAGCGATTGTGTGATCCGGAACTCGGTCCAAGTCACCCATTGGCCGTTGCGCTGACGTCCACGCTCACTGTGCAGGGTTGCTTGCGGCAGCAGTGGCGCCATCGCCTGCGTAGCCTCTTCAGCCGCTTGTAGAGTCAGCGCCTGAGTCCTGGCCAAAACGGGATCGTCGGCCAGCGCCGAGGCATAAAAACGCCGAGAATCGGCAGAGGCCGACCTTGCCGTAGTTGCGTACAGCACGCCTAGAAGGCCTGCGAGAATGACGAGGGAAGCAGACCTGCACGAAGAATGGCGCATGCCAAAACTTTACGCAGCTGCATCTTCGGCGCCTGTAGGCAAACGTCGCCTTACTTTCCGACGCTTGCCGCCGTCCGTCGTCGTCCCTCGTCGTGTCATGCCGCACTGCGGAAGGCGTCGGCGTCAGTAGTGGCGTACATTACCGCCAGCGAGACCAGGAGGCAGGGGATGAGCGATTGCATCGGGCGCGCCGCGCGCGCCATCGTGTTTTCGGTAGCCATGGGTGTGGCAGCGGTGTGCAACGCGCAGTCCGCGCCCAATACGGCCACCAAGCCGCCGCACGAAGCAGCCTGGGCCACCATCGTCGATCACGACGTTCCGCTGGAGCAGCGACGCAAGGCGCTTGCGGCACTCGAAGACGACGCGGGTGACCTCGGCCCGGCCGATCTTTACGTGTTGGGTTCGATCTACCACAGCGGCCGGCACTCTGGTGGCCTGCTCGATCAGGTTGATCCCATCAAAGCCTCGCTCTATTTCGGCAACGCTGCCACGCGCGGAAGCATCCCTGCCATGGCCAAGATGGCCGAGCTCAAGCTCGCCAGTCACGAATATCGCGAGGCGATGAACTGGGCACAGATTTATGGCCACTACATATTAGCCGAAGCGCCCAAGAAAGATGCCTCACACGGCTACGCCGCGGAACTGGTCAAGCGCATCAGTTGGCATTTCGGCAACAACACCGATGATGTGATGCGCGATGTCGACGCCTATATCGCGGCCCATGATGCACAGATCCGCGCCGGCGCCCAGGAGGACGCGATGTTCCGCGCGGCGCAGGTGCGGCTGGACAACGCCTACCTGACCACGCCCGGGCAAACCTTGCCGCCGTTGTCGTGTATCGCGGATTTCCTGGTGGTGCTGCGGGCCGACGGCACGGTGGACCGGGCCCTGCCGATCGATATCGCGCCCGACCAATCCATGCTCGAAGCGATGGGCCACGCCCTGGCCAAGGCCCGTGCGGCCGAGACGACGGATAGATCGCCTCGCTACGCGTTGATGACGGCAGTGCTCGATAACGGCCGCTACCGACCGCGGTAAAGGGAGCGAAAGGATGGACGATCGCATGGGACGCGCCGCGCGCGCCGTCGGCTTTGTGCTGGGGCTTGGATTGATCGGTGGGGTGCAGGCGGCCGACCATTCCACGCCGCTGACGGAAGCCGCCTGGGCTGCCATCGTCGACCACGCGCAACCGCTGGCAAAGCGTCAGCAGGCACTGGCGCAAGTCGAGGCCAACGCCGGGGAACTCGGTGGCATGGACCTCTACATGCTCGGGTCCATTTACCATAGCGGGCACCACTCAGGCGGCTTATTCGCCCATCCTGACCTTGCCAGGGCCGCGCTCTACCTGGGCAACGCCGCCACGCGGGGCAGCGTGCCGGCGATGGGGAAGATGGCCCAGGTTGCTTTCGAGCAACGCAACTACCGCAAGGCGATGAACTGGGCGCAGATCTACGCGCACTATGTAAGTGATCGCGGCGGACACGCGCAAGCCGAACGTGACTTCGCCGTCGAATTGATCAAGCGCATCCAGCCGCGTCTGGGCGACGACCTGGAGAAGATTCTCCCCGACGTGCAGACCTATATCACCGCGCACGACGCGCAGATCCAGGAAGGCTCGATCCGCGACGCGTTGTATCGCTCGCAGCAACCGAAGTTCGATGGAGCGCGGCTGGAGATGCCAGCCAATAGCTTGTCGCCGCAGGCTGCGATCGCCGACTTCATGCTGGTGTTCAAGCCCGATGGAAGCGTTGCGGACGTGTTGCCTATCGACATTGCGCCGGATGAGCAGGGCATGGTCTCGATGTCCAGGGCATTGACGGCCGCCAGGACCTCGGCCACCAACACCCACGGCCCGCGCTACGCGCTAATGAGTACGGTGCTCCTTAGCGGGCGCCATCGCGCAAAGTAAAGGGCCAGTCCCTGGCCCTCGAACTCGTCAAGCATCAACCGTTCAGAAGCGGTACTCAGCCTGCACCGACACCACGTTGCTGCTCAGGTCCACGTGGTCCTTCTTCGCGTTGTAGTAGTCGTAGTTGATGCCCAGGCTGACATTGTTGCTGAAGTCGTAGCCGACGCCGGCACCGGCGTACCAGCTGGTCTTGTCCAGGCCCTGGCTCACCGGGTTCTCATCGTTGCTGGTGCCGTGGCCCTTCCAGCCATAGATGCCGCCGCGCGCGGAGATGTACCACTGCGGTGCGACGTTGAAGCGCCCGTTCAGGCCTGCCGTCCAGCCATGCAACTGGCTCTTGCGGCTGTCGACCACATTATTGTCGTTGAAGATGTTCTTCGCGTGGATGTTGCCCAGGTCGTTATAGCCGGCCTCCACGCCCCAGGCGAACTGCGGATTCAACGCCCAGCGGTAGCCGATGTTGCCGGTATAGGCGGTGTCGTGGCCATCGTAGCGGCCGTGGTCGAGTTGGGACTGGCCCACCGCGCCATTGACGAACCAGCCGTCGTTGTGGGTGCTCTGGGCAAAGGCAGGTGCGGCCACGGTGCCTGCGGCCGCGATGGCGGCGACGAGGAGGATCTTGCGCATGGAGTTCTCCACAAATGAAGACAAAAAAGAAAAACGGCCGCGACGTCATGTCGCGGCCGTGGAGCGGATCAGAAGCGGTATTCGCCAGCCAGCGAGACGATGCCGGTGGAGCGCTTGTAGTCCGAGGCAGTGTCGCCAGTTACAACGTTGCGCAGCTTGCCGGCATTGGCGTTGAAGTAGTCGTATGACACGCCAGCGCTGAAGTGATCGTTGATGTCCCAACCGGTACCGACGCCGCCGTACCAGCTACCGCGGTGCGCGCGGCTGTCGGAGGTGAAGCCCACCGACGGATCGGCGCCCTGCTCGAAGCTCTGGCGGTTATTGTTGGCGTAGAAGAAGCCGCCGTGCGCGGAGATATACCAGCCCGGCACCAGGTTGAGCTTGCCGTTCACGCCGGCCATCCAGCCACGCAGCGCGTTGGTCTTGCTGGTCTGGTTGACGTCATTGCTGTTGAACACATTGCGGACGCGGTAGTTGCCAAGGTCGGTGTAACCCAGTTCCGCACCCAGGCCCAGGTCGTTGCCGACCTTCCAGCGATAGCCGCCGAGCGCGCCGTAACCGGTGCGGCGATCCTGGTCGCCCTTGAAGAAATTGAAGCCGCTCTTGTCGCTGCCAAAGCCACCTTCATTGGTGCCGTTGGTGCGGCCGACATTGGCGCCGACGAACCAGTTGCCGCTGCCGACGGCCTGGTTGGGCATGTAGTTGCCGCTGGGTGCGGCGCTGTCCTGGGCGAGGGCCGGAAGGGCGGCGAAACCGAGGGACGCGAGGCCAAGGGCCAGTAGATTCTTTTTCATGGGGGACATGTCTCCAGATAGTTCCCGGGGCGCGGGGGTTCGCGTCTCGGGCCGGGCGTATCGCTCTGTGGCGATGTCGCTCCGGTTAGATGGCTCCTGCCATTTCGAATTCCACATCACGCCGACTTTTCATTAAGAATTGGTTAATCGGCATGTCGTGGAAAAGCCTTCCCTGGCGCAGGTCAGACACAAGGCCTGTCCTGCGTTGCATGGGAAATCAAGCGGGGGTTTTTAGCGTTGCGCCAGGCGCGGTGTTCCGGTTACACGGTGGGGTCGTGATCCGGTCCGAATTGTTTTTCTTCGTAAGTAAAGGGAAATCTCCGTACTTCTTGAAAAATGGCCGCGCATCGTGGGGAGCGATGCGAAACCGTGTCCACATGCCTCTGGAACGATGGCCATTAGAAAAGAACGTAGCTGAAGAGTTCGCATACGCCGGCCTGGAAGATTAAGGCGAAGTTAAGTTCCAGGCGCCTCAGGCAAACCGGTGCGTCGACGGGACGCTGGATGCATGCAAGTCGATCCAAAGGTATGGCGCACCGCTTTCGGATGCGACTTCGTCACGCCGATCGGCGACAATAAGCGCTTTACCATCGCCCCTTTGGAGACCACAGCCATGACAACCCGCCGCGAGCTTGCCAACGCCGTCCGTGCATTGTCGATGGACGCCGTCGAGGCGGCCAATTCCGGCCACCCTGGCATGCCCATGGGCATGGCCGATATCGCTGAAGTGCTGTGGAACGATTTCCTCCGCCACAACCCGTCGCACCCGAAGTGGTTCAACCGCGATCGCTTCTTGTTGTCCAACGGCCACGGTTCGATGCTGCAGTATTCGCTGCTGCACCTGGCCGGCTACGACCTGCCGATCCACGAGCTGAAGAACTTCCGCCAGTTGCACTCGCGCACAGCGGGTCATCCGGAATATTCCGAAACCCCGGGTGTTGAGACCACCACCGGCCCATTGGGCCAGGGCCTGGCCAATGCCGTGGGTTTCGCATTGGCCGAGCAGGTGCTGGCCACGCGCTTCAACAAGCCCGGCCACGCCATCATCGATCATCACACCTATGTGTTCATGGGCGATGGCTGCATGATGGAAGGCGTGTCGCACGAAGTGGCCTCGCTGGCCGGCACGTTGAAGCTGGGCAAGCTCATCGCCATCTACGACGACAATGGCATCTCCATCGACGGCGAAGTGCATGACTGGTTCACCGACGACACAGCCGCGCGTTTCAAGGCCTATGGCTGGAACGTCATCGCCGATGTCGACGGCCACGACGCCGATGCGGTCAAGAAGGCACTGACCAAGGCCACCGCGCAGGGCGACAAGCCCACGTTGATCATCTGCCGCACCATCATCGGCTTCGGCTCACCCAACAAGGAAGGCAAGGAATCCAGCCACGGTGCGGCACTGGGCAAGGACGAAGTGGCCGCGGCACGCAAGCAGCTGGGCTGGAACTACCCGCCGTTCGAAGTGCCTGCCGAAATCTATGCCGCCTACGACGCGCGCGAAGCCGGTGCCAGGCGCGAAGCCGAATGGAACGAAGCGTTCAACGCCTATGCCAAGGCATTTCCTGAACTGGCCGACGAACTCAAGCGCCGCATCAGCGGCACGCTGCCGGCCAATTGGTCGGAACATTCGATGGCCTTCGTGCGCAAGGTGCAGGCCGAAGGCGCAACCATCGCCTCGCGCAAGGCGTCGCAGAACACGCTCGATGCCTTCGGTCCGCTGTTGCCGGAACTGATCGGCGGCTCGGCCGACCTGGCACCGTCGAACCTGACCATCTGGAAGGGTTCGAAGCCGGTCAACCAGCAGAGCCCGGATGCCAATTACATCCATTACGGCGTGCGCGAGTTCGGCATGACGGCGATCGGCAATGGCCTGGCGCTGCATGGCGGATTCATTCCCTACGACGCCACGTTCCTGGTGTTCTCCGATTACGCACGCAATGCGGTACGCATGTCGTGTCTGATTCCGGCCCATTCGATCCACGTGTACACGCATGATTCGATCGGCCTGGGCGAAGACGGCCCGACGCACCAGCCCATCGAACACATGGCCACCCTGCGCCTGATCCCCAACAACAACCTGTGGCGTCCCTGCGACACGGTGGAAACCGCGGTGGCCTGGAAGATGGCCGTCGAACGCAGCCACGGCCCTTCGTGCCTGGTGTTCTCGCGCCAGAACTTGAAGCACCAGCACCGCGACGAAACCACGTTGGCGCAGATCCAGCGCGGCGGCTACATCCTCTCCGATCCCGCCGATGGCCAGTTCAAGGCCATCATCATCGCCACGGGTTCGGAAGTGGGCCTCGCCACCGACGCCGCGGCGGAGCTCGCCAACCACGGCATCCCGGTGCGCGTGGTGTCGATCCCCTGCACGGAAGTGTTCGACGAGCAGACCACCGAATACCGCGAAGGCGTGCTGCCGGCCTGGTGCCGCGCGCGCCTGGCGATCGAGGCAGGCGTGGTCGATTACTGGCGCAAGTACGTGGGCCTGGACGGCGACGTGATCGGCATGACCACCTTCGGCCTGTCGGCCCCCGCCAACCAGCTGTTCGAGCACTTCGGCTTCACCGTGACCAATGTGGTGGAAAGGGTGAAGAAGCTGGTCGGCTGATGACGATGGCGACGCCGCTGCCGGGGTCAGAGTAATTACTCTGACCCCCAACCTTCTCGGCACAATCGCGTCAGGTAAGTTCCGGTAGTTCCGAGGGCTTGTAAGCAAGCTTCGCAGCGCCCGCCTGCGTCAGTTCCGCCTCATCGCCGAACCCCCACAGCACGCCTACGCTTACGATGTGGTTGGCCACCGCACCTTCGATGTCGAAGCTGCGGTCGCCGACCATCACCGTCGATTCGCGCGGGCTGGCGAAATCCTCGATCGCCGCTGCGATCATGCTGGCCTTCTGGCTGTGCGCGCTTTCCGGGCCGGGCGCATAAACCCGCTCGAAAAGATGCCCGAAGGGGAGGTCGGCGATGATGCGCTCGGCGTGGTTGCGGATCTTGCTGGTGACCACGGCCAGGCGGTCGCCCCGGGCATGGATGGCGGCCAGCGCCTCGGGGATACCTTCGTACACGCGCCGCTGTTTCCATCCGTGTTCGGAGAAGTACACGTGGTAGTGCTTCACCGCCTGATCGACGCGTTCGGCATCGAGCAGGGCGCCGAAGTTCTGGCGAAGTGGCGGCCCGATCCAGGCACGCAGTGCGCGCTCGTCCGGCACGGCGGTATGGAGCTCGCCCAGTGCGTAGCGGATGCCACCGAAGATGCCGGGCTCGGAATCGATCAACGTGCCGTCGAGGTCGAACAGGCAAAGTGTCACTTGCCGGCCCGGGCCTTCAGCGCCGCCACGGCGGGCAGCTCCTTGCCTTCGAGGAATTCAAGGAAGGCGCCGCCGCCGGTGGAAATGTAGGAAACATCCTTTTCGATGCCGTATTTCTCCACGGCCGCCAGCGTGTCGCCGCCGCCGGCGATGGAGAACGCCTTCGACGAGGCAATGGCCCGGGCCAGCGTTTCGGTGCCTTTGCCGAAGGCGTCGAATTCGAACACGCCCACCGGGCCGTTCCACACCACCGTGCCGGCCTTGGCGATCAACTGCGCATAGCTCGCGGCGGTTTCAGGCCCGATGTCCAGGATCAGTTCGTCATCGTCCACCTGGTCCACGCCCTTCACGCGTGGCGTGGCATCGGCGGAGAACTTGTCGGCCACCACCACATCCGTGGGAATGGGAACGTCAGCGCCGCGAGCCTTGGCGTCGCTCATCACCTTCTTCGCCGCATCCAGGAGGTTCGCCTCGTACAGCGACTTGCCCACCTTGTGGCCGGCGGCGGCAATGAAGGTATTGGCGATGCCGCCACCGACGATCAGCTGGTCGATCTTGCCTGCAAGGTTCTCCAGCAGGGTGAGCTTGGTGGATACCTTCGAACCTGCCACGATCGCCAGCAGCGGCCGGGCAGGGGCCTCCAGCGCCTTGCCCAGGGCGTCGAGCTCGGCCGACAGCAACGGGCCTGCGGCAGCCACCGGGGCGAAGCGGATCACGCCATGGGTGGAGGCCTGGGCACGGTGCGCGGTGCCGAAGGCATCCATCACGAACACATCGCACAGCGCCGCATATTTGCGCGACAGCGCTTCGTCGTCGGCGCCTTCGCCCACGTTCATGCGGCAGTTCTCCAGCACCACCACCTCGCCTTCGGCCACGTCCACGCCGTCGAGGTAGTCGCGCACCAGCCTTACCTTCCCACCCAGTTGGCTGCCGAGCCACTCGGCCACGGGGGCGAGCGACGATTCGGGGTCGAACTCGCCTTCCTTGGGCCGGCCCAGGTGCGAGAGCACCATCACGCGGGCACCGGCGTCCTTCGCGGCGCGGATGGTGGGAAGGGAAGCATCCAGGCGCTGGGTGGAAGTGATCTTGCCGTCCTTCACCGGGACGTTGAGGTCTTCGCGGATCAGTACCCGCTTGCCGTGGAGGTCGAGGTCGCTCATGCGGGTGACGGACATTGCCAAGCTCCAGCAGTCGGGGAAAACCGCTATTGTCTGGACCCGCCGACCCCAACGCAAATGTCCATGAACCCTTCACCTATCCTGTACAGCTATTGGCGGTCCTCTGCGGCCTATCGCGTGCGCATCGCCCTGAACCTCAAGGGCATCGCCTACCAGACGCGCACGGTGCACCTGGTGGCCAATGGGGGCGAGCACCACGCGCCAAGCTACCGGGCGTTGAACCCGCAGGAGCTCCTGCCAACCCTGATCGACGGCATGGCGGTGCTTACGCAATCGCTGGCAATCATGGAATACCTGGAGGAAACGCGGCCGGAGGTGCCCCTGCTGCCTGCCGATCCGCTGGGACGGGCCCGGGTGCGCGCCTTGGCCCAGGCCGTGGCCGTGGACATGCATCCGCTGGCCAACCTGCGGGTGCTCAACGAGCTGGGCACGCAATTCGGCGCCAGCCAGGAGCAACGGGTGGCCTGGACACGTCACTGGATCACGGTCGGTTTTGATGCGCTGGAGGCCATGCTGGCCGGCCAGGGCGGTCACTACTGCCACGGGGCCACGCCGGGCATGGCCGACGCCTGCCTGGTGCCGCAGGTGTACAACGCCCGGCGCTGGAACGTGCCGATGGAGCACTACCCCACCATTGCCCGCATCGACGCGAACTGCGCCGCACTGGAAGCATTCGCCAGGGCTGCGCCCGAGGCGCAGCCCGATTACACGCCGATGCCGTAAGGGTCGCTGGAGGCGAACTCGTTGCCTGTCGCGCCTTCGGACAGGCGGATCTTCAGCGCCAGGCCATCGCGGGAATCGGCCTTGTTGAGGGCTTCCTCCAGCTCGATCTGGCCCTCGCGGTACAGGCGGTAGAGCGATTGGTCGAAGGTCTGCATGCCTTCCTGCAGCGAGCGGTCCATGGCTTCCTTCACCTCGTGGATCTGGCCGCGGCGGATCATGTCGCGGATCAACGGGGTGTTCAGCAGCACTTCGGTGGCAGGCAGGCGGCGATTGTCCTTGCCCAGCACCAGGCGCTGGCTGATCACCGCGCGCAGGTTCAGGGACAGGTTCATCAGCACGTTCTTGTGTGCCGCCTCGGGGAAGAAGTTCAGGATGCGCTCGAGCGTCTGGTCCGCATTGTTCGAATGCAGCGTGGCCAGGCACAGGTGGCCGGTTTCCGAGAAGGAAATGGCCGCTTCCATGGTTTCGGTATCACGGATTTCGCCGATCATGATCACATCGGGCGCTTCACGCATCGCGTTCTTCAGCGCCTCGTGGTAACTGTGGGTATCCAGGCCCACTTCGCGCTGGTTCACGATCGACCGCTTGTGGCGGTGCAGGTATTCGATGGGATCCTCGACGGTAAGGATATGCCCGGAGCTGTTCTGGTTGCGGTGGTCGAGCATGGCCGCAAGCGTGGTGGACTTGCCCGAACCGGTAGCGCCCACGACCAGGATGAGCCCGCGGGGCTCCATGATCAGGTCGCTGAAGATCGCCGGCAGTCGCAACTCGTGCACGCTGGGGATGTCATTCTTGATGGCGCGGATGACCATGCCCAGCTCGCCGCGCTGTTTGAACACGTTGATGCGGAAACGGCCGGCTTCCTTCACGGCCAGGGCCATGTTCAGCTCCAGGTCGCGCTCGAACTGGGGGACCTGGCCTTCGTCCATGAGGGAATAGGCGATTTTCTTCACCATGCCGCTGGGCAGGCCGGTATTACCCAGGGGATAGAGCTTGCCTTCCACCTTGATGTTTACCGGGGCGCCCGTGGTCAGGAACATGTCCGACGCGCCCTTGTCTACCATCAGCTTCAGGAAATACCCAATATCCACGCCTTGCCCCCGTATTACGTTGCATTCGATGTTTAGGCCTGCCCACAATATCGACCATACCGTGCAGAACTGTAAAAGGAACGAGTGATGGTCCACATCTTTTCGCCGAAGCCGGGCAGCAAACGGCTCCGGCTGCTTGGCTTGCCCACCGTGGTGCTCGCCGTCGCGCTGCTGCATGGCTGCGCCAGCGTGCCGCCGCCGGACAGCCAGATGAACCAGGCGCAAAGCCAGCTGCGCACGGCCCGGGACGCCGGCGCGGCCGATTATGCACCCGTGGACCTTGGTTTTGCCCAGGACAAGTTCCAGCAGGCTTCCAGCGCCATGGCCAGCCGCAAGTACGACCTGGCCGCCCAGCTGGCCGATGAGTCCCGCGCCGACGCGGAAGTTGCCACCATGAAGGCCCGCCTGGGTGCTGCCCGGTCGCAGATTTCGTCGAAGTCCGCGGAAAACGGCAGGCTTCGCTCCGAGCTGTCGCAAGCCCAGGCCGATGCCGAGAACCAGGCCCAGCAGTCGGTGTCGCCGCCGCCGGGCAATGTCCAGGAAACCGAGATGACCTTGCCGTCACCGGCCGAAAGCACCGTCCCACCCGCGGGTGACGACAGCCAGGGAGGCCAGCGATGAACCGCTTCACCAAGCTTGCCGCCGGCCTCGCGCTGGCCTTCGCGTCCACCCTGGCGATCGCCGCCAAGGACGACCTCGATGCCCAGCGCCTGTCCAACAGCCTTGACCAGTTGGCCAACGACCCCACCCTCGGCGGCTATGCCCAGGGCGAGCAGGCCCGCGCCCGGGATGCGATCAGCCGCCTGTATGGGCTCAAATCCAAGGAGCGGGCCCATGCGCTGTACATCGCCGAGCGCCGGGTGGACGTAGCCCGCGCCGCCGCGCAGGTGCAGGACGCGCAGAACCGCATCGCCAGGCTCGACCGCGAGCACGACCAGATCCTGCTGGACACCAGCCGCCTGGAAGTGGAGAACGCGCGCCGCGAACTCGACCGCCAGCGTCAGCAGGCGCAGGCGGTGGCCGCCGAAAACGCCCGCCTGCAACAGGAAGGCATGGATTCGGCCCAGGCCGCCGAGCAGGCCCGCACCGAGGCCGAACAGTCGCGCAAGCTCGCCGAGGCCCAGGCGAAGGTCGCCAATGCGGCCAAGCGCCAGGCCGCGGCCGCCACCGCGGCGGCACGGGCCTTGCGCGACGCAGGCGACAGCGGCTCGGCCACGCCATCGAAAAAAGGCGGTCAGTGAGCTAACTGCGACTTCCGTCCCAACTTCGCGATATTGCTGGAAAAAAAGGCCCTGCGTATGCGGGGCCTTTTTTATCAACATGTTGAAAGTTAAGGAAATTAAGGAAGGTTTAATACCTTCCACGGCAGCTTGCACGACCTCATCACGCGGAGTAGTTTCGGTCCTCCGGGGGACGCAATGTCCCTCGGGTGACCATCCGGAAACGCTTCCCGCCATGCCGGTTCCCGGCACCCCGGGTTGACGTTTCCCCACCGATGCGGCCGCATGGCCCACGTGCGCCGCATCAACAGATGCAGGAGTCGACCATGTTCGAAAACCAGCAGCGTGACGATGTCGAGGCATTCATGAGGAGCGATGTTGAATTCCGCCGCCTCTACCAACTCCACCAGAAACTCGACAGCAAGGTCCACGACGCAGAAATCGGCGTATTACCCATCGACGATGCGACCTTGACCGGCATGAAGCGCCAGAAACTCCACGCCAAATCACGCTTGCTGCAGATGTGGGACGGTCGCTACGCGCAAGCGGGCTAAGCCCCCACCGGCAATAGGTTCTACCCCTTAAGACGGGCGCCTCTATGGCGCCCGTTTTGTTGCGCGAAGGACGGCTGTGCACGACCCTCGGTTATCATGGCGCGTCACTACCGGCTCGAGTGCCGCGCGTTAGGCAGGGGCCGCGCGTGGGCAGGGGCGAATGGAGCAACAATGAGCGTCTACGGCACCGTCCTCGACCTGATCGGTCGCACCCCGATGGTGCGCGCGCAACACCTTGATACCGGCAAGGCCGAGCTGTTCTTCAAGATGGAAAGCATGAACCCCGGCGGTTCGATCAAGGACCGCATCGGCCTGTCGATGATCGAGGGCGCCGAGCGCACCGGCCGCATCAAGCCCGGCGATACCCTGGTGGAAGGCACCGCCGGCAATACCGGCCTGGGATTGGCGCTGGTGGCGCAGCAGAAAGGTTATCGCCTGGTGCTGGTGGTGCCGGACAAGATGAGCCGCGAGAAGATCTTCAACCTCAAGGCGATGGGCGCGGAGGTCGTGCTGACCCGTTCGGACGTGGCCAAGGGCCACCCGGAGTACTACCAGGACATGGCCGAGCGCATCGCGCGCGAAACCCCCGGTGCGTATTTCATCAACCAGTTCGGCAACCCCGATAATCCGCTGGCCCACATGCAGACCACGGGCCCGGAGATCCTCGAGCAGATGGACGGGCGCGTTGACGCCATCGTGCTCGGCTGCGGTTCGTCCGGCACCATGAGCGGCCTGACAGCGTTCCTGAAGGAACACTCGCCCCATACCGACCTGATCCTGGCCGATCCGGTGGGTTCCATCCTTGCCCAGTACATCAACGAGGGCGTGCTTTCGACCAAGTCCGGCAGCTGGCTGGTCGAAGGCATCGGTGAGGATTTCCTCCCTTCCATCAGCGATTTTTCCAAGGTGACCAAGGCCTACGCGATCAGCGACAAGGAAAGCTTCACCGCCGCACGTGAGCTGCTGGCCAAGGAGGGCATCCTGGGTGGTTCATCCACCGGCACCCTGCTTGCGGCCGCGCTGAAGTATTGCCGCGAGCAGACCGAGTCCAAGCGCGTGGTCACGCTGGTGTGCGACACCGGCAACAAGTACCTGTCGAAGCTGTACAACGATTACTGGATGCTCGACAACGGCTTCCTGGAGCGCGAGCGCTACAACGACCTGCGCGACCTGATCCTGCGCCCCTATGCCCAGCGCGATACCGTGGTGGTGGGGCCGTCGGAACTCCTGATCACCGCCTACAACCGCATGAAGCTCTACGACGTGTCGCAGCTGCCGGTGATGGACGGCGACCGCATCGTCGGCATCCTGGACGAATCGGACGTGCTGCTGCACGTGCACGTCGACGAGGCGCGATTCCGCGACCCGGTGTCCACCGCGATGATCGAGAGCCTGACCATCCTGGATGTGAAATCACCCATCGAATCATTGATGCCGGTGTTCGACCGCGGCCACGTGCCGATCGTGATGGATGGCGATCGCTTCCTGGGGCTGATTACACGAATTGATTTGTTGAACTATCTGCGCCGGAAAGTGAACTAACCGGGGCATCGCCCCAAGGACAGAACATCATGTGTGGAATTGTTGCCGCGACCGCCCAGCGTGACGTCGCCCCGCTGCTGATCGCGGGTTTGAAGGCGCTGGAATACCGCGGCTACGATTCCGCGGGCCTGGCCG
>Ga0193717_1001378_pt1 | contig 14923 bp, 15 predicted proteins | sample U2c2metaG_FD_145900 | JGI IMG/M metagenome (GOLD analysis project Ga0193717, IMG submission 145900) | Soil microbial communities from a riparian zone of the East river system, Colorado, United States - U2c2 | ecosystem: Environmental > Terrestrial > Soil > Riparian zone | place: USA: East River... | reverse complement strand
CAGGCGTGCGCAACGACACGGGCGTCTGTGTCGAAACCCAAGGAAGGACAACGCAGAGGCCGTCGTGGAAAACGTTACAGGCGAATCCTGAAACTTATGAAGGCCATGACGTTTCACTATGTATGAATGGGGCTGAGGCGGCAGCATTGCCGCCTGTTCCTTTCCCTGATCGTTCCCTGCTCCTTCCCTGTTAGGTTCCCTGTTCGGATGCTGTTCGGATGCTGCGAGATTCGCGTCTCTCCCGCCCCGATTTGGCGTCCTACCTGCCTCTCAGGGCCGAACTCCCCGGTCAATGACGCTCCAGAGACGCGAAATACCCTGAAAATTTCCCTGTTCAGCGGGAATTTGGTTACGGAGACTGGTTCGCTCAAATCTGTGCACACCGCCATTCACCCGGCCGATTCGAGACTTAGTCTCTGGATCGGCTTTTTTATGTGCGAAATGCAGGGGCTTTCGGCGATTGCGACCGGACTCTTTTGACGCCTCTGCGCGACCCCGCAGGCCGACAACGCGATTCGTGAGGGAATGCGTGTGTCGACCAAGCGCGTTGCAGGAACCGGCCGCGCGCTGAAAGCCGCTACCCTAGACGCGCGTCCAGGCGCGAGAGCTTTGCGAACGTCTCATGTTGGTAGCGACTCATACGCAGCTCCTTTCCGGTCGTCAGCACGACGACGTGGTAGCCGTTGAACCAAGGATGGATCGCTTTGATGCGATCAACGTTCACGATTGCCGAGCGATGAACGCGCACGAATCGGCGCGGATCGAGGCGCGCCTCGAGCACCGTCATCGTCTCGCGCAGCTCGAATGCCTCCTTGCCAACATGGAGGCGTACGCGATTGCGGTTCGCCTCGATCCAATCGATACTCGTCACGTCGAGCAGCGTGATGTACTCCTCGACCGGCACGGGAATGCGCTGTACGTATTCCTGCTGTCGGCGTAGCTCGACCAGCGCGCGGAGTACGTCCGCCGAATTTGGCTGCGCCGTGTGGTTTTCGGCTGATAGCCGACGTTTTGCACGCGCAAGCGTCTGAACGAATCGCTCGCGGCTGAACGGCTTCACGAGATAGTCGACTGCGTTCGCTTCGAACGCACGCACGGCGTACCGCTCATATGCTGTGACGAAAACAGTGGCAGGCAACACCTCGTGACCGATGCTGGCGACCACGTCGATGCCCGTCATCTCCGGCATCTGGATATCGAGGAAGAGGAGATCGGGACGCAGCGCGTGGATCGCCGCGAGCGCGCGCGCACCGTCGCCGCATTCGCCGAGCACCTCAATCTCGGCGTCGTCGCGCAGAAGGCGAACGATGCTGCGCCGTGCGATCGGCTCGTCATCGACGACGAGCGTGCGTATGCTCATGCCGCTCCCGCTTCAGCTTGCACTGGATGCGGATCAGCCAGGGCCAACGCACGGAATGGCAATCGCATCCGGCAGACAACGCCGCGCGGCAGCAGCGCGTCGATATAGATCGATGCCGCGTTGCCGTAAAGTGCCTTCAGCCGGAGCCGCGAGTTCGAGAGACCGACGCCGCGCGCGAAAGCTTCCTCCGGCGACACGTCCAGCGTGCTGTTGTGATTGCGCACTTCAAGATAGAGGCTATCCGTATCGCGATGCGCTGCGATCTCGACGCAATCGCTTTCGGCATGCTTACCAATACCGTGATGGATCGCATTCTCGACTACTGGCTGCAGGATGAGGCCTGGCACTGCGGCATCGAGTGCCGACCGCGCGGCGTCGATCCGCGTGGTCAGGCGATCGCCAAATCGGACGCGCTGGATGCCGAGATAGAGGTCGAGCAGCTCCAGTTCGCGCGCAAGCACGATTTCCTGACGCTCGTCGTCGAGATACACGCGCAGGAGCTCTCCGAGACGGAGCAGCATGTCCTCGGCCGTCGCGGGGTCGTCGCGAATCAGCGTCGAGATCGCGTGCAGCGTGTTGAAGAGGAAATGAGGTTGCAGCTGCATCTTCAGCACCTGCAGGCGCGACTCGGCGAGCTGCGCCTGTAGTTGTGTGGCTTGCAGCATGCGCCGGTTTTTTTCCCGGTAGTAGTGCGCGGCCTGGCGGATCGTGACCAGTACCCAATACGTCACGATCGCGGTAACAGCGTGCATACGCAAGAAATACTCGAGCTGCTCGGCGACCGGCGGGTGTCCGGGTTCAGTCACGTGCGCCACGAGCGCGCCGACGAGCACCATGCAACACGCGAACGCGAAACTCGCGAGGATGTGTACCGGAACGAACCGCATCCGCAGCGGTGGCTCGATCGGATACCGCGCGGTGAGCCAGAACACCGCCGGTGCGAGCAACGCGAGCGTATACCACTCGACTAACGACCAACGGATGTAGTCGATCGCGCGCCAAGTGTGTCCGGCGATCGAATCCGTCCAATAGCCCTGTATCGCATACAACAGCGCAAGCACTGTCCATACGATCATGTAACGCACGAATCGCATCAGGTCACCACCGTTCTCTCATGGCGAACATGGCCGGGCACACGGGCGTGCCCATGCCGTTCATCCTACGCACTCGAGCGATGCGGACAAGCCCGCGGAGCAGCGGAATACGATTCGTCATCGCCCGGCTACGATTCATCCCGAACGACTTGCGCCGCCCAGTTCATGCGTCCTAATTGGCTCACGGCCGCCATTGCGCGGCGCTGATTTGGGAGCCGCCATGCGTCTATTCGCACTCGCACTTCTCGTCGCCACGCCGACGATCGCCGAGGCGCAAACGTATTACGTCAACATCTACAACAACGCGCCAAGCAGTATCGTCGCATTCGCGCAAGCGCCCGCGGGAACCGGCGCCTTCCGTGCGATCGTGCTGGCCGATCATCCTGTCCGAGGAGGCGGCGATTCCGCGACTGTCGCATTTCGCAAGGACGATGGCGGCTGCCTGCGGGATTTCAAAACGACATTTGCCGACGGGCGTGTGCTCTTGCTGAAGGCGTACAACGTTTGCCGTATGCCCGTGTATCGAACAGGGCCCGTTCTGGCGCGGGCAATGCGCGAAACCGCGGCGAGACGCTCGAGCGAAGCCGCGGCGCGCGATGCAGCTCGTTGATCGTTCCTTGTTCCTTCCCTGCTCGCTCCCTGCAGGTGCAGGGTGGCTAGTGACATCCGGTCATGATGGTGAGTAGGGCTTCCAACCCCTACTCCATCCAGTGCGGCCGCGGTGAACGTGCCGCCTTCCGCGGCGAGACAGAACAGTTCGATGCTGCCGGGCAGGACGTCATCGAAGTGCCGTTTCATACCGCATGATTAATTACACCGTGTACCAATTCAAATGCGGCGACCCCGATTTTTCCGCATGCCTCGCCCGAGAAGGCCTTCGGCGCCAACGTGGCGCTCGTCATGCGCAACGCGGCGACGAACGTGCAGGAAGTCGTCGTGCCGAACGCCGGCCACTGGCTGATGGAGGAAGCGCCCGCGGCGACGATCGCCGCGGTGCAGGACTTCCTCGCAGCGCACTGAGTCCGGCGGCCGCTCCTTAGCTCAGGCCACCGTCACCGGCGGGCCTGACCGATGCGGATGCAAGTCGAGATTTTGGCGATAGAGCAAAGGTCACATCACTAAGGATCGCTGCGCTCCTCGCGATCAATCACCGGATAGCGCGACCCAAAGCCACGTGGCGAGACCGTTGGGAGACCCGTACTGCGCATGACGTCGATATGCAGGTCGAGCTTCTTGCCGTCGTCGTATCGCTTGCTTACATCGAGCTCGGCGGCATTCACAGTGCTGTTGCCGTAGGTCTTCGAATAACCGATGCCGGCGGTGAAGCTGCCGTGCACCGACGCGCCAGTGTCGGCGCTGTCGGGGTCACCGTAATCATCGGACGTGGCGGCGTCCTGGCTTGCGTCAGCACGTGCATCGGGCGGCTGCGGCAGTTGCAGGTCCAACGAAGCTTGCTGCGCCTGCGCCCAGGCCGAGCCCGCAACGAACACCAGCAAGATTGCTGCAATACGAATATCCATGTGTCGAGCCTTCATGCCTGCGGTGACGACGGACGCCTTTTCGCGGGAAATCCGAAGCAAGCATACGCCTCGTTCTCATCCGATCACGTAAAGAACTCGAAAAACCCGAACGGCGCCGTGCGTTGCCTGTGCATCTTCAATGTGCCGGCCCCGCGGCCGCCTCGGTGATGAGGATTGCCCTGAAATCGTTGACATTGGTGAATGTCGGACCCGTGATCACGGAGTCGCCCAATGCGCTGAAAAAACCATGACCGTCGTTGTTCGCAAGGCTGTCCTTCGGCTTGATGTTCAGCGCGCGAGCGCGCGCCAGAGTGTCCGGCGTCAGGATGGCACCGGCGCGCTCTTCGGTACCGTCGGCGCCGTCGGTGTCGCCGGCGATGGCCCAGATTCCAGGATGTGCGTCGAGCGCGATCGCCAATGAGAGAAGAAACTCGACGTTGCGGCCGCCGCGCCCGCTGCCGCGCACGGTGACCGTGGTCTCGCCACCGGAAAGCAGCACGCACGGCGGCGGCTGCGGATTACCGTACCGTGCTGCCGAGCGCGCAATCCCGGCCATCACCTTGCCGACCTCGCGCGCTTCGCCCTCCACGCTGTCGCCGAGCAGCACGGCAACGACGCCGGCGGCGCGCGCAACCTTGGCCGCGGCTTCGAGCGCCATTTGCGGCGTTGCGATCAGGCGCGTGCTCGCGCGTGACAAGCGCACATCGTCGGGCTTGATGCTTTCTCCCTTTCCGCTCTGCAGGATGTCGCGAACGGCCGGTGACGCTTCGATGCCGTGGCGATCGATGATGTCGACGGCGTCGGCGCAGGTGGTCGGGTCGGCGGTCGTCGGACCCGAGGCGATATCGATCGGGTTGTCGCCGGGTACATCGGAGATCAGCAGCGTCAGCACGCTCGCAGGATGACAGGCGGCGGCAAGCCGCCCGCCCTTGATCGCCGACAAATGTCGCCGCACGCAATTCATTTCGCTGATGCTGGCGCCCGATCTCAGCAGCGCGCGGTTGACCGCCTGCTTGTCCTCGAGGGTCAGCCCGGCGAGCGGCAATGGCAACAACGAGGAACCGCCGCCGGAGATCAGGCAGAGCACCAGATCGTCGGGCGAAAGCCCTTGCACCAGCGCCAGGATACGCTGCGCCGCGATCAGGCCGGCCGCATCGGGCACCGGGTGGCCGGCTTCGGCGATTTCGATACGCTCGCAAGGCACGGCGTATCCGTAACGCGTGACTACCAGGCCGCTGAGTTCATGCGGCCAGTGTTGTTCCACGGCCCGGGCCATCGCGGCCGATGCCTTGCCGGCGCCGATGACGATCAAGCGCCCTTTCGGCCTGGATGGCAGATGCGCAGGTACGCACAGATCTGGAGCGGCGGCGGCGACGGCGGCATCGAACAGTTGTCGCAGCCAATCACGCGGTGCTTGCATGTCGATTCCAAGGTTAGGTCCTTCTGGTGCAACCCGATGCGGAAGCCGGATCGAAGCTGCGCTTGACCATGCGCTCGCCGTGCACTTCGAGGATGCGCGAAGAGGCAAGCCGCCCATCAATCAGGCCCGGTAGCGCAACGCATCGACCAGCAAGGCAAGAGCCGGCGAGGACTGGCGACGGCTCGGGAAATAAAGGTGGTACCCCGGAAAAGGTGGACACCAGGGCTCGAGCACTCTTTTGAGACGTCCTTTGGCGATGTGCGGCAACGCCATGTCCTCCGGCAGGTACGCGAGTCCGAAGCCTGCCAAGGCCGCGTTGAGCATCTGCGAGGTACCGTTGAAGACGAGCTGGCCCTCGACTCGCACCTTCAACTCTTGGTTGTTCTTCTCGAACCCCCAAGCGTACAACCCGCCATAGGTCGGCAGGCGCAGATTGATGCAGTTGTGGCCGGGCAGGTCTTCCGGCTTCCTGGGCGGCAATCGCTTCGCGAAATACGATGGGGCGCCAACGACCGCCATGCGCATGTCCGGGCCGATAGGCACTGCGATCATGTCCTTCGCCACCTGCTCTCCAAGGCGCACACCCGCGTCGTATCGCTGAGCGACGATATCGGTCAGGCCATAGTCGACGATGATCTCTACCGTGATGTCCGGATAGCGCGGCAGGAATTTCGTCAACGCAGGCCAGAGGACCGTGTCCGCCGCGTGATCGACGGCCGTAATGCGAATGGTCCCTGCGGGCTTTCCGCGAAGCTGACGAAGGACTGCCAGCTCGGCCTCGATCTGCTCGAAGTGCGGGCCCACGTTCTGCAGCAGGCGTTCGCCCGCATCCGTCGGGGAGACGCTGCGTGTCGTGCGATTCAGCAGCCGAACGCCAAGCCTCGCCTCGAGCCCCCTGACGGTGTGACTCAGCGCTGATTGGGAAACGCCAAGCTTCGCAGCGGCTTTGGTGAAGCTTCGCTCTCGCGCGACCGCGAGAAACGCAAGAAGGTCATTGACGTTTTCGCGGGGCATTCATGAATGCACGTCATAGGTCCATGCGAAATCTACCACTTTATTCCCCGATCGTTCCCTGTGGCTTCCCTGTTCCGATGCGGTGAGACTGCGCCTGTCGCGCGGACATGGCGCTCTGCCTAGCTCTCAGACGGGCATGCGCCACAGTTGCCACGCCGCGCCTACGATCCCCGACAGGATCAGCGTCCAGCCCATCGCAAGTCGCAGACGCAGCATCGCGACCAACGCCGCTACGCCGAGGGCAAGCGCCGCGGGATCGAGCGTGTTCCACACCGGCACATCGAGCTGGGCACCTCCCCACTGCACGGACTGCGTTCCGTGAAATACCGTGTGCAAGGTGAACCACAGCGACAGATTCAAGATGACGCCGACGACGGCCGCCGTGATGCCCGACAACGCGGCGTGCAAGCTGCGGTTCGCACGCAAGGTTTCGACGAACGGTGCGCCGACGAAGATGAAAAGGAAGCTGGGAACGAAGGTGACCCAGGTCGTAATGACGGCGCCCAGCAATGCCGCAAGATCGGGATCCAGGCCACCGGCATGACGGTATGCGGCCAGGTAGCCGATAAATTGCGTGACCATGATCAACGGCCCGGGCGTCGTTTCGGCCAATGCCAGGCCATCGAGCATGTCACCGGGCGTCAGCCAGCCGAAATGCTCCACGGCACGTTGCGCGATATAGCCCAGCACGGCATAGGCGCCGCCAAACGTGACGACGGCGGATTTACTGAAGAACAAGCCTTCCTGCGTCAACACGTGAGAGCGGCCGAGCCACAGCGTGAGCACAGCCACCGGCGCAAACCAGAGCGTCAGGCAGACGACCAGCACCGTCAGAGAGCGGCGGCGCGACGACGCGATGTGATCGAGCTTGCCTTCCGCAAGCAGGCGGTCGATGAGGAAATGGCGATCACCGCCGCCGTCATCGGGCGACGGCGGCGAGATACTTGGCGGAATAAAACGATACGCCAGATAGCCCGTCAGACCTGCGCCGAAGACGATCAGCGGAAACGGGATGTGGAATACGAAGATCGCGACGAACGCGGCGCCGGCGATCGCGACCAGCATTCTGCTCTTGAGCGCGCGGCGTCCGATGCGCAACACCGCTTCGACGACGATGGCCAGCACGGCCGCCTTCAGTCCGAAGAACACCGCGCCGATGACCGGCAATTGCTGATAGCGCGCATACAGCGCGCTCAGCACCAGCATGGTCAGAAAGCCCGGCAACACGAACAGCGTGCCGGCGATGATTCCACCGCGCGATCGATGCAGAAGCCAGCCGATGTACACCGCCAACTGCTGTGCTTCAGGACCCGGCAGCAGCATGCAGTAGTTGAGCGCGTGCAGAAAACGCGACTCGCTGATCCAGCGGCGACGTTCGACGAATTCGCGGTGCATCAACGCAATCTGACCGGCCGGTCCGCCGAAACTCAGCCAGCCGATCTTCGCCCAGATGCGCGTAGCATCCGCGAGGCTGACGGGCTCGACAGGAACGTCGGTGGGCGGTGTCGTACCCTGCGGCATCGCTCAACCGTTCAGTCGAAAGCGAGGCGCCGTGCCTTCACGTTGCGCCTGCGCATAGACGACGTCCGCAGCTGCAAGATCCGTGATCGCCGCGCCGGTCGAATCGAACACGAAGATTTCGTCGCTCGTCTGACGTCCTGGCGTCATGCCGGCGACGACGTCGGCCAGCTCGCCATGTATCTGCCCGGCGGTCATGATGCCTGCCGCAATCGCGTGATGAAGATCACCCATATGGATGGCCTGTGTGAGGATGTCGGGCACTACGCGTGCGCGCCGCAGCAGATCAACGGACAATTCCTGCTTGTCGGGATTGTCGGCACCGACCGCCGCTATGAAAGTCCCTGCGCGTACATCGTGCGCTGCAAACAGTGGCGTGCGCGACGGTGTACAGGTGACGATGATGTCAGCCGCCGCACAAGCCGCGGCCGGAGACGTCGCGACGGCAGCGGCGAGTCCCTTGGCGGCGGCGACAGCGGCCAGCTCATGCGCTCGTTCGGCAACGCGGTCGAACAATGCGACGTCCGTCAACGGGAATATGCCCTCGAACGCATCCAGATGATGGCGCGCCTGCTTGCCGCATCCGATCAAGGCGAGCCGGCGCGCATCCGAGCGCGCGAGCCGCTGCGCCGCCAGTGCCGAAGTTGCGGCCGTGCGACGCGCGGTGATTTCCGTCGAGTCCATCAAAGCCAGGACACGGCCGCATTCCGCATCGAGAAGCGCGATGAAACCGTGGATCGTCGGCAGTCCGCGCCGCGCGTCGTTGTCGGGAAAATTGCCGTTGACTTTGATCGCAGCGTGTCGAGGCGCGCGCCTGGAGACAGCCGCCTTGATATGGAAACCGCCGTCGACACCGGGAACATGCCCGACGGCGGGAACATCGAGCTCCCGGCGCGCGAGCCGGCGGAATGCGTCTTCGACGGCCGCAAGGTACGCGCTCGGCGGTACGTGGCACGCGATGAACTCACGATCCAGAACAAGCGTGGCGGTCTCGTCGTCCTTCATCATGATTCGTTGCTGGCGTTCGGATCAATCGATGCAGTGAGCCGGCAGCCGCAGACAAGCAGTGCAGTCGATCCTGGCATGCTCGCCCGTTACCCATTTCATGTCGGGTTCTCCGGCTTGGCGAAACTGCGTGCATGAGCCAGCCGGGCGGCCACGGCCTCCCAGCGGACATTCTGAAAGAAGGCATCGATGTATTTCGCCGCTGCCGCGCCATAGTCCATCTGGTACGAATGCTCGTACATGTCCATCACCAGCAGCGGCATCGTCGCCGCCGGACCGTGCAGGTGATCCCACAGCCAATAGTTTTCCACGCGTCCGCTGTGGACGTTGTAGCCGAGGATCACCCAGCCGGAGCCACCGCCGAGGCCGGCACCGATCTTGCGAAACTCGGTCTCCCAGGTATCGAACGTGCCGAACGCGGCAGCGATCTGATTGCGAAGCGCGGCATCGGTTTTGCCGTCGCCGCCGAGGTTGTCGAAGTACAACTCGTGCAGAACGACCGAGCCCGTACGCATCAAATGCTCGCGCTTGAGGCCGTTGTAGACAAAGGGCGGACTATCTTTTTGTGCCAGCGCTTCGGCGAGCTGCTTGTTGACGGCGTTCAGTATTTTCACCGACCCGCCATAGTTGTTTTCCCAATGCGATCGAATCAGCTTTTCCGACAGGCCCTTGAGCTTGGCGGGATCGAAAGACAGCGGTCGCGCCTGGTGCGTCTGCGCGAAGGCGGGAACGTCGGGAGCCGTGGCGGGTGCAGCCTCTGGTTTCTCGGCACTGACGGACGGACCAGCGGTTGCGGCGAGCAGTCCGCCCGCGGCGGCGACAGAAGCCGTGGTCAGGAAGTCCCGGCGTGAGGAATCGGTCATGGCTTGCTCCTTGATGTGTCGGATTCGGTGGGGACGGAGTAACTGGCATACAGACTGTCGAGCACCGGCGTCATCGTCTTGAGCAGTGCATCGTCGTTGGGTTGGGAAGCGCGCGCGCCCGCCATGATTGCGGCGAAGCCGGCGGCTTCCGGCATGGGAACGCCGCCAACATCCAGGTAGTGGACCAGAGTGCCCAATCGAGCGAGTGCGCGATCGGACTCCAGCCCGAAGCTCGCCAGCAATACTTCAAACGTGACCTTCGCGCCGACATGCGTGAACTCGGCGCCATCGAAGTCGAAGCCGAGCGCATCGCGCGGACAATCGGCCGCGTGCTTGAGCCAGAGGAACTTCGCTTTCGCATCGATGAAGCGGCGAATGAGCCAGGCCGAGGCAACACGATCGATCCACAGACGTTCGCGCGTGGCCCAGAGTCGACCGCGGAAGTCCGCGCGTTGCCGACGCGGAACGGTGCCCGCGGCAGCATGCGGCTCGTCGGGCGAGAAGCGCGCATTGAGCGCCGCTTCGGCATCCGTCAGTACCGCTTCGACCTGACGTCGCGCGGCGCCTGGGAAGAAGTCGATGGCCGTCGTCGCCGCCACTTCACGGCGCAACCCGACCAATTGACGACGCGCATCGGGCTCGTCGGCGCCCGGCAGCTCGTTCTTGAAGGTATCCAGTCGCGCGAACAGGTCCGTATATTCGGCGCCGCGATCGAACATCGCGACCAGTTCGTCGTGCTGAGCGGGCGAAGCGCTGTCGAAGGTCAGCAGGTGCGCGCTGCCGCCACCGCCCTGGATTTCGCGGGCTTGTTCCTCGAACACGGCGCGGGCCGCGACCGTACCCGGCAACACATACACGCCGTCCCGCAACACACTCGCGCCGACGGCCTTCAAGGCCCGCCAGACTCGCATACGCAAGGTCTGGTTTTGGCCCGGCAAGCTGATGACCAGCAGCAGCCACGGCGCAAGAATCATGTAGATGATCCTACGCCTTAGTAATAACATCTACAACATACCGCAGGATGTGCGGGTTACCGACGCATCATGGATATGGTGGGCGCATGGGGACCTCGCCCCTGCCCCCGCACGACGCTGCAATAGCAATAGACAAATCGCTGAATAACGCACACCGGCGAACCGAACTCGTCGTGAAGCGCGTCGGGATCATAGCGAGCGACATCGAGCCGTCATCCCGAGTCCTCGGCATCCGATTCATCGTCGCCGTCGGCATTTGATCGACGCAGATCCTTTGCGACGAGTAATTTGTCCACCCTGTGGCCATCCATGTCGACTACCTCGAAACGCCACCCCTCCCAACTGAAATGATCACCGACGTGAGGTATCCGCCCGAATTCCTGCAGCGCAAAGCCCGCCAGGGTGTTGAAATCGCGAACCTCCGGCCAGCGGTAGATATGCAGGTGATCGAAGACGTCCGCAACCGATGCGAGTCCCTCAATGAGGAAGGAGCCGTCCTCGCGCTCGACGATATCGGGTTCTTCGTCGCTGCCGCTGACGTCGCCGGCAATCGCCTCGAGCAGGTCGGTCTGCGTGAGGATGCCGCCGAGCGTGCCGTACTCGTCCACGACGATCGCCATCGATATGGGACGCGCCCTGAACTGCTCGAGTACCCGGAACACCGGCGTCGCCTCGTTAAGGACCAGCGCGTGGTGCAGCGAAGCCAGCGGATCGATTGCGTTGCCGTCCAATGCCTGGTCCAGCAAGTCCTGTTTGCGCACGACGCCGATCACTTCGTCGATGGCGCCCCGACTGACCAGCATCTGTTCGTGGTGGCAAGCGCGGATCGTGCGGAGCATCTCCTTCGTGTCATCCTCGGCATCGACCCACTCGATCTCCGGTCGCGGCGTCATGATGTCGCGGACGCGACGCTCGCCGATGTTGAAGGTCCGCTCGACGACGTCTTGTTGCGCCCGTTGCAGGAGACCTGCTTCGCGGCTTTCGGCCACCAGCAGTTTCAATTCCTCCGGTGAATGCAGGGATTCCTCGCCGGTGCCTGGCTTGAGGCCGAACAGCCGCAAGACGCCGTTGCCGAGTGCGTTCAGGAACAGGATCGCCGGGCGAAACACGAACAGGAACAGCGCGAGCGGGCGCACGACCCATAAAGCGGTTTGCTCGCTGCGCTGAAGGGCCAGGCTCTTCGGCGCGAGCTCGCCGAGCACGATGTGCAAAGCGGTAATGATGATGAACGCGACGGCTACCGCGATGGCGTGCGACGCGGGCGCTGCAAGACTGCCCGCCAGAGGCGCCAGCAGCGGTTCCACCAGATGCGCGAGCGCGGGTTCACCGAGCCAGCCCAACGCGAGCGAGGAAATCGTGATGCCGAGCTGGGTCGCAGCGAGACTTGCATCCAGGCGGTCGACCGTCCGCTTCAAGATCAGCGCGTTCGTTCGGCGCTGAGCGACCAGTTCGGCGACGCGGCTGCGCCGAACGGCCACCAGGGAGAATTCTGCAGCGACGAAGAAGCCGTTTGCAAAAACGAGAAAAAGAACGGAGGCGATCCGCAAAAGGTCAGACGTCAGAGTGTCCACGGTGAACGATGTCCTGGTTTGGCACCGGGCAGCGATACGTCGCGTGTCCGGGCGTCGCCATTAAATCACGAGGGTTCATCCAGGACGGATACGGCGCGCGCCTCACCCGTCCATCCGCGTCAGCCGCTCAGCCGTCTCTGGCACCGGTGTCGGCGCCCTGCCTCGCTTTCCAGCGTTCTCCGTGGCCAAATAAGCAAGCGGAGACGCCAGATACCCTGGAAATTTCTCTGTTTTTTGAGACCGGTTCGCCCGAAGCTGCGCGCACCGCCATTCATCGAAATGGTTCAGGTCGGCGACGACGTCCTTATCAAACTGCAGGTAATGCTATGCAAGCTATGGAACTGGGAATGATCGGTTTGGGGCGCATGGGCGCGAACATGGCGGAGCGCCTGGTTCGCGGCGGCCACAAGGTCGTCGGCTTCGATCCCGATGCGAAAGCGCGCGCGGGTATCGAAGCGAAAGGCGCCGCGTCCGCGTCGACGCTGGATGCATTGGTATCCCAGCTGCGCAGTCCGCGCACGCTATGGATGATGGTGCCGGCCGGACGCATCACCGACGAAACCGTGGACGCGCTGCTGGCACTCCTCGCCGTTGGCGACACGCTCGTCGACGGCGGCAATTCCAACTACAAGGACACTTTGCGACGCGCGGCCTCGGCGGCCGAAAAAAAGATCGGCTACGTCGATTGCGGCACGAGCGGCGGCATCTGGGGTCTCGCTGAAGGGTATAGCCTGATGGTAGGCGGCGGCAGCGCGGCGGTCGAACGGCTGCGGCCGATCTTCGAAACGCTCGCACCGGCGCCGGATCGCGGCTGGGGTCATGTCGGCCCCGTCGGTTCTGGCCACTACACGAAGATGGTCCACAACGGCATCGAATACGGGTTGATGCAGGCCTACGCCGAGGGTTTCTCGATCCTGAAGCACAAGACCGATTTCGATCTCGATCTGCATCAGGTCGCCGAGATCTGGCGACACGGCAGCGTGGTGCGCTCCTGGCTGCTCGACCTGACCTCCGACGCACTCGCCAAGAATCCGTCGATGGCAGGTATCGCCGCGCACGTCGCCGATTCCGGCGAAGGCCGCTGGACCGTCGCCGACGCGATCGATCTGGATGTGCCGGCGCCGGTGATCACGCACGCGCTGATCGAGCGTCTGCGCTCGCGCGACAAGGACTCGTTTTCCGACAAGCTGCTGGCGGCGATGCGCAACGAATTCGGCGGCCATGCGATAAAGAAGGAATGAACGCCGCGGACTCCGGCACGCGCTTCCTTGCCGTCGCCGACGCGGATGCGCTGCGCGTCGAAGCGTGCCGGCGCATCCTCGATGCGGCCACGTCAGCCATCGCGCAGCGCGGCGAGTTCCTGATCGTGCTCGCCGGCGGCCGCACACCGCTCGCAGTGTATCGGCGCCTGGCTGACGCAAACGCGGACTGGGCGCGCTGGACGATCTTCTTCGGCGACGAACGCTGTCTGCCGCGCGACCATCCCGATCGCAACAGCCGGATGGCGATCGAGACCTGGCTCGCGCGCGTGCCGGTGCCGCGCGATCGCATCCATTCCATTGCTGCCGAGTTGGGAGCACAAGCAGCCGCAGCGAGCTACGCGGGCATCCTCGCCGGCGTGGGCGACTTCGATCTGGTCCTGCTCGGTTTGGGCGAAGACGGCCATACCGCCAGCCTGTTCCCATCGCAGGACTGGGGTGCGTCGCCTGACGCGCCCGATGTGCTCGCTGTCTTCGATGCACCGAAGCCACCGGCCGAGCGCGTGTCGCTCAGCGCGAATCGATTGAGCCGCGCACGCGAGGTGTTGTATCTCGTCGATGGCGAATCCAAGCGCGAAGCACTCGCGCGCTGGCGCGCGGGCGAACTCGTGGCGGCGGCTGCCGTGCGGCCGGCGCATGGCGTCGATGTATTGGTTACTGCGTCTTTGCTCGCAGAGGGATAGCAGTCTCCCAACCTCGTCATCCCGGCGAAAGCCTCCCGACCTCGTCATCCCGGCGAAAGCTCCCGACCTCGTCATCCCGGCGAAGGCCGGGACCCAGCGCCTTTGCTTTGCTCTGGTGTTCTTCGCGAAAACCGCCTCACGTCCCTGTGGGTTCCACGCGCATCCCTGCGCGCGGGTCACTTTCTCTTGCTTGCCCAAGAGAAAGTAACCAAAGAGAAGGGCACCCCGGGTGGGGCGCCTCCGCTGCGCGGAGGTTCGCTGCGGGCGGCCGGGTTCCGCTGACAGGCCATCCTGGCCTGCAGCGGAATCGGCGCGATCCATCGCGCCGACCCCTGCGGGGCCATTTCGGCCGCCCTTCGCCGCCCCACGCCAAGATCAAAAGACAAAGCAAGAGCGCCCCCTTCCGCCTTCGGCACCTTCCCCCGCCAGCGGGGGAAGGGAAGCGCTCTTCGTATCGCTTTTATAGGGTGGGCCTTGGCCCACCAGCTTTGGCTCTTCGGGGTCCCCCTTGGGCGCGGCGAGGACGCGGAGGAAAAAGCCCGTAGGGGCACGCGCAGGATGCGCGTGCGTTCGCTGTCAGGCCATGGATGGCCTGTCAGCGAACCTCCGCAGCGTCCTCGCGCAGTCGGCCATAGGCCGACC
>Ga0193717_1001377_pt1 | contig 14925 bp, 14 predicted proteins | sample U2c2metaG_FD_145900 | JGI IMG/M metagenome (GOLD analysis project Ga0193717, IMG submission 145900) | Soil microbial communities from a riparian zone of the East river system, Colorado, United States - U2c2 | ecosystem: Environmental > Terrestrial > Soil > Riparian zone | place: USA: East River... | reverse complement strand
GCACATTGGCCAGGGTGTGCACTACGTTTTCAAACTTGCCACTGTCGCCCTCATAATCCTTGTCTATCATGATGGGGTGGTTGGCAATTTGCCTCAGTTTAATAAGGCCCTGCAACACCTGTATCTGGGTTTTGGCAAAGGTCCCGTCCTCCAGGCTTTTCAGCAGTTCGTTACGGTATTCTGATTTTACTTTTTCATATACCGATGCCTGCTCCTCGCTCATCTGGCAATAGAAAAGATTCTCGGTTTTTGGCGGCAGCTCGGTAGCCACCTGCTCTTTGGTGCGGCGCAAAACAAAGGGCTTTATGAGGGCCTGTAGCTTACGGGCCTTGTCTTCGTCCTTTTTCTTTTCAATGGGAGTTACAAACTCGTTCTGAAAAAACTGTTGCCCCCCAAGTAAACCCGGATTAATGAACGACATTTGTGTCCAAAGGTCGTTAACTGAATTCTCAACCGGTGTACCGCTCAGGATCAGTTTAAAGCGCGATTTTAGTTGCTTAACGGATTGGAACGACTTTGACGACGGATTTTTAATGTTCTGGCTTTCATCCAGTATCACGTAATCAAAAAAGTATTCCTTAAACATTTCAATATCAATACGGCTGATGCCATAAGTGGTGATCACCACATCGTAATTAGCAAACACTTCGGCCGATCGATAGCGCATAGTACCGGTATGCACCATCAGTTTTAACTGCGGTGTGAATTTTTTTGCCTCGTTAAGCCAGTTATAAATTAACGATGTAGGCATGATCACCAGCGAGGTGCTTTTGCTGCCCGTCAGTTCGGTATCCTCTTTATGCTTTTGTAGCAATGCAAGGGTTTGTATGGTTTTACCAAGCCCCATATCATCGGCAAGGCAGCCGCCAAAATGGTAGCCCTTTAAAAAATGGAACCAGTTATAGCCGGCTTTTTGGTAGGGTCTTAGATTACCGGCAAAGTTTTGCGGCATTTCAACCTCTTCCAATTCCTCAAAATCAGTAAGCTTTTGCAGCTTGCGGGTCATGGTCACGTTGGCCATTTCCCCCTCGGCAAGGTCATTCACCAGGCCTATATGGTGGCGGCGCAATTTAAGCTCATTACCGCCTTCGGTAAAATGCAACAGGTTGCCGTATTGCGAAAACCACTTTTCGGGGATCACCGCTATCTCGCCCGATGGCAGGGTAAATTCCTTTTTACGGTTCAGGATATGGTTTTTTAACTGTATAAAAGGTATGCTGTACGGACCAAACCATACAATGGCATGGATATCAAACCAGTCGTTGTTTTCCTTTACCTCCAGGTCAATTTTACTGTTGCCAAATACATAGCGTTTCTGGCCTTCAGGCTGTTCCAATTCAAAATCCTGCTCTATCAGCTGGTCGTGGTGTTGGTTAAGCCATTCAAAAACAGAGAAAGAATGATCGGCATCCTCATCATGATTATCTACCTCCAGGTTTTGGAAAAGCGTTGATACCGTTCTGAGGCCCATTTGCTCCAACTGCTGCATTTTATTTTTTTCCCAGGTGATGGAACGTTTAATACGGTGAAATATATAATCATCCCCGTTTTTTTCCATCCTTACGGATACATGCCTGCCATCGCCATAAGGAAAAATATAGCCGGCATATTTAAAGTACAATTGCAGCTGCGAAGTACCGCCTTCAATATAAATAGGCTTTAAGGCCGCCTGTGCATCATATTTTTCGGTATTTATCGTGAATCCCTCGGCATAAACGTTATGCTTTTCTATCAGCGGGGCTACAAATTTTTCGAAGTATGATTGTTCTGACGAACGCGGGATAGCTATAAAGCGCTTGTTTAAAAATGGCTGCAATTTTTTACCCTCTATCTCCTTGTCAAAGTAGTACAAGGTATCATCAAGCAGCATCCAGGCCGGGTGGTTACAAATGATCTCGGCATTTTTGAACATGAACTCAATGCGCATACCCTGGTACTTAATAGTCGGGAAATACCTGATCTCCTCCTCATTACGCCTGAAATGGAACAACACCGATGCCGGTTCAGTGGCTATTTGCAGCTTACGCTCACCAGGATAACCCTCCTTGCTCATCTGGTAAACCTGCTTATTGCACAGCAGGGTTAATGCCTCGGCCATGCGCTTTTCCATTTTAGGACGAATGGTATCAAACAGTTGCTCGTTAAAGATTTTGGCAAAAAACTCAAACGGACGGATGGGCTTTTTATAATATCTTTTAATTACGTTGCCCTGTTCCATTTCCTCCAGTATTTTGATGAGTTTAATATCAGTATCATCAAGGCAATGGACAAACTCCTTAGCCGTATTGGAGAATAAACGCTGGTGGGTTAATGAAAATTCGCCGTTAGGATTAAGCTGAACAATATGCGGTTCAATGACATACGACAGGTACTCATGCCGGGCAATGGCATATATAATTTGGCAAGGTTTTGTACTGTCGACGCGTAGCATTAAACTTTTAGATAAAAAATTTATTGAAGCTACATCAACAAAAAATTCAAACGTAATGAGAATTTGCTGTAATTGAAAGAGTTTTTTGTTAAATAATTGTTAACAAGGGCATTAATTTGGTTAAAGAGTTGATTTAGTGTGTAAGATGGTGATAAATATTCAAGGAGCCGAGCGACTGCGATATGGGTGCAATACATATCATTCACCTTTTAGGGGGCTAAAACCCCAGCGCCAGTTGGTCACCAGGACCGGTTTCTCTTTTTTCTTTTTGTTTGGGTACGATATCGCCAAAATTGGAGAGGGATATGCCCAACAGCCTGATCCTGGCATCTTCGGGGCTGGTAGCGGCTATGAGTTGTTTGGCGGTTTTACTGATGGTTTCCAGATCATTGAAGGCCGTGGGGAACGATTGGTTACGGGTAATCTGTTTAAAATCACTGTATTTTACTTTGAGCGTGAGCGTACGTCCCTTTAGCTCATATTTAAGCAGCCGGTTGTGCACCGTTATCGCTATTTTATCCAGCTCGGCCTCCATTTCTTCGAGCGTGGTGAGGTCATAGGCAAAGGTATCCTCGGCTCCTAATGATTTTGTTTCGCGGTGTGGCTGTACCTCGCGGTTATCAATGCCCCGTACTATCTGGTAATAAAATTTGCCGGCTTTGCCAAAATTCCGGGTCAGCTCATCCTCGGTAAGTTTTTTTAAATCGGCGCCGGTATGCAGGCCCATTTGTTTCATTTTTTGGGCCGTCACTTTACCTACGCCAAAAAACTTTTCAACGGGCAGGCGCTCCATAAAATCTTCGATGGTTGATGGGCCTATGAACTTTAAGCCATCAGGCTTATTAATATCAGATGCTATTTTGGCTACAAACTTATTGATGGATACCCCAGCCGATGCTGTTAGCTGCAGTTCATTTTTTATAGCTTGTTTTATTTGTTTGGCAATTTCAATGGCCGAGCCAATGTTTAGCTTATCGTTGGTTACGTCGAGATAAGCTTCATCCAGTGAGAGCGGTTCTATCAGATCTGTATACCTGCTGAAGATCTCCCGGATCTTTTGCGATACTTCATTATACGCCGCGAATCGCGGCCTCACAAATATGGCATCGGGGCAAAGCTGTAATGCCCTTTTTGAAGACATGGCCGAGCGGACACCAAACTTACGGGCTTCATAACTTGCCGTGGCCACTACTCCGCCCCGGCCCTGCGGCAAGCCGCCTACCACCAGTGCCTTGCCCCGGTATTCCGGGTTATCCCGCTGCTCAACCGACGCATAAAAAGCATCCATATCAATATGGATGATTTTACGAATTATTTGCGTGGGCTCGTTTTGCATGGGATAAAGCAAATATAGCCTTCTAACCCTATAAAGGGTTATTCAGCGTCGATGTTGGAGCAGAGGGTTAAGCATATCTATTCTCATATCTAATATTTCATATCTTCTTTGTAACAATAAACTATAATTAACATAAAAATTATATTGCATTTTAATTCCATTGTTGATATTTGGCAAATCCAAATCAATAAGAATGAAGTTTAAATATCTACTGCTTATTTCATTATCCTTTACCACCATTTCGGTATCGGCACAAAAAAGAAAATCTGTATCCGGTCAAGCATCTTCAGCTGCAACATCGCTGTCTCATCCTAAATTGGTTGTTGGTTTGGTGGTTGATCAAATGCGCTGGGATTATTTATACAGGTATTATGACCGCTACCAAAGCGGCGGATTTAAACGTTTATTGAATGAGGGTTTCACTTGCGAAAACACCAATATTGACTATATTCCAACCGTAACGGCTGCCGGACACACCTGTATATACACTGGTTCGGTACCCGCCATACACGGCATAGCCGGCAACGATTTTATTATTCAGGCAACCGGAAAATCCATGTATTGTACTGACGACAGCACCGTTAGGGCCGTTGGCAGCACCTCAAAAGCCGGGCAAATGTCGCCACGTAAATTGCTGGTTACTACCGTTACTGACGAGTTAAGGCTGGCAACAAATTTCAGATCAAAAGTAATTGGTATTGCCCTGAAAGACAGGGGTGGTATTTTACCTGCGGGCCACTCGGCCAATGCCGCATACTGGTTTGATGATGCCAGCGGCAACTGGATAAGCAGTACCTATTATATGACCGAACTGCCTGCCTGGGCCAAAAAATTCAACGATCAAAAAATACCAGAAAAATACCTGAAACAGGATTGGAACCCGCTTTACCCTATAAACACTTACCTGCAAAGCGCACCCGATAACAGCGCCAGGTATGAAGGCAAATTTGCCGGGACAACAACACCAACCCTCCCGGTTAAAACATCAGAACTGTACAATGGCAGAATGGGCATGATCCGCTCAACACCCTTTGGTAACACCATGACACTTGATTTGGCTAAAGCAGCTATTGAAGGGGAGCAATTAGGTAAAAACACCGTGACCGACTTTTTGGCGGTGAGCCTTTCATCAACAGATTATGTTGGTCACCAGTTTGGTCCAAACTCTGTGGAGGTGGAAGACACTTATTTAAGACTTGACAAGGATCTGGCTTCTTTTTTCAGCTACCTGGATGCAACAGTGGGCAAAGACAATTATTCGGTTTTTTTAACTGCCGACCATGGCGCCGCGCATAACACCAATTTTTTAAAGGATCATAACATTCCGGCAGGGCTTTGGGACGACGCGGCAACAGCAAAGGAAATGAACGCGATGCTGGAAGATAAATACAAGGTAAAAAACCTGGTGATCAGTATGGATAATTACCAGGTGAATTTTAGTAATGCCGCCATTAAAAAAGAAGGTCTAAATGAAGATGCCCTGAAGCTGGATTGCATTCAATACCTGCAAAAACAACCTGCCATTGCTTTCGCGGTTGATATGCAAAAGGCACAAACCGCAAACTTGCCCGAAGAACTGCGCAGCCGTATCATCAACGGATACAATGCTGAGCATAGCGGGGTTATACAAATTATCTTAAAACCGGGATGGTTCTCGGGGCATGGCACTACCGGTACAACACACGGCACCTGGAACCCTTATGATACCCATATTCCGTTGGTGTTTATGGGCTGGGGCATTAAACATGGCAGCCTTACACGCCAAACACATATGACTGATATTGCACCTACGGTGGCATCGTTATTACACATACAAGCGCCTAATGGTAATATAGGTAAAACCATCAGCGAAGTGTTAGTTCAGGAAAAGCAATAAGAGCGCCGGATCATTAATGCAGGGCATATCCTAAAAATCAAATTAATACAGAGACGCACACTTGCGTCTCTTTTTCAATAAAATACGGTCACCAGAACACGGATAACAATGAAAAAATACGTCTCTAAATTTCATTATTTAACGCAGGACCTTCCGGGGCGTAGTCATGTACAACAAGTACAAATGGCTTGCGGGGCGGGCGCCAATTGGGTGCAATATCGCTGCATGATCAAACCCGAGGATGAACTGATTGATGAAATAAACGAGATAGCCGAGATCTGCGATGACTGGGGCGCCACACTGATCATTACCAATCATTATGACCTGCTCGACAGGGTTGATGCCCAGGGTGTACATATAGAGGACTTTGACGCTGACTTTGTGACCATACGCAAAGTGATAGGCGATGACAAAACGCTTGGCGCATCGGCCACAAATCCTGACGACCTGTTAAAAATACAAAACCTGGGCAAGGTTGATTACTGCGGATATGGCCCCTTTGCGCATACCGATACCAAGCCCAACGATTATCCGCTGCTCGGTTTCGAGGGATACCGCCAATTGGAAAAACTGCTCGTTAACATCCCGGTGATAGCAGTAGGCGGGATACAGTTGCAGGATGTGGAACATTTATTACAAACAGGTATTTATGGGATAGCGGTATCGGGGGCTGTTAATCTGTCGCCTGATCCGGCAGGAGTGCTGAAGGAGTTTTATAGGAAGGTGTATTAAGTATTCAATCAAATTGTATTAATGTCGTCACAATCATATTTATCATAAACCGCCATATTTATTTTCATTAAATATTCATTTAATCTGCCTACTTTTAAACAATGTCTTCGCACCACATTGTACGTGAAAAACAAGAGCCTGCTTTGCTGGTGCTGGGTATGGATAATTTCCCGGAAGAATTGCTGGGTCAGTTGCTGGAGTGGAGCCCTACGGTAATAACCACCCCGCATACCGCCGAAAAACTGGATACCTTTGGTATTAAGGTAGATTGGGTGATCACTGATGGGGAAGAAGGGGTTTCACAGTCGGACGTGAAACTGATGCCGGCTGGTGATGACACATTAACAGGAGCAGCATTAAAATATTTGATCGCACACAACTATCCGGCGGTAAATATCGTAACTGATATATTGGATCTGGATGATTTTGCGGGTTATGCCGGTAAAATTAACCTGGTGATATTTCATGGGCATCAAAAAATTTATGCGGTTAATTCCGGCTTTAGCAAGTGGAAGCCCGCGGGAGAGGTGATCAGGCTATTATCTGCTCCTACTGAAGTAAGTTACAGCGGGTTAGAAAAGGTAGATGCGGTTAGGTATAAAACTACCAATGATGGGTTTTTTACCCTGCAATTTGAGCAGCCGTTTTTGTTTATTGCCGAGGACCTGGATTAAGTCATAATAAAGTATAAATAAGCTGTTTTTACAGCTAAAAATTTTATTGGTGTGCTTTTTGTTAAAATAATTAAATACGCGTTAAACCGTTTAAACATTTATTAGTCTATATATTTATATCAGCAAACAATACCGGGCTGATTAGTTAAAAAATTTTCATCATGAAACGGACATATAAAAACTTATTTTCATTTGCTTTAGGAGCTCTATTGAGTTTGCCTTTAGCTTTTACTGCCAGTGCACAGCATAGAGGTGGTAGCGGCGGTGGTGGTGGCGGCGGTGCCGTAAGATCATCAGGCGGTGGCGGCGGCGGTGGTAGTTTCTCCAGACCTTCAGGTGGTGCTTCTGTTTCGCGCCCTTCGTTTAATAATGGCGGCGGCACACGTTCTGCTGTAGCTGGTCCACAACGTACTTATGGTACAGGAACTGCAACACGTAGCGGAGTTAGTGTGGCCCCACAACGTACCACGGGTTATGCCAACAGGCAAAATGTAGGTGTAGCACCTGGCGGTAGCCGTGTAAGCGGAACCGCGACACGTAATTATGGTTACGGTACCCGTGGTTATGCCAGTGTTGACAGGCGTGCCTACAACGGCGGTCGTGGCACTTATTACAGAGGCGGCAATTATGGATACGGACGCCGTGTTTCAGGTGCATATGGGGGTCGTGGCGGTTATTTTGGTAGCCACCATTATTATCCATACCGTAACTATTATAACTCCTATTATTTGCCAAGACTTGGTTTTAGCATAGGATTTTTACCTTTTGGCTACTATCCGTTCTATTGGGGTGATTATCAGTATTTTTACAGCGATGGTTTATACTATCAGCAAAATAATGATCAGTACACCGTGGTTGAACCACCGGTAGGTGCCGAGATTAAAAGTCTTCCTAAAGATGCTCAATCTATCATGATCAATGGCGAGCAGTATTATGAATCAAACGGTGTTTATTACCAGCCTATCACCAAAGATGACGGAACCGCATCTTACGTAATTGCAGGTAAGGACGGCGAATTGAACACTGATCAGGGTGGTAATGGCGATTATCAGAAAGCACCTCAAATGGGTGATATTGTATCTCAATTGCCTGAAGATAGCCGGAAAATAAAGATCAACGGAGAAAAGCTTTATGTATCTCCCGATGGTTTTTACTACCAGGACACAACTGATAACAATGGGAACAAGGCTTACAAAATTGTAGGTACCCCAAGCGATGAGCCCGGAGATCAACAATAAGAAAAATTAAAATTTATATATAAACAGGCTGCCACAGTAATGAGGCAGCCTGTTTTGTTTGTACAGCAGCATAACCCCCAATATTAAATGTTATAAAAGTATTTATGCCGATGCTGTTAAATGGCTAACTTTGCCCCCTGTATTGTTAACCAGATATCATGAAATATATAATACCCGGTTCACTTTTTGCCATGCTCATAGCTATATCATTGAGCGCCAATGCGTCAATTTTAAAAGATTCCCTAAAATTATACCGAGCCAATAATGTCAACATACAGTATGTAGGGCGCATTGATTTTTCAAACCCTTTAAAGCCCAGGATGTGGTCGCCGGGGGTGTACATAAAAGCCCGCTTTATGGGTAAAAAGTGTCAGCTGCTTATTAACGACGAAGTAATTAATGGTAAGGACCATAACTACCTTGAAATTGCTGTTGATAATAACAAACCCTACCGTATACAAACCACCGGCAAAATCAATGTGATCACCGTAGCCGAAGACCTTGCAGATGGAGAGCATACCATAACAATCTGTAAAGACACCGAATCGCAAATAGGGTATATTGATTTTGTTGGTTTAAGGTGCCTTAAGCTTTTGCCGGCACCTGCCCAGCCAACACGTAAAATCGAATACATTGGTGATTCCATGACCAGCGGCGCAGGCATGGACCAGTCAACCACGCCTTGCGGTAAAGGCGAATGGTACGATCAGCATAATGCCTATATGAGCTATGGGCCGCGAACCTCCCGTAATTTGAACGCGCAATGGCAGCTTACATCGGTATCAGGCATTGGGATGGTACACAGCTGCTGTAATATGGATGTAGCCATGCCACAGGTGTTTGATAAGGTTTACCTGCGCAATGATTCCCTGGCCTGGGATTTTAAACGTTATCAGCCCGATGTAGTTACCGTATGCCTGGGTCAAAACGATGGCTTGCAGGATTCGATCCTTTATTGCGATATCTACAGTAAATTCATTAAAACCTTAAGGCAAAAATACCCGGCTGCGGATATCGTTTGTTTAAGCAGCCCTATGGCCGATGAAAAATTATCCATAGCATTACAGCATTACCTTACCGCTATTACCGCTAATGCTAATTTGAATGGCGATAAAAAGGTATATAAATACTTTTTCTCCAAAAGATATTATCAGGGCTGTGGTATGCACCCCGATATAAAAGAGCATGAGTTTATAGCCGATGAGCTAACGGCTTACCTGAAGCAGCTTAAAGGGTGGTAGTTTTTCTTTTAAATTAAGGAAAACATTTTTAAACCACAGGGCATTGTTATTAAGTATCACTTAAATAACCACCACTATGGAAAATCATAATCACCAGGAGTTAATTCAGAAATTACTGAATTGTATGTTGGCTTGCGAACACTGTGCAAGCGCTTGCTTACAGGAAGAAGACGTGCAAATGATGACCCGCTGCATCAGCCTCGACAGGGACTGTGCCGATATATGTACACAAGGGGCCCGCTTGCTGCAACGGGATTCTGTAATTGCACATCAATACTTAGTACTATGCGAAGAAATTTGCCGCCTTTGTGCCGACGAATGTGGTAAACACAACCATGGCCATTGCCAGCAATGTGCCCAAGCCTGCCGCATTTGTGCCGAAGCGTGCCATGAACATCACCAGCCTATTACGCAGGATTAATTGAGTTGATAACAGGAAATTAATAGGGTGTCATGCTGGCAGCCCTTTTAGCAACGTCATTTTCCCTTCAGAATCCCCGGATTTTATCACTCAGCATGACAAAACAAAAAGATTCTTTGTTCCTTTGTCCAATTATCTTTTATCCAATTTTATCCAATCCCCTTACTCATAACTATGCCGCTCAAAATCATAATCAGATTGTGAGGTGATGATCTTTTTTCGCCGTTCAATATCCGTATCTACATTGTGATCATAAATATTATCGGTAACGGCTATATCACGCTCTTTATCCTTTTCGGCAAAGTGGATGTTGGCCTCTGATATTTTTCCTATGGCCACATCATAAGGCCCTTTGGGCGACATCAGCTTTACAAATACCGGCAAGCACTCGAACAGGATAAACAGGTACCCGATAAAAGCAATAGCCAGGTAAGTATCCAGATCGCGCGTGCCGTTTTCATTGTAGGTAAGCTGCCCAAGCGCCCAGTTACGGTCGCTGAAGCCTGCAATGCTCGAAAGGCTGTCAAGCTGGTGCTCAGAAAACAGCCGGGTGCTGTTCAGGCCCTCATAATCCTTACGTGCGGCGAGGTAATTGTCCATCTGCCCTAAATTTTGGGTCACCTCCTTTAAGCGGGTTTCCTTTTCTTCAAGCACCGATTGCTTTTGTTTGGCATAGGTGCCATAACCCGTAATGCCCGATGTTTGGTTTGTTTTATCGCCAAAAACTTCCTGGTTAAGCAGGTAGCGCGAGCGGTTAATATCTCTTTCGAGCGAGTCCTTTTCCTTTTTCAGATCGCCGTTTTTGCCCATCTCCATCGCGTATTTTTGCTGATAGGTTTTTTCCAGCGTATCAATTTTGCGGTGCTGCCCCTTCAGATATGATGTTTTTAGCTTCTGGCGTATCTCTTTATCAAATATCTTAAGTTCAAGCGGTCGCGAAATAACTATCCCTATCATAATGGCCAGCAAAATACGTGGCGAAGCCTGCAATATTTGCTGATTGGTGGTACCCTCCTTATTAATGCTCGATACGATGTAACGGTCCATGTTAAAAATGGCAGTTCCCCATATCAAACCAAACAAAATGGCAAAACCTACGGCAAAAGCATCACCATTAAAAACAAAATACATAGCATACCCGCCAGATAGTGAAGCAAACAAGGCGGTAAAAAATATAGTGGCACCAATACCTACATATTTATTATGCTCAATAGGGTATTTTTTTAGGGTATCAATATGCGCTCCTGAACAAAACCAGAAAAAGCGTGTAATTTTTTTCATCTATATGATCCTTTTTTAGTGATGATAAGTGTTATAATAGTGTAAAGGTTTTAACCCATCATCGTTATTTAAGACACCTTATTGCATCAAAACGCAAATATTGTGCAATATTATACATAAAACGCACTTAGGCTTCGATTGTTACAAAAATCTGGCTTAATTATTTGGTATAGAAAAAAAGCTACCTTTGAGATATAATTTTATTTGACATGAACGAGATAACCGTACAGGAACTAAAAGAAAAGATTGACAGTGGCGAGGATTTTCAATTGATTGACGTAAGAGAAGATTTTGAGTTTGAAACATCTAATCTGGGCGGGCAATTAATACCGCTTGGCGGCATTTTAATTGAAGCCGATAAAGTAAGCAGAAATAAACCGGTTGTGGTAATGTGCCGCAGCGGTAAACGCAGCGCGGCAGCCATTATGCAGTTGCAGCAGCTGGGTTATACCAACCTTACTAATTTGCAGGGTGGTATTTTGGCCTGGGCAGCAGAAATTGACCCCACACTTAACGTTTACTAATTATGGGTTTTAAGTTAGTGCTTAACGTATTGTATACCATAGGTATTGTTTTATGCCTGTTTGTAGCATACAACGCCAATACCAGTAAAAACTATACGCTTTTGGGCGCCGCCATATTGGTAGCAGGGGTAGTTATTGTATTAAAAATAAGGTTGTTAAAAGACGTAAAAAACTCACAAAAAAAGCTGTAACTTCATCACATGTTTATAGCAATTTTAGGAGTAATTGTGCTCGTTGTGGGTATAGTGCTCAAACGCTCGCCCGAGCCTGCTGGCCGTTTTAGCGGTGTAGTAAGTATTGCAGGGATAGCAATGGTAGCCGTTGGCTTATTACTATCCATGTTTAAAGTTATTGAACCCGGTAAAGTTGGTGTGCAAGCCCTTTTTGGTAAGGTACAGGATAATGTACTGGAAAGCGGTTTGCACATCATAAACCCATTAGTTGATATTACTACGTTTGATATTCAAACCCAAACGTACACCATGAGCGCCGTTAGCAACGAGGGCCAAAAGGAGGGCGATGATGCCATCCGCGTACTATCAAGTGACGGTTTGGAGGTTACCATTGATCTTTCTGTTTTATACAAGGTGACCCCGGACAGGGCCCCTTACATTCTTCAAAACATTGGCGAAAACTATATTGATAAGATCGTGCGCCCGGTATCGCGCACGGCCATACGTGATAATGCAGTTGCTTATGCCGCTGTCGACCTGTATTCTGTTAAAAGACAGGAGTTTCAGGATAAAATAAACCACTTCATTACTGCAAATTTTGCCAAAAGAGGACTGGAGCTACAGCAGATCCTGGTGCGCAACATCACCTTGCCTGCCTCTGTCCGTGCCAGTATCGAATCAAAGATAAATGCCGAGCAGGATGCTCAGAAAATGCAGTTCGTGCTGCAAAAAGAACGTCAGGAAGCCGAACGTAAACGCGTGGAAGCCCAGGGTATAGCAGATTATCAAAAGATCCTGTCTACCGGTCTGTCAGACAAACAACTCCAGTACGAAACCATCAAAGCCCAAAAGGAAATAGCCCTCTCGCCCAATACCAAAGTGATCATCATGGGTGGCAAAGGGAACCCTATTATGCTGAGTGATAAATAAATTCATGCACGAATTTTTTCGGATTTAGGCGAATTTCGAATCACAGTGTCATGCTGTCGAAGCATGGTGGGCGGGCCACTACGCGCGATCCTTCGACAGTATCAGGATGACAGGCTCACTAATTTTGTTAGGGTGAATTTGAATCCGTTCACCATGTCATACGAGCGGTAGCGTGGCAATCTCCATATACAATCCGTAACTAAATGATGCGGCATTAAAGAGATTATTAACCCGGAAACTGGCCACAATATGACTTTCCCTAAACCGCATGTATTGTGATTTTGTAATATCTTTATCGCCGCAATGAAATTATCAGTATCAGACCACAATACCGGCGGCGATCTGTTGCTGCACAATAGCGAAACACAGTTGGACCGCCTGTTTTATACACGCGACTTTGACTATAAATATTTTACCATAGCCTGGAACCGCGGCGAAAAGCAAACCGTTACCATTGATGGTTATGCCTATGATTTTATGCCCCATACTGTATTGCCGCTCATGTACAACCAATCGTTTTATTTTGAGCGCTCCGCGGATATTGTAGCCTGGCAGTTTAACCGCGAGTTTTATTGTATTGTTGACCACGATACCGAGGTGAGCTGCGTTGGCTTTTTATTTGGCATGAACGATAATGTGTTCATTGATCTGGACGATGACAACCGAAGAAAGCTGCAGATACTGCTGGATATATTTATTGAGGAACTGAAAACCAATGATGACATTCAGAACGGTATGCTGGTGATGCTGTTAAAACGGCTCATTACCATGATCACCAGACTGGCCAGGGCGGGCAAATTCCCCGATGTAAAACTAAATGACGACAGGTTCCACATTTTGCGGAAGTTTAATTTATTGGTTGAGATGAGCTTCCAAACCCAGCATAGTGTAAGCTATTACGCCGGGCGGTTGAATAAATCGCCAAAAACATTGTCCAATCTTTTTGCCCTTTATAATTATAAAACGCCTATTCAGATTATTCAGGAACGGATCCTGATAGAGGCTAAACGCCTGTTGTTTTATACCGACAAATCGGCCAAGCAAATTACGTATGAACTGGGTTTCGAAGATGCAGCCTATTTCAGCAATTTTTTTAAAAAACATACCTCTTTATCACCATCTGAGTTCAGGAATAATAAGAAAATGGTGCCCGTAGGGAAATAATTACAAGTCATCGGGAAGTATCCCCATTCCGCAGCCTTAAAAGTTGGTGCACCTTTGTATCGTTGATCAGGATATAAAAAATCAACATACAAAAACAATGAAAACTCAATCATTAAGAAACCAATTAAAAGCAGGTATAGCTACTTCAGCAATTATCTTATCAACTATTATTGGCTCAGCTCCAAAAGCAGCAGCACAAACCCTTGTAAAAAATGTAGTAATTGTACACGGCGCCTTTGCCGATGGTTCGGGCTTTAAAGGCATATACAACATACTCACTAAAAAAGGTTATAAGGTTACCGTTGTTCAAAACCCCTTAACATCACTTAAGGACGATGTTGACGCTACCAACCGCGCTATTGACAAACAAGACGGTCCGGTTATATTGGTTGGCCATTCCTGGGGAGGTACTGTAATTACTGAAGCCGGTGTAAATCCTAAAGTAGTTGGCCTGGTTTATATAGCAGCCTTTGCACCTGATAACGGCGAAACAACCCTGAAGCTGGTTCAGTCGTTACCAGCAGCACCTGAAAATGGTATCCTTGCTCCTGACGATAAAGGTTTTGTTTATTTTAGTAAAGAAAAATTCCACGCTGGTTTTGCCGCCGACCTGAGTAAAGAAGAAGCCGACTTTATGTATGCCTCACAAGGTCCCATCGCTGCGCAAGGTTTTGTAGCACCTGTTACCGAAGCTGCATGGAAAACCAAACCCAGCTACGCCATAGTAGCCACCGAAGACAAAGCCATTAACCCCGACATTGAACGCAACATGTACAAACGTGCCGGCGCCAAAGTAACCGAAATAAAAGCCAGCCACGTGGTATTTATTTCGCACCCCGATGCCGTAGCCAAAGTTATTATTGAAGCTGCTAATAACACTTCAGCAGGTAAATGATTTTTAGTC
>Ga0193717_1001375_pt1 | contig 14928 bp, 11 predicted proteins | sample U2c2metaG_FD_145900 | JGI IMG/M metagenome (GOLD analysis project Ga0193717, IMG submission 145900) | Soil microbial communities from a riparian zone of the East river system, Colorado, United States - U2c2 | ecosystem: Environmental > Terrestrial > Soil > Riparian zone | place: USA: East River... | reverse complement strand
GTTGTCCCAGATCGCGATCAGCTTGCCGAGCTTGAGCGTGCCGGCGAGCGAAGCGGCTTCGTGCGAGATGCCTTCCATCAGGCAGCCGTCGCCCATGAACACATAGGTGTAGTGATCGACGATCGGGAAGCCTTCGCGATTGAAACGCGTCGCCAGCACTTTTTCGGCGAGCGCCATGCCGACCGAATTGGCCAGGCCCTGTCCGAGCGGACCGGTCGTCGTTTCGACGCCCGGCGTCTCGCTCGCCTCGGGATGTCCGGCCGTCTTCGAATGCAGCTGGCGGAAATGCTTGAGCTCGTCGAGCGGCAGGTTGTAGCCGGTCAGATGCAGCAGCGCGTACTGCAGCATCGAGCCGTGCCCGTTCGAGAGCACGAAGCGGTCGCGATTGGGCCACTTCGGATTCTTCGGGTTATGGCTGAGGAAATCGTTCCACAGCACCTCGGCGATGTCGGCCATGCCCATCGGCATGCCCGGGTGACCGGATTTCGCGGCTTCGACCGCGTCCATGGCCAGCGCGCGGATCGCGTTGGCGAGTTCTCTACGGCTCGGCATCGGCAGGCTCGACGACAGACGGGGGAGTTGTGCTGCGGCAGCGCCGGGCGGCGCGTCGCGAGGTCAGGGATTGTCGCCGATGACGGCGTCGTTTGTCGTCCCGGTCAGGCTCCTGAATCAATACTAAACTGGCACGTATTGAAAATAGCGTACTGAACCCTACCTAACGTGTGCTTGCCGAAAATCGAACGCACGCGGAACACGGTGGTCGAAGTTCGGCGACACATGGATCGGTTGCAAATTCCTTTAATCACAAGTAGTTGGAGTTTAAAACATCATGAAAAACACTCTGTTCGCGATTGCCCTGGCCAGTGCGGGCCTGCTGTCCCTCCCCTCGATCAGCCAGGCGGCTGACACGAGCGGCTTCTTCATCAACGGCAACGTCGGCCAGTCGAACCTCGACAAGGGCGTCTTCGACGACGACGACACCGCGTTCGGCGGCAACTTCGGTTATCGCTGGGCGGTTGCTCCCAACGTGCTGATCGGCGTCGAAGGCGGTTACACGGACCTCGGTTCGTTCGACGCCAAGCATTCGCTGGGCCTCGACAAGGCCGAGCTCAAGGGCTGGAACCTCGGCGCGAACGGTCATTTCAATGTGTCCGACAACTGGTACATCAGCGGCCGCGGCGGCTTTTTCCGCGGTGATCGCAAGGTGACGGCCGAGTTCGCGCCGATCAGCGTCGACGACACCAAGAATGGCTGGTACGCCGGTGCCGGCTTCGGCTACGACTTCAACACGAACGTCAGCGTCGGCCTGAACTACGACTACTACAAGGTCGACAAGGACAGCCTCGACCTGAGCCCGAGCGTCGTCTCGGTCAGCGGCGAATACCGCTTCTGAGAAAGCGCGGACGCGACCCAACGAACGCGTCCGTCACAGTCTCCAACAGGAGCCACAGGGCAAGGATGCCGGGACGTGCCCGGCCTGCGCGAGCAGGCCGGGTTTTTTGTGCTTTGGATTCTGGAATGCCCTTCAAGCGAACCGCATGATATACTTCAGTTCCGTGTATATCTAAGAGGAGTTCGGCCATGCACGTTTCAAAATGGGGCAACAGCCTGGCCATTCGCTTGCCCGTAGCCGTCGTCGAGGCTCTCAAGCTTCGGGAAGGCGACGATGTCGAAGTACGCATCGCCGACGCCCGCGTATTTGAAATGAAGAAGAAGCCCGGCGCAGCGGAATTGCTCGCCCGCCTGCGAAAGTTTCGCGGCAAGATGCCTGTGGACTTCACCTTCGATCGCGACGCGGCCAATGAGCGCGGCTAAGACGTTCGTCGACAGCAACATCGTGCTGTATCTGCTGTCGGCCGACAGCGCAAAAGCGGACCGTGCCGAAGCCGTAGTCGCCGGTGGGGCCCTCGTCAGCGTCCAGGTGCTCAACGAAGTCGCCAATGTCGCTCGACGCAAGCTGGGCATGTCGTGGGAGGAAACGAACGAAGTCCTTTCGGCGATCCGGTCGGCGTGTCCCGTGGAAGCGCTGACCATTGAAACACATGATTGCGGGCGCCGTGTCGCGCAGTGTTATGGTTTCTCAGTCTACGACGCCATGATCGTGGCATCTGCCCTGCAGGCCGGCTGCGCGACCTTGTGCTCGGAAGACATGCAGGATGGGCTCGTCGTCGACGGACAGCTTCGCATCTGCAATCCGTTCACGGCGCGCGCTCCGGCGGACGTTCCGTAGAATCGGATTTTTTTCGATCGCGTCCGCGCCGGCGTTCGGCAATCAGCAGACTCAGCGCCAGCGCGCCAGCTGATGCTGCACCGGCGCCTCCTTCGCAAACGTCGCCTCGATCAGCGGCAACAGCGGCATCGCGATCGCCCCGGCTTCCTGCGCTCGTCCGACCTCGGCCAGCGCGCTCGCATAGGCGATCGCATATTCGCCCGTCAACGGATGCTGTTCGCCCCAGGCTTCGCGCATCGTGTTCCACGCTTCCTTGCGCGCCGCAAGCACGGTCGGCGTGTCGTGACGCGCGGACGCTATGTCCGCACCGAACGCCGCACGCTGCGCACGCATCAACGGCGTGAACGGCGCCTTCGACGCCTGCAGAATCTTCAGGCTCTCCTCCGCTTCGGCGACGTCACCCGAGCGCAGATGCCACTTGCCGATCCAGAGTTCGACTTTCGCGATCGACGCGTTGGCCTCGCCGTTGCGCTTCAGGAATCCGGCCAATGCGGCATCGAGCAGTGGCCTTGCTTCCGCGAGCGCTTCCGACCTGGTCAATGCGCGCGCGAGGTTGAAATCGGCGCGCAGAACCATCGGATCGTCGCCGGGCAGCGTCTTGGCGCGGATCGCGAGCGAGCGCCGGAACAGCGGAATCGCAGCGGCGACGTCACCCATGTCCTCGTACGCCGAAGCGAGATTGTTCAGCGGTTTGGCGTAGTCGGCGCTGGCCTCGCCCTGCGTGGCCTCGCCAATGCGCAGCGCCTCGCGATAGTGCGCGATCGCGGCGCCGAAGCGGCCGAGATCGTGCAGCACCGAGCCGAGCTCGTTGTGCGCGGCGCCGGTGTGCGCGCTGTCGTCGCCATAGAGCTCGCGCGCCAGCACCAGGTTCTGTTCCAGCACCGGCACCGCTTTCGCGGCTTCGCCGGCGCGGCCGAGGCTCATTCCGTAGTTGGTCAGCGTCGTCTGGTACTCGGGATTGTGCTCGCCCAGGCTGTTGCGGCGCAGTTCGAGCGCTTCGCTGTAGTAGGCGATCGCGGCTTTCGCATCGCCGCGATTGGTCGCGACGAGGCCCAGATTGTGCAGCGACGACGCGATCATGCTCGGCGACGCACCGTTCGCACGACGCAACGCAAGGCCCTTCTGCAACGCCGTCGCTGCTTCGTCGAAGCGATCCTCGGATTCGAGCACGATGCCCAGCGTGTTGTATGCGTCGGCGAGCGCAAGCGCTGTGGCGCCGTTGCGTTCGCGCAGATCGAGCGAACGCCGCGCCGCGGCCTCCGCATCGGCGCGCGGGTAGCTGTTGTTCGAGTAGGCAACCGCCAGCTGGCTGAGTGCCGCGGCGGCAGCCAGCGGATCGTTCACGCGCGGGTCGAGGTAGAGATCGATCGACTCGCGGAACAGATCGACCGTCTTCGCCGGCTGGCCGATGAATCGATACGCGGTCGCCAGCGTATCCAGCAGTTTCGCCTTGACCTGCGGCTGATCGCCGAGCTCGGCATGGATACGCGCGGCGCCCTGGTCGAGCACTTCGCGCGCGGTGATATCGCGCTGTTGGTTGAGCTTCGGATTGGATACGTTGAAGACCGAGACCAGGAAATCGCTGACGCGCCCTGCAGTCGTAGCCTGCACGCGTGCGTCGCGCTCGGCCGCGAGCGCACGGTCGCGTTCGGCAGCAAGCCGCCACGTGAACGCGGCGACCAGCAGCACGCCCAGCGCGCCGGCGACGAATACCGGCCAGCGCCTGCGCAACAGACGCGCGGCGACGTATGCCGGCGTCTGCGCGCGCGCGGATACGGGGCGCAGCGCGCGATAGCGCTGGATGTCGTTGGCCAGCGCATTCGCGGCTGCGTAACGGGCCACAGGCTCCGCCGCGGTAGCGCGCAGCACGATCGCATCGATATCGCCGGCGATGCGTCCGCGCCAGGACACGGCGCCGGCCAGCTGGCTCGGACGCACGGCGGCGTCGCCGAGCAGCGCGATCGTGCGGTCGGCCGCGTCGACCCGCGCCTTGCGGCCGGTGACCATCTCGAACAGGATCAGGCCGAGCGCGTAGACATCGCTCGCCGTGGTCACGGCCTCGCCGCGCAATTGTTCCGGACTCGCATAGCCCGGCGTGAAATAGCCGGTTTCGACCGCGTCGGCGCCGCGCTGCCGGTCGAGCGCACGCGCGATGCCGAAATCGAGCAGCACCGGCGTGCCGTCGGCGCGCACGAGCACGTTCGACGGTTTCAGATCGCAATGCACGACCAGTCGCTGATGCGCGAACTGAACCGCGCCGCAGACCTGTTCGAAAAGACGCAGGCGTGCGTCGAGCGAAAGATTCTTCTGGCTGCAGAACACGTCGATCGGCTCGCCTTCGACGTATTCCATGACCAGGTACGGCTGGCCCCCCGGCGTCGCGCCGCCGTCGAGCAGCCGCGCGATGTGTGGATGCTGCAAGGTCGCGAGGATCTGCCGCTCGCGCGTGAAGTGCGCGAGCATCTCGGCGTTCGGCACGCCGCGGATCAGCTTGATCGCGGCGCGCTGCTCGAAATGGCCGTCGGCGCGCTCGGCGAGATAGACCGCGCCCATGCCGCCCTGCGCGAGCCGATGCAGCAGGCGCCAGGCGCCCAGGCGATCGCCTTGGTCGAGCTCGGTTTCCGGCAGGTTCGCGGGCGTGGGCAGCGGCCCCGGGCCGCTAGCTTCCGTGGCGGCACTGGCCAGCCCGGTGTCGCTGCGCGGTGTGCTCATGCCTGGTCCGCGGCGCGGAGCACGCGGCGCGTCATGTCCGTGGCTTCCCCCATGCGCACACTTTGTCGCAATGACTAGTCTGCCGCAACCACCGACGCACCTTCGAAACCATTGCCGAAGATGAAATCCTTCCAGCCGCCGCGCAGCTCCCAGGCGGATTCGCTGAACAGCGGTGCGTGGCCGGCGAATTCGGGCACGACCTCGATATCGAGCAGGTCCGCGGTCGCTTCCGCATCGAGCGGCACCTCCTGTTCCTGCCAGCGCCGCAGCGGATTGGCGATAGCCGGCGGGAACCAGCCCGCGACGACGCCGTTGATGCGAATCTGCGCCGCCGGCGCGCCGGCGATTTCGCCGGGCGTCCCGCTGCCGGCATCGAACGTGCGGCGCAGGCGCAGGGGCGACGCGGCCGCTTCGACCTGGAAGCGGAAACGACTGCTGCCGCTGGCATACGTGCAAACGCCGGCGGTGCGCGAGGTGGGCGGTTCGTCCTCGAACGCGCCGCTCAGCGGAGCGCAGGTTGCACCCGGCGGCGGAACATACGCATGCGCGACCGCGGTCGCGTCGCCGACTTCGAATCGATCGTAGGAGACGATGGCGGAGCGACCCTGCCGATACGCGTGAACGATCGTGCGCGCGCACGTCGGTACCGGTTGCGCCGGAGCGAAGCCGGCTTCCTGCGTGAGCCGCAGCGCACCGGCGTACGTCAGCGCATCGCCGAGCAGCCAGCGATAGGCGGCCGTGGTTCCGCCGCCGTCGACGTCGATTTCCGTCGCGCCCGACAACGCGAGTGCGTAGCCGCCCTGGTCGAAGTAGAAACCTGCGTTGTAGAAATCTTCGAGTCCGGTGCCATACCACGCCGGTGCGATCGCATCGTCGACATAGGCGCGCTCGTCGCCCTCGAGATAGCCGAGATTGACGACACCGTGCGCACGGTAGCGCGCCGACACGCCGATCACTTTTCCGGCACCGCGATGCGCATACGACGCGAGGTCTCCGCCTTCGACGCAGCTATCGGCAAGCGCCGATGCGAAGCGGCCGGCATCAGCCGGCACCTCGGCATCGTCGAAGCTGAGCGCGCTGTCGATCGCGATCGGCGCGGGCATCGTGCTTGCGGCCACGATCTGCACGCTGACCGACGACGCGAATGGCATCGGCACCCACGCGTACAGCCAGCCGTCTTCGTCTTCGCCGGCGAGCACGCCGCGCGCCGGAAGCATAGCCGTCGTCGCTGTCGCGAAGAAATCGGCCAGCGGCGCATCGACGGCAACGACGTCGTCGATGCGCAGGCGCAAGGTGACGTCGGCATACGCCGAGCGCAGCGCGCGCAGGCGGATGCCGCGCAGCCAGCCCGGGCCGGAACGTGCAGCGAGATCGAGCGTGGCGCCAGGATCGAGCACCGACGAAGCATCCTGCGAGGTCAGCATGCCGTTCCACGGATCGTCGCCCGCGTGCGCGAGGAATGCGCGCCACGCCGGGAAGTCCTGTCCGGCCGAGAAACTCGCGACCGCCGTGCCCGGCGCGAGGCGGTGATGCTGGATCTGGAACCAGAGCAGGCGTTCGTCGTTGCCGGTGCACGGATTGGTGCCGCCGTTGCCGGCATTCGCCAGCGCGAGGCGCAGCGATTGCGCATAGGCGATCGGCACATGACTCACGTAGCCACCGCTGGCTTGCGTGCGATCGGCAACCAGCGGGGATGTGAACGGCGGCGTCGAGCCGTCGAACAGCGCGGCAAGCGGAACATCCAGTGCCGGCGTTGCCGCGCCGTCGAGATAGAAGCGTGCGCGAATCGCCGGATCGATGCAGGTCGAAACGCCGAACCCGGTGGTCAGCCAGATGCGCGTGATCGCGCCGGGACCGCGTTCGTCGAACACGATCGCCTCGTCACCGTCGCGGTACAGCCAGCGCGCCGGATATGGATTGTCTGCGGGGTCTTCGTTGCCTCGATTGCTGCGGTCGTAGCGACAGCCGTCGAGGCAATGGCTCGAACGCTCGAGCACGAGGTCGCCGGAATCGAGCATGGCCAGCCGCGATGGCGATTCCCATATTTCCCACGGCAAGCCGGATGCGCGTGCGCAGGTTGCGATGAGTACCGCGACCATGACGCAGCAGTACCGGCGCACGCTGCCGACACCGGCTACTACGCGAACGCGATCAGGTGGCCGGCTCCAAGGAGGGGATGGCATCGTCGTCCTCGTGTCGGGACACCACGACCGCCGCGGCGAGATCGCCGGTGACGTTGAGCGTGGTGCGGCACATGTCGAGGAAATGATTCACGCCGAGGATCAGGCCGATGCCTTCCAGCGGAATGCCGACCATGCCGAGGATCATCATGATCACCGGAATGGAACCAGCCGGCACGCCCGCGGTGCCGACGCCGCCGAGCACGCACACGCCAAGCACCAGCACCTGCTGCGCGAGGCTCAGCTCGACGCCGAAGAACTGCGCGAGGAACAGCACCGTCACCCCCTCGAACAGCGCCGTGCCGTTCTGGTTGGCGGTGGCGCCGACGGTCAGCACGAATCGCGAGATCCTGGGTGGAAGCTTCAGGTTGTGCTCGGCGACCTTGAGCGAGATCGGCAACGTCGCCGACGACGACGCCGTGGAGAACGCGGTGATCATCGCCTCTTCGACGGCGCGGAAGAAATGCAGCGGACTCATGCCGCCGAGCCACTTGACGGTGATCGAATACACCACGAACTGGTGCAGCGCGAGACCGAGCAGCACCACAGCGACGTACTTGCCGAGCAGCGACAGCACGTCCCAACCGAGCTTGGCCGTCAGCGTGAACAGCAGGCAGGCGACGGCGTAGGGTGCAAGGCGGATCACCAGGTCGATCAGCGTCATCGACAGGTCGTAAAGCCCCTGCACGAATTCCTTCACGCGCTCGGTGCCGGGCGTGCGCGTCAACACGAGGGCGACGCCGAACATCAGCGCGAAGAACATGATGCCGAGCATGTCGGAATTGGCGGCGGCGCGGAACACGTTGTCCGGCACGATCTGGATCAGCAGCGCCATGCCGCTCGCCGGCGCCACCTGGGCGGTAAGCGCCTTGGCGCGGTCGGCCGCCCCTTCGAGCAGCGTGGCGCGCACGTCCTCGCTCATGCCGACGCCCGGCTGCAACACATTGACGAGCACGAGGCCGATCACCACTGCGACCGCCGAGACCACCACGGTATAGGCGAGCGTCTTCCAGCCGACGCGTCCGAGCGAACGCAGGTCCCCCAGTTCGACGATGCCGAGCACCAGCGCCGAGAACAGCAGCGGGATCACCAGCATCAGCAGCAGGCGCATGAAGATCTGGCCGATCGGCGTGGCGATATAGTCGACCAGACCGGCGATCAGCGGATGTTCGACGCCAATCCAGTGGGCGAGGATTCCTGCCACTGCGCCGATCGCGAAGCCGATCAATACGCGCCAGTGCAGGGCGAGCCGCGGCTTCATTCGCACACCCGCGATAGTAAGGCGAGCGGCAATGCGAGCGGCAACGGCGCTTTCGCAGAATGATGAAAGAGCCGCAAGTCAGCCGGCATCGTTTGCTCCCCATGCAGTCGAACCATCGGCCCGATGGTACACGAGCAGCCCCGTTCGTCCGGCGCGCGGCTTCCTTACTCGGGGTACAACGTCGGCAGCGGCGATTTGTCTTCGCGGCGCGGAGCCGCGCTGCGCCACGCAAGGCCGCCGCGGAACGCGCGCTCGAGCTGGGCACCGACGCCCTGCGCGGGCGCACCCGCGTAACGCGCGCGCTGCAGCGCGGCGAGCGCATCCAGCTGCGCGGGATTCTCCAGCCGTACGGCCAGTTCGCCGAGATTGCGCACGTCCGGACGCTCGCTGCGCGCCCACGCGATCAGCGCGCGCTCGGCGCCGGCGAGCTCGCCCATCGAACACGCGCGCAGGAACGCTGCGCGCTGCGCGGATGCGCCGGCCTGCGGCGCGATGTCGGCGGCGGCTGCGGGAACCGCGCGACGAGAGCGCCACCACAGCGCCATCGTGACCAGCCACAGCACGAGGCCGAGCGCGGCCAATACCTGCCAGATACGCAGCGACGCAGGCGACGCGTGCGACGCAGTGCCGATCGCAAGAGGAGACGGCGTACCCGCATCGACCGGTGGCGCGTCGGCCGGCGCCGGCACCGAAATGCCGCTGCCCAGCGGCGTCTTGCCGCCCACCGCGGGCAGTACCTTGATCGTGTGCGCGGCCAGTTCCACCGTTTCCGCGCGATCGTGCGTCGTGTCCCACCAGCGCACGCTGAGGCCGGGGATGGTCAATGTCCCGGGACGGCTCGGCACGAATGCGAACTTGCGCACGCGCTCGCCGTAAAGCCAGGTGCCATCGTCGCGCGTGCGCGTATCGGGTTTGTCGGGGTAGATCTCGGCGCCATCGGGCGCGCTCAAAGTCAGTTCGGGCAGTTGCTCGAAGCCGAGGCCTTGCGCCTGCAGACGGATCGTGCGCGTGACCGGATCGCCGACGTGCACTTCATCGGGCAGCTCGGTGTCGTCCTTGAGCAGCATCGACGCCGCCGGCAGCCACGGATCGCCGGTCCACTCGGCGGGTTTGGGTTTGACGTCGAGTTGTATCGCGTCCGAGCGTGCATTGACCGTGCGCGGGCGGCTGAAGAACCCGCTCGGATCGGCGGCGTCGAGCGCGTTGCCGCGGAACATCAGCGCCGGCATCTCGAGCGTGCCGCTGCGTTCCGGAGTCAATGCGTAGTGGCGTTCCATGACGTGATAGCGCCGCTCGCCCAGCGTGGCGAGATAGTTCTTGTCCTGGCCCAGCCGCTGCACGACGACGCCGTCGGCCTGCGGCTCGCTGAGATTACCGTCGGTGAGACCGAACGAGTAGTAGAGCTTGACCGTGTAGCGCGCCTGTTCCTGCACATAAGGTGCGAGCGGCTCCGCCGACACTTCGAGGAAAACGTCGTCGCCCGGCTTGCCTTGCGCGCCGGCCGGCTGCGCGAGCACGGTCAGCGTGATCGGCGATGTGCTCGCCGCACCGAGCGCGAGCGCCGGGATCGCGATGCGCCCCGCGCGTTTCGGTTCGAGGCCGACGGCCCAGACCGTCTTCGACGTGCTGGCGCCGTTGACGATGCTGACCTGCTGGCTCGACTGCGTGCCGAGCAGATTGAAATCCTGCGACAGCGCGCTGAAGTCCGGCTGGCCACCGGCGCTGCCCTGGGCCTCGACGTTCAGCGTCACGGTCTCGCCGAGATGCATCGTGTCGCGATCGAGCCAGGCGCGCGCCGCCGGCGCATCGGCACGCGCGGGAGCGATCGCGATGAACGCGCCGATGCAGGCGAACACGAGTCCGAGCCAGAACGTCTTCATCCGCCATCGCCTCCGCGCTGCTGCCGGCGCTGGTGTTCGAGCAGGAACTTGCGGCGCAACAGGCCGCCGGGATCGTCGGGCACGCGCTGCAGGAGATGCTCGAGCGCCTGGCGCTTTTCCTGGGTCGCATCGTCTTCTTCGACGGCTGCAACGGGTTTGCCGTCCTTGTCTGTCTTTGCGCCGGACGCGAGCGACCGGTCGATCGCTTTCGACAATGCCTGCTGCTGCTCGCTGCTCGGCTTGCCTTCGGCTTGCCCGGACTGCTGAGGATCGGATGCGTCGCCCGGTGTGCCGGACGAAGACTGCTGCTGGTTCTGCTCGCCCTCCTTTTCCGAACCGGGCTGCCCGGACTGCTGTTTTTTCTCTGCGTCCTGCTGGTCCGATTGCGACGGATCGCTGCCGTCTTCGCTCTGGTTCTGCGACGAATCGCCGGACTCCTGCTTGTCCTTTTCCTGCGAATCCTTCTGCTCGCCGTCCTGCTGTTTCTGATCCTTGGAATCGCCGGACTTCGATGATTTCTGGTTTTGCGACTTGTCCTGCTGATTCGGCTGGCGCTTGAGCCATTCCTCGACGGCGGCCTTGTTGGCTTGCGCATCTTCCATGTCGGGCGCGAGTTTCAGTGCGCGGTCGTACGCGGCCAGCGCATCGTCGTAGCGGCCGAGCTTGGCCAGCGCATTGCCTTCGTTGTACGCGCCATCGGCGCCGTGCGCCTTGGCGTAGTCGGTCGCGGCCGCTTCGTACTGGCCCGCGCGAAACGCGGCACTGGCGCGCCAGTCCGGCGAGCGCGCGACGCTGGCCGCCTGCTTCGCATCGCCCTGCGCGAGCGCCGCAGCGGCCTGCTGATCCGGACGCAACCACAGGTCCTTGAACGATGCCGCATCGGCACGCGGCGACGGTGCCAGCAGCATCAACGCGATCGCCATCAGCCAGCCACGGCGGAATGCGAATACCGAGAGCGGCAATACGAGCAGCAGCAGCCACGGGCCGCGATCGCGCCAGCGCGTGTTCGCTGCGAGCTCTTCGGCGCCGCCGGCCTCGCTTGCATCCACGGCGACGCCTGCACGGTTCACCAGCAATGCGTCGATATCACGCCCATCCGGGCCCAGCGCCGCATAACGTCCGCCGCCTGCTTCGGCGACTGCGCGCAGGCCGGCTTCGTCGAGTCGCGCCACGATCACGCTGCCGCTGTCGTCCTTGAGGAAATCGCCCTGCGACAACGGCACCGGAGCGCCGGCCGTGCTGCCGACGGCGAGCACCGAAACCGTGAGACCTTCGGCGTGCGCCTGACGCGCGGCCACGACCGCATCGTCGTCGACGCTGTCGGCAAGAAGAATGATGTCGCCGCTGTGCAGGCCGGCCTGGCGGATAAGGTCCTGCGCCTGCTCGATCGCACGTCCGGCGCGGTTGCCGGCGACCGGCATCGTCGACGGATCCAGCGAGTCGACGAGATTGCGCACCGTGCCGACATCGTCGGTCAGCGGCGCGGCGACGAACGCTTCGCCGGCATAGCCGATCAGCGCGGTCTGGTAGTCGCGGCTGCGCTCGAGAATGTCGACGAGCTTGTAGCGCGCGCGTTCGAAGCGGCTCGGCTTTTCGTCCTGCGCCATCATCGTCGTGCCGAGCTCGAGCGCGAGCACGCGCGCAGCCTGGTTGCGATAGAGCGGCATCGGTTCGCGCTCCCAGGCAGGCCCGGCGAGCGACACGCAGGCGATCGTCCACAGCGCAACCGCGAGGACCACGCCGGCGCGCCCCGAACCTGCGTCGATGCGCTCGATCAGATGCGGCAGCAGGTGCGCGTCGATCGCGCTGCGCCACGCACCGGCATCCGCGCGTCCGTGGCGACGCAGCAGCCAGAACAGCGGCACGGCCAGGATCAGCAGCAGCCACAAGGGTCGCAGGAAATGGAAGTCCGCGAGAGCGCTCATGCCGGCGGCCTCACGTCGGCGCCAGCGGGCGCAGCGCACGCAGGCGCCAGCCCGGCAGCAGGAATGCCAGCGCCGCCGCGGCCAGCGCGCCGGCCAGCGGCATCCAGTACAACTCGTCGGTCGGACGCAGGCTCTGCTTGGTGTCGGCCGCGGGTTCGAGCTGGTCGATCGCGCGATAGATGTCGGCGAGCTCGTCGCTGTTGCGTGCGCGGAAGTAGCGGCCGCCGGTCGCTTCGGCCATGCGCTTGAGCATCGCTTCGTCGAGATCCGCGGACGGATTCACCACGCGGCTGCCGAACAGGCTGTTGACGCGCAAGGCTTCGGCGCCGATGCCGATCGTGTAGACGCGCACGCGGTTCGCCGCGGCGAGCTCGATCGCCTTGCGCGGATCGAGCTCGCCGGCGGTGTTGACGCCGTCGGTGAGCAGGATCAGCACACGCTGATCTTCCGGCCGATCGCGCAGGCGCTTTACTCCAAGGCCGAGCGCATCGCCGATCGCGGTCTCGCGGCCGGCGAGCCCAATCGTCGCGTCCGAGAGTTGCTTGCCGACCGTTTTCAGGTCGAACGTCAGCGGCACCATCAGATAGGCGCGCGTTCCGAACAGGATCAGGCCGACGCGATCGCCGGTGCGACGGTGGATGAAATCCGCGCCGATCGCCTGGATCGCGGAGAATCGCGGCGCCGGCGCACCGCCGAGTTGCATGTCCTCGATGCTCATGCTGCCGGACGTATCCACGGCGAGCAGCAGATCGCGTCCCGAACGCGGCACGTCTTCGGGTGCGCCGAGCCATTGCGGGCGCGCGGCCGCGAAGACCAGCAGCGCCCACCCGAGCAATGCCAGCGCGGTGCGCAAACGCGGCACCGGCGAAACATCGGCCTGTTGCGGCAACGCGAAACCGGTATGCGGCAGATGCAGCGCCGTTGCGATCCAGCCCGGCGCGCGCGGCAGCACGCGCGCTGCGATCAGCGGCAGCGGCAGGGCGAGCAGCAACCAGGGCCAGGCGAGCTCAAACATCGGCGCGCCTGCGCGGCAATGCGCGCTTGAGCCAGTCGCGTGCAAGGCCGAGAAGTGCCGGTGCATCGACCGGCGCTGCGGAGGAATCGTTGCTGCGGCGATAAGGCGCATCGATCATTGCACGGCCGGCGTCGCTGCGAAAACGCTCGATGTCGTGTGCGCCGGCTTTGGCCTCGCCGAACTTGCGATCGAGAAACGTGAGCCAGGCTTCGCCCTGCAATGCGGCCGCCTCGGGTTCGATCAACAGTGTCGCGCGGCGCAGCAGCAGCGAAACCTCGGTGGCCAGGCGCATCGCGTCCGGTTGCGCCGCGTGCATCGTTGCGATGCGATCGAGCTCCGCACTGACACGACGACGCCAGCGGCGCTGGCGCCAGCTGCGCAGCATCAGCCAGACGCTGATCGCGATCGCGGCCAGCAACACGATCGCGACGATCCACCAGCCCGGCGCGGGCGGCCACCACGACGGATCGGGCGGCAAATGGATGTCGCGCAGATCGGGGCCGGCAGGCGTGCTCATGCAGCTCCCGAATGGCGCGTGCGCGCAAGCAAGGGCGCGAGCGCGCGGCGAAGATCGGCGTGTCCATCGAGATCGAGCACGCGCACGCCGACTTTCTGGCATTCGCTGCGCAGCCGTTCGCGGGCGTCGGCAAAACGCTGGATCCATGCGCCGCGCACGTTCGCATCGGAAAAATCGAGCACGCGTCGCGCGGGGCCGAGATGCAGCGCGTAGCGGCCCGGCGGCGGCGGCGCGACTTCGAGCGCATCGCGCAGCAGGATCACCGCGATCTCATGGCGTCCGGCGAATTGCGGCAGCAGCTGCGAGGACTCCGCGTCGGCGCTGAAACCATCGGTCAGCAGCACCATGCGCATGCCGGGACGCAGCAGTCGGCGCATGCGTGCAAGACCGGTGGACAACGCATCCTGGCGCGCGGGATCGGCGGACGCGTCCCAGTCGCGCAGCGCACGCAGAACATGCAATACACCGCGACGGCCGGCAGCCGGCTTGACCTCGCCGTTGATGCCGCCGCCGAATCCGAGCGCACCGATGCGGTCGCCCGCGGCCGATGCCATCCACGCCAGCAACGCCGCCGCGCGCGCCGCCTGTACGTTCTTGAAGCGCACGCGCGTGCCGAAACGCATGCCCGGATTCAGATCCATCACCAGCAGCAAGCCCTGCTCGCGTTCCTCCTGATATACCTTCGTGTGTGGCGTGCCGCTGCGCGCGGTCACGCGCCAATCCATGTGGCGGATCTCGTCGCCGGGCAGATAGATGCGCGACTCGCGGAAATCGACGCCGCGTCCGCGCCAGCGCGACGCGTGCCCGCCCGCGCGCAGTGCAGGACTGCGCCGGCTGCGCGCGAGACTCGCACCGTGCGCGACCGCGCTGAGCGCGATCAGCTCGTCGAGTGCGACACGTGTGGGATTGTGGACAGGGGCAGACATCGCGGCGGACGGGATCAGGCCCGCCTGATCATGGCAGCGGAACGCGTTCGAGCAGCGCCGCGATCACGCGTTCGGAGCTGACCCCTTCGGCTTCCGCTTCGTAGCTCAGCAGCACGCGATGGCGCAGCACATCGGCGGCGATCGCGTGCACATCCTCGGGCGTCACGTAGTCGCGCCCGGCGAGCCAGGCGTGCGCACGCGCGCAGCGATCGAGCGCGATGGTGCCGCGCGGGCTCGCGCCGTACGCGACCCAGCGCTTGAGCTCGGCGCCGTAGCGCGACG
>Ga0193717_1001374_pt1 | contig 14941 bp, 15 predicted proteins | sample U2c2metaG_FD_145900 | JGI IMG/M metagenome (GOLD analysis project Ga0193717, IMG submission 145900) | Soil microbial communities from a riparian zone of the East river system, Colorado, United States - U2c2 | ecosystem: Environmental > Terrestrial > Soil > Riparian zone | place: USA: East River... | reverse complement strand
ACGCCGAGCGTCGAAAAGGATCTGGGCCATCCGCCGCTGCTCACGCCGACAAGTCAGATTGTCGGTGTCCAGGCTGTTTTAAATGTTTTAGCGGGCGAGCGCTACAAGATCGTCAGCCGAGAGACCAGCGACTACGTGAAGGGAAAGTACGGGCGCCCGCCCGGCGAAGTGAACAAAGACCTTATTAAGAAAATAATGAAAGACAAGCAGCCCGATTATTCCGTGCGTTCCGGTGAGATGGCGGATCCCGCGGACTGGGACAAAGCTGCCAAAGATCTCGGCTCACTGGCGAAGAGCGACGAAGACATTCTTCTCGGCGTGCTTTTCCCGATGCAGGCCAAGGAGTTTTTGACCCTGCGGGAGAACGGAAGACAGGATTAACCAAGTAGGGGCGCGATTCATCGCGCCCGGGGACGGACGGAACAGAAAAGATTCGTTAAACTGCAAAGCATAGAAATGAATAGGTCGCAAAAGGATCGCGGATTGAAGATAAAGGATCGCAATTCTCAATCCTCCGATCTTCGACTATCCCAAACATGCCCGAACTTCCTGACGTTACCGTCTACATCGAAGCGCTGTCGGAGCGCATCCTAAATCAGCCGATTCAGAAAATCCGCATCGGCAGCCCGTTCGTCTTGCGGTCTTTCGATCCGCCCATCCACACCGCAGAAGGCAAGAAAGTTGTAAGCCTCCGCCGCCTGGGGAAGCGAATCGTTTTCGTGCTCGAAGACGAACTCTTTCTTATCGTTCATCTGATGATCGCCGGCCGGTTTCATTGGAAAGCCAAGGGCGCGAAGCTTGCCCGCAGGTACGGCCAAGCCGCGTTCGATTTTCCCGACGGCACGCTTTTATTGACCGAAGCTGGCACGAAAAAACGCGCGTCAATTCACTTAGTGCGCGGCGAAACAGCCTTGAATGAACATGATCCGGGCGGGTTGGAAGTCCTCGATGCGACTCTTGAGCAATTCAAAGAAGCGCTGACGCACGAAAATCATACTCTGAAACGTTCGCTCACCGATCCCCATTTTTTCAGCGGCATCGGCAACGCTTACTCCGACGAGATTCTCCATCGCGCAAAGCTCTCGCCGATTCGCTTGACGGGAAAAATGACGGACGACGAAATCGACCGCCTTTATTATGCGGTCCGTGAATCGCTCACCGATTGGGTCGAACGGTTGCGAAAAGAGCGAGGAACCGGCTTCCCCGAAAAAGTCACTGCATTCCGTGCCGACATGGCGGTGCACGGAAAATATCGAAAACCTTGTCCGGTCTGCGGCTCGCCCGTGCAGCGCATCGTCCACGCGGAGAACGAAACGAATTATTGTGCCACGTGCCAGACGGGGGGCAAGCTATTGGCGGATCGAAGTTTATCGAGATTGTTGAAGGACGACTGGCCGCGAAGTTTGGAAGAGTTGGAGGATATTAAAAAAGTTCGGATCTAGTGGGCACGGACAGCGCGCAAGCGCACCCTACGATCAGACTATTACATTACAATTGTCCGAATTGAGACTTGTAGGGTGCGCTTGCGCACCGTCCTACTCGCCGTAATTCGACATCGCGCCTTGATCGGCAGATGCCCAGTCCTTCGGATACGTGCCGTCGCGGACGTAGCCGTGAAAAGTCGAGAATGGCCAATCGCCTGCCTGTGTAACGTAGCCATGCTTGACCGGATTGTAATGAATGTAGTCGATGTGGTTTCGAAAATCGGTTTCATCACGAATTAGGTGTTCCCAAAATCGCCGTTGCCAAATTGATCCTTCGCCCCGTCGTTGCCTTGATTGGCTTAGGGATGTCTCGGCGGTTCGTTCAGTGCACTGGCGTGTGACATGTTGTTTGATCAGTGACCATCGAAGCGAAAAGTTGGCATCTGTTTCGGGCAATTTCCAAACAGTGTGTAGATGATCCGGAAGCAAAACCCAAGCGATGCTTTGAAATGGGAGTCGTTTGTGCACGTCCTTTATGGCCACACGTAACGCGGCACGGTATCGCTCCCCAGTCAGGATTGGCTGGCGTTTAAAAGTCGTGACCGTGAAAAAGAACGTCCCGCCGGAAATGTAAGCCCGTCGATAATCGGACATGATGTAAATTGATCTATGCGTCAAGACGGCAATTGATCAGCTTATGGGTCTTCGGATGGTGCGCAAGCGCACCCTACGGTGCTAACGAACCACTCCCGAGTTCTTTCGAGCTACGCCGCGATGCTATCGCTAAGCCATCGGCACAAATCCTCGCTGCGCTTTGATTCTCTCTATCCACGCTCTAATCTTCGGAAAATCATCCAGCGGAAAGCCGCCTTCATGGGCCACGTGCGTGTAAGCGAAGATGGCGATGTCGGCAATGCTATAGTCGCCGATGAAGAAGTCATTCTTCGCCAGATGTTGCTCCATTATGTCCAGCGCAGCCCAGCCGCCGTCACGCTTCGATCCGAGGAGCGCGGTCTTTTCCGGGGAATCCGGTTTGTGCTGGAGCCAAAAGCGGGAAGTCGCGATGAACGGTTCGTGACTGTATTGCTCGAAGCCCATCCACTGAAAAATGAGACCGAACTTCTGGCGGTCGTCGGGCAAAAATTTTGTGTCTTTTGCGAGGTAGGCAAGGATGGCGTTGGATTCGGCAAGGACGAAGCCATTGTCATCGAGCACCGGCGTGCGGCCGTTGGGATTGATCTTGAGAAACTCGGCGGTGCGGCTTTCGCCCTTTAGAATATCGACTTCGATGATCTCGTACGGGATGTTGAGATGCCCGAGCAGTAGGCGAACTTTATAAGAGTTGCCGGAGTAGGCAACGTTGTACAGCTTCATAGCTAAAAGCCGTTCAAGGGTTCAAGGTTCAAAAGTTCAACGTTGGGAAAAACGCCGCACCGAACGGTAATGGGGGGCGTTGGGTTCGGAAGACGTTGAACCTTGAACGATTGAACCTTGAACGGCATATTATCTAAATTTCCGGTTCCAAAATCTCCAATCCGTCATAGCGATCCATTAAGTAGAGTTTGCCGTCTTTGTCGTGGAAGACGTCGTTGCTCATGACCACTTTCTGGTCTTTACCGGGATTGGGAATGTAGTAGCCGACTTCCTTAGGGATGTACGGATTGGAGAAGTCGACCGCGCGTAAACCGCCGCCGAACCACGTGACATAGAGTGTGTTGCCATACACTTGCTCGGCCGGCTGGTGGGCGCCGAAGCGGAATTCACCCGTCGATTTGCCGTCGAACGGTACGATGAACGTGGCGACCGGCAGGGGCAATTCTTCCTTGGTGATATCAACGACCCAAAGAAAGGCATTGTGAGTTTCGTTCAACTTCTCACCGACCTCTTCGTCGGTAACGATCAGCCAGTCGCGCTCCATGATCTTGTTCAGCATGGGCAGAGTCGTGTGCGTCGGGCAGGGATAGGGCGGGCTCCAGTCCAAGGTGCTTACCGTTCGCGGTTTGCTCATGTTGGAAATATCGACGATGGCAAAGCCGCCGTGCCAGTAGCTGATGTAGAGCCGGTCGCCGCGACGAATCGGATGGTGGCAGCGGGTCGCGGTGGCGTGCCAGGTCGCAGTTTCCCCGCCGGCGGTCCATTGACCAGGCATCCACCAGCGCATAGCCTCCTCCGGTTTCTCGGGGTTCTTCATATCCAACATTACCGCGATGTTGCCGTTATAGCCCTCCATCGTCGGTGAGATGTAGGCGTAGCGGCCGTCGAAGGTGAATCGGTGCACGCCCTTGCCGTGAGTTTTGTAAAAGTAGATCTCGCGTGGCTTGGTCCGATCTGAGATGTCGAACACTTTGAGGCCCGATTGCAATTGCTGCTTGCCCTTGTAGCGCTCATAGTTGATCAGCATGATGTCGCCGCTGACCCGAACTTTATGCGAATGCAGCCCATCCGGGATTTCCAGATGAGCCACCACCTTCGGATTTTTGGGATCTTTGACGTCGATGATCGATGTGCCGTGCGGCGGATCCATGTGGCCGACGTAGGCATAGCCGTTTTCGACGACCACCGAGCCGCCGCCCGGCAGATCCATGCGGCCGAGCTGCTTGATATTTTTGCTGACGCCTACCGGTGCGTTACCGTTGGTTGACATGTTGTTCTCCTTAGTTTGCGCTGATTGAGCCAGCGAGTTTCTGCTTTGTTTGGCTGAACCAGTAAATCGTTTTCGGAAAGATTTCTCGCCCGTGGCTCGAAATGACAACCAGATCAAAAATTCGTTTCGCTATCCTTTAGCCTGCTGAAGCATCTCGATCACTTGATCCGTGGTGCGCACGCGTGACATGCGCGGGAAGACCAATTCCATGAGCATGTCATGCGCATGTTGATCGTGCGATGTGCCGCAGGCGTCGCTCGCAACGATCATGTTATAGTCCAGGTCCCGCCCCGAATACAAAGTCGAGGTCACGCCGACGTCGGTGGATCCGCCGGAGACAATGACCGTATCGATGCCACGGGTGCGCAGGGCAAGGTCGAGATAGGTCTGATGAAATGCGCTCCAGCGGTATTTGACAATGTAGTAATCGTCCGCTTGCGGTTCCAGATCGGCGAGCACGTCGGAGCTTTTATCGCCGGCGATGACGTGCATCTTGGTCTTGATCACTTCGCCGTTGGGCCAGGGCGTGAGCGAATTGTTGGTGTCGGTGAGCAGCAGCGCGGTGGTGGCGTTGTCCGGGCGATGGTTGCCCTTGGCGAAAAAGAACGGCAATCCGGCGGTGCGCGCGGCTTTGCTTAACCTTACTGCGTTTTGGATCCACGGTTTCAGCGCGCGCGGCTTGCCCGGCTCGGGCGCGGCAACGTAGCCGTTCAAAATATCGAAAAACAGCATAGCGGTTTTCTTGGGATCGAAATGATTGACGTTCACGGTCGCGTTCCTCCTAACGAATCTTGATGCCGCGTTTTTCTTTCTCCTCGACAACTTTCCAACCTTGGTTGGCGTACCACTCGATCTGGCGAAACATGCCGGTCAGTATTCTCACGTCTTTTGCTTCCAGACCGGCGCGCCCGAAGATGCGCCGAAACGCAAGTAGCATGTGTTCGGGATTTTCCGGGTCGAGAAAACCGATCTTGAGCAAGCCGTTGCGCATGATGTCGAAGAGCCGCTCGATATTTTCCGCCTCGGCGCGATGAATTCCATTGTCCTGCGCCGGTGCCAAGGCGGCGACGTAGAACTCGTACAGACAGATCACCGCAGCCTGAGCGACGTTGAGCGATTGATAATCCGGATGGGTCGGGATCGTGAGAAGCAACTGACAGTGTTCAAGATCTTTGTTGCTGAGGCCGTGATCTTCGGGTCCGAAAAGCAGCGCGACTTTGCCATCGTGCGCTGCAGCTACCACAGTCGGCGCGATTTCGCGCGCGGTTTGGCTGTGACTGCGATAAAGCCCCGAACGACAGGTCGTGCCGATCACCAGCGTGCAATCCGCGATGGCTTCGCGGATCGTTGGAAAGCACTTGGCGCCGGCTAAAATATCGCGGCCGTGTACCGCCATAGCTTTCGCCCAAAAGCTTTCGGTGCGCGCCGCGCCGACGATGGCAAGATCGTTGGCGCCGGTATTTTTCATCGCTCGCGCCACCGAGCCGATGTTGCCCGAGCCACGCGGGCGGACCATCACGATACGGATGTTCTGCAACATAAGTTTAGGCAACAGGCACTAGGCAATAGGCAACAGTAAGAAAAAGCTGATGCGAGATTCCGACTATTGCCTCTTGCCTATTGCCTACTGGCTGCATCGTCATTTGGCAAATGCACAGGTGCGGTTTTTTTGGATGACGGCGCGGTTTTTGGCGTCGAATTCGGTTCGGTAACCGAAGTCTTCGTGCATGATCGAGTTCCTATCATTGACGTGCTCGGCGCCGAAGACATGACCCACCTCGTGCACCAGCGTCATGACCTCCAGCGTAGGTTCGGCATTGGGTCCATTATAGTGAAACACCGCGCTGGTTGGCGCGATTATATAATTGCTCAGTCCCTGGGCGCAGTTACCGATGCGGTCCACGCGCGGCCGTCCGGCGACAAAATAGCGGCTGACGCTTTCGGCGGTGAAAGCAACGATTAAATCGTAGTCCTCGTTCTTCGCTTGAATGGGAAAATCGTTTCGTAACTTGGTCAGCATCCCAGGTGTGGACGGGATGCGCTCGACTTCGGGCCAAGGCGATACGCTTCGAGTCAGCAGACGGATATCGAACTCGCGCTCGTAATAGTCCGACGCCGCTTCGATCAAGCCGCGGGCTTCGTCTTCCCAGCGCGGGTTTCTATTTCTGAACGGCAGGTCGGCGAGCACTTTGATGCGCACGATGCGCTGAGGAATATCCGGGCCGAGCAGCGAACACGAGCCAAGGACAAATGCACTAAGGATTGAGAAGATTATCCGTCGGCGCGTAGTCATCGGTCAGGATCGGAACGTCTTCGGGCAAGAGTTTGTCGAAATAAGCGACCGCAATGTCCTGGATAGGGTCGGGAAAAAGACCCTTGTCGAGATCTTTCGCGCGCTTGACGATTTCCTTGATGTCGACTCGTTGTTTGTCGCGCGTGGCGATGACAATGACGTTTTGGATCGTGTCCAGACTGACATGATCGGGCCGCCGCGCTGCGAAGATATAGGTCTGTGGAAAGACCTGGCGCTGGGTTCTGACGAAGGAGCGCGCGATTTTGCCGGATGGCCCGGTGACGGCGCTGATCAAGTTCGCGACGATGATACCGTTGGGCGTGAGTTTGCGCTGCGCCAATTCAAAAAATTCCTTGGTCGCAAGATGAAACGGCATGGAGTCGGTGAAATAAGCGTCGAGCAAGATGATGTCGTATTGGGTCTGCGTTCTGCTAAGAAATAGCCGTCCGTCCTGCGCGTGAATGCGAAGGTTTTTGCCTTCTTTGACGTTGAAATGGTCCTTGGCCATCTTGACCACTTCCGGATCGATCTCCACCGCGTCGATCTCCATATTCGGAAGTTCTTTGTTGAGTTTTTTGGGAATCGATCCGCCGCCGAGCCCGATGATCAGCATTTTCTTCGCGTCCGGCCGGAAGGTGAAACCGATCGATGTGTAACGCGAGTAGAGCAATCTAAGCGCCGCCGGATCCTTCAAAGTCATGGCGCTCTGCAAAGTGCGATCGAAGTACATGTAGCGCGCTTCGTCGTCCTCTTCGACGCGGATGCGGTGATAAAAAGTGTCTTTTTGCAAGATCGTCTTCGCCCAAGCAATCGGCGCCCACATATTGACCGAACCCAAGAGGACCGATACCGCGGCAACGGCCCGCCCCAGAGAAATCCGCTGCAACCGCAGCAAGGGTACTACAACTAGCGACAAGCACACCAGCGTTATCCCCAAAGCATGAATGATATTGCTGACGCCGAGCACCGGAATCAAGTAAAACGCCGTGAGCAGAGTGCCGAAGATGCTGCCGCAGGTCGATATGGCGTACAGCGTGCCTGCGGTGCTGCCCACCGTATGAAGCTTGGTGGCCGCCAGACGGATCACATAAGGCGAGATCGTGCCGAGGAAAACTCCCGGCAAGAGAAACAGCGCGCTACACGCGATCAGCGGGTTTAAGCGCGTGCCGAAATCATGGCTGGCAATCCATTCGTTGACCGACGGGTAAATGAACGGCAGAAAAAAAATCAAGATGCCGGGAACGACCAGCAGCGTTAGCAGCTTGCCATAGGAAGGCTCGCGCGCGGACATCCAGCCACCCCAGTAATAGCCGATGCTCAAGGCCGCCATCACGACGGAGATCAAGCTGCCCCAGACAAAAATCGAACTGCCAAAGTAGGGCGCCAGCACGCGACTGCCGACAATTTCCAACGCCATGAGCACGGCGCCGCTGACGAAGACCACGATGTTGTGCAGCAGTTGCACCATCTTCAACTCTCCCAATTCCAGTAAGATCCTTCCGGCACCAAGGACACCGGTTCGAGCAGCCTTGAGGGCATGTCGTCGATGAACTGCGACGGTTGCGACAAAACCATGCGCAGGGATTTATCAAAGACCCGGGTCGGATAGCTGATGAATAGATTTTGCTTGGCGCGGGTCGCCGCGACGTAGAGCAGGCGGCGCTCTTCTTCCAATTCCTCGGCGGAGTTGGTGTTGTAGAAGGATGGAAACCGTCCTTCGAGGGCCCAGATGATGAACACCGAATGAAACTCCAGGCCCTTGGCCGAATGAATCGTCGATAGGATCAGCGGCCCTTCGTCGGGATCGACCGCGAGCACGCCGCCGATGCTATCGTTGGGCGGTTCCAGCGCCATATCGCTGAGCAAGCGCTCCAGGCTGCGGTAGCGCTCGGTCATGCCCTGAAAGTGTTCCATATCGCGCAGTCGCTTCGGATAATCATCGGGATAGTTTTGCTTCAAGATCGGCACGTAATATTGCAGGAGATATTGCGCCTGCTCGGACGGCAACTCCGCCTGCCCCGCCTCTTCGAGCACCTGCGCCAGAGTTTTCAAACCGTGGGCGATCTTGCCTTTCGCCGAATAGGAGCGCAAGCGCTCAACCGGATTGCTGCCTTCAAGCAACCATTTGATGACTTTCTGGCTGGCGCCCGGCCCGACGCCTTCGAGCAACATCAAAATGCGATTCCAGGAAACCGCGTCCCGCGGATTGGCGAGCACGCGCAAATGAGCGAGCAAATCTTTGACGTGGGAAGTTTCCATAAACTGGAAGCCGCCACGCTTTATGAATGGAATATTGTTGCGTGCCAACTCGATTTCGAGATCGAAGGAATGGAAACTCGAGCGGAACAGCACCGCTATGTCCCACAGCGGCACGCCTTCCTCGCGCAGCTCAAGAATTTTCTGGCAGACGAACTGCGATTGCATCTGCTCGCTGCCGGCCTGCACCAGCTTGGGTCGGCGACCGACGGACTTACGGGTGAACAGGCGCTTCTCATAGCCTTCCTTGGCGCGCGTAATGATCTCGTTGGTCAAATTCAAGATCGGTTGGGTGCTGCGATAGTTTTCTTCCAGCTTGATGATTCGGGTGCCGGGGAAATGCTTTGGGAAGTCCATGATGTTGCGGAAATTGGCGCCGCGGAACGAGTAAATGCTCTGGGCGTCGTCGCCGACCACCGCCACGTTGTTGTGTGTCGCTGCCAGCAAACGGATGATTTGTGCCTGGAGATGGTTGGTATCCTGATACTCATCGACCATGATGAAGCGGTAGATGTCGGATAGGCGCTCGCGGACTTCTTTGTGCTCCGCCAGCAGGTCTCGCAGCTTGATCAAAAGATCGTCGTAATCGACCAACGATTTTGTCTGTTTATAGTCGACGTAACGGCGCTGCAGCTCGGCCAGCTCAAAGTTGACGTCGACCAGGTGGGGGTATTCGAGTTCGAGCAAATCGCTCAACGAGGTCTGTTTGTTGTGCGTCATGCTGAAGATTGCCGCCACCGTTTGCTTGCGCGGAAAGCGCTTCTCTTTGATATTCAGGCCCATGTCGCTGCGGAGGACCTGGATTACGTCTTCGCTGTCCGTGCGGTCCATGATGGTAAACGACGGGGCCAGAGCAATGTGCCGGCCATAGGAACGCAACACCAAGTTGGCGAATGAATGAAAAGTGCCGCCGGCTACTTGGCTGCAACGACTGTCGATCAACAAACTGGCCCGGCGGATCATCTCCTCGGCGGCCCGGCGAGTGAATGTCAAAAGTAGAATCGACCGAGGGTCGATCCGTTGATCGATTAAGTGCGCGACCCGATACACCAGTGTGCGGGTTTTACCGGTGCCGGCGCCGGCAATGATCAGCAGCGGTCCTTCGACCGCGGATGCCGCCTCATACTGCGCATCATTCAATTCTTTGCGATAATCGAGTCCTGAACTGGCGCGGGCCGGTAAGTTGGGGTCTTTAAGAATATAGGTGGTCGACAAGGAGGCTCCAATCGGAAGGTAAATTACCCATTTTCCCGCAGAGGGGCAAGCGATTGAGCGCTTTTGCGCGAGCTTCGGGAGTCAATCGGACTGAATTGCTGAATGGTTGTTTTCCGCACCATCGATCAAAGGCCAATTGCGCAAGGCCGCGGCGCTGGGCTTTCTCACGGAACCTCATGCGCAAAATGGTAACCGAAACGCCAGCTGCGCATGCGGTTTGAATTAATTTCGCAACCTGAGTTGCGGTCTCGTCAACAAGTGTCTCGATCATGACCACAAACGAAAGCGTCGCAACATCGCGAAAACCCAAACCCTTCGGCTTTCGAATCATCAGCTGAGAAAACCCTGCAGGGGAATCCTGCATCGCGCATTCCGGCAAATTCACAATGGATCTGGCGTTTACTCGAGATACGCAGGTAGGAAATCTCCTCCAAATAGAGCTTTCTCATTCCCGCCGTAAAACAAAATGGCCGTTGAATTTTAGCTCTTTAGCCCTTTCGTTATGGTTGGTACAGGGCTTGCGCTTTACCCGCGCCGAGAGCATGGGCCAATAACAAGGAGGCCGGTATGAAGCAAAACGCCAAACTAAAGACAACCCTAGGAGAACTCATTTATTCTCTGAGTGAAGAGACCGGCAGGGTCATCCCCGATGAGAAAACCAAATATCGAGTCGTCGCATATATGCTTCGCGAGTTGCTCGACCCGTCCAAGGTCGGTCGCGCTGAGGCTTTTAAGAGAGCTAGCTAACTCTCCGAGCATCAGCGAGAAAAGTAAAATCGGGATGACCGATAAACGGATCCCTCGTGTTCGCACAATCCTATTGCTCCTAGGAATTGGTGTTTTCGCCACAGGCTCCGCCGGCTCTATCGGCGGTTCATGGCGCTGGTCAATGTCTGGAATGTTTCCTTCATCTAATCCGCATGCCTACTCCGATTGAAAGGAGAAGCGCCGTGATGAAAATTATCGCCTGGATAGTGTTCGCGCTTTTGCTGCCGGTCATAGCCTCTGCTGCGGAAATCAAAGGTACGATCCTTAAAGTCGATAAGACCACGAACCGGATCGTCCTTAAAACCGAGCGGGGTGAAGAAACTTTTGAAACGACTAAATCTACCAAGGGCGTTGAGCATGTTAAAGAAGGAAACCGAGTGGTGATTACCTTTAGCGAAAAAGACGGCGAACCTAAGGTCAGCGAGATCGCGCCTGAGAATTAGCGGGCTATAAGGCGCGCGTATCGGCCCAGCCGCTTCCATGCCCGGATCGTAGCTTTGCAATAGAAGCCCGCTCGATTACTTAACTGTAAATACCAGGAACGATTGCCGGTCGAGAAAATCAAATTCATTTTCCAGGCCATAACCGGCCTGCTCCAACTCGCGCTTGATGAATTCGCTCGGCGTGTAATGACGCAAAAGGCCCTCGAGCCAGGCGCGCCGGTCGAAATCGATGACGGCGACTCTCGCTCCAGGCCGGAGATATTTCCGCAGATTTGCAAAATAAGCGACACGGTTGTCGATGTGGTGATAGGTGTTGCTGGTAAATACTAGGTCGACTCCCGTAGCCGGCAACATGGGATCAGCGGGCTTTGCAAGAATAGTTTCGACGTCCTTTCTGGCATCTTTTCGTGCTCGCGCTTCAATCAATTCGGTCATTTCCGGATCGACATCGACAGCGAAAACTTTTCCAGCCTGGCCAACCGCGTCGGCGAGCCTGAAGGTGAAGTAACCGCCCCCCGCGCCGAGGTCGGCGACGACTGCGCCGGCGCGGATTTGTAGGCTGTCCACGACCTTCTGCGGCTGTTGCCATTGGTCGCGGTTGAGACCTTGGTAGGCGCATTGCTTAATGCCGGCACAGCCGGCAAACAGCAATACGGTGGCGAGGAGGATTTTGAAAATTCTCGCTGGACCCCTATCCGTCATGGGTCTAGGAATTGAATAACAGGGAGCTGGGGGCCGGTTCGATTGGGTTACGCGCAACTTTTTCTACAGCGCGGATAACTTTTTGGCGCAGGTCGACCACGTCAAAAGGTTTGCCGATAAGATCGAAGGCGCCGAGATTCATCGCCTTCTCCGCCAGTTGTAGAGAGGTGATGGCGGTGAGCATGATCACTTCGCAGCGCGGATGAAGTTCTTTGATGCGCTGGAGTGTTTCCAAGCCATCGGTTTTTGGCATCATCACATCCAATAGGACGACATCGGGAAGCGCATCTCTGACTTGTGGCAGTGCGGCGTCGGCGCAATCCGCTTCGAGCAAGCGAAACGATTTACCAAAGACCATTTTGAGCGACTCTCGCACACCTCGCTCGTCGTCAACCAGCAACAAAAGCGGGGGCTTCATGAAAGTCATGGTGACTCGTGAAGACTATTCTCGGTATTCATGTCGGCGCGTTAACTGTTGCACTTACGACCCGGAGTGGCAAGGGGCAGTTGCGGCTCAATCACGAACTTAAGGATGGCAGGCCAAACTTCACGATCTGGTAGCCGTCGAGTCCTTCGAGTAGCTCCGAGTCGTTCAAGGTAATAACAACCATCAACGCGCCATGGACTCAATGCAGCGGGACGGCTGGCTGAGTTGGCTAGCGCAATCCTTGGCGATCTCAGCCGAAGATTTTTCGAAAGTGCTTTGCAAATATTGGGCGCTCAGGCGGAAACAAGCGTCTTGGTCGGCGTCTTGTCGAAAGGTCGCGCAAAAGGGCAGCGCATAGCGGCCGTCCCAGGTGTTGTCGATCAGCGCGTAAACCACGCCGCGTGTGCAGGCAAGCCGATCGCTGCCCAAAGCGAGCTCGCATTTTTCCGCGGTGGCGCGAGTGTTGCCGAGGCGCGCTTCGTTGGACAAGTCGCGGCCGATGGATGTGGCACAAAAGTCGCGAAAGGCGCCGGCTTTGCCGCACTCCTGAAAAACTTCGTCGGTAGAGAGCCCCATTTCGGTCATGCGCGAGGTTTGCATAACATAACACTCGCTCCGGTATTTGGCAGCGAGCTTGTTGCACGGATAGTGATAGTCCGAGGGGCTCAGGTCACGGGTTTCCGGCGTGGTATTGAAGACGTTTTCCATGAACACCCCGCCGTAGCAGGAGGACTGACTCCAGCTATCGGGCAAGACATCGCAGACCGCGAGCGACTGAACCAATTGATAACGGGAAAAAAATAATAGCGCGTGGCCAAGCCCGTGCAAGCACTGAAAGCGCAACCGGAAGGGAATTTTCGGATCGCAGGCATCAACGGCTTTCTGTTTGAGCTCAGCCGTGCTTGGATGTTTATCGACTTCGGCGTAAATATTATCACCGCGCAAGAAGCGCTCGACGGAGCCGTGATAGCAGCCCGAGTGACAAGTTTGATCGCAGGCTGAAAACGAGTCGTGGATATTGCCTTTGAGCCGGTAGGTCTCTCGGCCGATGGCATGAACCACGGGATGACAGTCGCGGCGGAACCCAGGGTCTTCGGCTTCGAAGCGTTGCACCATCTGCAAGATATCCAGGGTCGAGTGGTTTTTGAGCGCGTCGCGAAAGAGTTTGTCGAGACACTCGGCGCTTTGCCGGCTGTCCATACAGGTTTTAACCGCTTCGAGCGATGGCAATGCTGCCGTCGGGGCCGTGGATTGTTTAATTTCCTGAGCCCGGAGTTTCGGCGCTAACAAAATGATCGACGCGATCGCAAGAAATATGACCGAAATCCTAAGGTGCATGGTAAACTCATTGACCCGCATGGATGAATACTACCCCAATAGGGTTTTTGGCTGCAAATAAATTAGCTATTCTACGGTTTCGAAGACAGCGTGATCCGGCCCATCGCCTTTCCGGCCGTGGCAAGAACTTTGCTGGGATACCTGAAAATAGCGTCCCGGGTATTCGTTGCTGATAAACGAAACTTAGTCTCAAGCGTCTAAGAAGGGTGTGTCATGAATCAGCCCAAGTCTAGCTTTTTAACCTTGGTCAGTATTGTTCTCGGACTTATCGTCGCTACAGCGTCACAGGCGGGCGAAGCGATGATCAAACCCGAGGCGGTGCCGGCCTATCAACCTAAACACTTCCCGTTTGAAAACGGGGAAAAGGAAATCTATCGGGTGACCTGGAATGGCATGGTTTCCGTGGCCACGGCTGAAGTGCAGACCGTTCCGACGGTGGTCGACGGCAGGAAGGTCTATCAAGTACGTGTCGAAGCTAAGAGTTCGCCCAAGCTGGACCTGATCTGGAAGATGCGGGATACCATCAGCTCGACCTTCGAAGCCAAGGCGCTGGCGCCTTCGAAATTTACTTTCAATCAACGCGAAAATTCCAAAATCATCGATACCGAGGCGCGTTTCGATCAATCCGCCAAGCGCTGGGCGGTCAACCGCCAGCAGGTGGGCAAGCGCGCAAAGGTTTATCAGTTTGAGTCGAATAATACCCTCGACCCAATTACAGCGGTCTATTTGGCACGAAGCACGGATTTTAAAGTCGGTGACAAGCTCTACTTCAAAGTCTTCGGCGGACGATATCAATACTTGCTCGAGTTGTGGGTCGAAAAGAAGGAGCCGGTTGCTCTCGCGTCCGGCAAAACCGTCGAGGCCTACAAGATCATTCCCCGTATCCAGAATATTACCAAAAACGGCTACGCCGGACGCCTGAACGATGCGGTTGTCTGGATCTCCGCCGATGAACGGCGACTACCGATCAAGCTTAGCAGTAAAATTACTTTTGGGACGGTTTATATGGAGGTCGTGTCCGAACAGCGCGGCACCCAATCTACGGCTACGGAAGCGCGTAAACCTGCCTCTTAATCTGTCGGAATGAAACCATGTCTCAGCGAAGGGACAGCGAGACTAAGATGGCGCCGCAAACGAATCGCCCGGTTGTTCTCGGCTTCAAGTCGCTGGTCGGGCGATCCCTAAAAATCAGGAACCGCAGAGTGAGAACGCTTTTGATGGCGTTTTTTATTGCCACAACGCTCTCGGCCTGCATCGCGACCGGCCCGGCGCCGAACCGGCGGGCGCCGCGCGACCCCTACTCTAGTCCGGAGCCCTCCTATCCGTCGTCTTCTTCTTCGTCACGGCGTTACGAGTCTTCCGAGGCCGAGCGGTTACGTCAGGTCATGGTTCCGTTGCTACAGGGGATGGATCATCCATGCCGCCTCGATC
>Ga0193717_1001373_pt1 | contig 14942 bp, 14 predicted proteins | sample U2c2metaG_FD_145900 | JGI IMG/M metagenome (GOLD analysis project Ga0193717, IMG submission 145900) | Soil microbial communities from a riparian zone of the East river system, Colorado, United States - U2c2 | ecosystem: Environmental > Terrestrial > Soil > Riparian zone | place: USA: East River... | reverse complement strand
TTCCACGCCAACGCAAACAGACGATAGAGCCACACGAAGAGCAGTCGGTCGGCTACTGCCAACTTAGGCTTCGAGGGAAAGCGCCGGCGCAGCACATTCAACTGATGCCGCAGCATGATGATCTCGGCTTCCTGCCGTGCCTTCGTCTTGAATGGCGAGCCCACGACATGAAGGAACAGGTTCAAAAACGCGATCATCGCACATCAGCCTACCTGATCTTATTCCCCACGCCAGCGCGGATGGAGTAATCGGTAAGGACAGGCCGAACGGGAGAGCCGGCAGTCACTCCCTGTCACGCATACGCGACGGCGTCGTCAGGTGAAGCGGAACGGCGGCGAAGCCGATGGCGAGCACGAAGCCCACCCTCGCGACGCGATCCGTCGCAAGAGCGTGTTTCATTCAGCCCCGCCAGCGCACCGGCGAGAACAGCTCAGCCAGAGTCATCACCGCTTGCTCCGCCTCGGCACGTTCGGGCGTCTCGTTGGCGTCACCGTAACCCTTCATCTCGCCGCCCTCGAAGGACTGGACGACGATCCCGTCGCGACGCGGCACGGCCAGGACTTGACGGTAGACCAGTCCGTAGCGCACGTCGGACTGTGGGATCAGCCGCGCGATCTGCCCGCGCACTGGTGTGAGCGTCTCGTCCTTCCACAGCGCCCGCGCGCCGTAGCCCGTGCAGTTGATGACCACCTTCTTGCCCAGGGCGGCGATCTGCCAGGGCGCATGGAACTCGGCACGCCGGAACTGGCCGCCTGCAATGAAGAAGTCGTTCAACAGGGTATGGCCGTAGTCGGCGATGTTGAAGACCATGATCTCGCCGCGCGAGACGGACGCTCCCTTGAAAGGTGTCGTATCTGCCGGCAGTCGCCGCCATTTCGGCGTCAGATCGTCGATGCGGTTGCGGTAAGCGGCGAAATCCATGGCTGGCGGCGCGCTCGAGGCTGGTGGCGCGCTCGACACGCTTGGCGGGCTCTCGTAGGAAACCGCGTACTGGTCGATCCACTCCACCGGAGTGCCCGGCAGCCCCAGATAGTCGCGGTGCGTCTTGAAGGCCGTGCGCGCCATCTCCTCCCACACGGCCGCGAAGTCCGGTCCTGCGGCATGGGCAAGCGCGACGCGCGAGTCGGGCGTCCACTCGCCGGTGGCCCTGGCCGATGTCGTTTGCGGCAACTGCTCGCGGGCGTAGATCGTCACCCGCGCGCCGGCGCGCTGCGCAAGAATCGCCGAGGTGAGTCCCAGCGCCCCGCAGCCGATCACCGCCACCTCGCTCGGACTGGCTTGCATGGCCATGCGCACCGCGCGGGCGCTGGAGCCCCAGGAGAGCGACCAGCCGCTGCCACCGTGGCCGTAGTTGTGCACGACCAGAGTGTCGCCCAGGCGCTCGGTGTCCACTCTCGGTCCGGCGGGACGAAACGGGCGCAGGCAGACGGCGATGTCGAAGATCCGGTCAGTCCGCGCGCGGATAGGCACGAGCGGCGGACCGACATCGAAGGACGATCCGCCGGGCGCCGTCGAACAGCCTGCCAACACGCCGCCCAGCAGCGACGCCTGCAGCAGCCCGCGCCGACTCATCCGCCCCCTTTCGCCCATCTCTCACCCTCTCCAATCTCGCTGAAGCGTGCAAGATTGCCTCGCCCCTGGATGTAGTTCAAATGCGATCCTGGAGGCCTTGTGGGAAGGGCAAATCAGACGACGCGGAAGTTCTTGAATTGTCGTGGATGGAAAGAAGGACTTATGATTTTAGCTAGTTAACGAGCACGAAACGTCAAAATCGACCTATGCAAAACCTGCGCACTAGCAAAACGAGACTAAGACCTCGGCAAAACCTAGGGCACTTTGCTAGCAGATTAGGTGTGGATATAATCGCAACAGTTGCGCCCCAACTATAGCGCAAGGCTAGCCGACGCGATCGGCGGCGACTCGATCGTGAAGACGCGCTGCGGCACCGCCTACAAGCGCGACGGCCTAAACACGATGTTCCATCGGCTGAAGGTGAAGCTCGTCGAAGAGAAGCTGATCCGCCCGGGCCTCACGTTCCATGGCCTGCACAAGTCGCTCGGCAAGGACGCCGCCGACCTGGGCTTCTCGAAGATCTCGCGGCCGGAATGAACCATGACATCTTATCCTAGTGTACGGTCATAGTCGGCTTCAGTGACCTTGGCTTTCCAATAATCGAGGACCAAATCGTGGACTTCAGACGCAAATTCTTGCTGGCGTCATTTCACACTAAGCCCCGCATACAGGTAAAGCTGTTGCGGGGTGAAGTGTGTCTAAGGGAGTACGACGGGACTGACGTTAGATGAACCCGTTCCAGCGCAGGCTAGGCCATGCCGAACAACAGGCCAGCAACTCATCAAATGACACTGCACGCTCTTTCCGCCGCTTCTCTTTCAGTGGACGGGGGAAAAGGGGCGCATCTACGCAATCTATCAAATAACAATTAGGAACAATGCCTCGCCGCCGCCAAGGCGTGAATTTGGCTCAAATAGCTCAACGGCGCTACCGATCACCCCCTGCCCACGCCTCGCGCAATCCTGCTTGGTTTCCGGCGCGTCTAGCGAGCTGGAGTTCGTCGAGACGGCTTCGGGTAACGCAAAGACTCAGTCGGCCACGCTCCAGAACCGATGGAGCGCGGTCGCGTCGCCGTTGAACAAGTTGCGATCGCAGTGGCTGACACCCCGCACGATGTTGGTCTGGCCGTAGGCCGGGTGGCCCGCACTCTCGTCGCCCGCATACTGCCACAGCCGCCAGCCCCTTGCCGCCCAGGCAAGCGGTATCTCGGGTGAGTCGTGGTAGTCGGCGAGCCACAGGCCGCAGCGCGCGAGGATCGACTCCGGCGTGATCCGGGCGCCGAAGCTGAGGCCGGAGACGGGCAGAGGATCGCCATTGGCCCAGGTCGGATGCACGTAGACAACTGGCAACCGGCCCGTCGCCTCTGCCACCGCCTGCACGAAGACTTCGGCCTGTTCGAGCGTCATGGAATTCGACGGATTATTTTCGTTGGCCTCGAGGTCGAGGGCAAGGAGGGTCTTGGGGCCGGGCCGTGAAGCGGCCAGGAAGAACGCGGCCTGCTGCGCGCCCGAAGATTGTCCAGTGCCGAAATGATAGGTGCCCCACAGCAATCCCGCCGCTTCGGCCTGAGGGCGTCTCGCAGCGCACGCCGTGTCGGCATAGTCGCCACCTTCGCTCGCTTTATGGATGACGGCGAGGATGTTGCTCTGACGCACTAATCGGAAGTCGGAGACGGTCACGCTTCGACTGATGTCGATCACCGAGTCCAATCCTAGCGACGCACGTTCCGGCGGCGGCGGCGCAATCGGATACTGATAGGGCACCAAAGGCGCCTGGCGGGGGCTGCATCCTGCCGCAGTTGAAGCTGCCAGGCCTGAGAGAACGTTCCTGCGAGAAATCATGCACCGACAGTAAGACGTTCAGCGCACCCGGCAAGTCAGGCCGCCTCAACAGTATAGCGGACTGTCGCAGCACCGTCAGGGCGCCCCTGAAGGAGACTCCGCACCCATTCCGGCAACTCAGTGCAAATCAGCACTTTTGTACTGAGTTCGAATGAGACTCCGCAGCACAAGTCGGCTTTGTGAGACTCGACCTTACCTTTGCGCGCACGCAATAAGATTGACTAAATCGGAGCGGCTTTGGCGTGGACCTCGCGGCTACGCGCCGCCTTGCGCGACGTCGCGGCAGCCAGGACCATCTCAGCACGCTTCTCACCGATCATGATGGTGGGCGCATTGGTGTTTCCGCTCGTCAGCGTCGGCATGATGGAGGCGTCCGCGACGCGCAGGCCCTGATGATAATGATGGGAGTGCTACGAACCGTTCCCGGGTTGACGATCGCGCAGCTTCGGGGCAAGCACAACTCAGACAAGTGCATGGACTTGGTGTTGGTCTTTCCTGTAGCGTGGCTTGTTCCAGCGCCATCATTGTCGGACGCTACTGACTGGGACGATACCATGACAGTCAAACAGATCTGGACTGCCAACGCCTACCGCAATTTCAACTACCTCATCGCCTGTAGCGAAACCGGCGAGGCCCTGGCCATCGACCCCTTGGATCATGAAAAGTGTTTAAGGGCCGCAAAGGAAGAAGGGTGGAATATCACCCAGATTCTGAACACGCACGAACTTCGCGACCATACGGGCGAGACCACAATTGTAGACAGTACGATAAGTTGCATTCCATTAGGGAATCACGCCTTTATCTCGAAATAGGAATGAAGTTGTTGCAAGGTCCAACACGATTCCGTGCGCGCGGATACGGCTTCCCATGCGCAGCCCAGCCCCCTGCGCAGACCGAGCCACGAAACGTGTTGCCCGGCTGACAATTGCTACTCTAGAATCGACCTGTCTGGTTCACGCGGGGGCGCTGATGCCAAACGACTCCACGCTGTCGACGCCGACTCGGGGCGCGTTTGCGACCACTCAATCCCTGGCGAACTGGCTTGAGCTGATTCGCAAGGTTACGATCTCGCTGGCGGTTATCGTGGGTATCGGTGTGCTCGCGATCGTCGTCGTACGGGAGGTGTTCCGCGAGGGCATCATCATCGACCCTGTCATCGTCCAGCTGCCCGATGTGCCTGGCGCGCCGCTGCCGGATTTGGTGGCGCAGCAGGTTGCCCGGAACATTGATGTCATCCAGCGCGCCGGCGTCAGTGAGTGGCGCAAACTCTATGTCGACCAGTCGACCAACACTATCGATCTGCAAGTGCCGGGTGCACCGATCACGCTCAAGGCCAGCATCCGCGAGATTGCTTCCCTGTTCGGCGTCCGGCAGCCGAGGCTGCGAATCTCGATCGTTATCAGGCGCGATCCGGCGCAATACTTTGCTTCGATTGCCGTGCTTGGGCGGCCCGAGGCGCGATCGACGTGCAAAGCCGATGACACACCGGCTGGGATCGACGAGATATTACGTTGCATTGCTTTGCGCGCCGTTGGCCACATCGACCCCAAAGTTGCGGCAGTCTATGCCTTTAGATTGGAGGAGGACACCTGCAGCAAACTTGACGCCGCCCTGAGCGAGAACGATAAAACGATCCGCGAAAAGCAGCGCATCAATAGTCTGCGCGGACGCTGCTCCTTCAGCGATACCCAAGGGCTGATCGCCAAGATGCTCAAAGTCGGCGATCCCGCCGAGCTGCCTTGGGTGTCCTACGTTTTCGGCCGCATTCACTTGGCGCGCGCCGCTGCCTTGGCCGGCATCGACCACGACCAGCAACTCGCCGAACTCGACCAGGCGATCGACCGCTTCCGTGAGTCGCAGACAGGCATGCCCGCCTCGCCGACCGCGCTGACGATACTGATCGACACGCAGATACGCAGAGGCGTCGCTCTTCAGGAATCAGCCAAATCGATCGACGACAGCAAGCTGCAGAAATGGCGCCTCCAGCTTGCCGATTGGGCCTTCAAGGAGGCGGAAAAGGAGCTGAAAGATCTACCGCAAAACCAGGACCAGGCGCTCCGCGTGCTGGTGAGACGCTTTAACGGCAAGCTGATTTATCTTCAGTGGATACTGAAAACCCAGCAGCGCCAAGGCACTACTAAAGCGTTGGCGGCGATCGGTGGGCGTGACGAGCAAGACGGGCTGCGCGTTGCGGCCGGTCACTACGCCTGGGCCGCTGCCTACGGCCCTCAATCTGCCGAGCTGCTCGTCGAGTGGGGTAACGTGCTGAACGCAATCGGCGATTTCGACGAGGCGGCAAGGAAGTTCCGGCGCGCCGCCGAATTCAGCCCGGATGAACCGAAACCGTGGCTCAACATCGCAGTCGCCTATCTTGACCGGGTCAACGACAAGGGCACGGAGCCGACGCTACTCGAGCTATTGATCGCCTTGGGGGCGTCCACGAACTATCTCGGCTGGAGTTCGAAGGAGGAGCCATCCTCTGAGTTCATTGACCGGATCAAGCGGGCGTTAGCCCGCTTCGGGACTGAGGATGCAGAATCATTCAGCAAATGCGTGAACCCTGGCCATACGGAATCCGACACGTCAACCAGTACTGGCGTAGAGCGCTCGCAGGCGATCGCAATGATCAAAGCGTGTGTCGATCAGGCGATCGACAGGATTAACGACCACAACATCGACGCCTACAACTTATCAGCCGACAAGAAAGCAGATCGTTAGAGAAAGGCTTTCATCGAGCAAACCCGCATCCGTTCGGCTGCTTCGGTCATCTCGTCAAGCAAGTGGTCGATATCGATCATGATCAGGCTGCCCTCTTCCGACCACCTGGCTTCTTGCCGCTCTTCGCCTTGGCGGAGGCTTCTTCTCGTTGATCAGGGCTCGCAACGCTTCCTCGTATCGGTCGGTGAAATCGGCCGGGTCGAAATCGCCGGACTGCTGCTCGATGATCTTTTCCGCTATCGCTAACATCTGCTTGTCCGGCTTTGGCAATTCCGGGTGCGCCACCTCGCCCACATCGCGGACCTCCTTCGCAGTGCGCGGCGTGGTCATGAGCAGGCCTTCTTCCTCAATCTCAATCGCACAAATGCGCTCTCGCGTGCTCATGACCGGCCGACCGAGCGCTATCATATTCTTGTGCTTCATCGCCTCGCGGATGACGGCGAAGGCCTCCATGCCAGTCTTGCCCGCCGGCACGAGGTGGTAGGGCATGTCCCAATACAGACGGTCAATCGAGTCGCGTGGTACGAACTTCTCGATGTCGATGGTCCGCGTTGATTCGAGCTTCACCGCCTCGAAGTCATCCTTGTCGAGCAGAATGTACTCGCCCTTCACGACTTCAAAACCCTTCACGAGGTCGCCGCGCGAGACCTCTTTGCCGGTGCCGGCATGACGGTCTTCAGCTTGATGCGGTTGTTGGTGGCGAGGTTGATGAGGTTGATGAGGTTGAAACGGACCGTCTCGGCCTCCGTCGTGGCCGAATACAGCGCGACGGGCAATACCCTCATCGGCAGTGATTTGGGCATAGCACTCCGCGTATGCCATCGGCTTAAAGCACTTGGCACTCCAGGCAGCGCCCTCAAGCTAGCTCTTACTATTGCTACCGCCTTTTCTAGCGTACCTCATTGACGTAACTAAATTGGCTAGTTGTGGCGCGATGGTTGCTAATGATGCACGGTTCGCCGGATTGATCATACGCTCTCGAATCGACAACGAGCACTGCGGCCGGTACGTGCAGGCCTAACAACTCTCGATCGCGAGCTGTAGCAATTTCCGCAGTAAGACTATCTCGTACCGCCGATATCCGGATGCCGTATCGCTCGAGCAAATAAAGGTAGAGCAACTCAGGTACATCCTGCATCTGTCGCGGAAAATCAGGGACACGAGCGGCCGGGAGAGTCACTTTCTCATGCATGATTGGCAGATCATCGACCTTTCGAACGCGATGGATTTGAATGATCTCAGATCCGTCAGGGAGCTCGAAATCTGAAGCTTCGCAGGAATGCGCACGGCGTCTTCTTAGAGACAAGACTGTTGCAACGGACTGCACGAGTGCGCCGTCGGATCGGTGCAAGCGAAAGTACTGATAGAACGACCTCAAGGTATGCTGCGGCATACGTCCGGTTACGACAGTTCCAGTGCGCTGGCGCCGGGATACCAAGCCCTCGAGCGTTAGATCCGCAAGAGCTCTTCGGATTGTCCCCACGGCGACGCCGTACTCCTTTGCCAGCGACACCTCTCCGGGAAGTACCTCACCTGCGGCCCACACACCCTCAAGGATCGCCTCGGAGATTTGGCGTTTTACTTGCTCGTACAAAGGGATAGCCGGCTTGGTTGTAAACATAACTATGGATTCCTCAGGATCCTATTTACATGTTGTTTTAACATTTCTATACAGAAATTGATTTCTATAGAGAAATTATGTAGGAGAACATTCGACGGAGATAGGCCCCACAACTCAGTCCCAATGCTTGCCAAATCACTGGGTAGCGGCGGACTAATTAGCCGAGGGATATGAGCCTCATTGGAGGACTACTGTGGCAGATCTGATGAGGCGGTCCGTTTTGACGGCAACTGCCGGTCTTTCACTTCAGCTATTCGGCTCGCCGGGGGCGTTGGCTCAAGGAAAGCCGTCCGGCAATACCCCGCGCCGCGGCGGCACCCTGCGGATCTCGGTCGACCAGGCGGCCAGCGTCATCCATCCGCTGCGTACTCGCGTCAATCCCGAGCATATGGTGGCCGAGCTCTGCTACTCGAACCTCACGACGCTCACGACCAGCATGGCGCCGCTGCCCGATCTGGCGCTCTCCTGGACGGCCAATGCGGACTTCACCGAGTGGACGTTCAAGCTGCGCCCCGGGGTGAAGTTCAGCGACGGCTCGCCCTGCACCGCCAAGGATGTCGCGGCGACCTACGTGGCGATCCTCGATCCCAAGGTTGCCTCGCCGGCGCGCTCGATCGTCTCCATGATCAAGGAGCCGGTCGCCGTCGACGACGAGACCGTGCTGTTCCGCCTGAATACGGCCTATGCCGACCTGCCGGCCACGGTGGCGGTGTTCGGCACGCGAATCATCCCGGCTTCCATCGCGACCGGTGACCTCGCCAAGCTGTCGCGCGAGTCGGTCGGCGCCGGCCCGTTCAAGCTCGTCTCCTACGAGCCAGACCGGCTGATCGTGCTCGAGCGCAATCCGCATTATTTCATGCCGGATCAGCCTTATCTCGATCGGATCGAGATCCGCGTCTATCCCGACAGCTCCGCCGAGACCTCGGCGCTGCTGGCGGGCGACAACGACCTGATGGCGATCACGGCCCAGAGTGAGTTCGGCCGGCTGAAGAATGTGCGCGGCGTCGATGCCATGCAGGTGCCGTCCGGCCAATTCCTCAACGTCAATATGGGCTGCGACTCCAAGCCGTTCAGCGACCTGCGCGTGCGCAAGGCCATGTCGCTCTGCGTCGATCGCGAAGCGCTGGTCGGCTTCGTGGCCCTCGATGCCGGCAAGCCCGGCGACGACGTGCCGGTGAACTCGATCTACCGCTACTTCAAGAAGATGCCGGCCAAGAAGGTCGACATCGCCGAGGCCAAGAAGCTGCTGGCCGAGGCAGGCTATCCCAACGGGATCGACCTCACCCTGATCGCCTCCGACAATCCCGGCACGCGCACCCAGCTCGCTGTCGCCATCCGCGAGATGGCGAAGCCCGCGGGCTTCCGCATCACGGTGCAGACCATGCCGCACGCGGCCTATCTCGACCAGGTCTGGAAGAAGGGCTCGTTCTATATCGGCTTCTACAATACGCAGCAGACGGTCGATGGCGTATTCACGCTGCTCTACACGTCCGACGCGGCGTGGAACGAGACGCGCTGGAACAACAAGGATTTTGACGCTCTGGTGAAGCAAGGCCGTCACACCAACGACGATGCCAAGCGCACCGAGATTTACGGCAAGGCGCAGGACATGATGTACGCCGAGATACCGTCCATCATCCCACTCTTCTTCGATCTGCTGGGCGGCAAACGCTCGTATGTAAAGGGCTATGCGCTGCACCCGCGCGGGCACATCTTCCGCTTCGAGAAGGTCTGGCTCGACGAAGGCGCGCCCAAGCGTGGATAGAGCGTGACCTTCGCCTGGCTGCTGCGGCGCTTCTTCACGGTCCTCTACACGCTGCTGGTCGTCTCGATCCTGGTCTTCGGCTTGACGCAGATCCTGCCGGCCGACGCAGCGGTGACCTTGCTGGGCGAGAACGCCACGCCGCAGGCGCTGGCCGCGGTGCGCGAGCGGCTGGGGCTAGACGATCCCGCCTGGCTGCAATACTGGCATTGGCTGTCGGGCCTGCTGCAGGGCGACTTCGGCACCTCGATGCGCACCAGCCAGCCGGTGGGGCCCGCGATGTTCACGGCGCTCGGCCGTTCGCTGATGCTGGGTGGTGCCTCATTGGTGGTGATGCTGGTGATCGCCGTGCCGCTCGGCATGTGGGCCGCCCTTCGGCGTGGCAAGGCCGCGGACCTGGTATCCGGTCTCGTCTCGTATCTTGGCGTGTCGCTGCCCGAGTTCGTGACGGCCACGCTGCTGCTGATCGTGGTGGCCGACCAGTTCCAGCTCCTGCCGGCGACGGGCTATGTCGCGCCGAGCGAAGACCTGGTCGACAGTATCCGCCATCTCGTCCTGCCGGTCCTCACCGTGTCGCTGATCATGGTGGCGCATGTCTCGCGCATGGTGCGGTCGGAGACGATCGACGTGCTGAACAGCGACTATATCCGCGCCGCGCGGCTGAAGGGCCTGCCGCCCAGCACCGTGTTGCTGCGCCATGTCCTGCGCAACGCGCTGCTGCCGACCATCACGATCGTGGCGCTCGATGTCGGCTATCTGCTGGGCGGCATCATCGTTGTCGAGGAGATTTTCGCCATTCCCGGGATTGGCCGGGCGCTGATCGTGGCCATCACCTCGCGCGATCTGCCGTCGATCCAGGCGGGCGCGGTGATCATGGCCGCAACCTATGCCGTTGCAAATACCTTGGCCGATATCGCCTATGTACTGATCGACCGGCGCATCCGCTATGACTGACGCGCTGCACCGACTGCTGCGCACGCCGCAGGGCGTGCTGGGTCTCCTCCTGCTGGCGGTGCTGGTGCTGGCGTGCCTGCTGGGCGGCACGCTGGCGCCATATCCGCCCGAGGCGATGGACTTCGCTGGACGGTTCGCGCCGCCAGGGATCAAGCACTGGTTCGGCGCCGACCAACTCGGGCGCGACGTACTGAGCCGCCTGCTGGTGGGCGCTAGCTCCACCATTCCGCTGGCGGTCGCCGCCACCTTCTCGGGCGCCCTGGTGGGCGCATGCGTAGGCACGCTCTCGGCTTATCTCGGCAGGCGCTGGGACGAGGCGATCACCCGCACCATCGACGCTGTAATGGCGATTCCCCATCTCCTGTTGGCGCTAATCCTGGTCAGCACGCTCGGCAAGGGCAGCACCAATGCAGCGTTGGCCATCGCCATCTCGGTGGCGCCCAGCATGGCGCGGGTCACGCGTTCGGTGGCGCTCTCGGTGCGCCAGCAGGATTACGTGAAGGCTGCCATCGCACGCGGCGAGGGTGCGGGCTGGATCGTACTGCGCGAAATGCTGCCAAACGTCGCCGCACCGCTGATCATCGAGGCGACGATTCGTGTCGCCTTCGCCGTGATGCTGTTCGCCACGCTCTCCTTCCTCGGCCTCGGTGCCCAGCCGCCCGCCTCCGAGTGGGGCCTGATGGTATCGGAGGCGCGTCGCTTCATGCACCAGGCGCCGTGGATCATCGTGGCGCCGGCGGTTGCAATCGCCACGACGGCGATCTGCTTCAATCTTCTGGGTGATGGCCTGCGTGACGCGCTCAATCCGAGAGACGAGCGATGAGTCCGGTCCTGCAGGTCCGCGACTATTCGCTCGACTACGTGACGCGCGGCAGTTCGCAGCGCGTCTTGCAGAACGTGACACTTTCGATCGAACCGGGCGAAGTGCTGGGGCTGGTGGGTGAATCGGGCTCGGGCAAGACGTCGCTTGCTTGGGCGATCATGCGTCACCTGCCGGGTAACGCGCGCGAGGCGCCGGGCGGTGTCCTTCGTCTCGGCGATACCGACCTGCGCGCGGCTTCTTCCAAGGCGCTGGAGACGATCCGCGGCCGGCGCATGAGCATGGTGTTCCAGGATCCTTCCACCGCGCTCAATCCGACGCTGTCGATCGGCCGGCAGGTAAGCGAGGTGCTGGTGCGCCATCGCGGCCTGTCGGAAAAGAACGCGTGGCGCGCGGCGATCGAGGCGCTCGAACATGTCGACCTGCGCGATCCCGCCGGGCTGATGAAACGCTACCCGCACGAAGCGTCCGGCGGTGAGAAGCAGCGCGTCGTGATCGCGACAGCCTTCGCCTGCCGGCCCGAGCTGATCGTGTTCGACGAGCCGACGACGGCGCTCGACGTCATCACCGGCGCGCGCATCCTCGAACTGTTTGGCCGCCTGCGTGCGGAAACCAGCGTGGCCGCGCTTTATATTTCGCACGATCTGGCGCTGGTGGCGCGCGTCGCCGACCGGGTGGCGATCCTGGAGAAGGGCCGTATCGTCGAGGAAGCGCCGGCCGATCGTATCTTCACCGCGCCGGCCCATGAATACACGCGCCACCTGGTGGCCGCGGTGCCGCGACCCGAGCATCGGCTGGTGACAGATCAGGTCGAGCCAAAAGACCTCCTGCGCGCCGAGGGCATCGCCGTGCGCTACCAGCACAAGCCCCTATTCCGGCCCGCGCTGCCGCCCGCAACCGATGATGTGACGCTCGACATCAGGCGCGGCGAGATCCTGGGGATCGTGGGCGAATCGGGATCAGGCAAATCGTCGATCGCCCGAGCACTCACTGGGCTTGCCGATTACGACGGCGGCATCACACTCGAGGGCAAAAGCATCGGCTCGGCGAAGGCGATGAACCGGGCCTACCGCCGGGCTGTGCAGATCGTCTTCCAGCATCCGGACTCCTCGCTCAATCCGCGCCAGACGGTGGCGGACATATTGGCCCGTCCACTTCGGCTCTATGGCGGCGATGTCGCCACGATCCCCGCGCTCCTGGAAGAGGTGCGGCTGCCGGCGAGCTATGCCGGACGCTATCCGCATCAGCTCTCCGGGGGCGAGAAGCAGCGCGTGGCCATCGCCCGTGCCTTCGCGGCAAGGCCGGATCTGGTGATCTGCGACGAGATCACCGCGCCGCTCGACGTCTCGGTGCAGGCCTCGGTGGTCGAGCTGTTGCTGCGCCTGCGCGAGGCCAACGGCACGGCCTATCTCTTCATCACCCACGATCTTAACTTGGTGCGGCAGGTCGCCCATCGCATCGTCGTGATGAAGGCCGGCAAAATTGTCGATGTTCTCGACATGGAGATGTTGAAGCGCGGCGAGATACACTCTTATACGCGCGAGCTGATCGCGGCCTCACCGACGCCGGTTGGGTAAACAAGGAGAGAGGGATGCAAGCCAAGGACGTTCTGGCGCGGCTGGACACAAAGTACTGCCTCGATTTCCTGAGCCGCATGGTCCAGCACAAGAGCTACACCCAGACCGACGGTGAAAAGGCATTGGCGGGCTGGATGGCTGAGCAGATGCGCGGCCTGGGCCTGGAGGCCGAGCTCACGCCCGTGCCGGGAGACCGCGTCAACGCGATCGGCCGCCTGCGTGGAACGGGCGGCGGCAAGAGCCTGATGTTTAACGGCCACATCGACACCAATCCCGTGACCGAGGGCTGGACCGTCGATCCGTGGGCCGGAAAGGTCGACGACAAGTTCATCTACGGCATCGGCGTCTCCAACATGAAGTCGGGGGACGCCGCCTATTTCTGTGCGCTCAAGACGCTGATCGACGCCGGCGTGAAGTTGAAAGGCGACGTGATCCTGACTTTCGTCGTAGGCGAATTGCAGGGCGGCATCGGCACCGTGGCGTTGATCCAGCAGGGCTGGCGCGCCGATTATTTCATCAACAGCGAGCCCACCGACCTGCAGGCGCTCACCATGCATGCCGCGGCCTTCGTGTTCACCATCGAGCTGATCGGCGACACGCGTCATCTTTCCAAGCGCGAGGAGGCGGTCGACGCGCTGGTCGCGGCCTGCGACCTCGTCCCGCGGCTCAATACACTCAAGTTCTCGGGCGCTGTCTCTCCCGAGCACGAGAAGATCAACCGGGTGCATGTCGGCGTCCTGCACGGCGCGCTGGGCAAGGAGCTTCACGAGTGGCGCCCCCCGCAAGTCGCCGACTATGTGAAGATCAAGGGCTCGGGCCGCTACGCGCCGGGCCAGACGGAGGCGGGCGCCCTGGCCGATCTGCAGGGCGCGCTGCAAGCGCTGGAACGCCGCCATCCCGGCCTCAAGGCCACGGTCGAACTGGAATCCCAGGCCGGGCGCGTCACGATGCCGTCCTTCGAAGTGGCGCGTGACAATCCGATCGTGCAGGCGCTCAACGCGTCCTACGAGGAAGTGCGCGGCACCAAGCAACCGACCGGCGCCATTACCCCGCCCGGTTTCTACGGCACCGATGCGGCACATCTCTATCGCATGGGCGGCATGCCGGGCGTCGTCTGCGGACCCGGCGGCCGCTACAACACGATGCCGGATGAACGCGTAGACGTGGGAGACTATCTGGATATGGTTCGAATTTACGTGCTCACGATCCTCCAGATTTGTGAGCAGGCTTAATTGATTTGCAACCGAAGTCTGTCCGAGGCCATCGAGCTAGGACCTCTCCGTACAGTCATTGCGACTGCCAGGTATGGAAGCTTCCGGCGCGCGGCGACCGCGTTGAATCTCAGACAATCAACGCTCAGCCGCCGGATCCGCCAACTGGAAGAGCAGCTCGGCGTCGAGCCGTTCAGGCTATTTCGGTATCCACAGCTACTCTCATCGGGTTGGGGGCCTTTTACAAAGGTGATTAAGCGATGCGACAAGACAAATCTGTCCAGTATTGAACACGGCAAGACAGGCGGTCTTTAGCCTTTGAAAGCCCAATCGCGCAGCACAAAGCTTAGCAGCGAGCTATAACTTGCAGTGGCCGTTAATGGTGATGAAGCCCAGTTTCCTGAGTTTGTTCATGAAATGCCTGACGCGAGGCCGCGTCGTACCGATGACCTCGGCCAATGCTTCCCGGCTCATTCGCGTTGCGAAAGATGTCTAAGAAGATCCAAATCATAAGGTAACAGTGCGGATCAGCCGTTGCGTTACGCCATCGTCGCCGAGAGTTGCCTCGGACGCGCCTTGACAAGACCGTCCCTGCCCACAAGCATTGGGCAACTACAAGGCAATCAAGCCATAAAAAAATTCCGGGAGCAGACGAAATGGCCATTCCCAAAACGGGTGACATCACGCGATCGATCTCAGATGTTGTGTCAGCCAGCATGCCGCGTCGGCAGCTCCTTGGCTTTTCGGCAGTCGCTGTTGCCGCATTGATCAGTCAGAAACCCGCCTGGGCCGCAGACAAGACCGTGATCCTGGGATGCAGCATACCGTTGTCAGGCCCCGCCGCGCCGACCGGAATCACCACGAAA
>Ga0193717_1001372_pt1 | contig 14962 bp, 12 predicted proteins | sample U2c2metaG_FD_145900 | JGI IMG/M metagenome (GOLD analysis project Ga0193717, IMG submission 145900) | Soil microbial communities from a riparian zone of the East river system, Colorado, United States - U2c2 | ecosystem: Environmental > Terrestrial > Soil > Riparian zone | place: USA: East River... | reverse complement strand
CGAGCGCGATCACGACATCGACCTGGTCCTCCGAGCCCGGCACCTTCGGCGTATCGATGCTCACGGTCCTGAAGAAGCCCAGGCGCTGCAGGCGGATCTTCGAGCGATCGATTGCGGCCTGCGAATACCAGGCGCCTTCGAGCTGGCGCAGCTCGCGGCGCACGACTTCGTCTTCGGTGTGAACGTTGCCCTTGAAAGTGATGTTGCGCACGTACACGCGCTTGCCGGGGGTGACGAAGAAGTTGATGCCGACCTCGCGCTTCTCCTTGTCGATGGCCGGAATCGGCTGCACTTCGGCGAACGCGTAACCGATGTTCGACAGCATTGCCGAGATCGCGTCGGACGACTGCTCGACCTTCCGGCGCGAGAACAGCTCGCCGACCTTGATCTGCAGAAGCTTGCGCAGATCCTCTTCCGCCAGGATCAGGTTGCCGGTCAGCTTGATGTCGTTGACCGTGTAGATATCGCCTTCCTTGATGTTGGCGGTGACGTACATCTTGCGCTTGTCGGGGCTGATCGAGACCTGGGTCGAATCGACGTTGAAGTCGACGTAGCCGCGATCCATGTAGTACGAGGTGAGTTTTTCCAGATCGCCGGACAGCTTCTCGCGCGAGTACTGATCGTCCTTCGTGTACCACGAAGTCCAGTTCGACGTGCTCGACTCGAAATTGTCGCGCAGTTCCTTATCGGGATAGGTCGCGTTGCCGACCACGTTGATGTGCTTGATCTGCGCCGCCTTGCCCTCGGCGACGTTGATGGCGACTTCGACGCGGTTGCGATCGAGATTGACCACGGTAGTCTTGACCGAGACGTTGTACTTGCCGCGGTTGTAGTACTGGCGGGTCAGCTCGTTCTGCACTTCGGCGAGCTTGAGCGGATCGAACGCTTCACCTTCTGCAAGACCGATCCCCTTGAGGCCCTTGAGCAGGTCGTCGTCCTTCAGATCCTTGTTGCCGCGCAGCGCGATCTTGGAGATCTGCGGACGCTCCTTGACCGTGACGACCAGGATGTCGCCCTGCCGCGACAGCTGCACGTCGTTGAAGAATCCGGTCTTGTACAGCGCGCGGATCGCCTGTTCGGCGCGGTCCGGCGTCAGCGTGTCGCCTTTCTCGACCGAGAGATAGGTGAAGACCGTGCCCGGTGCGATGCGCGCCAGGCCGTCGATTCGGATATCCGAGATCGCGAAACTGTCGAACGCATGGGCCGTGCCACAGGCAAGCAAGGCGAGCAGGAGAAGGGCGGCAATACGCTTCATCGTCAGTTCCGTCCGGACATCGTCGGACTCGCGACGGTCGAAAGCCGCGGTCCTGGTTGTTATTAGCAGATGCCGGGAAAGCCCGTCACGGACCTTCCCGGCTCGCCGCGGCCGGTCAATGCCGGTCGCGGTGCAAGCAAAACTCCGGATCAGGAAGCGATCCGCAGGATATCGTTGTAGAACGCCAGGCCCATCAGGGCCACGAGCAGCATCAGGCCCACGTATTGGCCGGCAACCTGCGTCCGCTCGCTCACCGGGCTGCCTTTGACGAGCTCGATAAGGTAATACAGCAGGTGTCCGCCGTCCAAGATCGGAATCGGCAACAGATTCATGATCGCCAGCGACAGCGAGACCAGCGCGAGGAAATCAAGGAACCAGGCCACGCCCATATGCGCCGAGCTGTTCGCGGCCTGGCCTATCGAGATGATGCCCGAAATGTTCTTGGTCGATGCCTGCCCGCTGAATATCTGTCCGATCAGCTTGAGCATGTTGCCGGCGGCGTGCCAGGTCTCCGTGAAGGCGGCCGGCACCGCGGCCAGCGGGCCGTAGCGGAGCACCGCATCGTGCGCATCGGGCGCTTCGATGCCGGTGACCCAGCGCGGCGTGTCGGCCGACTCGGTGTCCTTCACCGCGCGCACGGTCAGGTCCAAGTGCTGGTTGCCGCGCTCGACCTCGAAGCCGAGCACCGGCGATTTCGCCGCCTCCTTCTGGATCAACTGGCCGAGCGCGACGAAATCCGTCACCGGCGTGCCGTTGATGGCGACGATGCGATCGCCGTCCTCGAGCCCCGCAGCGGCGGCGGGCATGCCCGAACGGACCTTCGCCGCGATCGCGGGAACGAGCGGCGGCTTGAGCTTGACGCCGATCTGCGGCAAGGCCTTTTCGAGATCGCCGCGATCGGGCAGGCGGTCCAGCGCCAGCTTGCGCACGGCTTCGGCGCCGTCCGCAGTGCGTACGGACACGTCGACCGCGCGGCCATCCAGCACGCCGCGCGCCAATGCCTCGATGGCGCCGGTCCAGGTTGCAATGCTTTCGCCGCCGACCGCGACGATGCGATCGCCGGCCTTGAAGCCGGCTTCGGCGGCGAGCCCGGTGGGTTCCGCCACGATCGGCTGGTAATCCGGCTTGCCGATGACCAGCATCAGCCAGAACGCGACCAGCGCAAAGACCAGATTGAAGACCGGTCCGGCTGCCGCGATGGCCATGCGCTGCAGCACCGGCTTGCGGTTGTGCGCCTTCTCCAGATCCGCCGGCGCGACATCGCCTTCGCGCTCGTCCAGCATCTTCACGTAGCCGCCGAGCGGGATCGCGGCAATGACGAAATCGGTTCCATGGCGGTCGCGACGCGTCCACAGCGCCTTGCCGAAGCCGACCGAGAACTTCAAAACCTTGACGCCGAAGTGGCGCGCGATGACGAAATGGCCGAATTCGTGGAATGTGATCAACACACCCAGCGTGACGATCAGCCACCAGACGGAACCGAAGAACTCACTCATGCGGACTTTCCAACTCGATCTTTGATAAGCACTTCAAAACCTGCAGAGCCATTCCGGCCGGCCACATAGCACCGCCGCGCGACCCTCCAGGGGACGCCGCGAGCGGATTCAGTCCTTCACGGATGCGATCATACGTTGCGCAACCCGACGCGCAGTTAAATCGCTGTCAAGCACGGCCGCCAGTGTATCTATGGCTACGGACGGGGTGTTTTCCAGAGTCCTTTCAATGACATGCGAAATCGCGAGGAAGGGCAGGCGACCGTCGAGGAACGCCGCCACGGCCTCCTCGTTCGCCGCATTGAGAACGGTCGGCAAGTTTCCTGCATCGGCCAAAGCGCGATAGGCGAGATCGAGGCAGGCGAACGTCGCGCGGTCGGGGGCTTCGAAGTCGAGGCGGGCGATGCGCAGCAGGTCGAGCGGCGCCACGCCGGCTTCGATGCGTTCCGGCCAGGCCAACGCATGGGCCAGTGCGGTGCGCATGTCCGGATTGCCGAGCTGGGCCAGCACCGAACCGTCGGCGTATTCGACCATCGAGTGGACGATGCTCTGCGGATGGACGACGACCTCGATGCACTCGGCAGGCGCGTCGAACAGGAAATGCGCCTCGATGACTTCGAGGCCCTTGTTCATCAGCGTCGCCGAATCGACCGAGATCTTGCGGCCCATGCGCCAGTTCGGATGCGCGCAGGCCATCTCCGGCGTCACCGCGCCGAGTTCCTCGCGGCGCCTGCCACGGAACGGGCCGCCCGAGGCGGTCAGCAGGATCCTGCGCACGCCGGCGCCGACCAGTCCGGAACGATGGGCGGGCAGGCACTGAAACACCGCGTTGTGCTCGGAGTCGATCGGCAGCAGATCGCCGCCGCCTTCCTGCAGCGCCGTACGCAGCAGCGGGCCGGCCATGACGACGGCTTCCTTGTTGGCCAGCAGCAGGCGTTTGCCGGCGCGTGCGGCAGCCAGCGTCGATTCGAGTCCGGCCGCTCCGACGATGGCCGCGATCACGGTATCGCAATGCGAACCGGAAGCCGCTTCGATCAACGCGGTTGCGCCTGACGCGACGCGCGTCGCGACGCGCGCGGTGCGCAGGCGTTCGCGCAGATCCGCTTCCAGCGACGCATCGGCGATCACGGCGAGATCCGGCACGAACCGCACACACAAGGCCGCCAGCGCTTCGACGTTGCGATGCGCGGCCAGCGCCGACACGCGGAAACGATCGGGATGGCGCGCGATCACGTCCAGCGCGCTGGCGCCGATCGAGCCGGTCGCCCCGAGCACGGCGATGCTTCTCATGGAGCGAAAACGAGAACGAGCAGGGCCTTGCCGGCGGCGAACACGGGCAGGGCAGCGAACAGGCTGTCGAAGCGGTCGAAAATGCCGCCGTGGCCGGGAAACAACGTGCCCGAGTCTTTCACGTTGGCCTGGCGCTTGATCAGGCTTTCGAACAGATCGCCGACGATCGAGGCGACGACGGTGACGAGTCCGAGCGCGACCAGGGCGATCCATTCCAGCCCGCGCAGACCGAACAGCCAGCCGCCGACGACCGCGAGCGAACCGGCGCCGGCCAGTGCGCCGTAGACGCCGGCGATCGTCTTGTTCGGACTGATCTGCGGACACAGCTTGACCTTGCCGTAGCGGCTGCCGGCGAAATACGCGGCGATGTCCGCGGCCCAGACGATCGTCAACGCGAACAGCGCCCAGAACGGGCCCCGCGGCGACCCGGCGTGCAGCTCGGCCAGCGCCAGCCACGCCGGCAGGATCGCGAACAGGCCGGCAATGACTTTGATCGTGGCGTTTTCGCGCGTCGGCGCGGCGGCGAAAGAGATATGGCGCAGCCACAACGCGGCGACGAGCCACCAGACGACCCCCGCGCCGATGATCCACCAGGCGACGGGTTCATTGCGGATAAACCACAGCGGCACGAACGACAGCGCGGTTATCGCGACCAGGGCCGATCGCAGCGGACGCGACCTGAAACCGGACAGGCGCGCCCATTCCCACAACGCGATCAGCACCATGACCGCAGTGATTGCCGCGAGTGCGATGGTCGGCAACAGCAGAACGATGGCGACGCCGGCCGGTACGAGCACGAGAGCGGTGATCGTTCGCTGTCTCAGCATGCCTCAGCTCGCCGCGCGCACTTGCGAAGAAGTCAGGCCATAGCGGCGCTCGCGCCGCGCGTACTCGGCCAGCGCACCGGCGAGAACGTCGGCGTCGACGTCGGGCCAGAGCGCATCGGTGAAATAGAGTTCCGCGTAGGCGACCTGCCAGAGCAGGAAATTGCTGATGCGCTGTTCGCCGCCGGTGCGGATGAAAAGATCGACCGGCGGCAGATCGGCGAGGCAGAAGAACGGCGCCAGCGTCTGCTCGGAAATATCCTCGGCGCGAATCCGTCCGGCGGCAACCTCGGCCGCGGCGCGTTGCGCGGCGTGGGCGATATCCCAGCGCCCGCCGTAATTGACCGCGACGTTGAGACGAAGCGCGGAGTTCGCTGCGGTCTTCGCCATTGCCCGCTGCATGCGTTCGTGCAGCTCCGGCGAGAACGCGGAAAGATCGCCGACGAATGCGATGCGCACCTGGTTGCTGTGCAGCTCGTCGACCTCGCGGTCGAGCGCCTTGAGGAAAAGCTGCATCAGGGCGCCGACTTCGCTCTGCGGCCGACGCCAGTTTTCGCTGGAAAAAGCGAACAGGGTCAGCGCCTCGACGCCGCGGCGCCGGCAGAACTCGACCGCCGCGCGCACGGCCTTCTGTCCTTCGCGATGACCGAAGCTGCGCGGACGCCGGCGCCGTTCGGCCCAGCGGCCGTTGCCGTCCATGACGATCGCGATATGGCGCGGGATACGCGCCGCGGGTGCGGTCGATTCGTCCACGCGCGCAAGCGACCGATGACGTCGAGGTGGCAGGCCGTCGCGCAGGCGAAGGCCGGGCCGGTCCTCACATCGCCATCAGCTCGTCCTCCTTGAGCTTGACGACGCCGTCGACGTCCTTGACGAACTTGTCGGTGAGTTTCTGGATCTCTTCCTCGGCGCGACGATCCTCGTCCTCGGTGATCTTCTTTTCCTTGAGCAGTTCCTTGACGTGGTGCAGCGCGTCGCGGCGCACGTTGCGCACGGCGACCTTCGCGGCTTCGCCTTCGTGGGAGACGTGCTTGGAGAGCTCCTTGCGCCGCTCCTCGGTCAGCGGCGGCAGGTTGATGCGGATCACGCTGCCGACCGTGGTCGGCGTCAGGCCGAGATCGGAGGCGAGGATCGCCTTCTCGACCGCGCCGACGATATTCTTCTCGTACGGCGTGATGGTGATCGACCGCGCATCCGCGATCGCGACGTTGGCGACCTGCATCAGCGGCGTGTCGGTCCCGTAGTAATTGACCTTCAGCGGTTCGACCAGCGCCGTGCTGGCGCGGCCGGTACGCAGGCGCTGGAGTTCATGCTTGAGCGCATCCACGCTCTTCTGCATGCGCGTCTGCGCGTCCTTCTTGATGTCGTTGAGCATGGCGCAGCCACCGTTTCTGCCGTGCAAGTGGCCGGCGAGTATAGCAGCGGGGTCGTCGACGGCGGATCGCCGCCGGGCCTGGTTTTCGCTGACGCGCCGGCCGGGGCTCAGCGCCCGCCGACCAGCGTGCCGATCTGCTCGCCGCGCATGATGCGCATCAGGTCGCCTTCGCGCGACATGTCGTAGATGCGCAGCGGAATCTTGTGGTCGCGGCAAAGCGCTATTGCGCTGGTGTCCATGACCTGCAGGTTGCGCTGGATGACCTCTTCGTAGGACAGGTTCTCGTAGCGCGTGGCGCTCGCATCCTTGTTCGGGTCGGCGGTGTAGACGCCGTCGACCTTGGTCGCCTTGAGCAGCAGCTCGGCATTGATCTCGATCGCGCGCAATGCTGCGGCCGAATCGGTGGTGAAGAACGGATTGCCGGTGCCGGCGGCGAACAGCGCGATGCGGCCTTTTTCCAGATGGCGCACGGCGCGGCGGCGGATGAAGTCCTCGCAGACCTCGTTGATCTTGATCGCGCTCATCGTGCGCGCGAAACCGCCGGCCTTCTCGATCGCGTCCTGCATCGCCAGCGCGTTCATCACCGTGGCGAGCATGCCCATGTGGTCGCCGGTGACGCGGTCCATGCCGGTCGCCGCGAGCCCGGCGCCGCGGAAGATGTTGCCGCCGCCGATGACGACGCCGACCTGCACGCCGGCGCGCTGCACCTCGATGATCTCGCGCGCGAGGCGCGTCAATACCTTCGGATCGATGCCGTAATCCGCTTCGCCCATCAGCGCTTCGCCGGAGAGTTTGAGAACGATGCGCTTGTACTTGATGTCGGCGGGCATACGGGCATTCTCGGCGGGCAAAACGGTCGCATTGTAGCGGCAAAAGAAAAGGCCGCGACGAGCGCGGCCTTATTCCTCTCCGTCATCCCGGCGAAAGCCGGGACCCAGCGCCTGTGCATTACGAAACCAAAGGCGCTGGGTTCCGGCTTTCGCCGGAATGACGAGTGCTAGGCGAGCCCGGCCTGCTTCATGACCTCGGCGGCAAAGTCCTCATCCTTCTTTTCGATGCCTTCGCCCACCGCCAGCCGATGCATGGCCAGCACCTGCGCGCCTTCCTTCTTCAACGCCTGCTCGACAGTGACATTGGTATCCAGCACATACGGCTGCCCGGTCAGCGTGATCTCGGCGATGCTCTTGTTGACCTTGCCCGAGACGATCTTCTCGAGGATTTCGGCCGGCTTGGACTTGTCCTTGTCGGCGACCTGCGCCATCGCGACTTCCTTCTCCTTGGCGACGAAGTCCGCCGGTACGTTGGCCGGCGCGATGTAGCGCGGATTCATCGCCGCGACGTGCATGGCGATACCGCGCGCAAGATCGGCCGAACCGCCCTTGACCTCGACCAGCACGCCGATGCGGCCGCCGTGCACGTAGGCGCCGACGTTGTTGGCGCTTTCCACGCGCACCATGCGGCGCGTCTGCACGTTCTCGCCGATCTTCGCGACCAGCGCCTGGCGCGCTTCCTCGACGGTGCCGCCGCCCGGATAGGCCGCAGACTTCAATGCTTCGACATCCGCCGCGCCGCTGGACAGCGCGACCTTGGTCGCGTTGGCGGCGAAGGCGAGGAAGTTCTCGTCCTTGGCGACGAAATCGGTTTCGCTGTTGACCTCGACGAGCACGGCCTTGGTGCCGTTTCCACTTTGATCGGGGCCGGCGAGCACGACGCGACCTTCGGCGGCGATGCGGCTGGACTTCTTGTCGGCCTTGGACAGGCCCTGCTTGCGCAGCCACTCGATCGCGGTTTCGATGTTGCCGTCGTTCTGCGTGAGCGCTTTCTTGCACTCCATCATGCCGGCGCCGGAACGCTCGCGCAGTTCCTTGACCAGTTGTGCGGTGATTTCCATGGTGTCCTCGATGACTGCAGCGCTTCGCGCTGCCTGCGTGTGTTTCGGAAAAAACGATGCGCCCGCTGCTCCGCTTGCGCGCTGGCTACTACGCGGAGAACCAGGGATCGGCGCGTCGGGCGGCAAGCGTCAGCCTGCCGCCCGCGCGTTACAGGCGTTGTTACTCGACCGGACCGGCTTCGGCTTCGGGCGCTGCGTCCTCGGCCTTGGCGGCTGCCTGCGGTGCGCCTGCGTCTCTCGGCGGCGCCGCGCGGCGTGCCGGTGCGCGCTTGGCCGGCGGCTTGCGCGGCGCGGGCTTGCGGCGATTGTCGCGGTCGCGGTGGTCGGCCGCTTCCTTGGTCACCGGGTTGCCCTGCGCGTCGAGCTCGACGAAGTCGTCCTTCTCGCCCATCGCAACCTGTGGTGCGGCGGCCTTGCCTTCAAGGACCGAATCGGCGGCGGCGCGCACGTACAGCTGCACGGCGCGGATCGCATCGTCGTTGCCCGGAATCGCATAGTCGACCAGCGACGGATCGTAATTGGTGTCGACCACGGCAATGACCGGGATGCCGAGCTTCTTCGCTTCGAGCACGGCGATGTTCTCGTGGCCGATGTCGATCACGAACAGCGCGTCCGGCAGGCGGTTCATGTCCTTGATGCCGCCGAGCGAGCGCTCGAGCTTGTCGCGCTCGCGGGACAGGCGCAGGACTTCGTGCTTGACCAGCTTCTCGTAGCTGCCGTCGGTCGCCATCGTCTCCAGTTCCTTGAGACGGGCGATCGAACCCTTGACCGTGCGGAAGTTGGTCAGCATGCCGCCCAGCCAGCGGGCGGCCACGTACGGCATGCCGCAGCGGATCGCTTCTTCCTTGAGCGATTCGCGCGCCGAGCGCTTGGTGCCGACGAACAGGACTGTGCCGCGCTTCTGTGCCAGACCCGAGATGAAATTCATCGCGTCGGTGAACAGCGGCAGGGTCTTTTCGAGATTGATGATGTGGATCTTGCCGCGCGCGCCGAAGATGTACGGCGCCATGCGGGGATTCCAGTAACGGGTCTGATGACCGAAATGCACGCCAGCTTCCAGCATCTGGCGCATGGTGACTTGAGGCATGACTTGCTCCACTCGTGCAGGGGCAGTCCCGCGACCTGCGCAGGGTGATGCCCGGGGTTAGGACCTCCACATACCCGCCGCGTGCGACTCCTTGCGGAGCACCCCGAACGCGGTGACGGTACGTGTGCGGATTCGGCGTGATTGCCGTTGCGGTCTTGCGGATTGCCCGTGTAGACCGCATTCTGCTTTGCGGGCAGCGACTTACGAAGCGAGCCCGCGAAACCGTAGAATTGTAACCCGCCCCCTGACTGCGGGACAAGTTGCGGCGGTCTGCCCGGCGGACCGCCCCCAGACGCCATGACAATCACCGTTAAAAGCCCCGAACAGATCGAGAAGATGCGCGTCGCCGGCCGCCTGGCCGCCGAGGTGCTCGAGCTCATGAACGAGCACGTCAAGCCCGGCGTGACCACCGAGGAGCTCGACGACATCGCCTACGAGCACATCGTCAAGGTGCAGAAGGCGATCCCGGCCAACGTCGGCTACAAGGGCTTTCCCAAGACCTTGTGCACCTCGGTCAACCACGTGATCTGCCACGGGATTCCGACTCCCGGCAAGATCCTCAAGGACGGCGACATCATCAATATCGACGTCACCGTCATCAAGGACGGCTGGCACGGCGACACCAGCCGCATGTATTTCGTCGGCCAGCCGCCGGTGCTCGCCAGGCGCCTGGTCGATACCACGCTCGAAGCGATGCTGCGCGGCATCGCCGAGGTGCGGCCGGGCGCGACGCTCGGCGATATCGGGCACGCGATCCAGAGATACGTCGAGTCGAACGGCTATTCGGTGGTCCGCGAGTACTGCGGCCACGGCATCGGGCAGGTCTATCACGAGGACCCGCAGGTGCTGCACTACGGCCAGGCCGGCGCCGGCCTGAAGCTGCAGAAGGGCATGACGTTCACGGTCGAGCCGATGGTCAACGCAGGCAAGCCGCACACGCGTCTCCTGCCGGATGGCTGGACCGTGGTGACCAAGGACCATTCGCTGTCCGCGCAGTGGGAACACACCGTCGCCGTCACCGACGACGGTGTCGAGATCCTTACGCCCTGGCCCAAAGCGGCCTAGGAGAACGCCGTGGCGCGCGTGGATATCACTCCGCGCCTTCCCGAAGCGCCGCGCCTGCCGCCGGCGATGCCGCGCAGCGGCGTGTCGGCGCAGGCAAGACTCGCACTGCGTCAGCTGCTCGGCGACAACGAGCGCGAGCTCGCCGATGCATTCCGCCAGCGCGCGGACGCGGGCGCGCTGGCGCGCATACGTGCGCAAGCGGTCGAGCATGTCGTCGTGCACGTCTGGCGATCCTGCGTCGGCGATCCCGCCGACTGCGCGCTGTTCGCCGTCGGCGGATTCGGCCGCGGCCTGCTGTTCCCGTATTCGGACGTCGACCTGTTCGTTCTGATCGAGCCGGGCGCGCTGACACGCCACGCGCGCGTGCTCGAGGCATTCTTCGCTTGCTTGTGGGATGTCGGCCTCAAGCCAGGCCATGCGGTGCGCGAGATCGGCGAATGCCGCGAGCTCGCTGCCGCGGACGCCACCGTGTTCACCAACCTGCTCGACGCGCGCCGGCTCGCCGGCAAGGCCGAGCTCGGGACCGTCCTCGACAAACTGGTCGAGGAGCCCGGTTTGTGGCCGCCTGCCGAGTACCTGCGCGCCAAGCTCGCCGAGCAGGCCGACCGTCACGCGCGCTACAACGATACGACCTACAACCTCGAACCGAACATCAAGGACGGCCCCGGCGGACTGCGCACGCTCGATCTTCTGCGCTGGCTCGGCCGCCGCATCACGCGCGCTGCGGATTTCGACGCGATGGCCACGCAAGGCCTGCTCGATCCGACCGAACACGCGGCGCTCGACCGTTCCGAGACCACGCTGCGGCGCTACCGCTACGCGCTGCATCTGACGGCCGGGCGCGCGGAGGAGCGTTTGCTGTTCGACTATCAGCGCACGCTGGCCACCGGACTCGGCTACCGCGACGAGCACGAGAAGAATCTCGCGGTCGAGCAGTTCATGCAGGGCTACTACCGCGCGGCGACCGTGGTCGAGCGGCTGGGCACGCAGGTCACCGAGCGCTTCATGGAGCTGCTCGATCCGCCGGCCGCCGAGCCGCGCAAGCTCGACGAGGATTTCGTCGCGATCGGGCCGCGCCTCGAACCGCGTTCGTCGACGCTGTTCGAACGGCGTCCGCGCGCGGTCGTCGAGGCGTTCGCGCTGCTGCTCGATCATCCCGAGCTGCGCGGCCTTTCCGCCGAAGCGATGCGGCGCCTGCAACGCGCGCTGGCGCGGCACGGCAAGGACTTCGCCGACGACCGTTACGTGCTCGCCGCCTTCCTTGCTCTGCTGCGGCGTGGCGCCGCTTCAGTCACCGCGCTGGCCGCGATGAACCGCCACGGCGTGCTCGCGGCGCTGCTGCCGATGTTCCGCCGCGTCGTCGGCCGCATGCAGTACGACCTGTTCCACGTCTACACGGTCGACGAGCACACCTTGCGCGTTTTGCGCAACGTCGCGCGCTTCGCCGATCCGGCCGCGCGCACGGAATTTCCGCTCGCCAGCGAGATCTGGCCCGCGATCGAGAAGCCGGAGCTGCTGCTGCTCGCGGCCATGTTCCACGACATCGCCAAAGGCCGCGGCGGCGATCATTCGGTGCTCGGCGAGGAAGAGGCGCGCGCGTTCTGCGCGAAGCTCGGTCTCTCCGGCGCGGAGGCCGATCTCGTCGCCTGGCTGGTGCGCTGGCATCTGGTCATGAGCGTCACCGCGCAGCGCCAGGACATCACCGATCCCGACGTCGTGCACCGGTTCGCGGTGCAGGTCGAGGAGCTCGAGCGCCTCGATCATCTCTATCTGCTGACGATCGCCGACATTGCCGGCACCAATCCCAAGCTGTGGAACGCGTGGAAGGATCAGCTGCTGGCCGATCTCTATGTCGCGACGCGCTATGCGTTGCGGGCCGGCCTCGAACGCCCACCGAATGCACAGGCGCGCATCGCCGCCTGCCGCGATGCCGCGCTGAAAATCCTCGCGCGTGACGGCGTGCAGAATGCGCGTGTCGCGCCGATCTGGGCCCGGTTTCCGGACGCGAGTTTCCTGCGCCACCGCCCCGAGCAGGTCGCCTGGCAGACGCGCGCGATCCTTGCTCGCGCTGCCGACGATGCAGCGGTCGTCGCGGTGAACGCGCGCTCGGCCCGCGGCGGCAGCGAGCTGTTCGTGCACACCGGCGATCGCGACGGCCTGTTCGCCGCGATCACGGCGACGCTGGACCGCCTGCGTTTCTCGATCGTCGATGCGCGCATTCTCTCCGCGCACGGCATGGCGTTCGATTCGTTCGTGGTGCTGGACGCCGATACGCAGGCGGCGCTCAGTCCCACGCGCGCGGCCGAGCTCGAAACCGAGCTGACGGACGTTCTGCGCGACGAGACGAACGAAGCGCGCGTCGTGCGCCGCAGCCTGCCGCGGCGCCTGCGCCATTTCCAACGGGCGCCGCGCGTCGAATTCACCGATGGCGTCGAATCGACGCAGCTGGCGCTGGTCTGCGGCGACCAGCCCGGCTTGCTCGCGCAGGTCGCGCAGACGCTGCGCGAGGCGCGCGTGCGCGTGCATGACGCGCGCATCGCGACGTTTGGCGAACGGGCGGAGGATTTTTTTGTGATTACGGATGAGGGCGACCATCCGTTGTCGGAGGCCGCCCGGGCCGAGTTGCGGCAAGCTCTCGAGCAACGCTTCGGAGTGGGCTCGAGTGAGCCCGCGGCGAAAGAGGCTGTGGTCTCTATCGGCAACTGACAAAATTCAATGTCGTCGTCCCGGCGAAAGCCGGGACCCTGTGTCTTATGCTTCTGACGAAAGGTACTGGGTCCCGGCTTTCGCCGGGATGACGATAATGTTGTTCGGAGCAATGGAAACCGAATGCGCGACATCGAAAAACTGATCGAAGACAGCTGGGAACGCCGCACCGATCTCGCCAAAGCCGAAATCGATGGCGCGCTCAAGCCCGCGATCGATCGCGTGCTCGACGCGCTCGAATCCGGCGCGCTGCGCGTCGCCGAGCCCGATGGCAGCGGCGGCTGGCGCACGCACCAGTGGCTCAAGAAAGCCGTGCTGCTGTATTTCCGCGTCAGCGCCAACAAGGTCGTCGACGGCGGTGCGATGCATGCGTTCGACAAGGTGCCGCTGCGTTTTTCCGACGCGACCGAGGCCGACTTCCAGGCCGCCGGTGCGCGCGTCGTGCCCGGCGCGCTGGTGCGCCGCGGCGCGCATATCGCGAAGGACGCGGTGCTGATGCCGAGCTACGTCAACATCGGCGCGCGCGTCGGCGCCGCGACGATGGTCGACACCTGGGCCACGGTCGGCTCCTGCGCGCAGATCGGCGCCAACGTGCATCTCTCCGGCGGCGTCGGCATCGGCGGCGTGCTCGAGCCGCTGCAGGCGAATCCGACCATCATCGAGGACGATTGCTTCATCGGCGCGCGTTCCGAAGTCGTCGAGGGCGTCATCGTCGAGCGTGGCAGCGTGATCGGCATGGGCGTGTTCCTCGGCCAGTCGACGCGCATCTACGATCGTGCGACGGGCGAGGTCAGCTACGGCCGCGTGCCGTCCGGCAGCGTCGTCGTGGCCGGCTCGCTGCCGGCTGCCGACGGCAGCCACAGCTTGTACGCGGCGGTGATCGTAAAGCGTGTCGACGAGAAGACGCGCGCCAAGACCGGCATCAACGAATTGCTGCGGACCTGAAGGAAACCTGCGCATGAACGTTGCTGTCTACGGCCTCGACAACTGCGACACCTGCAAGAAGGCCCGCAACTGGCTGGCCAGGCACAAGGTCGAGAACGCGTTCATCGATTACCGCGCACATCCGCTGCCGGCCGCGACGCTGAAGGAATGGGCGCAGAAGGTCGGCGGCTGGGAGAAGCTGATCAACCGCTCGTCGACCACCTGGCGCAATCTGCCCGAAGCGCGCCGCTCGCCGCGCAGCGATCCGGAGTGGACCTTGCTGATCAAGGAGTACCCGGCGCTGGTGCGGCGGCCGGTGACGGCTCTCGACAACGGCGACGTGCATGTCGGCTTCAGTGATGGCGAGTACAAGAGGATTTTTGTCGAGAAGTGACGCCGTAATGCGGCTCACCCGAAAGCGATGACTCTTGAAGTACGCAACCGCCTGGCGGCGCCGATGATCGCGCACAAGCTCGTCAACGTCGGCCGCCTGTTCTTCGGCTGAGGCGATACCGCGCGGCGCGCTTGGTATGCTGCGCCGAACGCCCATCCCGTGCCGGACGAACGATCGTGTCGGAAGTCTTCGATCTCACATGCGAACTGATCCGCCGGCACTCGCTGACTCCGGACGACGCCGGCTGCCAGGCGCTGATCGCCGGTCGGCTCGCGCAGGCCGGCTTCGCGATCGAGCCCCTGCGCTACGCCGACGTCGACAATCTCTGGGCCACGCACGGCAGTGGTGCGCCGGTCCTCGTGTTGCTCGGCCATACCGATGTCGTGCCGTCGGGTCCACTCGAGGCCTGGACCAGCCAGCCGTTCGAGCCGACGGTTCGCGAGGGCCGTCTATACGGCCGCGGCGCCGCGGACATGAAATCCGGTGTCGCCGCGATGACGGTTGCGCTCGTTGATTTCGTGCGCGCGCATCCCGCGCATCGCGGCACCGTGGCGCTGCTCTTGACCAGTGACGAGGAAGGCGCCGCGAAGGACGGCGTACGCCGCGTCGCCGAGGAATTCCTCGCCCGCGGACAGCGCATCGACTGGTGCGTGGTCGG
>Ga0193717_1001371_pt1 | contig 14964 bp, 19 predicted proteins | sample U2c2metaG_FD_145900 | JGI IMG/M metagenome (GOLD analysis project Ga0193717, IMG submission 145900) | Soil microbial communities from a riparian zone of the East river system, Colorado, United States - U2c2 | ecosystem: Environmental > Terrestrial > Soil > Riparian zone | place: USA: East River... | reverse complement strand
ATCGTTTTGTCTCCACCCCATACAATCCTGCCAGATCGCGGTCTATCATCACCTTATACCCTCTTATCAGATAAATTTTACTGATGATGGCTTCTTCTGCTACTGTCATCGATTTAATTGCCTCTGTCATAAGATTCGTTTTAAGGTATTACAGTTTGTGATATCAGTGTATAAAATTATTTATTTGAACAACTAAAACGGATGGAACTTTTCCACATCTCCCCGCAACTCATCACCGGAGTACATTGGCAACGGCAGCTGACCGTTGCTTTTATTTTGATTCGGGAAGATTCGCAGATTATCTTTAATGCCAGAAGTAAATCGTCAGGCAGCTTTCCAGCATGACGATGCGGCGGCTGAAGCAGATCGTTCGGCGACTGAGACGTTTGGGGTGCGTGCGGATCGATAAGGTCTTTCGTTCGATCCGGTTGATGCAATACGAACCGCTGCGATGTATTTTCTTTGGGATGATCCGCTGGTATAATGTCAACCGATCCGTTCGAATGGCTTTTGGTTTTGATAGCTGTACCGGCATCACCCACCTGCAGGGCACCGCTTTGATTATGGGTTCCTACCATGCCTCCGACATACCGGAACTGGTCCAGCAGGATTCCAGTTGAGATAAGCCTTTGGTTTATCCTGTGCAGCCGGAATGTGGGGATCGTTCACCCAACTGTTCAACGCACCGACCAGCGGACTGGTCACCCCATTGGTCAGGTCAGATATAGCCCCGTGTGTTCCTCCGGTAATACCAAACAACCCTCCGGCCAGGCCACCCAGCAGATCGTCGGGAGAAAGGGGTGCCTGTTCCATACTTCCCGCATTAGTATAAAAATACCGCACGGAAAGATCTACCGTATCCCCGCTCATGACCTTTTGAATGATCGCCGGCCCCTGTTTGATCCCGCTACCATTCAACACCGTCACACTGTCATTGGGGCTGGTTATAGACTCATCGTCAGGATATCCCACTGCTACCCGCGACCTCACCGATGTGTCCAGTCCAAAGAACAAGGCTTTCTCCGTGTTTCGGTAAGCCGCCTCCATCGTCGCCAGATAATGCGCTGTATCCTTTTGCTGTGTCAGCAAGACCCGCGTATTCCCTAAGTGATCCTTTTCATAGAAGTCGTATTCCCAGCCATAGGACGACTGGCCATTCAAATATTTGTGAAAAGCCCACCTTGCCCGACCTTCTTCATGGCCGGCAAACTGCAATGTGTCTACCCCTCCATCCGGATTGGCGGCGTCCGATTGCCGCTGATACTGGAAGCCTCCCAGATACAAGGTGGTGGTCGCTTTGCCTGAGACATCATCAGTCGTCACCTTTGTCATTTTACTGCCTGACGCGTCATAGGTATACCGGATAGTCCCCTTTCCTGTCATGTGGATTTGCTCGGGCAGGTTCAGGTAGTTATAGCTGATCTGGTCGATCCCTTTATTGTTGTCCAGTTTCAGATTGCCATTCGGGTCATAGTCATAGCCGGTAGGCTGTATCGTTCAATTGACGTGAAAGTCGCCCAGTTTTGAATCGGCGTCATTAGGAAATCATATGGGGCGTTCCCCTTCGGGTCGGGCTATCCACTCCAAGTCCTCGCATCCTTCGCTATCGCTCGGATGGGCTCCGGGCTTTCCGTTTCTATCCCTAACGCATTGCTGGCAGTCTTTCGACAGCAGAACAACCTTTGCCGCCCGCGCTTGTACGATAGGTGGGACGGGGCAAGTGGGGCTTGCTGAGGGGCTGGCCCTATCACTCAACGGCGAGGACTTCGTCGGAGCTGCTTCGCCACGCTCAGAGCTTCGAAAAGCTTCGTTCCTCGCTTTTTCTTGCTCGTTCCTTTCGCTGCGCTCAGGAACGTTCGTAACCTTCGCTTCGCTCGGTTACGCACAATAAAGCCCAGCGATTTATCTTTTTCCAACCAAAACATTATTGTGTGGTAGAATATAGCTCCCGCCACGCGCGTGAGGCGCCTTGTGAGTATAGGGCCAGTCCCCCGGTGTCACATCATGTGATTTACTTTCCGGCTCCCGGCTTTGGTAAGAGTGTAACAATTGACGACCGCAGAAGACAGCACCGGTCCAGGAAAGGTATCGACCGGTCTATTGTCATTTGCCTCTCTTCATTTGGCCGTCACCGTCGATGCATTTTTTATCAGACGTAAAGTCATTCTTCCATGAAAAAATAGACCCCCTTTTTCAAATGTGGGGGATCTATTTTTTCATCGTAAAATAACTTGTATGACTTTCCATCTGATCTTTCTAAAAAATGAATTACACATCGTCGCCGTCAAGCCGGAGCAGGAGATGACTTTCTTTCAGCAGCACGGCCAGCGTATTCTCGCCTCCGGTGACAGCATCCCGGAAGTGCTGCAGATTTTCAATGCACTTCCGGTGATTATCGACAACGGCAATTGACCGTTTCTTTATTTTTACTTCCAGAAGTAAAGCTTCAGACAGCTTTCCAGCATGACGATGTTCCGGTTGAAGCAGATCGTTCGCCGGCTGAGGCGCTTAAGATGGGTACGGATCGATAAGTTCTTCCGTTCGATCCGGTTGATGCAATACTAACGGCTGCGATGTACCTCCTTCGGGATGATCCGCTGGTATAGGGCCAACCGGTCTGTCCGGATGATTTTTGGGTTTGAGAGAAGTAATCTGTCGATCAGTTCCTTCAGGGTTGCCTTTGTCCGCTTCCCGATAACAAAATCTACAACTTGCCGGGTTTGTCGATTTAGCGCATAAGCAATCCAGTATTCATTTTCCTTACGTCCAATATAGGTCCAGAGTTCATCGACTTCAAAGGTGCATTGCAAATCCTTTAAAGTGGGGCGCTCGCAATTTCTGGCTAATATTTGTATCCGGGAAGAGACTGTCCCTTTGGCGATTCCCAGTACCCGGGCGATCCCCCTAATCCCAACGCTCTCGCAGGACAATGACCGAATGTATTTGTCGGTTGTTCCATTGTAAGCCTGGTAACGATATTTTTCCTGTTGATATTTTTGACATCCTTGGCAATAATAGCGTTGTACGCCATTCTTTTGCCGGCCAGCACGTCGGCAATGCCGACCGCAGTACTTACACTCCATTTTAAAAATGCTAATTTGATCCACGAGTAATGAAAATGCCTTGTTCCAGGGCATAAATCGATCAAATTACTGTCTTTTTAGCCTGTAAAAAACAAGGGGCTTCCAATGAAGCCCCCTGTAATGCCTGTAAAGCCTATAATTTTCTAAAAAATGCTATTTTGACCCATTACCCTATTCCAAACCAAGTGTCGGTTAAATGCATTTTTCAATTATTTAAAATGGCGACCCAGGATTTACGGTTATCTTTCGAATAAACTAAAAATTGGTTAGAATCTTCGCTCCAACTAGTCTTTCCAAAGGGCTCCAGGTCCAAATACGGTGACTCAATTAACTTCCTGCGACCAATTTCCTGTTTACTCTTATCGAAAAAGATCACATATGCCTCAAATTGCTCCACCTCATAACAACAATATACGGCTGCGTATGCTTGACGGTTAGGTGAGCGCCAATACTTTTCCTTGAAAATATATTTAAATTCAAGATTTCGAGATAGACAACAATTATAAGCAGCTGTTAGCGGTTTTGAATCCCATCCTTCCGCTGTTGAAATAGCTAAAAGTCCGGATTGCAACACATCAAGCACCATTTTTCGCTTGCCAAATACGTCTTCGGCTGCATATTTTTCAAAGTCAAATCGCTCAGAAATACGAATTACATCTATCATTTTGTCCATCGAACGATCACCGCTACCTCCCACTTCAACTATCACTTTAGCGAATTGACCCGAATTGAATTTCCCGAGACAAAACAAGTATAATTTCTCTATACCAGGTGTTATCCCATTGTGACCAAACGCAACTTTCGACTTCCTTGGTGTCGTAATTGATAAATACCTTAAGAACATAAATGCAATATTACGGATTCGGCTTTACCTGGGTAGTAATCTATTTTATCAAGATAAATATACTTTTAAAACCACGCCCAGCGGTCCGGTAATCATATTGTGCATTTATTGTGCTTCAACCACACTCTGAGTTTTTTCAGATCTTCTTCGTAATACCGCTTATGCTATATCCTACAGTACTGTTATAATCCGCCCGAAGCAGGATCCCCGCCCTCCGGGATGCAAAAAATTAAAAGGACGCGACGCCTGGCGTATTCGCCTCGGCGACTATCGTGCCATCTATGAGATCCATGACGGGCAACTTATTGTCACCGTCATTGCCATCGGACATAGCAGAGACGTCTATGAATAAAGACCATTAATTATTCGCCTGTCTGATTACAGCAGCAACAGCTGGCGGTAAAGAATGCTGCCAATCCTGATGTGACTTCTCTCTGTTTTCCTCTGAGATATCTGCTCGCATCATAGTAAAATAAGGAGGGTTCGCATATTGTGTCAGGTTCACAAAATCAGCTCTGCATTCATCGACTAAAACATGTATTTCCACTTCCTTTCTCTTTCCCCAGATAATAAACTCATTCGTCCCCTTCCATTTACCCTGAGAGAAAAAATCTTCACCAAAGAAAACACCAGTTCGTCCATTATATATATCTACCCTACATCTTATCTTTCCGTTTTCTTCAATGATTGCATAGTACTTAAAGCTTTCCATTTCCGGATGAACAATAATTTTGGCTATAAGACTCTCGTTTTTCTTATTTACATAGGACTTGTAAACAAACTCAAAAGAAAAGTTATTATCCAATACTTTTCTTCTTATTGCTTCGAGTTGGTCAATATCTAATTTCTTATCATAATCTGCCACCCTCAATAATGCAGCATGGACAACATCTAGCCTGATTTTGTTTTTCTCATCGACACTTTTCGATTCAAAATCCATATATGCAGGATAGCGAATATTCACATGTATTTTGTTACCTGGATCTTTCATCACAAACTCATTCAGGTCTTCTCCAATCTGATTAATACCTATACGCCTATAAACATCCTGACCAAATTCAAAGAAAAAGAGTCGTATTCATCATTCTAAGTTTTAGGACCCATCTTTGTCCGCGTGAATTTATTGAAAAGATTCTCTTTTGGCAATGGCGGGAGTTGATACGCCCATAATCGTTAGGCCGGAGGTCTGGATTTTTGTAAAAAAAGAAGGCAGATTGAATCTCGCTAAGATTAAAATCAGCCCTTTTAATAGTACGGCTGGCTTGTACCTCACAAAATAAAGCACCGCATTAATCGCAATTAAAGTCAAAGCCACATAGTGCCTCCAAGTGGCAATATGTTCCGTACTTATTATTTCAAACCAGGAATATAAAACCACAAACCTGATAATCAAAAAAGGAATGGCGTTTATAAGCTTAGTTTTCATATTTCATCATTTTTGCTTTACCCTATTTTTCCTTAAGCCAAAGGGTATCGGTTAAAGGGTTTGTGGTACTGATAGAATCTAAACCTGCCTTAAAAGCATAATAGTTTTTTGTAACACTTAATACTTTAACAACGGAAGTGTGTGAGTTGTAAAATTGTCTTTCGTCATCTGAAATAGGATGGCTTTTTCGAATAAATTTAAGATTAAGCATGCAATCATTTCGCCAACTAACTCTCCAAAAAGAAGTGTCTGCTTTCGAAATATTAATTTCTTCTTGTATTGAATCACTTCGAAGTATTACAAATTTCGATTGTGAGTTTGCAGGGTAAAAATAAAATGTCCCATTTTTTATATTACTGCAATCAACATTTTTTGATTGCCCTAATAAAGTGAAAGGAAATAAAAATGCAATTATATAGATTCTAAATTCTTTCGTCATGTAAATATTTTTTTATAAACCAGCTTCCCTGTCTGTATCTGGCGCTCTCAACGACAGCGATCTCCCGAGTGGAGAGATCATACAAGATCAGCTTGTAACGCGCATTTTCGTCGCCCCGCATACTGATGAACGAGACCCATTTCTCACCAGGAGAGACACTTAGATTTGTAGCATTATCCGGCCGGAAAGGGAAGATCCTGCTTTATCCCCTCTTACAACAAATTCCAGAATCCAATATTAACCCATCATTCCCCCGACATTTTTACCGTAACATGATCCCCAACCTTAAAAAAAGACGTCTCTAATTTCATGGGCTTAATTTCCGTCGCGACACTCTCCATTTTAAACTGCGCGTTCTCTATTATCATTTTCAGCGGCAAGGCCCCGCTTTTTGCAGTAAAAAACGCCCAGTTCCCGTACTGATGCTTCTTGTAATCCAAGCTATCCAGCTTAAATTTATTACTATAATAAAGCGTCGTAGTTCCTGTTTTGGTAGTCAATATCAGGGCATCACATGGATATCCCAATACCGTCTCCGCATTTTTCTTGATCTCATACCCGGTCACATTGTCTGAATTGACGGAGGCATCAAGCCAGTATAAGGTATCTGAGTTGGGGCGTTTGTTATAGATCCTATTTGACTGCTTGTCATAAAGCTGCATGGTAATCATCCCTCCATTTGTCAGAGACTTATAGTCACCGTCTTTAATAAAATATTCCTGCTTATTTCCGATCAATGCCTCCAGTCTTTCACTGGTCAGCGCAGGAATCTTACTGGTAAAACTATTTTTTAAGATCATTTCACCTTCGAAATTCTGACAATAAGCCAATGCGGCAGTAAATGTGAGGCTCAGGGTTAAAATAAGTGTTTTCATAAGTTTAAAAATAACCCTACTTTGTCAAAATAAAAATTCGGATTCCATTAATTTTGGCTATGATCAGACTTAAATATTTGCTGTTTTTTACCCTTTTGGCTACAGGACAGCTAGCATCATCGCCGGCAAACGCCCAGCATCAGATAGTCCCTCATGATATTTCGCCGTCCTGGATCCTCGACTACCCACCTTTCCGGATTGCCGGCAACCTCTATTATGTCGGATCCGACGATCTGGCCTGCTACCTTATCACTACGCCTAAAGGTCATATTTTGATCAATACAGGTGTGGCAGGGTCGGACACGATGATCCGCCGGCATGTGGAGGCGCTTGGGTTCAAATTCAGGGATATCAAGATCCTTGTGACCTCCCAGGCGCATTTTGATCATGTCGGCGCGATGGCAGCGATTAAACAGGAGACGAAAGCAAAAATGATGATAGAAGAGGAAGATGCCCCTGTACTGGAAGACGGGGGTAACTCGGATTTTGACTTTGGCGGAAAGGGGTTGTTGTTCGAACCCGTCACAGTCGACCGAAAATTGCATGACCGCGACAGTATCGTCTTTGGTGGTATGAAGATCGAAGTTCTCCATCATCCGGGCCATACCAAAGGCGCTAGCAGCTTTCTCTTCACGGTAAAGGACGACAAAGGTCCTTATCGGGTGCTTATCGCCAATATCCCTTCCATCCTCGCCGAGACGAAGCTTCCCTCCATGCCCGCCTATAAAAATGTAAAAGAAGACTATGTCCACACGCTGGATACGATGCCAAAATTACAATTTGATATCTGGTTCGCGGCCCACGCTGGTCAGTTTCACCTTCACGAAAAACATCGACCAGGCGACGCCTATCGTCCAATGGCATTCGCCGACCGGCCCGGATATGATGCCGAGATCAAGGAAATGCAGGAGGCCTTCGCCAAACGCTTAAAGGAAAAGAAAAATTAAAAATATTTTCGTCAATTCTGTGCGGAGGGATTAGGCACGCCAGCACTCAGCCTGTTCCCCATTGCGACAATGGATGGGTTGACTATACTGACGATAAAATTGCTTTTGAGGCTTTCCTTATTGTTCTTCCAATAGTTTTCCGCCTCCTGGCGGGTAGCCATATGAAAGGAGGTAAACTTGCTTTGGCCATTACCCCAGGCGGCTGAATATACCGGCTGTTTTTGGGCGTTGTAACATTTGCCTTCGCATTTCAGGGAGTAGAGGACCAGCACATAGTAGGAGGTGTCATTGGCTATTGTATTCCCTGTGCTGTCTTTCTTGGCGACCACGAATTCTTTTACGCTTTCTTCAGCGATCACAAGATTCTGTGCAGTAAAAGAGACCGTTAAGGAAGGGGATGTGGTGACTTTTTTGAGTCCCCGGATGGAAATAGCACTCTCGATGGCAGCCTGAGGAACGCTTTGCAGCACACTGTCGGGTACGTGTAATTCAACGGCATACGTGGTATACGAGTTGATATTGTTAGGGTCCTGGTCGGCTTTTTGAGCAAAACTGGCAAAAGGAAGGAGGGTAAGGGTGAATCGGATCAGAGTTTTCACTGTTAGGTGGATTTTAGAGTATATGGTATAACGTAAGAAGGCAGGTAAAAGTATAAAAATGGGAATTTGTCGCTTTGACGGCTAAAAAAGTAAAAAACCATCAATCTTTTAGCAAAAAGCTATAGAATGTTTAATGACCTAAATATTTTTTTGGCACTTTAACACCGTTATTATCACCTGTCCAAAGAACATTGGCGATCCACCACCTATGATTAAAATAGACTAACTGGTAACTGTTAATCCCCCTCTCCTCTTTATTTTCAGAGTCTTTCCCATAAAAAGCTTGAAACACATTTGCAATACCATTGTATTCATTTACAACCTTGCTGATTTCATACTCGATAAAACCATTATTATAATAATCATCATCCATTGAACTGATAAACTGTTCAACCGTTGCGGTATCAATAGGTCGTGGAATGCTATCACTATGATTAAGGACAATAAAATATGCAGTGGGCAAAAATAATTTCCGGAAGTCATCCCAATTACGCTTCTTTCCCTTTTCTCCAGAAATTATGCTTAACATTTTGTTTACTATTCCACTAATGGAGTTGAGGGCAACAGTGTCTGCCAAGACTTTCTTCTGAGCGGTTAAGTTTGTTGAAATAAGAATTAACAGTACTGCTAATATTTTTTTCATTTCGTATCAATTTGTTGCCATTTCTCAGCTACGCCCTATATAACGACCCATTGAGATATTTCAACCCCGAGTCGCAGATAATCGTAACAATCTTTTTACCCGGCCCAAGGACCTTTGCTCTTTGCAATGCCACCCACACATTTGCGCCGGAGGTGGTGCCCCCAAATATGCCTTCCTGCCTGGCCAGTTTTCTTGCAGTAGCAAAAGCATCTTCATCAGAGACGGCCACTATCTCGTCTATCAAATCGCGTCTGACTATTGACGGGACAAACCCGGACCCGATGCCTTCCAGCCGGTGCTTCCCCGTTATGTCGCCACCGGACAAGGCACGTACGTGCAAGGGTTCGATGCCAAGACAGCGTATGCTGGGGATCTCTTTCTTGAATACTTCAGCATTACCGGAAAAGCTTCCGCCGGTGCCGACGCCCATAATAAATTCATCGATGTCATTTCCGAGTACGGTGATGATCTCCCTGGCCATGGCATGATAGGCATTCCGGTTGTCGACATTGTTAAACTGGTCTGTCCAAAAGGTATTCGGCGCCTGGCTCAGCTCTCTCGCCCTTGCGATCATAAGATCAAATAGGCCGGCCGTTACCCTTCCGCCCTCGCTGGGTATGAGGTCAAGTTCCGCCCCAAACGCCCGCATGGTCTGTAGTTTTTCTTCCGCAAACGCATCCGAGGACACAAAGTGCGCCTTATAACCTTTGGTGGCGCAGACCATGGCCAGGGAGCTTCCTGTGCTTCCGCCGGTATATTCCACTACGGTCCCTCCGGGTCGCAGCTGTCCTCTTCTTTCTGCTCCTTCAATCATCGACAGCGCCATACGGTCTTTCATGCTGCCGGTGGGATTGGCACCTTCATATTTTACGTAGATATCTGCGGACCCGGGTTCAGACAGGCTTGCTAATTTTATCAGGGGAGTGTTTCCGATTGCAGGCATATGCAAATATATCAGAAAATCACGATTTGCCCGTCTAGTCGTTTTCTAAAGAGATCTCCGTCTGTGTGTTTCCTTCATGCCGCATGTAGTTGAAGTGATCCTTTGAAGAATGAAGATATCTCTCTTTGAGTTTCTGGAATACAGGAGCCGGAGCGGGTTTCCCGTTGACGAGCAGCCGCTCGCTGTTGAGGCTAAACGAAAAATCCTTGAGGTCGGGGATCAGCCCGGCATCTTTCAGGGTGTTGGTGATCATCTGGATGCGCCGGTCGGAGCTGCCGGATGTTTCGTCACTGGTCATTTGGAGTCGATCGATAGTCATTTTAGCATGCTCTTCAGCGAGTTTCGTTTGCTCTTCATTCAGTTTCGTCCGCTCTTCAGCCAGTTTCGCGGCATCAGCATTCAACTGCAGGGTGTCCCTCTGCAACGTGTATAAGGAGTCCAGCATGGCCTTGTTGCGAAGTGTCTGTTCTTCGATTAGGCGTTTCATCGCATCGGAGGCATAGCTGTTGGCCTGCTGTGCATCCAGCTCGGCTTTTCTTTTTCGAAGGCTATCCTTCCGGAGCTCATAGGGTAAGGTGTCTTTACTGAGCCGCGGCTGAGGGCGCGGGACCGACACTGTGACCGAGGGCACAGGAGCAGGAGGTGGCGGGGGTGGCGCGTCGCTGTTTGCAGCGGCTTTAACCTGGGCAAAGGTAGCCGCCGGCTTCATACTAATAAGCCCAACCCCGATGACAGCCGCCAGGCCAAAAGATAAGATCGTCTTTTCCATGATATCTAAAGTTTTGTTTTCGTGTGTTAGCATACGCCGCACCCGCCAGAGGAGACTGTTGCGCCCTTTGCCCAAGGCAACGGCATAAGGGGAGTTGGTCCTACCTGTGAAATATTCCCTGAAGCTGACCAGGGCATTGACGTAAATAGTGCGGTCAACCGTAACCGACAGCACCATGTCATCGCAGCAGGCTTCCCTTTCGCGACGGATCAGCGCATTCAGCCAGCGAAGACCGGGGTTGAAGAAGAACACCGCTTCTGTGATATGCAACAGCAGGTTGGTGAGATAGTCGCCGCGTTTGATATGCGCCAGCTCATGCAGAAGAATGGTCTCGACCTGTTCAGCGGGTAAGTTGGACAGGATCCCCAGCGGGACGAGGATCACCGGCTTAAAGAAGCCAAACGCCGCCGGGATCTTTACAGACGCCGACTCGAGCAGGCTCACCCTTCTTTTGAGACCCAGCTGACCGGATAAAAGAAGCAGGGTGTCGTTCCATTTCCCCGGAGGTTTTGTCCCGTTGCGACGAATTCGTCCGATCCCGTAGAGGCCGGCCATCAACCGGCTCAGTTGAATAAAAAGACAGATCAGCCATATGTCGACTATAATAAAAGCATGCCGGTTCAGATAGTTCACCACCGGCTGATAGTCTAGCAGAGACCTGTATTCGCCCATGACGGCGGCAGCAACAGGCATTTGTGATCCGGCTGCGGTACTCACGTCGTGCCCCTGTTTCAGCTGGTAACAAAAGGTGATCCCCACGGCCAGCACAAAAAGCACCAGGTCCGTCGCCAGCAATTTATATCGTACGACCACGGGTAACTTGCGGGTGCATATGATGACGACACCAGCCAGCATGGCGGCCAGGATGCCCAGCCAGAGGGAATGGATCAGCGTCCAGCAGATCGCGTGTATCACCTCTTGTCTGATATAGGGTGGTAACATATTACTTCGGTTTTTTCGTTTTGTTCAACAGCTTGCGAATAGCCTCCAGCTCTTCTTCGGAAGCCTTGTCGTTGTCCAGCAGATGCATCATCAGGCTGCTGACCGATCCATTGAACATGGAATCCACGAAGCGGTTCAGCAAAAAGCGTTTGGTTTTTTGTTCTTCGCCGGCTGCGCTGTAGACGTGCCGGACCTGGTTCTCATCGCGGAGCAGTAGTCCTTTTTCGACCATTATCTGCATCAGCTTCAACGTGGAAGCGTATTGCACTTCCCTTTTCTCTGCATTGAGCTGGTCGTTGACAAAGCGGACTGTATTGGGACCATGCTGCCAGAGTACCTGTAAGATTTCCAGCTCCGACCGGGTTGGCTCCGGCGAAGGATCTTTGCTTGCTTTCATGAGTCTAAGGTAGGAAAGTTTTCCTAGTATGCAAATATTTTCTAGGAAACTTTTCCTACTCCCCTTTTTGCAGTTTTTCCAGTTTATGCCTGGTCTCGGGATTCTCGCGCAGAGACAGGGACTTTGTAAAACTTTCCATAGCCTTTGTCTTGTCGCCTTTGGCAAGATATAAGTCGCCCATGGAATCATAGACATTAAAACTATTGGGGTAGTTCTGGATATTCATGTTGAAATAATACCAGGCCCGGTCCAACAGGTGATGCTGCATCAGGCTATATGCCACATTATTGACAAATACTTCGGGTGGGTTCACCGTGTACCCCATCCGCCTGCTGATCTCCGCATAGTGGTTGGGCAGCAGCGTGTCAGCTTTAAATCCCGGATCCTCAAAGGTCTCGTGGGGAAAGTCCAGCCGGTAAAAGTCGAAGATCGATCGCAAGCCATCGTATTCGGCAACCAGCGGCACGGAGTTGTGATTGTATTCGGGATAGTATTTCCAGCCGAAGGCGAGATGATCCTTGCCGGAGGTAGTTGCCAGGGTGTTGCGCTCACGAAAGATGGCCCGCATATGCTGGCTAAAGATGGAACTGGAATCATTCATGACCGTGGTTGTGTCGAGTCCGTTCTGCAGGCTATTGGCTCCGGCGATGAAAAGGCTGCGCCCCCGGAGATCCGCTGCTGGCAGGAGCTCCCGCGACTGACGAAGCAGCAGCGCCTTATTATACCAGATGCTCGGATCGACAGCCAGGTATCCATTAAACAGCTGAGGATGATGGACGAGGGCATGCACGACCATCAGGCCGCCAAGAGAATGACCGATAAGAACCCGGTAAGGCGTTGTCGGATAGAGTGAATCGATATGAGGGATCAGGTCATCCGACAGAAAAGATAAGAACTTCTCCCCTCCCCCGCTGTGGTTGTCGGAGCCCCTGCCCATCCGGGTTTCGGTTGTATCGCGTGTAGGAGTCAGGTCCCGGTTGCGATCGGTATTGGGTATCGCAACGACGATCATCTCCGGGAATAAGAGTCCTCCGCCGTCTTCGCTCATTTGTTTGATCATCGAAGCGACGGTCAAAAAATGGGCGTCGCCATCCAGCAGGTAGACGACGGGGTAACGGCGTTTGTAAAAATACGTGTCGTAATAGCTTCCAGGTAGATAGACCATGAGGCGTCTTTTCTCCTGCAGTGTTTTGGAATAGTACTCCTCTGCTTTGCCAATGCGGATGGTATTGTCAGGTGCCGTTTGGCTTCGGGTGGTGCTGCTATACAGCGTTAGGATAAGCACGAGAATAGTAAGCCTTTTCATGTTGTAAGATTTTGACAACAAGATTAGGGCTAAGCCGCGCATGAGTGGCGGAAATGTGACGAAGCGGTTGGAAAATGTGACGGAAGCGCGGCCGGGCGCATGATTTATTTGCGGATATTCGAAAAATTAAATAATTTTTAACCCTATACGGGAGCATATTTGGAAGACTATGAAAATAAAAGCAACCATTATCCTGATTTTGTTAATGGGAATAAAGCCTCAATTCGGATTTTCGCAACCAGCCGAATTGGCGAATATTTTTTCAAATGCAAAAATGCAGGAAAAAAATGTTCTTGTTTACGTTGAGGCTGCATGGTGTATCCCTTGCCGGGCGCTTGAAAAATTCGTGTTACCGGTTCCGGCAGTCAAAGACAGTCTGCAAAAATTCATTTTTGTGCCGACCTCTCTGGACAGCAGTGATCTGGGAATTGCATTGGCGAAGAAATATGGCCTTGCCGCTGTGCCTACTTTCCTCCTCATATCTCCTGAAGGATACCTTTTGCGTTATAAAACTGGTGTGGAAGCCGATACGACTCATTTTCTGCAACTTCTTTCTGATTTTAGAAGCGAAGCCCGGGTCAAAGGTTTTTCTACAAATTTTTCGATTGCTTATCCCAGGTTCTACGACAGCTATTTTCCGAAGTCCAAAAATGGCGTCGACTCCTCTGTTGTGTCCAGCTACCTGGAGAAGCAGTTTGATTTGGAAAGCGAGGTTAATTTTAACATACTCCGGGTGATGCAAGTGGCTTATAAATTTGAGCTTTATTTTTTAACTCATTACAGGTCTTATTCAGAAAAGTTTGGACTTCTCTATGCTCAAAGGGTCGAGCAATTGTATTTAAACAATCTAAAGCGAATGGTAGGGGAAAAGGATACAGGGAATTACAGGATTTTCGAAACTGCCATGTATGTAGCCGACAGTGTAATGGGGCGTCAAAATCGCGATTGGTTAAAAAGGTTCCGCTATCTGTCGTTTGTAGGCAGGTCCGGTTCTAATTGGGAAGAATATGGTCGTCTGCTAGACCTTTGGGAAGAAAGTTATGGAGACTCACATCTGGATAATTTTTCACGCGATATTTACAAAACCTGCCAGGATTCCCTGGTTTGCAAAAAAATGGCTACTTATATTGGTAAGTCATTAGCTTCTTTAAAGGACGCCGACGAATTCACTTATCTTAGGTATGCTGTCCTTTTGCGCAAGGGCGGCCAGTGCGATTTAGCGCAGACCGCGTACGAGAGGGCATTAGCGATTTCACCAGACAATGAAAAACGATCCTGGGTTCAGGACGAGTGGAATCAATTTGCCATTGCCAATAAATAGGGCGTTCTTACCCATGTCCTTAGTGCTGCACCTTCTTATCCGTCGTCCAGGCCCCTGCCCCGCTTTCATCGACGGTCGTCCTGGCTTCGTGATAACCTTCGGTCGCGGAGTTGCCAGCCGCGGGTGCGCTAGTCGCAGCGTCGCCGGCGAGCGCGCCGGAGCTTTTCGTGGACACATCCCCAAACCTACCCATCATTGTCCCACTTGCAAGAATATGGGGTCCCATCGCCTCCTCCACCGCAGCCCTTTCAGACCCCGGGCGCAGATCGAGCCCGCGGTCCAGCGCAAACAAATGAAAGCAATAACGATGTATACCCGAAGGCGGACAGGGTGGAGTATACCCCATTTCCCCCCGACCGTTGAGACCGCTGACGCCCTGACCGCTGTTCTCGCTAATGCTGTTGGCGGGCTGGATGTCAAAAAGCACCCA
>Ga0193717_1001370_pt1 | contig 14966 bp, 8 predicted proteins | sample U2c2metaG_FD_145900 | JGI IMG/M metagenome (GOLD analysis project Ga0193717, IMG submission 145900) | Soil microbial communities from a riparian zone of the East river system, Colorado, United States - U2c2 | ecosystem: Environmental > Terrestrial > Soil > Riparian zone | place: USA: East River... | reverse complement strand
CCTTCGCCTGCTCCAGGTTCCCTATCGTCGCGCTGATCCCGATGATCGAACAGGCTCCGGCTCTTACCCCCGTCAAACGCGACAGCGCAAGCTCCACCTGTACTCCCCGTTTGCTGCCCAGCAGTTCATGCCATTCATCCACCGCGACGAGCCTCAGTACCTTAAATGTCTCCGGGTATCCTTTCTGCGCCAGCAGCAGATGGAGGCTCTCAGGTGTGATAATCAGCACTTCAGGCATACGGCGTTTCTGTCTTTGCCGTTCGCTCATCTCCGTATCCCCATTGCGGGTACCCACCTGCCATTTCATGTCCAGCCCCCGGATGACCTCTTCCATAGCCCGGTCGATATCCTTGGCCAGTGCCCGGAGCGGAGAAACCCACAATAGCTGCAGTCCGCTGCCACTTCGCGTCCGATAGTCATCGGGATGACGATTGATAAAGTCGATCAGCGCGCCGAGAAAAACCGAAAACGTCTTCCCGCATCCTGTAGGCGCATTGACCAAACCCGACCGGCCTTCCAGGATATACTGCCAGGTCTCTTCCTGGAAAGCAAAAGGGGCACGTCCTTCTTTTGCCATCCAGGCTTGAATTACTTTATAGCCGGTTGTCTCTTGTAAATGCATAATAGATCTCCGTTCTGTTGCATGTCTCTCACAACGTCTTCAGATATTCGATCACGGCCTTTCGCTCGTGATCGCTCAGTTTGTCTCCGAATGTATGCCCATAATTGCCATAACCCGGCAATGTCGTATTATAGACGGCCGTACCGCGTGGCCCGGCCTCCGGTGTATACTTCCATCCAAGGTTCACATAATCGTATTGGGGGTCTTTGAAATCCCTCGACCAGTAAGCGGGACGGAGCTTGCTGTTCAATACGGCCTCCAACGTTGGCACCGAACCGTTATGCAGGTATGGTGCCGTGATCCAGATGCCATCCAGTGGGGGAGCGATGTACCCATTAAAAGGCTCGAGCTTCGCGGGATGATCGCCCTGTGCAAACCAGCTCCTGTTAAACCACTCAATGAATTGCGGAGTCTGGTAATTTGCTTTGAAAAGCAGCGAGTCCGTCTTAATGACAGACTCCGGGATCAGCAGGTTGGGGTAGTCTCCTCCTGCGCCATAATTCCCATGACATTTAGAACAGTTTTGTACGAACAGTACACCTCCTTGCTTGGCCAGGGAGGTATTTATCGGTTGAGGATATTTGGGGGGCTCGAGGGAATAGATATAGGCAAGCACGTCATTGAAATGGCTATCTACTTCCCGGGCCTCCGAACTGTCGCTTACCGTCAGCAGGTTCGAAGCCATGAGAAACCGCCCGAAATCACCCCGCCCGAAACCGTTGTAGAACATTGCGTGTTTCTTCTTCAGCAACCACCAGGGAGGTGTATCCGTGGGGATCACTTCTCCGGCAACTTCGATCACCGGTTCATTGCTCCAGCGTAAGGTCTGCGGGTCACGATGTGCGACCAGGAGGTTGGCCAGCCGGTCCGCCGAATTCACTCCCCTCACCTGGGTATACAGGCTTCCGCTGATCGTCTTCATCGCCGTCAGGAAGGGTAGGGCCGCTTCATACTTTTTGGGGTCTCCGCGCTGTAGCATCGCCTGGGCCATGAGTGCCGTCCCGGGATTCAGCTTCTGCCGGTCGGTAAAGTCGATCATGGAATTGCCCAGGCCTACGTACAGTTTTTTTTCAAACACCTGGGCATGACATTGCAAACAGTTCGGTGCGACTACCGTCTCTCCATTTGGCGATCTAACGGCAGTATATTCATGGCTGATCAGGGTATTCGGACTGTCCCTGTTCAGGTAGTTGGCGGTGGTTTTTCCAAACCCCAATAAAAAATAGCTGTAGGGAATACCGCTTTTCAAATAATCTCCTGTCGTCAGATAATGATAACCCACGACAGCATCCCCGCTACGCTGCGGACTCGCGGGAATCGGTACGGGGTCATCTTCCCGTGTATACCGTACCACAGTTGTAAAAGCTAAACCCGCCACCGCCAATAAACCCAACACCAAAAGCTTTTTCATTTACATAAATTTACTACTTCCCATACAACTCCAGCATCTTCTTCAAATTCTCGATGGTATCAATCTCCTCCGGGCGTTTGTCTTTCCTCCAGCGGTTGATCCGGGGGAAACGCAAGGCCACTCCCGACTTATGCCGCGCCGAAGCAGCAATCCCTTCAAAAGCGATCTCAAAAACCAGCTCAGGTCTCACCGTTCGTACCGGCCCGAACTTCTCCAGCGAATTCTTACGGACAAAAGCATCTACTTCCTCCAGTTCCTTATCCGTCAAACCCGAATACGCCTTCGTGAACGTCACCAGCTGATCACCCTGTCGCACCGCGAATGTATAATCGGTGTATAGATTGCTGCGCCGCCCATGCCCTTTCTGAGCATAGACCATGACAGCGTCGATCACCAATGGATCGATCTTCCACTTCCACCAATCCCCCCGTTTGCGTCCCACCTGGTAGACAGAGCTCTTCTTTTTTAGCATGATCCCCTCACTCCCTTTGTCTCTTGATAAAGTCCTCATTGCTGCCAGATCTTCCCAATCGTCAAATGAGATCACCGGCGACAGTTGCAGCAGCGGATGTGCCGCTGATGCAACCAGTTTTTCCAGCTGCGCCCTGCGTTCTTCCAGCGCCCTGTTTCGCCAGTCCTCCCCATTATATTCCAGCAGATCATAAGTTATAAATCCAACCGGTACTTCATTCAAATGTTTCTTTGTCACATTCTTCCTTCCGATCCTTGTCTGTAAGGCCGCGAACGGGAGTGGTAAAAATGAAATTTCATTTTTACCACTCCCCAATCCAATGATCTCCCCATCCAGCACCGTCCCATCCGGCAGCAGATCCTTAAACTGCTGGTACTCCGGCAACCGATCCGTCATCAGTTCTTCACCCCGGCTCCAGACAAAAAACTGACCTTGCCGTTTAATGATCTCCCCCCTTATCCCATCCCATTTCCATTCGGCCTGCCACTGCTCCGGGTTGCCCACCGAAGCCAGGTCTCCTTCCAGTGCATAAGCCAGGTAAAATGGGTAGGGACGTGACAGGTCGCTGCCTGCGCCCTCTTCACTCAAAAGTGCGGCAAAAGACGTCGTCGCAGGATCCCAGTCGCCGCTGATCCTATGCGCGATGACGGAAGCGTCTGCTCCAACCGTCTTTGCCAATGCGTTGACTATCATCTTCTGAGAGATGCCGATCCGAAACCCGCCCGTGATCAGCTTATTAAAAACAAACCGTTCTTCTTTATTCATCCGCTGCCAGCAGGACAGCACAAATTCTTTTTTTATCGCTTCATCCTCCTTCGCCAGATGCATCAATTGCCGCAGGTAGAAGGAGAGGTTCTCTCTATCGCCTTCCGCCTCCCCGTGACTGACTGCCACTTCATCCGGCTCCGGCAACAACAGCGCGATCGTCTCTGCCAGATCCCCTACGGTATGATAACTCTCCTCGAACAACCAGGCCGGCAAGCCTGTCACCTCTCTGCACCACTCTTGTAACTGCGTGGAGTTGACGGTTCGTTTGGGCCTTCGGCCACTAAACAGGGCGATAACCCAAACCTTATCCGAGTCATCGACTCCGGTGAAGTAATGGGTCAGCGCGTCCAGTTTGTCATTTGTTTTTGTGCTGGTACCCAGTTTTATGACCAGCTCCGCGAAAAGCCGCATGCCGTTTTGTGTATGTTGGGTTGTGGTCATATTAGATTAGATGTGCTTTCGGCCTGTGATGGCGCATCGGCCTCATCATCACCATACTCCGTCCTCACCTCCCCAGCCAATATCCCCTTCTCATTCAAATATCTCGAAAGTGTCGCCTGAAACCCATGTGTCACAAACACCCGCTCCGCTCCCGTCGCCGTCACAGCCGCCAGCAGCCCTTTCCAGTCTGCATGGTCACTCAGCACAAAACCGGCATCCGCGTTTCGCCGCCGCACATTGCCCCGCACCTGCATCCATCCGCTACAGATCCCCACAGCATACGGATTGAAACGCCGCATCCAGGGCGAGTCCTCCGCACTCGATGGCGCAATCACCACCCGGCCGCGAAAAATATCTTTCGGCATATCCGGCAATACCCGTTCCACAGCAGGCAGCTGCACTCCCGCGTCTACGAGGGCCTGATGAACATTCCAGATCGCCCCGTGAACAAAGATCTTTTCCGTCACCGGCGCCAGACAGGACAATAGCCGCTGTGCCTTTCCAAGGCTATAGGCTATGAGGACCGAAGTCTTAGCCTCTGCCTCGTTCCTGCTGACCCAGTCCTGAATAGTAGTAAATATTTCCGGTTGTGGCTTCCAGTTGTAGATTGGCAATCCAAACGTGGACTCCGTTACAAAAACATGACATTTCAGGGCTTCAAAAGCTCCGCTCAGCCCATCATCCTCTGTTTTATAATCCCCGCTTACCACCCATACTTCGCCCTCATATTCGACCCTCACCTGTGATGACCCGATGATATGTCCTGCCGGATGCAGGCTGACCCGTACTCCGTTCAGGAAAACCGCCTCTCCCCATTCCAAACCCTGATAGGGGTGAGGCCCCAGCCGCAATTCCAGGAGAGGTCGGGTCAGCCGGTGACACAGATAGCTGCCGCTGCCCGCCCGGGCATGATCGCTATGGGCATGCGTGATCACCACCCTGGGTACCGGCCGCCAGGCGTCGATATAAAAATCCCCTTTCGGGCAATAGATCCCTTTGTCGGAAAATTCTAGTAAAGGCATAAGAATAACAGCAACTCATGCAAATAACAAGCCTGGCCGGCAAAAGTTGGGGTACTGCGCCCGCAGCCCTGCCCACGGCTCAGCCACCGGGTGCCGCCTAATTCACACCAGTCACCACCCCATCCGTCTTCCGGATAAAATAAAGCTTCTTATTCTCAAAATAGTCCAGCGTAGGCGTCTGCCGGTTGAGGAATACCGGCATAATATCGAAATCGTTGAAGACCTTGAACTTTTTCTCGCCAATACTGCCGCTAAGGTTCTTTCCATGTAAAAGCAGCAGCTTACCAAACCGATATGTCGACTCATATCCGCGGAAAACCATATCGCTCGGCCGCGAATAAAACTTAGTCCTGAAATTCTGATCCATCTGTTTAACCAACGAATCCAGGGGATTGAGATAAAAAGGTGTGGAGTAAATGATCTCTTCCCCCGCAAAGCCGGGCTGGGTAAAATCGGTATTATCCCAGGTTGGCATCCCTATTATTGTGGTACGATAGGTCTTGTTAAGAAAAGCCAGCTGCTGACAAAGCCGTGTATCAAAGACGTCGTCCAGGCTTCCCGCAATGCATATCGTCTGATTGGTGCTATCCAGGTAAGGCGTCAGCGCCGTTGCATCAAAATTATCGTCCAGTGTAATGTATTTTATCTTCAGTGCAACAGAAGCGGTGGTCTTGTCAACGTCTGTGAAATAGCCCTTTAGCCGATCCTCCTGTGTCCCTTTCTTCCGGAAGAAGACTACCGGCTTTGTAGGATAGTTACGCTGGATAAATCTATAAATACCTTCGCAATGTGTCTTCAGCGTGGAGTTGAGGACGACCAGGCCGGGATTATTCGTGACCCCGCCGTCATTGGGGAAATTGACATTGATAAATGGGATATGCAGGCGAGCCGCCGCTGTGGCCAGCTGTTGCAGCTCAGCGGCAGTGGTTATCTGACCGATGATCAGTTCAGTATTTTGAAAAGCAGAATCTCCCAGCATCTGTTGGAGACTTGCAGTGACCGAACGCGTGTCATAGATCCGCACGTCCAGCGATGCCTTTTCTTTTTGCAGGGAATCCAGGGCTAGCTGCGCACCTTCATAGAATTCGAGTCCCGGATTAATATATTTCGGGAAACTCTTATCATAGCGATAATTGCCTGCAGCATCAAAGGCGGAGTCCAGGTAAAGCGGTGCGAATATAGCCAACTGGTGACGGCTTGTATCAGAATGACGGATGGTATCGGTCCGACGGGTCGAATCGATCTGTGCCTTCACCCCAGCCACCGCTATCAGCGCCAGGAACGACGTCAAAAAAGAATATCGGAATTTTTTATTCATGGTAATGCGATCAAACTTCTTATCATCGTCCTTCCGCCCTATTCCCACTCGATCGTCGCCGGCGGCTTGCTGCTGATATCATATACCACCCGGTTGATCCCCTTCACGCTGTTGATAATATCATTGGAGATGTCTGCCAGGAAAGTATAGGGCAAATGTGCCCAGTCGGCCGTCATCCCGTCGACGGAAGTCACTGCTCTCAGCGCTACCGTAAACTCATAAGTCCGCTCGTCCCCCATCACCCCAACGCTCTTCACCGGCAGCAAAATCGCACCGGCCTGCCATACAGCGGAGTAAAGATGATGATCTTTTAGTCCCTTTACATAGACATGATCTGCTTCCTGCAATAATCGCACCTTTTCCTCGGTCACCTCGCCGAGTATCCGTATCGCCAGGCCTGGTCCCGGGAAAGGATGACGCTGCAAAAGGTCTTCCGGGATCCCTAACTCCGCACCCACACGCCTTACTTCGTCTTTGAAGAGGTAACGCAAGGGCTCAACCAGTTCCAGGTGCATCTTTTCGGGTAATCCCCCTACGTTGTGGTGGGATTTTATGGTCTGGGAAGGACCGTGGACAGAAACGCTTTCGATCACATCCGGATAGATCGTCCCTTGTCCCAGCAATTCTACACCGGGTATTTTAGTGGCCTCTTCCTGGAAAACGTCGATAAAAAGGCGGCCGATCGTTTTGCGTTTGGCTTCCGGATCGACCTGGCCGGCTAATTCCTTATAAAATGTATTCTTGGCATCGATGCCTTTAACGTTTAACCCGATCTGTTTATAGCTCTCCAGCACTTGTTCGAACTCGTTCTTGCGCAATACCCCGTTGTCTACAAAGATCCCATGGAGTCTGTCGCCAATTGCCTTATGAATAAGAGTAGCCGCCACCGTAGAATCGACACCACCGCTCAGGGCCATAATGACCTTGCGGTTGCCGATCTGTTTGGACAATGCCGCCACCGTATCCGTAACGAAATGAGCCGGTGTCCAGTCCTGCGCACATTTACAGATGTTCACCAGGAAATTGCGGATGATCTTTTTTCCTTCGATCGAATGATATACTTCCGGATGAAACTGCAGGCAATACAAGGGTTGTTCGCTACCTGTCCCGCCGCTTGCGTCTTCCTTTCTGAAGGCAGCATAAGGAATATTTTCCGTCGTCCCCAACACTTCAAAACCAGCCGGCAGATCCAGTATCGTATCCGCATGGCTCATCCAAACCTGTGACAATTCCGTAACATCATTAAAAAGAATATTCTCTTTTTGTTTATGCAGAAGAGCACGGCCATATTCACGTTTGTTGCTGTTAGCAACACGCCCGCCGAACTGTTTGGCTGTTAACTGGGCACCATAGCAGACCCCCAGCACCGGCAGCCGGCTGTGCAGTGCAGCAATGTCAATTTGCGGGGCATTGGCATCGTTTACCGAGAAAGGACTGCCAGAAAGAATAATGCCCTTCAGGGAAGGGTCAAAATCGAATGATTTGTGATAGGGAATGATCTCGCAATATACATTAGCTTCACGTACAGCCCTGGCGATCAATTGAGTATACTGGGATCCAAAGTCCAGAATGAGTATCTTTTCCGTCATGGTGACGCGAAGGTAAAAAAAATACCTCACACTCGCCCGGGCCAGTCAGCCCGGGATTGGTCAGCCGAGGCCCGGGCGACCCAACTAATGAAGAATGGTTTTATAATCCCACGGAAAAGTTTAACTTTTGCTGCACAACCAAAAACAAGCGATATGAAACATGCTGCACTCACCTTCCTTCGAAAAACAAAATTTATCTGGCTGCTGCTGGCTTTACCGGCAATAATGACCTCCTGTCACAACATCCTCGGTAAAAGGGTCAGAGGCAACGGTAATATCAAAACAGAAGACCGCAGCGTTGGCGACTTTAAAAATGTTGACGTCAGCGGAGCTGCCAAGGTCCTCGTTTCCCAGAGCGATCACCCCTCCGTCAAACTTGAAGGCGACGAAAACCTCCTTCAGTACATCGAAGTCCGCCAGGAAGGCGACCGCATCATCGTACGGGACCGTCCGGGCTTTCACCTCATACCAACCGGTGACCTGCGGATCTACGTGTCAACAAAGGTTTACAACGAGATCAAGGCTTCCGGTGCCTGTGACATCATCGGCCAGACAAAGATCACCAATGCCGAAGATCTCAGTATGCATGTCAGCGGAGCAGGGGATATTAAAATGGAAGTGGACGCTCCCCGGCTGGCCGCGGAGGTCTCCGGAAGCGGGTCCATTGATCTCAAAGGCCAGACCAAAGACGTCGACCTTGACCTCACCGGCGCCGGCCATGCGCATTGTTACGAACTGTTGGCAGAAAATACAAAAGTGGACATCTCCGGGGCTGGCTCTGCCGAAGTCTTTGCCAGCGTTAAACTGGATGCCCAGGTCAGCGGTGCGGGTAATGTCAGCTATAAAGGCAATGCAACTACGGTCAACCAGCACGTCAGCGGGGCCGGTTCTGTACATAAAGCGGATTAGAAGAGAAGCCCCCGGTCTCCGGGGGCTTTATATTATATTTATCGTCCCTTTAACATTCTTTTTGTGATCTTGTAGCCATGACCAACAGGTTTTTTCTCCTCATCCTTTTACTGGCGGCAAAAATATCCCTAAGAGCGCAACCCATCGTACCCGAATCCTGGCCCCAACTCCCTAGTCCCGAAGCCTTTCTCAACGACGTCTATCACACCGTCGTCGATTCCACCTTCGATCACTACTACCTCATTACCGGCGCCGATACCTGCCGCTTTGTAAAATATGACTATGACGAATGGGAAAAATATTATCTGCGGGAGACCGTACCTTTTATAACCCTCAACGAACTCTCCGAAAAAGCTTATCTCTCCCGTTATCCTTACTATTGGAAGCAGGAGCGACTTGAAAAAGCCATCTGCATCACCCCGAAAAAGGCCGATTCGCTTCTTTTCCCTGAAAGATATGTTCCGATAGACAGTACCCATCAGCGCAGCAAAACCAAATCCCGTTCAAACGCCGCCGTCTCAGGAAAACTAGTCTTTAGCTTTTCCCTACCCCAGTTTACCGACGACGGTCATTATGCTGTCATCGACCTCAACTCCATTTGCGGAGCAACCTGCGGTCTCAGCCTTACCTGCCTGTTCAAACACAATTCCACGGGCTGGTCTCTTATCGGCCGACACGTCAACTGGTCCTCTTTACCTGCTTCACCATAAGCACGATAAGGGATTACAAATTCACATACCGTACCCTTATCCAAACATTCCTGTTCCTTCCCTTGTCATCCGTACACGAGATCTTCACGGGACCCTCGTCGGGAATAAAGAACTGCCTGCTCCTGGCCTCTCCCGCCCGATAAAACTTATCATTGATATACCAGTACACCTTGCCCACATCATTGCTGACCCGGCAGCGCAGCTGCAAAGGTTCCGGGTCCTTCCGGTTGATCAGGTATTCGCTGCCATTGGATGGCGAAGTCACCACCGGCGCCCCCTCGTGAAAAACTTTTTCACAGTTTGGATCATGCGGAGGAATGATCGGATAGGTGATGTGGTTAGTTTCAAAATACTCTTTCATTTCGGGGGGGACTACTAAATATAGTTTTTTCTTATAACCACCCGGCGGCACACAGTTCCGGCAATAGGACATCTTTTCGTCGGCCGATACGAACACTTCCTGCCTGTTATCACATTTCCGGGCCGGCGACACCAACGGAATAAAATAGTCCGTCACAAGATGTGTGCAAAAGTCGTTTGGCGGAAGCCCTGTCTCCGTACATACCATCCGAACATCACAATCTGCCGGCTGACCAAACCAGGAGGCATCATCATCGTAATCGATGGTATTAAAAACGGTGAATAGCAAGGGGGTCGCCACGTTCGCCCCGCTCAGTTCCGGGATACCCAGTCCCGAGAAATTACCGACCCAGATCCCTACCGTATACCGCCGGTTGTACCCGATACTCCAGGCGTCCCGGCGTCCGTATGATGTGCCTGTCTTCCAGGCTATTTTCGGCAGATGCACCGTACTCTCCCAGTTTAGCGGAAAGTCCGGCCGGTTTACCTTCGATAAGGTCTCATTGATCATAAAGGCCGCCGCCGGACTCATTATAACTTCCCCCTTCCCTGAGGCCGCAGAATCCCAGGTCAGCCGCGGCCGTACATATCTTCCATCGTTCGAAAAAATTGAATAAAGCCCCGTCAATTCTTCCAGGGTCGCTCCACATCCACCCAAGATCATCGACAATCCTAACTTATTCTGATCGCGACGGATCTGCTGAAAGTCACATTCCGACAGCTTTCGTATCAGCTTATCCTTGCCCAGTCTCTTCAGACTCTTTACTGCCGGAATATTCAAAGAATGCTCCAGTGCATACTCCATCGTGACATAACCGTTGAATTTGCGGTCATAATTCTCCGGCGCATATCCCTCATAATTGACGGGTACATCAGTGATCGTCATTTTGGGTGTCAGCAATCCGGCATCGATGCACAAACCATACAACAACGGCTTAAGGGTGCTGCCCGGCTGACGGATCGCTGCCGCGCCGTTTACCTGGCCGCCATCTAATGAATCACGGAAGTCTGCGCTTCCTACGTAGGTGACGATTCGATGTGTTTGATTGTCGAGAACGATCACCGCCGCATTGCGGATATTCTTCAACGCCAGAGTGCGCGAATAATCTTTTACCAGCTTTTCTATCTTCAGCTGTTTGTTCATCTCGATAGTCGTGTGGATGATCGGATCGCCTTTTCTCTTCAGCTTCCAGGCCAGTTGGGGGATGAAAGCGGGCACAGATCCTCGCCTGGCAGTAAGCGGCTCGGCCAGCGCATCGGCTATCTCCTGATGCGTAAACACGCCTGCCGCAGCCCACCTTTTCAGCCATTTGTTGCGTTCTTCGATTATCCGGTCATTATTCTTTCCCATTACCAGCGAGGAAGGCCGGTTGGGGATGATCGATAAGGCAGTTATCTCCGCCAGGGACAGGTGATCGGGGTTTTTGGAAAAATAAAGGATGGAAGCCGATTTTACACCCTGGATATTGCCGCCATAGGGAACTTTGTTCAGATAAAGCTGTAAGATCTCTTCCTTGCTGTATTTCCATTCCAGCTGGAAGGCCCGGAAGACTTCCACCAGCTTGTTCCAGTAGGTACGCTTCTTCGGCTCCAGCGAACGCGCGACCTGCATCGTGATGGTAGAGGCGCCGGAAGTACGTCGCATCCGGAAGATATTTTTGGCAAATGCACGGGCCATGGCCAGTGGATTGACGCCGGGATGACGATAGAAATAACGGTCCTCTTTTTCGACTATAGTCTTGCGCAGCAAAGGCGAGATCTCGTTTAGCCCGGTCTTCATCCGCCATTGCTGGTCACGGGTCAGGAAGGCATGTACGACGGCTCCCTTGTCGTCAGTGACAATAGTCGAATATTCTACCTGGTCGGGTAGGGGAAACAGCCAGTTTAGCAGGAGAAAAAGAATAAAGACGCTACTTATGGTGATCACACTGATCTTAAGCCACCTTTTCCATTTCATGGTTTTCCGTTATTTCGGCAGTAAGATGTTATTAACAAATTTCATACTTTCTTCAATTGCCCGCAAGCAAACGAGATAGTTTTTTTTACGACCTTTTTGTATATTAACAGCGTTTTACAATAAACTCTTATCAGACCCCTTATGCGTAAACTTTCCGGCGCAATCGCCATACTGACGATCGCCCTTTCGACCTTGTTTCTTATTTCCTGTAATCGCAGCATGGTTAGCCTGGATTACACCAATGCCCGCGATGAAGTGCCAACCCTGGGCAACCTGGTCTTCCGGTTTGACCAATCGCTGGTCAAAGACTCCCTGCTCGATCAGTGGGATTCCACTCAATATGTCTCTTTCGAACCAAAGATCCCCGGCCGTTTTCGGTGGGAACATCCCGACGAGCTGGTATTCTCTCCTTCTCAACCTTTGCCACCCGCTACGACTTTTAAGGCAACACTCAAAAGTGACATCCTTCAATTCAGCAAGTTCGGGCGCATAAAAAAAACCGAAGACCTGATCTTCCATACTCCGGAGCTCAAGCTCGACAATACCAATACGACCTGGGTGCTGCAGGACGAGAACAGCAGCACAGCCATACCCCAGATCGACCTGCAATTTAACTATCCGGTCAATCCCAATTCCTTAAAAGACAAGCTAACGATCCAGATAAGCGGTCAGCCCGTTAATTATGTCTTTCAGACCCTTTCTGCATCGGATCGCATTTCTCTTCGTCTGCTCAACCTGAAGGCAGAAGACAAGACCCTCGATGCAAATATTTCCATTGATAAAGGTCTTTTACCTGAAGGCGGTACCAACGGACTAAAGGATAAGATCTCAATGACTTCCGCCATTCCTTCTCCCTTTGTGCTTACCATCAATGAAGTGACTACCCAGCATGATGGGGAGACGGGATCTATTCACGTCCAGACCAGCCAGCAGGTCCCTCCCAACGGACTGGCGACCAATATCTCATTCAGCCCCGCTGTAAAATTCACTGTGGAACCGGCTGACGATGGCTTTGTCATCAAAAGCGACAACTTCGACCAGTCGAAAAGTTATGCCCTGACTCTGACCAAGGGCCTGCGTGGCCGTATTGGCGGAGTCTTGCACGAGGAATACACTACCAATATCACGTTTGGTGAGCTGGCTCCTTCCATCAGTTTTGCCAATAGCAAAGGCGTCTATCTTTCGGGCAAAGGGGCTCAGAACATTGAAGTAAAGATCATCAATGTGCCACGCGTCAAAGTTGTCGTCTCCAAGATCTATGAAAACAACCTGCTGATGGCCCAGCAGTATAGCTATTATCCGAGGGAAACCACTACCTCCCGCCGAACCCGCAGCGATGAGGAAGGGGACGATGATGAGGGAAATAGCGGGGGGTATTACGCAGGCGACGACGACACCGGCCCTGTTCTGGGTGATGTCGTATACGAGCAGGAAGTGGATACCCGCAGCTTGCAAAAGAGTGGCAGTGGGAATGGTCGTCTCCTGAACCTCAGCATCGCCGACAAGCTCCCGGAATTCAAGGGTATTTATCATGTCATGATCCGCTCCACGAAAGACTATTGGCTCAGGGACAAACGATATGTATCTCTCTCTGACATTGGCCTCATCGCAAAAGAAGGAAAGGAAAAGATCCTGGTCTTCGCCAACTCCATTAAGACGGCGGCTGCCCTGTCGGGGGTCACTATTATGGCTTATGGCGCCAATAACCAGCTACTGGGTACGGGTGCTACCAGCGCGGATGGTATTGCCGAGATCACTTATGCGCGCAAAGAATTCGCTGGCTTCCGGCCGGCGATGATCATTGCCAAATCCGCAGAAGACTTCAACTACCTTCCTTTTGGCACTACCCGCGTCAATACCTCCCGTTTCGAGGTAGGCGGTATCCGAAGCAATACCTCCGGGCTCGACGCCTTTATCTACCCGGAGCGGGATATCTATCGGCCGGGTGAGAAAGTCAACTTCTCCGTTGTCGTTCGCGACCGTCAATGGAAATCCCCCGGAGAGCTGCCTGTCAAGCTGAAGTTTCTCCTTCCTAATGGGAAAGAATTGAAAACCTTCCGCAAGACGCTAAATACGCAGGGATCGCTGGAAGGAAATGTCGACATCGGTGAAACCGCCATCACCGGTACCTATTCATTGGAAGTATATACTTCGAATGACGTTCTGCTCTCGACTCAGCCCTTCCGTATCGAAGAGTTCGTTCCGGACAGGATCAAGGTCACGGCCAAGCTGGATAAGGCATCCCTCGAAGCAGGCGACATCTCCCGTCTCAGCATCCATGCTGTCAACTTCTTCGGACCGCCGGCAGCCAACAGGAATTACGAATGTGAGATCCAGGTCAAACGGCGGGCCTTCAGTCCAAAAAATTACAAGGGTTTTGACTTTAGCCTCTCGGACAATAATGTCTCATTTGACAAGGCGGATCGCGAGGGTAAGACCGATGACCAGGGGAATGCCGTCGAGAAATACGAGGTTCCCGAACTTTATAAAAACATTGGTTTGCTGCAGGCCACCTTCTATGCTACTGTCTTTGATGAGACCGGCCGGCCTGTCGGCCGCAGCACCTCCGTTGATATCTTTACGCAGCCTGTCTTCTTTGGGGTGGCCGATGACGGGTTTTCCTACTATGCGCTGAATCAGGCCGTCCAATTCCCCATCATCGCGCTGGATCGTAACCAGCGGGTACTGAACGGCGCATCGGCAAGGGTGCAAATCATCAAACATGAATACCGCACCGTGCTGACGAAGAGCGGCAACTATTTCCGCTATGAGTCCCAGAAAGAAGACAAGCTTCTCAATTCGGGCATCGTCAGCGTTAGCGGTGAGAATACAAAATATTCGTTTACACCCCGATCTCCTGGCGACTATGAGTTGCGGGTGTCGGTGCCGGGCTCGAACAGCTATGTGAGCAGAGGCTTTTACAGCTATGGCAGCTGGGGCGGAGACAACAATTCCTTCGACGTCAATAATGAGGGGCATATCGATATTGAGCTTGATAAATCCGGCTATTATACCGGCGAAAGTGTAAGGGCGCTGTTCAAAACGCCGTTTAGCGGGCGTATGTTGGTAACGATGGAGACCGATAAGGTCATTTCCTATCAATATGTCAATGTAGACAAGCGGACTGCTTCTCTTGACCTGCCTCTTACGGTCGACGCCATTCCCAACGTCTATATCACTGCAACCCTGATCAAACCTCACGAGCTGTCGGATATTCCTTTGACGGTCGCTCACGGATACCAGTCGGTGAAAGTGGAGGCGAAGGAAAGAAAGATCCCGGTGGAGATTACTGCCCAGGCTTCTGTGCGGTCGCATACGCATCAAAAAGTGAGGGTGAAAGCTCTACCTGGTAGTATGGTTACCCTGGCTGCAGTGGACAACGGCGTA